>Ga0310811_10004407_pt1 | contig 17683 bp, 15 predicted proteins | sample YCmetagenome_FD_207642 | JGI IMG/M metagenome (GOLD analysis project Ga0310811, IMG submission 207642) | Soil microbial communities from experimental microcosm in Duke University, North Carolina, United States - YC | ecosystem: Engineered > Artificial ecosystem > Soil microcosm > Unclassified ...
TACCTTAATTCTGAGTTTGTTCATATTTACAGACAACACATTACTCAAATGATGTTGTGTTTGTTTACAATTCTTCAAAGCAAAATTCCCTACATAGACATAACTATGTCCAGATGTAGAATCGCTAATATTTTAGATGTTGGGGTGTTTCTGTAAAAGTATCTCAAAAGATGTGAAAATGTGTAAAAAAATTATGAAAGGTGTGGGAAATTGCTGACTAATGAAAATTAAAGGGTTTTGAAGCTGTTTTCTGACCAAGATAAGTATTATTGTGAAGAGATAAGTTGTAAAGTAATGTTTGTAGGCTCAGAAATTATTGAATAAAATTCTCCTTTGATTAGGAAAATTTAGGACAGTATAGTGGACTATTATTAGGAGCTTGTATAGGGTAGAAACTTAGATGAAAATATGTCTATGACCATGTACAAAGCAGAATTTGTGCATGACACCGCCAGAGGCAGGATGGTAAGGCGGGATGGTGAGGCTGCCCGCCTGAGGCGGGAGGGTAAGGCTGACCGCCTGAGGTGGGAGGGTAAAGCTGACCGCCTGAGGCGGGAGGATATGGCTGACTGCCTAAGGCAGGAGAGTAAGGCTGATTGGCAGGAGGGTATGGCTGACCACCAGATGTGGGAGGGTAAGGCTGATTGGCAGGAGGGTAAGGCTGATTGGCAGGAGGGTATGGCTGACTGCCAGACGCAGGAGGGTAAGGCTGACCAGCAGGAGGGTGTGGCTGACTGCCAAATTGAGTGCTCCCAGAGTGCAATGTGTCAGAGTAAGAGCTGCCTGCGGTTGATGAAATAGAAAAATATTTGGCAGTGTGGTCCACACCTGGACGCGATGAGACTGTTCTGAGAGACAAGGCAGGATTCCCCCCCCATGACACTAAGAAGGTTGTCATACCAGGGGAATTCTTTTAATATTTGCGCTGTGAGATTAGTCAGTAAGGCTGGGATAGATAAAAAGAAATACATACCATGTAAATTCTGCGCAGAACCTTCATCCTGGGGCATGACACCTGCACCAGTTGCATGTAGCCTATCATGACACTTGCGATACTTTTTTCTAAGGCTTTAAAAGAAAATGTTAGTACATAATGCAACAGATGCATGAGGAGAACATACCTGTTGATGTGATTATTTGTGGAGTCTTGAAATTTGTCTGGTGCAGCCGCATAGTAGTCCCTATACTCGTCGTTGTCCTCGAAAATGTACTTTGCAATAACAGCGCATACTGAAACCTTATCTTTTCCTGAGGGGCGGTCACCCTCACCTTGCGATTGCTTTCTGTCAGAGTAAAATAAGATGCGACAATCCGCCTGATGATTATGGAGGTGGTCAATGACCTTTTGCGTGCGAGATGGCGCTGACAACCACTGGATCTGAATTTTTGTGTTATCTGAGCCGGTACCAGCAGAATTATGCAATCCTCGGCCTTTACTACCTCTTCCGTGAGTAACGGGCCCCTGAAGTTGTTCCATGGCCTTTTGGCCCCTTGTAGAGGGTGTCTGTAAAGCCCGTAGTCACACGGAGCGACGAGGTGGTGGTCGAAGGGCAGGCATGGCATTTGAACTCCGCTTGGATGCCGAAGTTTGCTGTGTGTTTGCTCTCCATTCTGGCTGTACTCTAATCGGCCTTAGTGAATTTTACCGAGCCTCTAGCGAGCTTTACCAAAAATCCTATTCTTACTCTGAGTACCCTTATTGAAAGCATGGGTGTGTCTGATCCCGAATGTACTTGTGTGTCCGGTCGGGTCTTTACAGCATCGGCCCTCTGAAATCTTCTTCCTTCACGTTCTGTTGACGAGCCTGATCTAGTACTTCCCAGAAACTCGGTTCCCGTGGTTGAATACCATAATCCCGATCTTGTCCCTGGAATGTTCCCTAGTCTCTATCCGTTTGGCATAGGAGGCTTCGATGATGACACTCATCTGTCACCTGTGGCCTTTCAAAAATAGGCCAATTACTATTTTGATCTGGCAGACAGGTCATTTTGCTTTCATCGTTCTTACATGTTTGTAGTGCTCAGCATATTCCAGTGTCGAACTGTGCATCTTCACACACATTTTACTGTTCAGCGTACTCAATTTGAATCCCTTGCCAGGCGGCTCTCCAATGTCTCTCCACACACATTATCACGTTTGGCAGACCAGCTTCAGAAGGAGCACAGGTATTCGAACTTGAGTGCAGATGATCGAAACACACTTAATTTGCTCAACCAGGTGAACACAGTGGCTGCTAGACTCCCCGGTTTGCAGTCAGCCAAGATGTTTGTCTGCAGTGAAATATGAAGTTATTTTGGTTTTTTTGGCATGCCTCACATCTTCTTCACTTGCAAACCGAACGTGTCTCATAGCCCCACCTTCCAGCTAATGTATGGTGATAATTCTGTAGACTTGACCCAGCAATTCCAGAGCCTCATTCCTGCTCACGAGGGAGCGATTCACCTGGCTCACAATCCTGTGGCTGTGGCAGACTTCTTTCATTTTTTGGTGACCTGTATCTTTAGCCATCTATTTGGTTGGGATTTTGACTGCCATTCGTCATCTGAGCGAGGTGGCATCCTCAGACACTTAGAAGCCTTCTACAGATGTAATGAGTTCACAGAACGTGGCAGTTTGCATGGGCATTTCGTCATTTGGTTGTTAGGAGGTCTCAATCCTACCGAGCTACACAATTGTTTGGACTGTCCTGAACTCCAGCGGCGGTTCTTTGTGTTTTTCGAAGACATCATACATCACCACTTGCCTGACACTGATGTCAACATTGACCCTGCATTTGAACCTCACACACAGTGGCCTCCTCTTCCACCTACCATTACCTCTGGTGTGCCCTCCATTGCACCTGCTGAGTGGGACTCAATTATGGCTACCAAGGTCAAACACTGTGGAGAAGTCTTACAATGTCATCGCTGCAAATGGGTCTGTCATAAGTATGGAAATGACGAGCGGTGCAGGTTTCTGTTCCCTCATGAGGTCATCGAGGAATCATATTATGATGCTGCAAGTAAGTCTGTTGTGTTAAAGTGTGGCGATGGTACCATGAACTATTTAAATCCTTATATTCTTGTATACTGTAGGCATAATCATGATTTGAAATGTATCCTGTCAGGAAGAGCAGCCAAGGCAGCCATGTTTTACATCACAGACTACATCACAAAGACAGAACTCAAAACTCACATGAGATGTTGTCCTTGATGTTGCGTGCTGTAACACAGGTGTCTTCTCACCCACAAGATTTGGATGTTGAGAGTGCCAAACGTCTGCTCCATAAGTGTGTGTCTCAGTACATCAGACAGCAGCAGATCCATGCACAGCAGGCTGTTCAATATTTACGAGGTTTCACTGACAACATCTCCTCCCATAAGACTGTTGCCATGTTATCTGGTCTGCTGTTGTCGCTCATAAAAGATGAGTATGGTTTGAGCATGGGAGACCAAGACGATGACCCAGAAGATGTTGAACACTCATTACTCATGGTACAAACGGACAAGGCAGGCAGGTTGATTACAATGCATCAAGTGCACCATTACTGGTATTGAGGGGATGGGCTGCAACACATGTGCTTCTACAACTTTTGTTGTTTCATTTGACTTGAGTTGAAGGAGAAGAGTGATAGAAACCTACACACAGCAGACATGCAATTGGGAGTGCTTCACAGACATGCATTGAAGTATGGGCACGACTTATATGATACACACGTCCTCGTTGAGCATACAAATGCTGATTGAGGTGAGGGCCAGCGCACATTGGTGCCACGCGTTGTAGGTATGGTAGTCTCTAGGAAAAGCTCAACAGATGCATGGTCATTGTTTACCCTAGCTCACTTCAAGCCTTTTAGCGTCTCTATCCCTTTGTTCAACAATGGGCAGCAACTCACTGAGGCCTTCACTAGCTATGCTTTTAGCGAATTTGCCTGCCATGTCATGCAAAATTGGGAGGCTATCCATGAATGCCAAGATGAAAGAGATGTGGATAGATTGTGCAAACAATCAGTTGCAGCAGCCAAGGTTAGGACTCTCATGAAGTCACTTATGAAGAAATTTACTAATGGTGCCAATGACAACGACAATGATATTGAGGTCCCCAGTTCGACACCAAAAGCTGGTGCGAGGAAAGTACAAGTACAGTGGGCCGAATTTCTCCTCTGAGCTGCAGGCTGGTTTACTTCAGCATCAGTTTCAGTTGAAGATGAACTACAGATGAAGAACCCTACGTTGTGCGCTCCATCTGATCATGATAGTTCTCTTCCATCAGAGATTACCACCGCTCTTCTCAAGGAATGGAGGAAGCATATCCAACTGCAGGAGAAATCTGTCTCTCAGAGCTGCAGAAATGCTCTTGATCCTATGCAGCAGGGTGCAGCACCTCCAGAACAGATCTCCCAAGCATCTTCACACATCACCTCACTCACCAATCTTCCTGAGAGTTTACCCGTGTGTCTGCCTTCAACTTCAAAGCATGGTGTCCTACCCATATTGACTGATGTTTCGACTCCTGAAGACATTATGCAGCACATTGAAGCTCGATTTGCATTGAACGAAAAGCAGAAAACCTGTTTCAGATCAATCAGTGAATGGTTCATTGGTAAGCACATACTGAAAAAGACCGATGTTCCTCCATTGTCAATGGTCATGACTGGCCCTGGTGGAACAGGAAAGACCTATGTCATTAATGCAGTGAAAGCATTGATGGCACATTATGGATGTGAACACCAGATTCGTTACCTCGCTCCCACAGGTTCTGCAGCATTGCTGATCAATGGCATGACGATTCACAAGGGTTTGGGAATTAAAATCAAGGCAAATCACAATGGAAAGTCAAATCAACAGCCTGGAGAAAGTACTGAGGACTACACCGTGATCATCAGTGTGCAGAGTAGAACACAATTGCGATGTGACAATTAAGTTTTCTTTGGGCTGATATTAGCTTTACTTACTTACTTTACATTAATTACTTTTGTGGCTTATATAAGCATGTTTCCCTTTCACCAGTACCAGTCTGAAGTTTGATGATATTTCACTACCTCTGAGCTTGAGCCTAGATCAGAAACCCTTTAGGGTCAAACACTGTCTTCTAGGACATAGCAGCTAGGCAGGGTATTGGCCACATATTGGTTAGGGAGTGATCCAACTACCTAGCCAAGTTTGTGCATCACAGCGAGATGAGTGGCGGTTTGTCGAGGTTGTGTTCATTGATGAGTCATCTATGCTAAGTCTACAGCTAATTTGTGAGATGGACCACGCACTTCGCTATGCGAAAGAAAGACCAGACCAGTACTTTGGGGGTGTAGCCATTGTCTATGCTGGCAATTTCTTTTAATTTCCACCTGTAGGGGGGACACCACTGTTCACACCTGTATCTTCTCATGCCTCTCAGACTGAACGGGAGATGCTCAAGCACTTAGGCAGATTAGCCTGGAAATCAGTTAACATGGTTGTCACCTTGACCAAACAACAACGAATGAAGATGGATCCTAAGTTTGGTGCCGCCGTCCAACACCTGTGCATGAGGCAATGTACATATGAAGACCTTGATTTGTTTAACTCTCGCATTATTTGTTCCTCCAGCAATGGGCAAGGCATCAATCTCAGCTCAAATGGAAACCAACTGGCAGCTGCTATTATCAGCACAAATGCTTCATGGGAGAATCTAAACATGTGCAAGGCTGCAGCCAATTGCACATTGTTTCCCGATAACCTCATCATATGTGCTGCTAACAACAAACTCCATAAATTGTCAGGTACTTTAATGCAAGAGATACATCAATACCTCCTTGGTCTCGATGTGGCAGCATTCAGCTCTGCTGGTGCCCTGCCAGGATTCATTTCATTGTATGTTGGAATGCCAATCATTCTGCGATCAAGAAACTTGTCCACTTATCTTGGCATTACAAATGGCTCTCAAGGTATAGTTCGCAAAATTTACACTGCAATCTGTGCGGAAGGTTACTCGTTCTGTACCTGTGCACTTGTCGAATTTACAGGCAGTCAAGTATGCATCCCTGGTCTGCCAGAAGGTACCTTTCCCATCACTCCTATCTCGTGGATGTTTGCTACCCTTCCTCCTGGGTCAAAGGATGCATCATCCAGACTGCATGTCACTTGTGAACAATTGCCTATCCAACCTGCATTCACAGTCATGGGTCATTCTGCCCAAGGAAAAACTCTCCCAAAGGTAATTGTTAATCTACATGAGGGTGGGTTTGGTGCATATGTAGCTGCATCGTGTGCTTATATGCGGGAAGGTTTATGTCTCACAGAACTGGTCACTCTTGACTATTTAAACAAGCCACTGCCTTATGATCTGTTGCTTGAGATGAGACGATTTGAGGCACTCGAGCACAACACCTATGTCCTTCAAGGTCTTTTAGGAGGTGACCTGGTCAGCATCCCAGACCCTGAATCTGAGCGTGAGCTTTGCCAACCCCAACCAAAAGCTACATTTGATGTAGGCACATATGTTCATTCAAAATACAAACGCCCTGCATGCAATGCACCAGAAGACGTTGCACCTCCACCTCAGAAAGTGGCCAAATACCCTGCAATGCCATGCACAGCTTGTGCCTTGGACCATCAACAGCTTGCACCAAATGCAGCCACAGCTGGGTGCAGATGGTCTGCTTCGGACTGGTCCTGCACATATGACTGTGCCTTCATGGTCCTTTTCTACATATACCAAACTGCTGGAGAGGAGTGGAAGAGACAGTGGTGCATGTCCAATGTTATCGCAAGTGGACTTGCTACATCATATGTCTTGCTGTGCGCATCCAGCGATGCAGTGCAGTCAGCTGATGCATTTGACGCCCTTTGTGATCATTTCAGATATGTCATGACCACCATGGACTCCAGAGTGTTTCCACAATGTGGGCAGCTCGGCACATCTGCATCCCACATATTTGAACTCATCACTGCAGAGAACATCCATGCACCCCAATGGATACTGCAGTGCTCAAAGGCGTGTCCACACACAGACACTCATCAATCTATCACGCAGTCATGCCAGGTGCTTCCTACTGTGTGTGACCACAATGCTTGGGTGAAGCTGGTTTGTGAGGGCCTTACTGGATCTTTGGAGGCGTCTTCTGTGTCCAGCAAGACCTGGATGAAGATGTTTCTGCAAGCGGAGTACAACCAAATTAGTCAGGCCATCAAAGACCCTGTAATCTGCTCTGCATGCAGCAGTGCAATGCACCCACACATTTTCTACTACCAACCCCTGCAGTTATTGACCTCAGAAGTCGTCCCAATGTCCCTTCCTGCCTTGTTTCCATCTCCCACTCTGACAGTCCCATTGGAAACTGGTGATGTTGTATACAATCTTCATGGGATCATCTACTTTGGTTCTTATCACTTCAGTGCTCGGTTGGTGGATGGTGACGATAGCGTGTGGCAATACAATGGCTGCCTCAACAGAGGAGTACCCACAGCAGACGTTCCTGCTTCTCACTGTGTAGCAAACGACCTATTCACCTCTTCTACCTTGTTAAATTGCCAAGGGAGCAAAGGGTCGCACCTCCTTGTCTATGCTTTACAGGAAGATTCAGAGTCTCATGCATGGTATATACACCCATTTTGGTTTGCATATACCACCTCAACTATCCTCAGCTGATGGGAGTCAATTGGATTACACCTCTGTCAATGTGGTGGCAAACCTTTGAGACATTTGTGTGTGTCACTAAGGCAAGTATTCTGCATATAGTGTCAAAAGTCAATGGGATTTCTTCCTTAAGAATGAGATGTTGACCTTAGCAGTACGTACTCGTTTTCTTGGGTTTATTCATTGTGAATAACATGTATTGCAGATAGGGGTAGAGAAGGAATGAGATAAGAATCAAAAGATGCAGATAACCAAGGAGCTGGATCCTGCTCTGAACAATGTCTCAGATCTGACTCAACAGTGATCAACAGATTTTCCTCCCAATTGAATGACTGCTGGTTTGGCCTGACCTTTTCCCTCAGACTTGCCACTTGTTTCCATCCACATCACATTTGCCATGCAGACTCCCACATCCATGATAACAGATGAGGGCAAATATTTGGACGATGTTGAGGTCGCACTGCACAATATTCACATTGTCGATCATGTCACTGCCATAGACATGCATGCATCTTCCATCCTTACAGCAAGTGTGCGCCAGACACAGCAGGAGAATGGTGCAATAGTGCGACCATTCTGTCATTGTAGTTGTCATGATGAAGAGGTAAGTATTTTCTCTTCGAAGGTTGTTTACTTGTACCTGATGGTGCAGGTTGAGATTCAGTTGACTCCAACATGCATTACTATCATGTATGCAATTGGCCAACTCCAGCACAAGATGCCATATGGTGCATTGCTGTCTGAAGTGCAGTCTTGAGTAGCACAGATCATAGAGCTCACGGAGGAGCAATACAGGTGAAAATTCATCTTTATCAGGGTTTCATGTATTGATCATGCCTGCAAGGTCTGATCTTCAAACACTTCTTGACAGTGCTAATGTCTTTTCTCCTCTGGACAATGGCTGATTGGTTCTGATGCTGGCTCATGTCAACACAGAAGGTGCACTTGTTTCCTGCCCAACTGTAGCAATCATCACTTGGACTGATAAAGTAAAACACGTAGACTTTAGTGTATATGGGACCCTGTATGGTACACCCTCTTCCAATTCCCATGTTAAAATGAATATGAAATTAAATCCTTGTCTTGAATTTTTTTTTTGGATTTCAAAACGCCAGTCGTGTTACGAACTGGGATGGGTTCTAACAACCTAGACTCAAAAGAGAGCCTTCGTGGTTGAGTCTGGTCTAACTACACAATGACAATGAAGTCTACTTGCAAAGTCAATAACTACCAGTAAGGTACAACCTTGGAGGTAGGTTCAAAGGTTCAGACGACTAAGCTTAGAGAGCTTAGATGAAGGAAGTCAAGTATCAGGTAAAACCCAGTAAGATTAAAGTAAAGAGCTACATAGTACAAAGGCGCATATTTATAATGAATCCTAGGAGAGGTTTAGGGCAAGCGTAACAACAAGAGACAACTACCTAATTAAGTATGTATGTGCAACAAGAGATAAATGATCCAGGAAAGGAAATGTAAGTCATCTAGCGACAGCAGTAAATGGTTGTGATGTAATACAATGAGTGGAGAAAATGAATAGGAGGTAAGCCTACTGTAACAAGTCGGGTGTCAGTAGTGATTGAACAGACTTTGTTTCTGCAGTGACAGACCTGTGTCTCACCTACACAACGACAGGGCTAGATCAATCGGAAAATGCTGTGGGCAAAAGAAAGACTTCATAATGATGAAGTGTACTGATACCTGTCCTGTTTGCCTCCTTCCCTCCTCTAACTATCATTTCTCTGTACAAGCCAATATGATAACCCCGTCTGTTGCAGATCTTGTTGACCTATTCGATGCTGAAGGGGTGTTCATTTTTGGTAAATCCATGACCTAACATCATGCATTGGAACTGATCAGTTTTAGTCGAATGCCATGGAACAAATAAACCTAAGTTCCACATTACAAAAGCGAGCAGGATCCAATAAATGAATGATCACTTTCCTACAAAATCTGATGCTGGTGTACTCATAGCTCCTGATCTCCTGTACTACAAGCCTGCTATGCTTGCCGGTAAGTGCTCATCAACAGCCTGCCATGTGATGTGCCCTGACCCTGACAAGACATGGTTTGCAGCATAGCCAATGATGTCAGTGTTGCAATAGTGTACGCATACACTGAAGAGCTTGCAAACCATCTGGTTTCAGAGGCTGAGAAACTCAACAATGCGCCATACTGGTCTGGAAGTGGCCACTGTAAGGAACATCGTGTCTACCTATTGATTTTGAGGTCCTACAGGCTTGAACTCCAATGCTCGAATCACCACGTCCAGAGCATGCACCTCGTGCCTATCTCCACACACCGGTCTGCCCCTTGTCCTTGCTGATTTACTGGTAAGTTATCTCAATTGCTATGAAAGTTTTCACTTCGGACCCAAGCATGTGCCTTACATATAGTTACATACATACTAATTACTCGGGACCATGCACTATTCGGCTCAGTACTGCGTGCCTTCGCACTTATAGATACAGTATATAGAGACCTTACTGGACTTTTAGTTCACACACTTCACACACTCCCCACTCCTTAGCCATAGTTAGACTCTAAAAGTACCAAATATACAATTGGATTTATTGTGTATCTGCATTCACGACGACCCACACATATAAACCATAATGCGCACTGTGCCTTTTGCGTTCCCCACGCCTTTGAGCACCCTCCCTCATTGCAAGAGAGTCCCTTACCCATATTCCAAGGTTCTCCCTCTCAGTAGCTGTCCTACAGGTCAAGTATATACCTCACGCCTGGGTCTTACTGCAGAGTTTCCCCATACCCAAAACCACCTTTTCATCCCTGTAGTCGAGCCTCACCCTTCACCACCTGATGGACTCCATTGTGCAGAATGCAGCTGGCATGTGAGGTTAAGGCAATACATCTTAGAAATCCAGAAATATACCAAGCCCATTGATGCGAGACGCTGATGAGAAGAGGATCAGTTGTAGCCATCAGACCATATTTCTGCCAATAAGGGTTGGCTTCCTGTTCCACCCCGCTGTAGGTATCACAACCTGGCTAGGCACTAGCTATAATAATGCAAAACCAGTATAAGTGAGTCTCAGCTCTACCTAGCTGCTATACTCGCAGAAACAAGAGCGTTCAACCCTAAAGGGGACACAAGGAAAGCGAAGATCCACAAGTGAGTGCTGATCAACCCTAATCAAGTGCGATGAAACGCAAAGAAAACGCGAGGGAATGCGGTGAAATGCGAAGAAACACGAAATGCGCTGAAGGCGCGTGCAGGAAAGCGAAATGCGATGGTCGCACGAAGCGTGGGAAAGTAGCACGCGAAGTGCGCAAGTGTAGAGAAGACATATAAATGATGCTGTGATCTGAACTGAGGCAAGGAGGATGGATGCTGGACGGATAATAGATGGATAATGTGATTGCCACTAGCTATAGACGGACGCTAGGGACTACAACAACAGATACATGCACTGCATGGAACTAACTGGTGATAGATGGTGACTGCCAGAAGCTAAGTTGTAAAAACAGACATGGCAACTCTAAGTCGCACATAAGTGCCTTCCCAGGGCTCGGAAGCAAATCGGGAGCGCTCTAAGTATGTAAGTGAGGTAAAGTAAGGGTCCATAACGAAATAATAATTGTACGATGCCAGACATAGTCAGATATAGTAATAAATGGAATGCGACGCACCAAGGAACTGGCTGGACAATGGATGGATGCTCCTGCAATGATGTGCACTAAATCACGGTGAAACACAAAGATGTGTGATGGAATGTGAAGATGTGCGAGAACGCGAAGATGCACGATAGAATGCGAAGATGTGCGGTGAAACGTGAAGATGTGTGGTGAAACACGAAGATGCGCAATGGAACATGAAGATGCGCAATGGAACATGAAGATGCGCAATGGAACGCAAAGATGCGCGAGTGTGGGAATGCATTGCACGAGTGCGGGAATGCATTGCGCGAGTGCGGGAAAGTGTCTTGAGTCTGGCGCATTATTGCAGGGAAGCTTAGCATAATATGTGGAATTGCTCTACACATGATAGTGATGTTGTGCTGTGAAGCCCAGTCGTTATGAGCTGTAAAATAGGCCTCTACCAGCCTGTAGAGAATTGAGTCTCTACACCGCATCAGATGTGCATCGTGCAGTTTTCTTGAGACATTCCTTTTGGCAATATGATATGTCTCACACGGCAAGGCAATTTTGGTGATCATGCAGCTAGATATGTAGGTTATCGTGGGTACATACAAACTAGTGGTAGATTTAAGTTTTATTGGGAGACTGGAACATCTAGACCAAATCAAGTCCAAAATTTGGACTGATCAATCATCCTGTCATGACATAAGTGATGGACTTGGATTAAGAGCAAGCATATTCACCTAACAATGCTCTCATTCACCCATTGAACATCCTCTAGAGAACAGTCTACGATATCATGCTTCCTTCACTGTATGTGCTTCACTACTAAAACATTACCCATGATATCATTCTCATTCGACTTGATGTGTGTGCCAACTCGCGTATCAACATGTTTGGGGGGGAAAAGACTGATGGATGCTCCCAAAAGAAAGTATACCCAAATGCACTCGCAGCCTCTGGAGTGCCTGCATTGGTGTTGTAAGTCTTGCAGAACCGGCCTGTTGTAAGAACATGTCTGTCGGGTCCAAGCTGGTTCACCCAGTGCAAGATTTGAAGGTGAGACAGTTGAGTGAGCTGGCTGACACCATCCCACAGTGGTACGTTGATGACATGTACTGTCATGGCGTTGGTAGCAAACAACAGAGCACAAATTTTCCCATGATAAGTCTGATCAGCACGAAAGGTCAGCCTTAGCATGCAAAAAAAGGAGCAGACTGACTGGAATGTGGCTCATGATTCGTGTTTCTTGCAATCAGATGCTCCAGGGTCATTGGACATGGGGTTTGGGGGAAGCCGAGCAGTCCTAGAATTGTTGATGGGGTTGTGCATGCAGGCTGAATTGTTGCAGTGTTCATAGAGACACCATATCATCTGAGAGCATCTGATGAATGATACAAGGGAAAACTGGCCATCCCACTCCAATGTGAGAGACTGCATGCCCTGCTCGGCTACATTCCACCACAACACTGGACACTTCATACCACATGGTCCATTGAGGAACTCTGTGTCGGTCTGAAGCTGGAAATGAGGCCACTGCATGCATCCGATGTGTTTGCCAACCGCAGGATCAACGATGGTATGGTTGGTCAAAGCTATGCCAGCTAATGTCCAGTCAGCATAAAAGGCAGTAAGACCACCTGCCATCATAATGATCATGTCGGCTGTAGTTGGAGATGCTGTTACAAGTTTGAATACACCTTCTGGCGTGGCCTCTGAGACAGTAATGGTGCGATGGCCTCGACGGAACATTGCATAACCATGGATTATGCCTTTGTAGGCATCATGGGGTGGTTGATTCCAGTTTACGCACCGATAGATCAAGCTCTCTTGAAGGAAGGCATATAGTACCTCACTGGAGCCATGCGGCACAATAAAGTTGAGGTTGTTGGTCAAAGTCAGCTCCCCTGTCAGCATGTCCATCGCGCAAGATCCAGTTATAACAGCCAATGATACATGCATGACGTGTCACAATTCTGCAACCCTGCCTTGGACAAATGGCCTGATGATACTGTCAAAATAATGGGAGACATTTGATGTCCCAACATGACAGGAATCACAGCAAGTTGCCCTGAAGGCCATTAAATCGGTCAACAGCGACAAGTGCTCGAATACAATTTGCACAAGGGCATGGATCCTAAAAACTGATTGGGAATCAATGATGATGAAGAATGTGCTGAGGACATGCTTACTTACAGATAGACAACATATTTCTAGAGGGCAGGGAGAGGGGCTTTCTTCTCATGCTAAGGTTGATTGGTGGTCGAGCAAACTCTTAATCAGATGCAAGGGATTTACTGCATTTGAAAAATGGTTGGAAGGGGGTGTCACTGCAAGTGATCGACGCACATGTGATACAGCATCAAGATAAGATTGCCTGACTTGAAGTATTTTTGACAACATGCACAGACAAGGTCGTCTCCATGGCAAAAATAGGGGCATGGCCTGTTCTTCTCGAAAAACCCGCCTCGGAATGTATTCAAAGGCTGTAAAGTTCTGCTGGGTCACTTCAGTTAATGACATTGGCAATAAATTGTACTCACTGACAAAGAAGGTTTGCTTGGTGGTAGTTGATTGATTGATCTGTCAGTTAAGGATTTGTCGATGCTGAGCGCTAGGCACTGTTTATGATAGGTAGTAGGTTTCAGAACATTGTTGATATCTATTTGGCTGCAATCAGCATGTGATTTGTCTGTTTCACTACTGCTGCTTAGCTACTGCTCGTCCCAGATGATCATGGTGAGTGACACAATAACATGCCACCCAGGAGGTGCTTGTCAGTTCTTATCTCCAGGGATTCTTGCTTGGCCCGGGCAAAGTCATCTTCTGTCTTTCTCCATTGTCACATTTGTATGGGTTAATTGGAGTGAAAAAAAACGGTGAGTCAAAACCATGTCTGCTCCTAACATGACTGCTCCAGATGTTTTTGAAGACGACAACTGTGTGTCAGAGTGCACCCTTGCACCGGCCTTGGTCGAAGCAGTTCTCGCATGTGCAGCTGCACAATGACCAACAATCCACAGTTCTGGGACAGCAAAACTTGATGCGAGCAGTGGTGTGATATGAGCAGGCGTCCTTTTATGATGCAGTTCCCTGCTATCCTTGAACCTGTAGGAAAGTATGCACATCTGGATCCTTATTTCTCCCTTCCAACTCTCAGACAGGTTGGTTTCTGATTTGCACTGGATGACCGTGTCTTTTGTTAAGTGACACTACAGGCCAGCGTCAAGGATATTCGTACTGTCAAGGCACAGTTCCAGCTTAGAGTGCTGGATGATAGCTATCCTAAGGAAGCAGTCAGTTGCAGTATCAAAGCGCAGAACACACTCATGTATCTTGGGAGCAAATGCGAAAGAGAGAGAAAGGTGGGTGAGTGTCAATTTGCTTGTGAGCTGCTCTGCTCTGACAACACTGCATAGATAAAAGGGAGGTTATCCAATTCATGTGAAGTGCAGGGACGACCAGTAAGCGCCAGTTCATCATTCATACTGAACACCTCTTTCCTGATGCTTCTGAGGCAACTCAGGAAACCATGCCAGAGTTCTCATTAGAAGACTTTGAAAGTAGGTCACTCCTGCCTGTAAATGGTACTGATGAGTTAATAACACTGTCTTAGACACGGATGTGAAATTCACAGCAGGTAAGACCAGGAGCGGTCAGTGGTTTGTATACCTCACATTTGCTTGATGCAGATGTGATCAAGGAGCAGTTCTCACCAAAGAAGAAGAAGGTGTCTAATCAAGCTGAGCGAGGTGTGTGGTACATTTGGTGCAATGGCTGGTTCTGACAGGCAACAGGTGTCACGGACTGGACCCTGAAAGATATGCTGGACCCCCAGGGGCTTTATTGGTCTGCTATCAAACTTTATGGCCTCAAGGACGTTCCTGTCATTGTTCCTAATGTTTGCGATGCTGAGAAGATCACTGGACCCGTTCCTGTCATGTGCTCGATGAAAATACTGTTGGCTAACCTGGCTGCATACATACAGCTGGACTTTTGGTCCTGACAAAAGGTGTCCATATGGCTCTTGTGTGTACCAAATGGGACTGAGGTCAATGAGGCTGCTGCCAACAACTGGTGCTGCCAAGGGCCTCTTCACCAAACCAGCTACCAAGGCTATGGAGGGAAAAGGTAAGCACAAGGCTGATGGACCAGTGGGACAATCTTCACCTGCAAAGAGAAGGGGAGGCCAGAGTAAGGCTGCTTGAGATGGCACATTTGAATCACATGCTTGGAATTTGATCTGTTGGTTTTCGGTCGTGGCATTTGTCGCAGCAAATTCTGGTATTGATTTTGAATTAGAAGGTCACAGTTCTTGTTCAGAGGGGCTGATGCACTACTACGTACTTACCCTGGGTATTGCTTGTTCATCAGCGACTTTATTTATTCATCTGATTATGATTATTTGTTGCCTTTGACTCAAACATGTGCCTAAAAGGGACTCGGGGTCTTTGGTGCATAGTCACCATTACCCATAAAATAAGTGACGAAAAAGGAAGGTAAGGAATGTGTGAATTTACTGATGTATCTATGGTCCTCTGGGTCCTTCATCTGCAAAACAACGAAATGAACACTTAACTTACGCGCGTTACGGACACTTACGAACGCTTACGACTTCACTAGCAAACTCATGCGATTGGTGGAAGCACTGTGTGACAAAGATAACTTGTCAATGCAGCCGAGATAATCTACTAGTGCTGATAAACGAGATCATGGCTTGTAAATGCAACTGAGATAATCTAGTAGTATCGATCAACGAGATCTACTACAAAAAATTTGAAACAATGTTTGCCACCTATATAGTAACACTGCAGAGGTCCTAATGGTATCATGAATGTACTTCATCAATCCCTCGTACATCTTGTGAAAAGCAGCGTAACTAAAATCAATCTGTTCAAATACACCAGTCGAGAACTCGCGCAGGCTGCAACACGCAGCCATTGCAGACAATGCCATGATGTTATCGAGGCTCGTGTCTGAGTCAATGAATGTGTTGTAGCCATCATGGAAGGCAGCGCGCATTGCGATTTGAATGATTGCTTTATGCTCGAATGGGAAGCGAAAAATTCGCCCATTCTCTAGCTGTCAATGATCTCGTCATCCTCTGAACAATACACTCGCAAAATAGTACATACCCTAACTTCATCACCAAATATGTAATTAATACTGTCATTACTGGTCAGGAAATCGACGGTAGATTTGTTGTGGTCAATCTGGGCCATCAAGTCAGTCCAAATTGATAGTTGAAGCTCGTATAAAATTTCGACGAGGTCTTGTGCAGCTTGCTTGAAGCGATTAAGTATTGTAGACATCGGGGTAATGACAGCCTTGTATAGCTTGGATATATTGTCCTGGACCCAGAGCTTTATTGAGTGATCTAATAGTTATCCCATTAGCACCTGGTAGTACCCTAGTTATAGCATGAGGAACTTACCTTCGGTGATAATGAGGGAACATGCATCAGTAAGTGCACGTTTTACTAATGTCAACCGACTAGACGAATCATGGAAACCATTTTTATTCAGTGTTTCTTTGATCACAGAGTTCTTAGTGTCCTTCACAATGGCTTTTGAGTCTGTTTTGTTGATCAAAGGTACTGCGGTGGTACCCATAGCTCTCACAGCGGTTGATGATATAGAGGGGTGAGGGGTGGTAGCAATTGGTGTTGGCTCCGAATCCAACACAAGCGACTCCCTCGGGGGTCTCACAGGAGGAAGGTGGCACCACCGTGTTGTAGATCTCTGGATTCCTGTAGTCTCATCTCTCTAATATACAATTGATTAGTACAATTCAGAGTATATAAAATAAGACTTACAAAAACAACGCCATCAGTAAATTCTTGATGAGATTTTTTGGCACCACGAAGAGGTAAATACGTGTATACCATGCAATATCGAGATGTGCCATCACTTGCAGGTCCAAATGACCGTTGGACCCGATCAGGCCCCGCAGCACGGGGGGCCATTCCAGTAAATCGAGATGGCCTTGGTAAAGGTATGCTGCCCTGGAAGTTAGGCGGAATAGAAGTGTATCCGCCGTGTGACAAAATGGGAGGAGGATACATGCGAGGGGGTAGTTCAGGTGTATTCATCAACTCTGGTACCTCAGATGCACAACCAAGTTGGTCCACCGATGACTGACCTGCAACATTAAGTCCTGATTGTCGAACAATCAGAACATCCTATCATTGTGTCATGAGTCAGTGTACTACTAGTAATAGAGGGATTCCAATGTACTCACTCGCACAACCCTTCAACGAGTTCTAGAGGGTGCATTTTGGCTTGCAGACATCGTGGTCAGGTGCAGGAAAAATGATCAATCAATAATCAGTCTGCGTGACAACGTCTTCATAAGGCAAAAAACGAATCAAAAAGTGCTACATTCAATGATAATTGTAGTTGTACAAACTACAAATAAAGAGGTTAACACGCCAAATGGTCAAAGTAGGAAAACATTTTTGTATATGTACCACCTTACAATTATCTAATCA
>Ga0310811_10004408_pt1 | contig 17681 bp, 18 predicted proteins | sample YCmetagenome_FD_207642 | JGI IMG/M metagenome (GOLD analysis project Ga0310811, IMG submission 207642) | Soil microbial communities from experimental microcosm in Duke University, North Carolina, United States - YC | ecosystem: Engineered > Artificial ecosystem > Soil microcosm > Unclassified ...
GCACGAACGACCCGGCAACGAACGACCGCCGCTACGAACGACCGGACCATCCGGATAGAGCGGACCGACCGAACCTCCCGCATAAGGCCGAGCAGAGGTAGAAGAGCCGAGCCGAACCCCTACCCGAGAACGCCCAGCTCCTTCAGCTCCGCGCGGCACTGCGATGCCGACCGGAAGTGCACTGCGGTGAGCCCCAGTTCCACTGCCGGTGCGAGATTCTCCTCGAAGTCGTCGACGAACGCGACCTCTCCGCCCGGCAGCTCCAGCCGCCCCAGCAGCGCCTGGTAGATCGCCGGGTCGGGTTTGCGCAGGCCGACCTCCGACGAGTCGACGATGTGGTCGAAGTGCTCGTAGGGAAACGTATCCCGCCAGGTCGCGCTGGCGGCGTTGTTCGTGAGCAGCGCGGTCACGTGGTCACGGTGAACCTCGGCGACCAGCTCGATCATCTCCGGGTTCAGCTCCTCGCCGCGCGCTGCGTACCGGGCGAACTCACGGATGTCGATACGCACGCCGTGAGTCCGCTCGGCCTCCGTGCACACGTACTTGAAGAACTCGCGCCCCGAGATCTCGCCGACCTCGAGCTTCGCGATCATCGGGTGGCCCCGGAAGTACTGCGTGAGCGCATCGTCGGGCAGCCCCAGCGTCGCGCCGTACTCGGCGATCCCGCCCAGCGAGGTGAAGGTCAGGACCCCACCCATGTCGAAGGTAACCGCCTTGATCGCCACCGTCGCATCGTATGGGAGCGGTGATCAGACGATGCCGGCGTCCTTCAGACGGATGATGTCGTCCCAGTCGTAACCGAGCTCGAGCAGGATCTCCTCGGTGTGCTGACCGAGCTCGGGGGCCACCGCGTCGACGCGCGCCGGTGTCTCGCTGAAGCGCACCGGTGGGGCGACCGCGATCGTGTCCGCATCGGAGGGATCGGGCCGAACGAGGTACTCGTTGGCCCAGACGCCCTGGTCGGCGACCACATCCGCGTAACCGTTCACCGGCGCGCACCTCAGGTCGGCCTCGGTCAGGACACGGAGCCACTCGGCGGTCGTCCGGGTGGCGAAGACCTCCTCCAGGATCGGGTAGAGCTCCGCCTTCTCCGTCTCCCAGTACAGGTTCTGCGGGAATCGCAGGTGCAGCTCGGGCCGCCCGATCACCGTGTAGAAGCGTTCCCTGGCCGAGGCCATCACCCCCACCACCGCGAGCCAGCCGTCGCTGGTCGGGAACACGCCGTAGACACCCGGAATGAGCGGGTGGCCCCGGGTGGTGGTCGCCTTCGAGTCGCCGGTGAGCAGGTGGGCGGTGATCTCGCTGGCCTGGGCCCAGATCTGGCTGCCGAGCAGCGAGCTCTCCACCCGCTGCCCCCGCCCGGTGCGGGTCCGGCACAGCAGGGCGGCGAGGATCCCGGAGACCAGGTTCTGGGCGGCGATGTGGTCGGCGATGGTGACGCCGACCGGGGTGGGAGCCGAACCAGACGGCGTCATCGTGCTGAGCAGACCCCCACTGACCTGAGCGGACAGGTCGGCGCCACCCTGCCCGGCGGAGGGCCCGCGCTCGCCGAACGCCGAGCCGCACGCGTACACGATCCCCGGATTGACCTCCGCGAGAACGTCGTAGCCCAGGCCCCAACCCTCCAGCGTCCCAGGCGTGAAGTTGGACATCACGACGTCGGAGTCGCGCACGAGACGCAGGAAGATCGTGCGCCCGTCCTCGGTCCGCAGGTCCACCGTCAGGGCGCGCTTGCCCCTGTTGCTGGCCTCGAAGTACGCGCTGCGGGTGTCGTCCGGTCCGAGGATCACCGAGCGGGCGATGTCGCCGAAACCGGGCAGCTCGACCTTGATGACCTCCGCACCCCACGCGGCAAGCTGGGCTGCCGCCTGGGGCGCCTGCACCAGCACACCGAGATCGAGCACCCGCAGGCCGTCCACCGGTCCCATGCCGACCTCCACTCCCCGTCACGAGCGGTCGCAGCATCCCATGATCGGAGGGGACCCGCGCGGCGTCCGGTGCCTACTCGTAAGTACAGATCGGCTCTCGAATAGGCCGGTTCGACTCGCGGGGGGGCTTCAAACATCGGACCGGGGGATGCGTGAGCAGAAGCACAACCAATCCCCGTTTGTTTTCTGCGGCACGTGAGTGGGTATTCGTCCTTCACCTCATCGCAAGGGAGTGAGCTTATGGCCCGCCGTCGAAGTAGCCGTCGTAGCGGCACCGGAGTGACCGGCCTCATCTCCGACATGGTCGATGACATCAAGGACTTCGTAGACGACGACGTCCTCGATCGCGCGCGCGACACCGAGCGTGACGTGCGCCGAGCCGGTCGCAACCTCACCGACTCCGATGATCGCCGCGGGCGCTCGCGTGATTCCGACCGAAGCGGCGGCAGAGGCGGGTCGAACGATGAGATCGACGATTTGCGACGGGCGATCAGGTCGCTCGCCGATAAGATAAATAGCCTTTCCGGGGACGAGTCCGGCTCCGCCTCCGCTCTACCTATCGCCGGATACGACGACATGACCGCGGTGGAGATCAGTAACCGACTGACTTCGCTCACGCAGGCCGATCTGGAGAAGGTCGGCGACTACGAACGCAACCACGCAAACCGTTCGACGGTCCTCGGACGCATAGACACGCTGCGCGGTTCTGAGCCTTGGAAGGGGTACGACGACCAGACCGTCGAGGAGATTCGCAAGAGGCTCGCCGAGTCCGACGCGGCGATGGCACGTGAGGTTCGTAAGTACGAGGTCGGACACAAGAATCGTCAGGGTGTGCTCGCCGCGGTCGACGCGGCCCAGAACGTATGAGCGAGGCCCGGACCGGCCCGCAGGCGGCCGAACGGCCGGCGACGACCGGCCCGACCGGTCGCGCGACGCCACAGGGGGCCTGAGCCGCATGGCGGGCGATCCGTCCCAGAGGTAGGCCGGCAGCGCCGGCAGGCTCTTCAGAACCGAACAACCTCAGGGCCCGTCGTCCTCGGCGGGCCCTGAGGCGTCTGAAGCGGCCGTCAAGCATCGAGATGTCAGGAGGATGTCGTGATCATGAATGTGTCTTCGGACGGAACGGGGCAGCAGGCCCCTCTGGTGGCCGGCAGGCTCGCGGAGGGGGTGGCGGTGATCGAGGTGACGTGCGAACTCGACATGCAGACCGTTCCGGCGTTCGAGCAGATGCTGGCCCAGGAGGCCCGGGCCGGACACCGGGTCCTGGTCGTCGACCTGTCGGGCTGCGAGTTCATGGGCTCGTCCGGGCTCGCCGCGCTGGTCGAGGCCCATGATCGTGGACGGCGTTCGGGTACACCGATGGCATTGGCCGGGCTGACCCGCTCCCTGAGACGCGGCATCGAGATCACCGGGCTGGACTCGCTGTTCGCCATCTACGGCACCGTGGAGGAAGCCGCCGCCGCCCACCCGGTCGGCTGACGGGCCGGTCGCGGCGGCGCCCCGTCCGGTTGCGCCGACGCGGTCGCGGCCGGGCCGGGAGCGAGGCGGGAGCCAGCCCCGGGAAGCGGAAGCCGCTGGAGGCGGGTTCAACCCCGGGGAGCCGGGGTCAGCCGCGGAGGCGCCACCGCATGGTGACGGTGGTACCCGTCGCGCGGCGTTCCACGCGTGCGTCGTCGCTCAGAGCGAGGATCATGGAGATCCCGCGTCCGCGCCACCCGGGGTGGGCATGGGGCTCGCGCCAGCAACCGTGGTCGCGGACCTCGACCCGCAGCACGGAGTCCTCGACCATTCCGTCGATCTCGATCGCGCCGGGGTCGGCAGGATAGGCGTGCTCGATGCTGTTGCTCAACGCCTCACCGATAGCGAGCGCCAGATCGTCCACACGCTCGGGCCGGAGTCCGATATCGGCGGCCCAATGGGAGACCGCGTGACGGGCCGGCCGTAGGTGAGCAGGGTCAGCGACCAGATGACACGAGAACCGGGTCGGCCCGGCAGACATCGAGATACCGCTCTCCGCGCTGTTCGTGGCGTTCAACCCCAACGAACACATCGACGTGACGGCATGCGGTTGCAGTACCCGACCGGTTCCGCTTCGAAACTCGTGACAGAAAGGCGCCAGGGCGCTCACCCCGGTATCGGGATGCGCGCCCTGGCGTCTTCACCACAGGTCAGAAGTAATGCCTGCGGCCACCGATCCCGCGACCGGCCGCGCCGAGCACCATGAGCACGACCCCGATGACGAGCAGGATGATTCCGAGAGTGCTCAGAATCGAAATATGCAGCACGTAACCGAGTACGAGCAGGATAATTCCGAGAACGATCATCGGTCCTCCTTTGGACGGTAAGAGTTCGGATGGCTTGCGGATCTGAACTGGGAGCAGACCATATCTCAACAGGTTCGGTGTGGGTAGGCTCGAACAACGGATCCGGGTCGGTCGTGACGTAATCGTGCTCTAAGCAAGATCTATGTTTGAGAATGGAAGAATTGGGTAAATATCCCTTTCCTCCGTACCGGGCGTGGAACCCGATCGGATGGGTGGGGGAACGGCGGCCTCGATCCTTCCTCTGGCGGGAGCATTCGGGCGGTGGGCGTCGGCGTCACGCCGACGTAACGGCATCGTCACCTCACCCCGCGAGAATGCGGCTCATGGCGGTCGTGGGATCGCCGAGTCGCCGGAGGTGAGGTCGGTTGTCGATGGTCGGAGATTCGAGCTTCCCCTTGCCGGACGTCGTCGCGCCATCGGTGACGGCGCTGCCCACTGACGCCGACGTGACCGAGCGGCTGCTGGCCGAGTTCGAGGCCACACACGGGCTGCGCCTGGTCAGCGGGGTGATCCGGAGTTGCCGCGCGGAGCTGAGGAACACCGTGGCCACGTATCCACCCGAGTCCTTGGAGGCTCTCGTGCGGAGCCGGCTGCCGGTGGCGGCGTTGGCGGTCGAGGCCGGGGCGGCCTAGTCCTGGCTTCTCTTCTTCCCCGAGCCCCCGTCAGACCCGCTGGATCCGCTGTCGTTCCTGGACCCGCTGTCGCTCTTCGACCCTGTGCCGTCCTGTCCGCTCGATCCGCTCGAACTCCCGTCCTGCTGTTGCTTGTCCTTCGAGGCCTTGTCCTTGGCGGTCTTGGCGGCCTGATCGGTCTGATCGGCCTGATCCCTGGCCGCCTTGTCCCTGCGCTGCTGGTCGGCCTGCTCCTGCGCGGCGGCCGCCGCATCGGCAGCTGCCTTGCGGGCGGCGGCCTCGCGCCTCGCCGCCTCGGCGGCCCGCTCCGCCTCCGCCTTGCGGATGTCGGCGAGCGCCTTGGCGATTCGGGCGGCCTCACGCTGGGTCGAGGCCTGCGTCGCGTCCTGGTTGACGGTGAGGTTGGTGGCGTTGCGCAGCGAGGTCTCCGCCGTGGCGGCACGGTCGCGGGCCGACTCGACCTGCGCCCTGAGTCGGCTCCGTTCGCTCGGGTCCAGCACCAGCCAGGTGAGCTCCTGGCGGTTCTGCGCGAAGTCGGAGTCGAGTTCGTCCGCCGCCATCCGTGCGTCCGTGGCGCTGTTCGCCTCGGCGGCGAGCGTCGCCACGTCGGCACCGGGGGCAGGGGCGGTGGGAATCCCGGCGACCTGGTCGAGCACCGCCTTCACCTGGCCCGGGACGGTGCACGCGATGTCGGCGGAGTGCATCCCCCGTTTGTTGGCCAGCGCGTCCCGGGCGGCCGCCTCGATCGCGGGTGGGGTCGGGTTGCCCGAGTCGTCGCCGATCTCCTGGGCCAGTCCCGAGCGGACCATCTCGGCGTTGACCAGGCGTCCATCGGTCGTCACCGCCTGTGCGACCGTGCGGCCGAACCGGTCCTTGTCGTAGGTCAGGGTGAGCGCGGTGCCGGCCGGGATCATCGAGCTCAACTGGGCGGAGGCCTGCGCCGCCAGGCACGCCGTCGGCTGGCCCGGCGACGAGGGTGTGGGGGTGTCGACGTCCCCCAGGCGGACGCGGGTGATCTGGTCGTCGAAGCGGACGTCGAAGGTGTCGCCGTCGACCAGCGCCGCGACCTGGGCCTGCGACGGCGGAGGCTGGGGGAGGCTGATGGGGGAGTCGGTCGTCGTCAGCACGACGGCCGCGGTGACGCCCGTGACGACCAGCGCGCCGATTCCGACCTTTGCGACCCTATTCACCGGAGGAATCCTGTACACCGGATGAGCCACTCGCAACACAATGGCTGATAGATCGGAAAGAATGTGATGCCGAGGTGAATTCCGGCGATATCCGAGGTGAACCCGCTGATTCAAGGCGTTGAGGCACCTCGGCATCCGACCGGCCGACGCGCATTCCTTGAGCGGTCCTCATGTTCGCTCGTGCGTACCGGCGATGCAGGTCACTTGGACCGGAGGGCGGATCGTTGTAGTCTTACAACAGTTAGCTCCGCGAACAGGATCGGATGCAGTTGCCTGAACTCAGCCCCCGCCGCCGCATGCTCGTGCTGGCCATCTGCTGCCTGAGCCTGCTGGTCGTGACCATGGACAGCACGATCGTCAACGTCGCGCTGCCCTCGCTGCGTCGTGACCTCGGCGCCACGGTCTCCAGCCTGCAGTGGACGATCGACGCCTACACCCTGGTCCTGGCCAGCTTCCTGATGCTGGCGGGCTCCACGGCCGACCGGGTCGGACGCCGGCGCACCTTCCAGGTGGGGCTCACCGTCTTCGGCCTCGGTTCCCTGCTGTGCAGCGTGGCGCCGAGTGCGGGCTGGCTGATCGGTGCGCGGGCGGTGCAGGCCTGCGGAGGCACGATGCTCAACCCGGTGGCCATGTCGATCATCGCCAACACGTTCACCGACCGGGTCGAGCGCGCTCGGGCCATCGGCATGTGGGGAGCGGTCTCCGGGCTCTCGCTGGGGCTCGGACCGATAGTCGGGGGCGCGCTGGTCGACACGGCGGGCTGGCGGTCGGTGTTCTGGATCAACATCCCGATCGTGCTGGTGGCCATCGCCGGGACCGCGCTGTTCGTACCGGAGTCCCGCTCGGTCCGGGCCCGCCGCTTCGACCCCGTCGGACAGGGTCTGGTCATCCTCGTGCTGGGGTGCACGGTGTACGCGATCATCGAGGGCCCACGACTCGGCTGGCTGTCATCGCAGATCCTGGTCCTGGGCACTCTCGCCGTCGTGGGTCTGGTGGGTCTGCTCGTCTACGAACCCCGGCGTGCCGACCCACTGCTCGAGCTGCGGTTCTTCCGCAGCGTCCCGTTCAGCGGCGCGACCTTGACCGCGATCGCCGCGTTCTTCGGCTACGGCTCGTTCCTGTTCCTCAACGCGCTCTACCTGCAGGATGTCCGGGGGCTCTCGGCGCTGCACGCCGGGCTGTGCACGCTGCCGGTGGCGCTACTGATCGTGGTTCTCGCACCCATCTCGGGGCGGATCGTGGGCAAGCTGGGCACCCGCCTGCCGATGGTGGTGGCCGGGACGGCGATGGCGGCGGCCGGGCTGGCGCTGACCTGGCTGACGCCGACCACGTCGTTGGTGACGCTGCTGGGAATCTACGTGCTGTTCGGGGTGGGCCAGGGGATGGTCAACCCTCCCATCACCAACTCCGCCGTCTCCGGGATGCCGGCCTCGATGGCCGGCGTGGCCGCGTCGGTGGCCTCGACCAGCCGGCAGGCCGGGATCACCCTCGGCGTAGCGGTGTCAGGCTCGATCGTCGGCACGTCGCTCGCGCAGAGCGCGACGGCGTTCACCACGGCGTCGCACACGGTCTGGTGGCTGACGTCCGTGCTGGGGGTCCTGATCGTCGGCCTCGGGCTGCTCACCACGAACGCTGCGGCGCTGGAGAGTGCTCGGCGTGCCGCGGCGCTGTTCGAGGGCGTGGACCGGGCGGTGTCCGCGCGGGCGGGCGCCAGATGAGCTCCGAACCGGTCGACGGATCCGGCCCACACTTCGAGGTCACGGACCCGGAGCTCATGGAGACCTGGCGGGGACTGCGCTCGATCGTCACCGATCGCCTCGACGAGTACCGCCGCATGGTCGTCGAGGCCACCGGGCTGCCGTTCTCGCGGGCCCGCGCGCTGCGACGGTTGAAGTCGGGCCCGATGACCCACAGCGAACTCGCCGGCGCCTTGATGGTGGACCGGCCGGCGGCGACGGTGGCGGTGGACGACCTGTGCGCCCGCGGCCTGGTCGAGCGGCGCCCGCATCCCACCGACCGCCGCCGCAAGCTCGTCACGCTGACCGCCGAGGGCGCCCGCGTCGCGGAGCTGGTCACGTCGATCGTCCCGCCCCCGCCACCGGGCTGGCGGGAGGTGTCGGCCGCGGATCTCGCCGTGCTGCGCCGGGTGGTGGAGACGGTGTCCGAGGCTCGCCGCCGCTAGGAGTGGTTCACGGCCAGACGGTAGATCGTCGTCTCGCCGTAGTTGGAGCTGCTGCAGGGCACCCCGTCCTCCTCGCAGTTGGCCTGGGTGTAGGCGCCGGCCTTGAAGTAGGCGTCGGAGAAGCTCGCCGGGAACGTGGCCTGCAGCGTGCCGTTGTAGTAGGCCCGCACGGTGTCGTCGTGCACCACGAACTTGGCCTCGAACCGGGTGCCGAGTACGTAGTCGCCGGTGACCAGCTTGTAGTGCGGGTCGGAGCCCTTGGTGATGTAGAGGTCGGAACCCTCGAGCCGGAACACCGAGACGTCGTCGGAGTCGTCGTGGATCTGCGCGCCGACCAGGTTCGGCCGGCCCTGGGGCAGGGCGGTGAACGCCTCGTCGACGACGAACGTGTGGGTGCCCGAGTCCGACGACCATGAGGCGGGTTCACCGTCCGGGCCCATCTCCCGCAGCTCCGAGCGCGGGTAGTGCGAGCCGGACGTGGTGATCCCGTTGACCGGGGCCCGGAACGCCACCCCCTGGCAGCCCTGGGTGGGTTGGAACCACGGGGTCTCGTCGAACGTCGCCAGCTCCGGCTGCTCAACCTCCTTCGGCTTCTCATCTGAGCCGGTGGGCATGGTGACCTTCCACCCGGTGAGGTCCAGAACCTGCGCCGGGTACTCGCAGGCACCGTCCCGTGCCGACGGCGGTGCCTCGGCGGACGGCGGCTGCCAGAGCGTCGCCCCGGGCCCGTCCCCGGGTCGGTGCCCGAGGCCCTCGGACAGGGTGAGTGCGACGGCGGCGATGAGCGCCACGACCACCGCCCCCGCCGCGCCTGTCCGGATCAGCGTCAGATGCCGCGCCAGCTTTCCGCCGGAACCTCCGGAGCCGTCCATCGGTTCGAGGGGCGCCGTTCCACGGCCGTCATCGCGGCGGGACTCTTCCGGATGACCTGACACCGTTCACGCTTCCCTGGACGAATTCCGTCGACCTCTTCTTTTCCACGCTACTGAGGAAAAGACCGGCAACGGTAAGAGGCGCTTATGAGGATTCCGTGAATGGCGGCGACTATTCTCAGGTACCGAACGGCGCTGCGGGCGGCGACGGCATGGCGCGGGTCAGAGCGGACCGATGCTCAGCCCGTCGAGCACACCACCGAGCAGACCCCCGTCGCCCGAACGGTCGGAGCCGGACCGGGAGTGCCCCGAGCCGCGGTGATCCCGACCGTGTCGATCGGGGCTCGAGGGTCCCGAGATGTCCGGGCCGAGGTCCGGCGGCGGCGGGCTGGAGTCGCGGTGTCTGCCGACGCCGGAGGGCCCGGCGGCCGGGTTCGGGCTGCCCTGCGAGTCGAGGTGCGGACCGCTCGGTGTGGACCCCGCGTGGCGGCCCTGGGCGGGAACACCCGCCGACCCCCGGGCGGGCGTACGCACCGAGCCCTGGGCGGGCGCATGTGCCGGGGCGGAGTGGGCCGAGCGACCGCTCAGGTCACTACGGGTGGTGCGGTCCTGAGCGGGCACCCGGGCGGGCGCGGAACCCTGGGCCGACGAACCATGGGGCGGTCCACCCGCTGACGACGGTCCGGCGAAGGGGGACGCTACGGTGGGCTCCGACGGGCCCGTGAGGCCGTAGGGCGCCGGGCCGACGTGCTCGGGGACCGGCTCGTGGGGGGTGATCGACGAGGAGTCGCTGATCGGCCCGGTGGTGGCCGGCGTGGTGGTCTGGTCGGCGCTGTCACGGTGCGGGAGCAGCGTGGATCCGACGGCGAGCGTCGTTCCGACCGCCAGCACCGAGCCGAAGGTGATCGCGGCCGAGGTCTTGTTCGTGCGGGTCAGCCAGGGTTCCCGGCGAACCTGGCGCGGGATGTCTCTGGGGCCGAGCGGCACATGAGGTGTCGCGCCGGGGTTGCGTCCCAGCAACTCGGCGACCGTGACGACGTCAGACCGGGGCATCTGGTCCTTCCTGCGACGGCGGGCTTGTGGCCCCACGTCGCTGGGTCTGTTCCCAGCAGGTGAACTCCCCGACCACCTTAACGCTCACTCGGCGGGCGGGCATCGTGGCGCCCGCCCGCTCCCGGCTACGGCGCGTAGGCCCGTCCCAGCAGATGCCGTGCCACCACGAGCTTCGCGATCTGGGCGGTGCCGTCGCCGATCTCCAGCCCGATCACGTCGCGCAGCCGCTGGCCCTGCGGGTTGTCGGTCGACCAGCCGGCGTGCCCGAAGGTCAGCAACGCCTGGTGGACGATGTCGGCGCTGAGCTTGGGGGCCCACCACTTGGCCATGTTCGCCGGCACCGCCGGGTCCTTGCCCGCGTCCTTGAGCGCGAGCGCCTCGTAGCAGAGGTGGCGGGCCGCCCGCAGGTGGGTGGCGCACTCGACCAGGGGGAACGCCAGACCCTGGAAGGTGCCGATCGGCTTGCCGAACGCCTCGCGCTCGCGGGCGTAGGCGAAGGCGTCGTCCAGGGCGGCGGACGCGATACCCAGGCACATCAATCCGATGATGGCGCGTGAGTAGTCGAACCCCTGCATGACGGAGATGAAGCCGTTGCCCTCGCCACCGATCAGGTTCTCGCGGCCCACCGGCAGGCCGTCGAAATAGAGGCTGGCCCGTCCGATGGCCCGGCTCCCGAGGTCGTCGAGCTGGGTCCGGGCCACGTGCGCATCGTCGAGGTCGACCATGAACGCCGACACCCCGCGCGCACCATCCTCGCCGGTCCGGGCGAAGACCGCGCCGACCTGCGCGAACATTCCCAGCGAGATCGACGTCTTCTCCCCGACCAGGCGCCAGCCGTCGCCGTCGGGCACCGCGCGCAGCTGCAGGTGCGCTGCGTCCGAGCCCTGGCCCGGCTCGGTCAGGGCCAGCGCGGGCGGGGTCTCGCCGGAGGCGATGGACGGCAGCCACCGCTCGAGCTGCTCCTCGCCCGCGCCGCAGAGCAGGATCTCGCTGACCAGCGCGCTGTTGAGCAGGATGTAGCAGGCGTTGAAGTCGGCGCGGGAGACCTCCTCGGCCGCCAGCCCGGTGGTGACCGCGTCGGCCTCCTGCCCGCCGAAACGCTCCGGGATCCGCAGGCCGGTCAGCCCCATGCCGGCGAGGGCACGGGCGAGGCCGGGGCGCAGGGTGGCCGCCTCGTCGTCGGAACGGTAGTGCGGTGCCAGTTCCTTCTCACCGAACGTGCGCAGCTCCTGCCGGAACGACTCCTGCTCAGGGGTGAACCCGAAATCCACTGTCTCTCCTTAATGGCCGGATCGGCTGTCACCGCCCGGATCAGATGTCAGGCGCCGGCTTCGAGCAGGTGCCGGTAGGTCTGCCGCGCGTCGTCGGCGAGTGACGAGCGCAGAACCGCGGCCGTCTGCGCGGCGATGTAGCGACCCACGTCGTAGGACGGGGGGAAGTGCCAGCTCTTCAGCGCCCAGCCCTGGGCCAGGAGCATCAGGTCGAACACCAGCAGGTCGAGGTCGATGCCCGGGATCAGCAACCCCGCATCGGCCGCCTGCGCCGCGGCCTTGCGCAGCGTCGAGAGGTTGCTGAGCTCGCCCATCTTGACCCGGTTGCGCGCCTGGGAGCTCAGCACGCCGGACTGGCGGTAGGTGAGCAGGCTGGCGTTGCGGTGGGAGTCCATCACCGTGCAATAGGCCGCGAACCCCGCGGCCAGCCGCTCGACCGGGTCGGCGCCGGCGGCCGCCATCCGCTCGGAGATCGCGCTCTGGATCTCACCGACGAGATCGAGGACGACGGCGACGACGACGTCCTCCTTGCCGCCGAAGTACTTGTAGATGAGCCCGACGCTGATGTCGGCCTCCTTGGCCAGAGCCTGCATCGAGACGGCGTGGAACCCGTTGCCGTTCATCAACCGGACTGCCGCGTCGAGGACCTGCCGGGTGCGCCAACGGATGCGGACATCGCTGATCTCGCGCCGCGCCTCCTCCTCGGTCAGCCCGTCGGCGAGCTCCTGCGGATCCGCCATGGCGCCTGGCTCCGTCCCTGGTGCATGATCGGTGAATGGATGTTCACTCGAAATGAGGATAACGTCCTACCGCGATGAATCTATGCTCACCAGGTGCCGCGGTCAACTGTCCCGGCACCGACCGCGCAGGCTGTGAGGAGTTTCGGTGGCCCAGGTGACGGATGCCGGTTTCGGTGTCATGCTCCCCAGCTTCGACCCGTTCCGGACCGGCCGTCTGCCGCTCGTGGAGGGCGCGGTGCTGGCCGAGGAGCTCGGCTTCGACTCCGGCTGGGTGGGCGACCACCTCAGCTTCCACCCGCCGGTGCTCGACGCGATATGTGCGCTGGCGGCGGCCGCGCCCGCCACCCGCCGGCTGGTGCTCGGCACGGCGGTCCTGCTGCTGCCGATGCGCAACCCGGTATGGACGGCCAAGCAGCTGGCCACCGTCAGCGTGCTCTCCTCCGACCGGCTGATCGTCGGGGTGGGCGTCGGCGGTGAGAACCCGGCCGAGTACGAGGCCGCCGGGGTGCCGGTGGCCGAGCGCGGGCGGCGCCTCGACGAGTCGATCGAGATCGTCGGCCGGTTGCTCCGGGGGGAGGCGGTGGACCACCCCGGCCCGCTGCTGCCCACCCGCTCGCCCGCGCTCGAACCGGCGCCGGCGATCGTGCCCCCGATGGTGGTGGGCGGCCGGTCGGACGCCGCGCTGCGCCGGGCGGCCCGGGGCGGGCAGGGCTGGCTCGGGGTGTGGATCTCCCCGAGGCGGGTGGCGGAGGTCCGGGTGCGCCTCGACGAGCTGGCTCGGGAGTACGGGCGCCCGCCGTGCCGGCTGCTGCTGATGGTGTTCGTCCACGTCTGCGAGCCGGGCGGGCACGAGACCGCGCTGGAGGAGGCGGCCCGGTTCGTCCGGGGGCAGTACGGCCTGCCGTTCGACCAACTGCGCAAGTGGGTCCTGGTGGGCACCGAGCAGGAGGTCGCGCACGGGCTCGCGGAGCTGCGCGACGCGGGCGCCGAGAGCTTCGTGCTCACCGCCGCCGCCGCCGACCAGCTCGAGCAGTACCGGCGCTTCGCCGGAGTCCGCGCGCTGCTCGACCGGGGGTGAGCCGAACCGGACGGTGCGGATCGCCACGATCCGCACCCGGACGGCGCTGACCGGTCCTCAGGATCGGGGGTTCACTGTGGGATGCAGCGGGAACGGCAGTGGCGGCAAGCGCCACCGCCGCAACTGATTCGCGCGCGTCCGACGGCCAGGGCCGGCTGTGGACGTCCGCCACGGGAGGGCCCTTGAGCGAGCCGATGGTGCTGGACCGGTATCGGCCGGTCGCGCTGGTCGGGGTCGACGCATCCGTGAACGCCGAGTTCTGGCAGGCCACGGACAGCGCGCTGCGGCGTGACGTCGGGCTGGCCGTCCTGCGGCGAACCGGTGAGCGCGGGGAGCGCGAGCGGGCGGCCGCCATGCTGGCCCAGGCCGCGCGGTGGGGCACCTTCGAGCACTTCGGCTGCGCCCGGCTGCTCGACGTGGTCGGCGACGTGCCGGGCGACGTGCTCGGCCCTGTGCCCGGCGCTGTGCCCGGCGCTGTGCTCGGCCCTGTGCTCGGCGGCGGAACGGGGTTCGGGCGATCGGGGCTGCCCGCCGACCTGATCGGGCTGACGATCACGGAGTGGGTCCCGGGTTCGAGCCTGGCCGAGACCCTGGCCGCCGGACCCCGCCACACCGGTGACGCGCTGCAGATGCTCGACACCCTCGCCCGGGCCGCCGAGACCGCGCACCGCACGGGGCTCGCACTGGGCTGCTCACACCCCAGCCGGATCCGCTTCGACCCCGAGGGTGCCGCCCGCCAGGCGTTCGCGCTGCCGGCGCCGGATTCCGCCCCGGCCGATGACGTGCGTGGGCTCGGAGCGACGCTCTACGCGCTGCTCACCGGGTACTGGCCGCTGCGCTGCGCCGAAGCGGAGTTCTCCGGACTGCCCGCCGCCCCCCGGGACGCCCAGGGGATGGTGGCTCCCCCGGAGACGCTGCGCATGGGGCTGTCCATGGAGGTGTCCGCACTGACCATGGCGGCCCTCGGCGCGGGCGCGACGGACGCCGGGATGCACACGGCCGCCGCCGTCCACACCATGCTCGTCGAGCTGGCCGCGGACGAGCGTGGGCCCGCCCCCGGGGCTCACGGCCACACCTCCGCCGGGTTGCGGCTCAACCAGTGGGCCACGGCGTGCCGCGCGTTGCGGGGCAGGTTGCTGTCCGGGGCGAACCGGACGGGCAGGTGAGATGACGGTGCGCTCCCGCGCGTTGCGGCGCCGTCCCGGCTGAGAGGTGGCTTGGTTTCCCGCCCGCTCGCGCCGTTCTTCAGGTGCTTCTCAGCTAGCGCTGGTATCACTCGTAAGAGTGAATTGAAGCACTCACGGTCACGAATCCGTGTAGCGAGCGATGAGACGGGTAGGAACAGGGAGAGAAGAACTTTCTGCTGGTCGCTGGGGAGCGGACCGAGCGGATGCGCAGCCGGGCCCGGTCGTCTCGGGGGACGAGCCGGGCCCGGCCTGCATCTTCACCTCACGCCCGTAAGGGCGGATCAGGCAATCGCCGGCACTGCCGGCACCACATGCTGGGGAGCAGTGGCTCTATTTTTAGCGGATCGCGGCGGCCGGTGCGATCCGGGGTGGGGAGCGGGGGGCGACCGGGGTGTGTCCTGCGCCCAGCGGCCACCAAGCCACCGGCCGACCGCCCACCGTCGGCGCCCGGTGTCTGCGAGCGGTCAACGGAACGGTTCGGGCGTCATGGTTAAGTCCCTCCATGAGTTCTACGGGGGGCGAAGCCGGGTCGGGTTGGGCGACAGTGCCGGTCACCGGTGCGCGGGTGGTGGTGACCGGTGCGGCGGGCGGCCTGGGCCGCGCCCTGTGCGCGGCGCTCGCTGAGCTGGGAGCCCGCGTCGTCGGGATAGATCGCCCGGGCGGCGAGGGCGCCCCGGGGGTACCGCTCGTCGAGGCCGACCTGGCCGACGACTCGCGGGTCCCGCCGGCGGTCGAGCGGGCGGCTGAGACGGTCGGCGGGCTCGACGCGGTTGTGGGGGCCGCCGGTGTGGTCGACACGATCCATCGAGCGCGCTCGTTCCCGATGGACGCCTTCCGCGCCGACGTGGAGGTGAACCTGCTGGCGCAGTTCGCCGTCGCCCAGGCCGCGTACCCCGCACTGAAGGAGTCGGGCACGTCGGCGATCGTGTTCGTGTCCTCGATCGCGGCGCAGGACGGGCTGCCCGGGCAGGCGTCCTACGCCGCGTCCAAGGCGGGTGTGCTCGGTCTGACCCGGACGCTGGCCGCCGAGTGGGCAGCCGACGGGGTGCGGGTCAACGCCGTGGTGCCGGGCCTGTTCGCCACCCCCAAGGTGCTGGCGATGCCGGACTCGGCGCGGACGAGGCTGCTCGCCTCGGTCCCGATGGGACGGGTCGCCACGCTCGGCGAGGTGGTGGGCTCGATCCTCTACCTGCTCTCGCCGGCGGCCGGTTACACGACCGGCCAGGCCCTGCGACTGGACGGTGGGGCGGGCCTGACCCTCGGCGGCCTGTACCGCTGAGCTCAGGCCTGTACGTTGACTCGGCCCGTGGCGCTGAGCTCAGGCCTGGAACGGCAACCGCTTGCCGATCAGCGCGGGCAGGACGAAGTTGCGCAGCATCGCCCGGTGCACGTCCGGGTCGTCGGGCACCACGTCGATCCGCCCGATGAGGATCAGCTGGACGTAGGTCAGCCACGCGCAGGCGGAGCCGCGGTCGATGTCGGCCGGCATGTCGCCGAGGGCCTGCGCTTCGGCGAAGATCGGGTCCCAGAGCGCGGCGGTGGCCCCCACGGCCGCCTGGGAGGCTCCGACGATGGCGGTCGCCAGTTCCATGTGCTCGGGCGTGACCAGTAGCCGGACGATCTCGTCCTGCCGCCCGTGGTCGACCAGGTAGATGAGCCCCTCGACGACCTTGTCCGGGAACGTGGGTTGGCGGTCGATGAACGCCCGGGCGTGGCGGACGAGCTTGTGGGAGCGGCGCACGATGACGGCGAGGATGATCGCGTCGCGGTCCTCGAAGTAGCGGTAGACGGTAGGGCGGGAGACGCCGGTGGCCTTGGCGATGTCGACCATCGTGGTCTTGAGGATGCCGTAGCGGGCGAAGCAGGCCTCGGCGGCGAGCAGCAGCTGCTCGCGGGTGGACTCGACGTGCGCGCTCTCCCTCGGGCCGGAGTCCAGCGGCGCCTCGGTCACGTGCCCGTCTCCGTCCCCTCGCTCCTTCGCTGAGCGAGACGATACAGATGACGTCAGGTGTTGCACTGCAGAGACATGAACTCATTACAGTTAGACACTTGACGTGATGTGTAACGATGTATAGGTTGCCTGGTCAGGAGATCGCTGCCCGGAGGTGTCACGACCATGGAGTCGAGAACAGCGGACCAGGTCGTGAAGCGGCTGCTGGCCCACCTCGAGGAGGGGACCACCGACTACGCGCCGCACATCATGCGGATGGACGTCTCACGGTACTTCGACGGCGGTGTCGCGGCCGCCGAGCGGGAGAAGGTCTTCACCCGCTTCCCGCTGGCCGCCGCCCACTCCAGCGAGCTGCCCGCCCCCGGCGACTTCGTGACCAAGGAATACGTCGGCGTACCGATGCTGATCATCCGTCAGGACGACGGGACCGTCGCGGCGTTCACCAACGTCTGTCGCCATCGCGGCGCGCGGCTCGAGCTGGAGCCCAGCGGCAGCCGCAAGAGCTTCTCCTGTCGCTACCACCGCTGGTGCTACGCCCGGGACGGCGCGCTGCGGTCGCTTCCCTTCGACGAGGGGTTCACCGAGCTCGACCGCGCAGGCAGCGGCCTGGTCGTGCTGCCCACCGACGAGCGCCACGGGATGGTCTGGGTGTGCCCGTCCCCGGGGCCGGCGCTGTCGATGGGCGACTACCTGGGTGCCGAGCTCGACGGCGAGATGGCGGCGGGCCGCCTGGGTGAGTACTTCCTGTACCGGGAGCGGACGTTCGAGCTGCCGATGAACTGGAAGTTCGTGATGGACGGCTTCCTCGACACCTACCATCTGCAGTTCCTGCACCCCAGGACGGTCGGGCCGTTCTTCCACACCAACGTCCACACCTACGACGACTTCGGGCGCAACTCGCGGCTGGTCGTCGCCCGCCGCACCATCGACGAGCTGCGCGGGCCGGTCGACGCGGCGGAGCCGGGCGGCGAGCGCAACCCTCACGACTACATCATCACGAACTACACCCTCTATCCCGCGACGGTCCTGGCCACCGAGCCCGACCACGTCGAGGCCTGGACGGTCCTGCCGCACGCGAGCGACCCGGGCCGGTGCCAGGTGAACCTGCGCTTCCTGGTGCCGAAGCTGCCCGAGACCGACAAGCAGCGCCGGTACCGGGACCGCAACTGGGAGATCCTGCTCAGCGCGGTGGAGAACGAGGACTGGTCGGTGGCGCAGTCGATCAACGACACCCTGCCGAACGGGTACGTGCCCGAGACGATCTACGGCCGCA
>Ga0310811_10004409_pt1 | contig 17680 bp, 11 predicted proteins | sample YCmetagenome_FD_207642 | JGI IMG/M metagenome (GOLD analysis project Ga0310811, IMG submission 207642) | Soil microbial communities from experimental microcosm in Duke University, North Carolina, United States - YC | ecosystem: Engineered > Artificial ecosystem > Soil microcosm > Unclassified ...
CCAGTTATTGACTTAGCTTAGTAGAAGATCATAAGCACTGTATCAAGCCAGTTATTGATCTTATTTTCCCTCCACCTTTAGTCACTAGTATTTTGCTTAGAGAACTCAACAAACCTATTCCCCATGAACAACCACGTTATCAACCATTGGTAATTGTCTGAACCATTGACCGTGGTAGGATATTGAAATTGGTGATTTTATTGCTTTTCATATCCTAGTAAGACAGCGCATGCTTCACACGCCTTGCACCTATCTCCACACACCTGTCCATCCCTTATCCTTGCTGATTTACTGGTGAGTCATCTCAATTGCTATGGAAGCATTCACTTCGGATCCAAGCACACGCCTTACATATAGTTACATACATACTAATTATTTGGGAGCGCGTGCTATTCAGCTCAGTACCGCACGCCTTCGTGCTTATAGATACAGTATATAGAGACCTTACTAGACCTTTAGTTCACACACTTCGCACACTCCCCACTCCTTAGCTATAGTTAGATTCTAAAAGCACCAAATATATGACTGGATTTATTGCATATCTGCACTCACGATGACCTGCGCACCTAAGCTATAACATGCACTGCACCTTTCATGTTCCCTGCACTTTCCATGTGCGCATCTTTGAGCATCCTTCCTTGTTACAAGAGAGTCCCTTGCCCATATTCCAAGGTTCTCCCTCTCAGTAGCTGTCCTATGGGTCAAGTATATACCTCATGCCTGTGTCATACTGCAGAGTTTCTCTCATACTCTTATCCACCTTTTCATCTCTGTAGCTGAGCCTCACCCTTCACCAATGACAAATGGCTCATCTTCCCTAAGCCAAACATACACATCTACAGATTCCATGTCACACTATGTGTGTCCTGCAACATTGACAGGCTCACTAAGGAGCCACTGTGAAAAACAACTCTGGTTAGAGTGATAATAAATATACCCTAATCAGATATGTGTTGAAGCTCTGCCCAGCTGTTACACTTGCAAGCAAAAATGTTCAACCTGAGGGGCACACTGTCTGATATAAGTTTGATAGTCAGTACTAAGCAAGGAAAACAAAGTACTAAGGTCAGGGAACAAGTCTGAAGGTATGGTATGGAGTCCAAGGTGTAGGAAATTGGGTCTGATGTGTGGAGATGCAGAGATGGAAGGAGGGCACAGGAGATATAAGAAGAGTGTTGGAGATAGGCTGGAGATGGTAAGGAGCATCAAGGAAATGAGTGGTAATGGGTTCAGGTAACGGGTAATGGGTAAACAGGTATATTGGGGATGTCTTCCTCCTACTTAGTGGTAATTGTAATCTTGGTTGCCCAGCCCTATATAACTAGCTATGTGAAAGTCTGGAGTAAATAGGTGAAAGTAGTTATCAAAAACTTTAGGTCTGATAGTATGTAACAAGCCATGAGGTACTGCGGCCTGTGAGAATACATGTAATAGCACTGCCAACTCAATCAGTAATGTATAACTAGATATGCACCAGTGGAGTTAAGTGGGACTGGACTGGACATAGGTAGGACAAGTGCGATGATCTCCAAGTGGGTCCAAAGCATTAGAGATGTGGAGATGGTAGGAAGGTGTCGGAGATGGATAGGGATTGACATACATTGCAAAATAAGGTGTTTGCAGGTCAGCCCAAAAGATATCACCACACCACACTGATTGACCTCTCTCTTTGTGGAACTCTGTACCAGAATGGCACAACTCTGTTAGCAGCTTCCCTGCATTAGATCCTGGAGATGGGGATTGGAAAGGATGTTGTTCCTTGATGGCAACCATATATGCCAGTAAGATCTCTTCATGATTGTCAACTTCCAATTGAAGTTTTCAAACAAGAGAGTCAATGTCCTGGCTCAATGCACACTCTCTGATGGATGGAGTTATCACATCAACCCAAACACCTGAAGAAGGAGCTAAAATGATCATCATATCAGGGATGGAGGAGAAAGTGTTGGATCTGAGGGAATAGTTCATGTGTAACTCAGGTTCAACAATGGCACACTCAGATTTGAGGCTATCAAGGAACATCTCAAAAGATTTTTCTGATGTGGTAGAAGGGAGCTTCATAGAGCCAGGTCAGCATTTAGATGAGGAGTTTGCAATTTTTGTAGTTGTACATTAATCTGTACTGCAATTAAGCTGGATCACTCATGAGAAGTAACTGTGATCCCTACTTCAGCCTTTGTACTGATACACTAGATACTACTACTATGTATATGTATTCTTCAACTGCAACTTGACATTCCCAAATCTGTTCCCTTGATGTAATGAAAATTATGCAGTCTGTCAGCTCCCCATGTCATCATGTTCAGCATTCTATGCACATTGGAGGGGTCGCTAACTCTATTAACATAATTGCAAGTACTTCTTGCCCCTACCAATATAGTCAACTACCCCCAATTCACTAGATGATATTGTCTATCCATGGTACCCATCCCTCAGTGTAATTCATCCTGAATCTTGCAACCATCAAGCATCAAACTTCATAGTGATGATTCAGATGCTGAGCTAGAATGGAGGGGCCTCAGTGATGACTCACAGTCACAACCCTCAGTTAGTCATGGTATCTACTATATAAATGAAGAGTCTTTTTGTCTCATTTTTTAGATACTAAGTTCAGATGGTGCTGCCCTTATTCTTGATACTGCCATCCAGTGCTCTGAGTCAGAAAATCCCTCAATCCATCATGACAAGGCCATAATCAAGCTGGAAGTTACCCAGGCTCAATGCAAAGTCAGGTGCACTGAATGTCATCTTGCTACATGTTTAGTTTACAAGCACAAGGTTCTTGGATGCCTTTATCATTTTCAAGAGGAAGAGGCTGTGAAAAGGTTAGATGATGCTGAACTGGGAATTGGAAGTATATGGAACTCTATGAGAAAAAATGGCCTTCTTGCATGCTTAACAACATTCAAGTTGTCATCTAACAAATTACCTCAAAAGCATCAACAGTTCCATTCCAGTAGGCTAGGATATATTGTGGTTCTTGCTGTCGCTTACTGTTAGTATTGTTAACACAGGCTTGCCACACTTAGAGATGATGCAAGAGTAATTTTTTTCCCATATGCCTTGCCACTTTGTTGTTAGATTTGTCTTTTTACAATAGCACTATTACTTCTGCTCAACCCATTAGATACATATTACCATATACAAGGACACCCCTTCAGTCAACTCAGAGGCCATCTTGGAATTGTTAATTCCATGAGTTGAAAGTCTGGCCAGATAGTATGGGAATCACATGCACTCAGACACTTGTATGATGGCACCTGTTTATAATCTTTTGGCTTAGTTAGTCAGTATCATATCATGTACTATGTAGTGTACAAATGAAATTTTCTTTCATGACTATCAGTGTTGGGCATATACCAGACAATTATTTATAGTAGTACTACTTGACCTGCTGAGTCAACAGCAACTTCAAGTTGGAAGCAAAAATTGTAATAGTACTATCATCATGATAGTGGCAAAAAATCACTACTAGTAGTACTAGGTAGAAATACAGCTCTATGCTACTTGGAGGTCTGTACCCCTCTGTACATCTCTGTATGACTGTACCACCTTATGTGGCTGTGAGAGCTGTGCCAAATCTGGTGTTTTGCTGATGAATTATTAATATCTTATTATGTTATTACTCAAGTGTGATGTCAATGTTGCTGTGTCAGTTTAACCTGTAACTGTAACAGTGACTGTAACATTGTTAATAATACTTCCACCACCATCCTTTCAGCTCTTGTTCATACATCACCATAATATTAGTTCTCAATTATCTGCAACTGGAATGATCCAGACAATTTGCATTTGGATTCAACTGATGCACATTAATCAGTCTATTGAGTCTGAATCAGACTTAAAGGTTCATCATATTACAGTTACAATATTCAATGAATCTGACCATCTTCAATTCTTAGACTGATTCTGAATTGTAGGCTCTGAATTATATACTTAACTCCTGGTCCAGGACTGCCCTCTGAATTCAGTGTCGCCTCTCTATCAAACTCTGAATCAGTGAGTTATAAATTATCAATAGTAAATTTATGTGAGACATTTATGTACTAATACTTGGCTCCACCCTCCAGCCTTTCTTCACTGATTAAACATTTGAATTTATTACTCTAATCATTCACCACACATCTTGGACTCTGAATCACCAATCAACAATAACCTCAATGCCTTTTGATTTTACACTTCAGGTGTATTTGTATTGCAATAAACACCACAAATGACAGGGATTCTGAATGCACGAACAAGCTTGCCAGAAGCAATTTGAGCAATAAAGAGAGGACATTGAGCTTGTAAGGGATAATTAATGTAGTATATCTGATAGATTATAGGGAGAGAACATGCACAACAAGGTAGTGTTTTCATCAGTGAATATCCATCCACTTTCAGTAAGTGATGACCATATTGTAACCTCAATAACTGATCCTAACCCATTCAACAATTAATACATGCTGCTGTCAGTCATTTACAGGACAATGAATTCAATTTCAGTGATTCAATAGACTATCTAGGTGATACTGACATGGGACAGGCATCTGGTATGTCTCAAAAGTTTTCTGTGCATCTGATCTGCAACTCTCATCAATATATTAGACCATCTGCTAGTCACCGGAGTGACATTGTCTGTGTCTCAAACTGAAGTTGATGATATAAAAATCTGATATCACCCTTGCACTTGTATTGAATTTGAAGTTGCAGAACTTGTCCATAAAGCTGCCCTCATAAGCAGATATATTGGCTCATCAGACTTATACATCACAGTAGATGCAAGTTGTTCACACTTCAGAATCACAAAGATGTGCAAGACATATGGAATTTGGCCTCATACAAATTGACTCCAGTTTGTATCCAATTACTTTGAGTGTAAAATCTATCTTTACTTGAATACCACAGTTTACAAAGGAAGAAGTAGTTGTACTGTTCTGAGGTGTTAATCAGACATTTCTGTTTTATCACCACTTGCTATGGGACTGGGCTGTAGATTTACTTCAAGATTCTAAAGTTGGACTGCACTTTATCTTTGATACACAACAGCTTTTGAAGTTTGATGGTGAGAAATTCATTCAGTTTATTCACAAGCCTTGGACTGCTAATTTGTTCTGGGAATATCAAGTATATGTCAATGGTGCTATTATTTGTTATGTGCATGTACTGATCAAGTATCATGACAGTTGAAAATTCCAGCAGATGCCAAATCACTTGCATTTATCCTGTATGCAGACAAGGCCTAATTATCATCATTCGGTCATGCAAAAGGCTATCCCATAGTTGCTAGGTGTGCTAATCTTCATACTGCTGTTTGTAATGGTGAAGACTTGGGTGGCGGGCAAGTTCTTGACTGGATACCTATTGTTATTTTTTGCTTTGCTTGATGACTCCTATATTAGTACTAACCACCAGCACTTTGGCAGATTAAAGAAGACAAGAAACACTCTGGAAAGCCAGCCTTTGTCAACTTCAAGAATATGGTATGGCATACATCATTTTTGAAGCTGCTTGCTTGCCTTGTACCATTATCAAAGCTTGGTTCTCCTGTTAAATGTTGGGATGACATTGTCCACAATTTCTACCCAATCATACTCATACTATCTGCTGACTACAAAGAACAGTGAGTGGTTCAATGTTCTGAGCATGAAGGTTTGTTCACTATGACAGGGTTGTTATGACATTAATTTGTGGGCTGATGGGAAAATTTTCCTGCCCCATCTGCCTTGTGCCTCATGAGAAGCTCTCCAAGATATTGAATGTGCATCAGCTTCACACATCTGTAGATGCAAAGGTGTTATGTGTCCAAGCACAAGAGTCTATAACATTGGAGGTAAGAGAGCAGATATTGAGCTCTAAGAGTCTCTGTGATGTCAATATAAGTCTTTTGCCTCAAATTTTCTTTTATTTCATCCACCACTGTTGTCAGAATTCATTTAATACCATGAAGCATACCAATGTCTTCTGTGCTCTATCATTTGATAAAATTCATTCTAATGATAAGGGAAACTTCAATCATCTGTGGATGGAACTACACAATAGATCACTGGTTCTGGTCAACAAGCTGCTATGCAGATTGACAGTTTGCAAGTTTTTTATTCTGTAGTAGATAAATGTTAATTTATATTGTCAGCTTCAAATCATTTCCATGTTGGCAAAACCTCAACCACTTTGACCAGGTGGTATCTATTACAGTACACTTACCCTATATTCATTTTCTTTCTGCTATGACATTTTTAACCATTGTACTACATCGCAATCACTTATTTCCATTGCTAGATGACCAGATTCATAGTATGTCCGGCTCTTTCCATCATTACCTTTCTTGACCTGTTGTCTTCCTGCATGCATTCACATACATAGTCAAGCAGATACCCATAGCCTTCCTTACTTATACCTGCCCTAAACTTTCCCTCTTTCATTTCTCTATAAATATGTGCATTCGTATTAGTTAGTTTCCTCACTTTAATCTTACTGGGTTTTACCTGATACTTGATATTCCTTCATCTAAGCTCTCCAAGCTTAGTCGTCTGAACCGATTGATTCTAACTTCAAGCACTCCTTGTTGTTAGCCTAAAGACAAGCCTTTGACTCTAACTTCAGGGATCATCCTTGTCATTAGATAGTAGCATTATGAAGAAGACTTCATTGTTGTTGTACTGCTAGAACGACTCAACCCTAGACAGTCTTCTTTGGACTTCAGTTGTTAGAACCCATCCCTGTTCGTAACAGTATCAGTATCCTTTTCTGATGGAATGGAATATGAAGATATATTAAAGGTATGTGATATTCAAACTTTCAAGCTTTCAATCAATTATTCATGTCATTTAATAGCTTATCTTTTTCACTGCCCACAATGTATTTCAGCATGATGTGGATCCACATGTGTATCTTCTCCTTCATTGTATTTGGAGTTATGTGGAACTCAATATGTATGCTTAATTGGAGGTGCATATCAAAGATACCATCAGGGATGGCTGAAATACATTATCAAAGTTTGCTGAATTAATCAACATATGTTTCAATGTGTATATTGTCAATCAATGCCACTGATTCAGATTTACAAGTCAGATTGATATCAAAAATATAGCAGACCTCTCAGAGAAGTTGTGGAATTTCCTGAAGATTCATATTTCTGCTCATCTCTTTGAGGACATTGAGGTGAAAGGGGTCATCTGAAACTACAATACAAAACTGCATAAGAAGATGCATGGCCCACTGAAGGATGCTCATCAGGACCATATGAACTTCAAGAATTTTGCAGAACAGGTAATACACTAGTAGCTTCTTAGATATATGAACTAAGTACTAATGGACAGGTGACAGATTTTTTAATACAACCACGACAGCCCTATTACAGAATATATTTGGAGCAAGGTGGAATGCCTTAATATACAGAATCTTAGCCTGTAATATCTGCCTGATCCATCAGAGGCTGATGAACTTGAACCTACTGAACCAACTGATACACAATGTTTCAGTCTTGGTTCATGGCAGGCAATGAAATCATTCACAGATATTGAAGTAGATAACATCATTTTTGGCAATGGGATGCTGATAAATATCTTGAGCTAAGTAAGGCATTTTAAGTCCTTGATATCCTGGAAGTGAGACTGACTAAATTTTAGGTAAATTCTTGTACAACAAGCACTTGCGATCATCTATAATCTGACTCCCTCCATTGAAAAACTCAAGTTGGCACTGAAGATTACAGATGCTGACTTTGAGTGCTGGAATGCTGAAGAACTTGAATTTTTGGAGAATCTGGCAGAAGTATCTGAGAATTGCTGATGAAAGCCCTGTGAGTAATGTTTAATAGAATTTAATTTGTATTGATGCACCTCTTTTTAGGGCTGCATATGGTAGCATCACAATAGTTCAATTTCTAACATATATGCCAGCAGACTTCACACTTTCTCATGGTCTACAAAAGGGCCAACAGGTGTTTGCCAGAGCTTGAGAGGCAGAACAGAATGCAGCTCATTGCAAGCTACTTGTTGAAATGAATGCTGCTGTATGGCAATTACAGAATGATGGCAGCCAGATGATCTGAAATACAAGGAAGCCCTAGCTCATCTTACTAACTAACAGTTTATTTGGGTGATTGAGTAATTGCAGGGCCTCATAGTCCAAAGGCTCTTTGAGTTGGCTAAGGCCAATATTGCAGGTACCAGTAAACATTATTTTTATTCACTTGACACTGTTCTAACAAAACTATGGAGGTTACAAAATTTGCCAGCACATTTCAAGTGCCATCAGTCACTGGTCAGCAGTTATGCATACAGCACTTGAAAGGTACAATCAACTTGCCCCTGTGCAGACACCACCACAAGAAACACTGGAATTTAGTAATATTGCATCTTATGCTTGGCTGGGTGAATTTAATCTTTTGAAGCACTCATGCCATCATTTACTTGAGAAGCCTTTGGGCTTCAGAAGTCAATCATGAAGTTGCTAATCATTATTTCAAGATTTCACATGTGCATGACACTGGAGGCAGGAGCCAATTTGTCCATGCATCACATGTGGAACCCAGCATGATCTCAGACAAACTGAAGTTACCATTAATTCTCATGGAAATAATAACATTTAAAATTCTGCCAATATTTGTTGTAATTTATATTATCTTGAGGTGTGTTTCCACAAAGGAATTATGTTCAGCATGTCCACACATTGTGACCAGATATTATATTTGTTCTGTTGTAAATTTTTGACATTATTTTGCCTTGTGGATGCATTACAACCACATTTTCAATCACTCTTGAGCTTTCATTGTAAGTTAATTTTGACTGCAATAAGACTATGTGTCATGTGCCATGCCAGACCCTCAACATTAAATCTGCTTCTCTGGATCGCTGAATCCAAGATCCAGATCTTAGATGATCTATTCTATTCATATCTCACCTCCAGATACCAAACCTTATATCAGCTCCCAACTCCATTTGGAATCCCCCTATCTCTGGACTTCAGTTACTTGTGTTTCTCTTGTGATTATTGATCCATTACCTATGTTTCATTTCTGACTTCATTATTAGTGATCCATTTAACTTAGTAATAGACTTTCCACATGCTTCGTACATAGCCTTCTACTTTTCTGATTGATCCCTATATGTTGCCTATAGTATATGAACCTCCTGTAACTCTCGGATATACTTCAGTTTGAATATCAATTTAGTTCCTGCTCATTCTCTGTCCTCTGGACTTGAGCTTAGTCTCTTATCAATATCCAAGTCTTAGAATTGTATCCTATAGACTATATCTTCACCTCTACCTTAGGGTAGTCTATCCTTGTCTGTTTTCTAGTATGGATATTATCTGGACTAGTCTTAATCACTTCTCCAAACCATATCTAGATATCTGCCAGATTTAGCTCATGTTTCATGTCCAGACATCAGATATCTGCCCTTGTCAAATCTGGATACTCCAGACAACACTTGTTAGCTCTAGAAAATTAAGAGCATATACTCAGGAAAGGGGCACAGTGTACAAGCTGAGGCCAAGCTCTTCAGCTAAAAACACACTCCTCATATCTAAACTCAATTCCACTGTAAGGAATCATATTTCTGTAGGTGTGGAAAGGGAAGTAATCAAAAGTAATGAATCATATACTATTACAATCATTAATGCACTACCTGTATCTTGTAATTACAATGATAATGCATTATTCCCACAGGATCAGGTGACCTCTGATCAAGGTATGGAATTTGTATCCCACTTCTTCCAGTCCCCCTAGGTAAAGCACTAGATATGATTCTCCACTTCACATCCGGATATCATCCGGAAGGAGATGGACAAACAGAAAGAGCCAACCAGACCCTGGAACAGTACCTCTAGATTTATTGTAACTATCAACAGGATAACTGGTCCAAGCTATTACCCTTGGTGGAATTCGCATATAAAAATGCTCCAAGTGCTACTACTGGAGTATCATCCTCCTTTGTCAATAAGGGATATCATCCAAACATTTCCATCCATCTGGTGTCCTACTACTTGAGGGTCTTATGTATGTACAACACAGTATAATGACAACACAATTATATGTGATAAGACTTCTTGCCAGTCCTTAAGTACACAGTCTACAACTATTCCACCCCACAGTAGATAATGTGTGAGTTCTTGGGAGGGTTTATTTAAAAATGTCCTCTTCTTGTTCCTTCATTAGATTATCACTACTTGGTTTCTGGAGTTCTTCTTGTACTGAGTATACCTGACTGAGTATTGCTGGATTGTATCTCCCTTCCTGAAAAAGAGAGGTAGTGTTGACTGAGTGTTTCTGAATCATGTTTCCCTTCCTGAAAAAGAGAGAGGTAGTGCTGATCATGAATTTGTGTCTCCCTTTCTGAAAAAGAGACAGGCTGGTAGTGTATAAAGCTTTAGCTAGATAGCTGTACTGTGTTATATAGTCAACCCCTGTAAGGTAGTATATAACCTGAGAGTGTATATCTTAATCTTACTTCAAGGCTCCTGATTGGCCTGCACTTAAATCTTACTTTATCTCACACTATTTGAGAGAAGACTGAAAGTGGGAAGCTTTTATTCAAGGGTGTAAATGAGCTCCTTTTATACCTTTTGGAGGCCATATTACTAAGCATGATCCATCACAGGGATTGGTAAGAATGTGCTTACAAACCAAACCTTAAGATGTGTTGAGTCAGCTTAGTTACAAAGTAGATACTAAATAAGTGTAATTTTACAAAGCATGAATAAAAGATGGTACGAGTCATCACATGGATTGGTAAGATTGTGCTTACAAACCAAGTCCATAGGTGTGTTGAGTCATCCTTGTTAGTAAGTGGATTATAAATACAACTGCAAGTCTTACAAAACATGATGAGTCAAGTTGAATTCTTATAAACCAAGGTATTTCTCAGTCACATGACAGGCTTACAAATATTCCTGGTGACTTCTGAGAAAATATGATAGCCAAATAAAACAAAAACAAACATAAACATAAAGAAATAGAATTTTATAGAAGAAAATAAGATATAGGGAAAATAGGAATGAATAATGAAGAAAAAGAAACTAGCTAGAAAATAAAGGAAAAGGGATAGAGTAACTTGGTGATAGGAAACAGTATGGTGCCTAAGACCTTCCTTATCACTCCTTATCACTCCTTATCTGTATATCTGTCATGGTATTAGAGTGGTGTATCTGCAACTGTGTGCCTGCATGTTGCAAGCAAAGCAAAGTGGTGAGGAGCATTACACTATGACAAAGCCCAAAGGACACTGAGTGGCTGACTAAGCTATGGTGCTACACAGCTGCTACTCTGCTCCAACCCCCAGGGTCCCCTACTACAGTATGGATCATATACCATGCATGACAGCACACATTCCTGCACACTATTGCCTATCATCCAGGAGGGCCAATCCATGTCCAAACACCCCATTGGTACATCATATTCCATGCTTCATGAGTGTAACAAGGACTGCAGCACTATTACATATCATTACATACTATCGCGCATGTTCTCCCTATCCCTTCCACATCTGATGAGATTTTACCTAGTATAAAACCTGATGGTAGCACTACTACTCCTCATTACTCCCCTTTACTGTACTTCCCTAGCACTTGGGTTTTACTTTAGAGTAGTAGTCACCATTAGGGCACACTTAGTGTTACCTGTGGTTATGTTACAGTAGGCTTACCTCCTATTCATTATTCTTTACTCATTGTATTACATCACGACTGTTTACTGCTGTTGCTAGATGACTTACATTTCCTTTCTTGGATCGTTTATCTTTTGTTGTGCATACATACTTAATTAGGTAGTCGTCTCTTGTCATTACGCTTGCCCTAAATCTCTCCTAGGATTCATTATGAATATGCGCCTTTGTACTATGTAGCTCCTTACTTTAATCTTACTGGGTTTTACCTGATAACTTGATTTCCTTCGACTAAGCCCTCCAAGCTTAGTTGTCTAAACCGATATCTGACTCAGAGCACTCCTCTTCATCAGTCTAAACCTTTGAACCTAACCCAAGGTCATACCTTGTTGTTAGCTATGAACTTCGCAAGTAGACTTCACTGTCATTGCGTCGTTAGGCCAGACTCAACCACGAAGGTTCTCTTTTGAGCCTAGGTTGTTAGAACCCATCCCAGTTCGTAACAGGTTATCATGTTTTGGCTTAGATTAGATCATCTAATCAAGCCTTACTTCTTGCCTGCTCCACTCTTGCTCTCGCTTTACACTGTGCTCACTTTCGCTCATGCTGCTTCATGCTCATTATAAATCCATCAGCCCACTCACTTTCCATACCCCTACACCACTCCTTACCTTCTGCATCACCTCCATGCTTTTACACATCCATGCGCACTATAGGTGCACACCTTCCCATGCTTCCCATACTCCACTTACTACACATTTCTCATTGCATGCTTTGTGCTTCTCTACATATCCTTGCATGCCCTCCTGTCTACTGGAGCCTCTCTTAATTCTGGTTCTGTGTGCAGTAGCAGTCCCCCCTAGGGTTGAATGCATCTGTCTCAGGCATAGTGGCCTAGGTGCAGTGAGACCTGACATTCTGCCTCACCAGCAGTGTTGTTGATCTCACATCTAGAGAGTGATTGCACATGCCACAGTCATCTTCATGCCTTCAACACTCTCCACACCAATGGTTTCTGTTGACCAGCAACCTTTGCCTGCTTCTCACCAGCCAACACCTCCTGACATTGGAGGAGTTTTGGCTGACAAATATCCTCAGCCCAATTTGGAGGCAAGGACAGTATCTTTGTTACCTGCTGTGATGCACAAACTTGGCTAGGTAGTTGGAACACTCCCTAACCAATATGTGGCCAATACCCTGCCTAGCTGCTATGTCCTAGAAGACAATGTTTGACCCTAAAGGGTTTCTGATCTAGGCTCAAGCTCAGAGGTAGTGAAAATCCATCAAACTTCAGACTGGTACTGGTGAAAGGGAAACATGCTTATATAAGCCACAAAGTAATGAATGTAAAGTAAGTAAGTAAAGCTAATATCAGCCCAAAGAAAACTTAATTGTCACACCACTGTCTCAGCTTCCTCCAGCAGGCACTCTGGACACCCAACATACCCTTCCACAAGAGCTGATGAAGCCAATAAAATTGGTGACCAGCAAGGAGCAAAGCCCACAACAAAGAGGAAGCAGACTGAAGTCCAGTATGGTGCTCAGGGGTCAACAAAAAGTCTCAGAAGTGTTACAAGAACATCTGTTTCTAGCGTGGCTCCTATTCATTTTCCTCCTCGCTCTTGCCTTCTACCTATACCTGGAAGACTATGTGTGCATACACATGCAATACCTATTCTGGCTGACCGTACTCTTCCCTTACCTTTATTGGTTGTATTCCCTTTGATCATGTTTCCACTCTCTCTGTACTATATTTGCTCACCGGATCTCCGGCTCAATCCCCTATGCCCTTCCCATTCCACCGGTACCAACCCTATTACATCCAGAGCCCTATACCTTACTATCAGTCCATGACGTTGTCACCCCTTACCCTTACCGCATCCACAGTTGGTGACTCAGCCCCTGTCATCTTTACCATAGTTTCAGTCCGTGACTCGGTCTCTTCCCTACCCTTACCTTACCACTGGTATCTGACTCAGTTCCCTTTCTGCCTGCCTATCTCTGTACTACTACTTACAGCCTGGTCTGTGCTCAAGGTTCCTTACATATATAAACCCTCTGTACTACAGTAGTATTCTCTAACTTGAATCTACTTGGTTCTACACAGTTAACTAGTCCATAACCTCTTAAGCTTAACCACTTGTACTTGTGATCTTTGACTTCACTTTGACCCTTGGTCATTGTGCCTTTAGATCTTCAGAAGCCTTCGCCGTCACCCTTGATGACTTCAGCTATAGCTCTTAGCGGCTGCAAGACAGCACCCACTTATTAGCTCATCGACCCGCTCATCCCAAGTGGTTGGACTGAGACTCATGACTAGCACCTGAACTCCAGGCCTCACGAGATCATCCAAGTAAGAAAGTGCCTAGTATCTAGTCGCTAACAGGAAGTAGATATGTTGTGATCCATCATGTTTTAATGTATCTACCTAAATAATCACACACTTTCACAGTTCATGTGTAGTACTACTATGTGGGCAGGCTTAGATAACAGGATGGTGATATATCACACAAGCCTCCCTTCAGAGCTCACATGATATATCACTTTGAAAGTTGAGGTGTATCATGAGCAGGCTTTGAAGATGATATCTCACCAGAGGAGGCTCACATGATATATCACTTTGAAAGCTCAGGTATATCATGTGCCAGGCAGATAATAGGAAGGTGATATATCATGCAAGCTTCAAAGGGAGGCTTGTGTGATATATCACTTTGAAAGTTCAGGTGTATCACATGGGCAGGCTTTGAAGGTGATATACATATCACGCAAGGAGGCTCACATGATATATCACTTTGAAAGTTCAGGTGTATCATGTGGGCAGGCTTTGAAGGTTATATATCATGCAAGGAGGCTCATGTGATATATCACTTTGAAAGTTCAGGTATATCATGTGCCAGGCAGACAATAGGAAGGTGATATATCACACAAACTTCATAGGGAGGCTCACATGATATATTGAAGCTTGCATGATATATCAAAATCACCAACTGGACCATCATGGTCTATGGACCACAGACTCTGATATAACATCAGCCTTCTACAATACTAGATATTGATATATTATACCTACAGGGTATTGTGGTCCAACTTCGACTGTTGCATGGATTGAAGATGGATCAAGTGTGAAAGGTGTTGCCAGGTTGGGCTGAGTCCGAGCGTTAGCTCGGGCTGGACACTGAAGGAATGAGCCGCTTACCCACAGGCTGATGAGCTCTCTCTGCGGCTGATTTCAGCGGCCAAACCCAACCGAGCGAGCCAGCTTAGGAGTGATTCGAGGAGTCGTTAGTGAGATCGCCGAGGTGCTGCGAAATGAATGCCCAAATGTTGTGCCCCAGCCCCAAGCAGATAGAATCGTGTTTATATTTTCAATGGCCCAAATCTTGATCATTGGGCGGATGACACCTTTGTCGTCTCTCCATGAGAATAAAGGGTCGTTGGGCAGTGCTGGGACTACCTTGGCCAAGTTTCATAGTGCTTCTAGTGGGCAGAGCTCCCCTTGCTCTACTATAAAAACTGACTGAGTTTCTCCTGGCTTGGCTGTCTTAGCATTTGGGAAATCGAGTCTGGCATATGGCTTTCCGATGAGATCAGTGCCAAAAAAGACATCTTTCCGAGTAATGTGCTTCAATGCATTGAAATCTGTGTGAGAATTGATGGTGACTTCGCCAAAACGCATCATGCCGAAGAAGGCACAGCTTGATATTGCCCATATGCATGCGTCAAATGGCTGATCAAGTTGAAGGGTTGCTTTGATCGCAGCAAGCATGCATAGGGTTATTGGGGGTCTAAGAGGTTTGCAGCGTGTTCCTTGCAAATTTTCCAATCCCCGGAGTGACTAATTTATGCGTGTGAGGTGTTCAGCTGATAGTGGTGGAGGCCAGCCTTGAGCTAAATGCCACACACATACTGCAGAAAGGTACTTTCTAACGACTGTTACTGATACTGGCTCAAAAGGGACTGTTCTGATTGCTGGTGACCTGAGGATAGGCTTGGCTATGGATGGGTCTGATGCGGCCCAAAGAGCGAATGAATGAAGGGTTTTGAATGAGGCTGGCAGGCGGTTTGATTCAGGGATGGAAAATATATCACAAAATAAGTGAAACTTGCGAAGACCAGAGCCATAACTTGCTGATTCTCGTAGTGAGGCATGACTTGAGATGTCAGCCAGGAAACTAATCACAGGGTGCTCGATAGTGGATGGTGGTGGTGTGTTGATCCCTTTCCAGAGGAAAATGCGGTTTTCGGCTGGGCAGGCAGGACAGAGTGATGATGGGCGAAGGATCAAAGGTTCCTTGGGTGTGGCACTAGCCTCGGTTGATACTGACGTCAAGTTGTAACAAATGATAACTTGTCGATGAGGTGTGAAGGGAGCGGGAAAGGTGTTTTGTGCAAAGGGCCAGACAGACCATTCAGGAAAGCATGTATCTCGCCACGTGAGAGTGGGTCTGATATGTTGAGCACTCCGGGAACATGTTCGACTTTGAGTTGGAAGCCATGGTAAGCCTGTAGTAAGTAGATCTCTTTCAGAACAATGTTTGTGGAATGGTTGCGAGAACGGCCTTTGTTTATGGCTGTCACGACTCCGGCGTTGTCTGAACGGACCAAAACTATGCCACCCTTCATCCCCAGTTGCTCGGCTAGACCGAGATGAATGACCAACCTCAAACCCAATTCTACGGTAGTGGCTTCGGCCCAGCCAATGTCGTTTTCGAGGCCAGGGCCTACTTTGAAGCTTTCCTTCCATTTCCAAGCTGCCCAATGCTGACCAATGACTACACCTATTCCAAATGACGAACTTGCGTCTCCCCACCACTGCAAGTCGATGGGTTGTTGTTCCTGCAGGGGTCTCTTGCATGGTGAAATTGCCAAAATCTGTGATACCCATTGGAGGTCGACTGTGAGGGTATTTGGGACATGGAGCCGAGCTCGAAGGGACTTGAAACCATTGGCAAAGGTTGCTATGGATCGAAGGAAAGGGCGAATGAGAGGGAAGATTGATGATACATGGACTAGCTTGCCATGCAAGCTTGCAGCTTCGTTTGCCGTGAAACGTGATCCACTCTTTAGCCAGTCCTGTAGTAGTGCGAGAATCTTCTCCATTTTTTCCTGTGGTAATGAGATGGTTCTCTGAGCCAAATCCCAATTGAAGCCAATATATCGCTGAATTGTCGCAAAGGCCCGTAACTTCTCTAGGCTCCATGGTACTCCAAAAAAGGCAGATAGCTGAATGAATTCTTCTTCTGTCCAGTCTTGGTGTGGCAGACGGATTACGAAGAAGTCGTCCACCCATTTTCGAATGGGGCCAAAGCCAGCCTTCTCGTATATGGCCACTAGCATGTCTGCTACCGAGCCAAAGACTCCAGCGCTGGAGCTTAACCCGAACATTAGAGCTCGGTCGACATAGACGCAACCACGCCATAATATACACAGAGCCCACTGTTGGTTGGGCCGAATGGGTATTATCCGGTAAGCTGATGCAATGTCGAAGGTTGCTGCGACGCAGCCGTCTGGTAATGATAGGATTAGGTTTGCCATGTCGTCGAACGTGCCCCATTCTGTGGGGAAGCAGTCTGGGTCCACTCCTGCGTTTACTGATGGGATATCTGCATTGTCCCGGGGGAAGGACATGTCTTGTACAAGCCTGAACTTTGCAGAGTTCGGCTTTGGCACGAGACCAAGTGGGGACGTTCGAAATGGGCCAATTAAGGATTCCAGCTCCAGGGGTGAGTAAGCGCGAGAATAGCGACCTGCGCTCTGCTCGCTTATTATATAATGATCTATGAAGTCGGTATTGAGGTGAGATGAATTGTGGTTTTCGAAAAATTAAGGTAGCTGTAGGGGTTCCGCTGACTCCAACATCGAAGCCGTTTCTGATATTGGATATTATGTGCATCCAGTCTTTGTATATACCAAATTTACGAAGGGTTTCTTCAAGTTTTGATGCGATGAGGGGGGTAATGACCTGTCTAGGATCTAAACTGGGTTGGCTTGCAGGAGCCAGCACCATGGGAGGTGTCTCTGCAGATGCTGCATCCATGGTAGTTGACGCATGTGTTTGCAAAGTGGCAGCTGGAGAAACGAGCCCAGCTGATGCA
>Ga0310811_10004410_pt1 | contig 17679 bp, 10 predicted proteins | sample YCmetagenome_FD_207642 | JGI IMG/M metagenome (GOLD analysis project Ga0310811, IMG submission 207642) | Soil microbial communities from experimental microcosm in Duke University, North Carolina, United States - YC | ecosystem: Engineered > Artificial ecosystem > Soil microcosm > Unclassified ...
GCGCATAGACATTATTCGTCAGTCTTGGTATGAAGGTGAGGGTCAGGATGGCGCCGAAAGCGCTGATGGGAAAGGCCAGCATGACGGAGAAGGGCACGGACCAGCTTTCATAGAGGGCTGCCAGGAACAGGAAGACGAAGACGATGCAAAATAAAAATATGTATACGGTGGTCGTGCCCGCCTTGATCTCTTCATAGGTAATGCCCGAAAACTCATAGGTATATCCTTGCGGCAGCACTCTGGCGGCGATGTCCTTCAAGGCCTGGATGCTCTGACCGGAGCTGTACCCGGGAGCGGGCGAGCCGTCCACTTCCGCAGCGCGGAAGATGTTGAAGTGGGTGATCAGGGGAGCTGTCTCTACGGGCTCGTAGGTGATGAGGGTGCTAAGGGGCAGCATCTGCCCGGCCTGATTGCGGACATAATATTTATCCATGTTGGAGATCATGGCGCGAAAAACCGTATCTGCCTGTATAACAACGTGGAAAGTCCGGTTATATAAAGTAAAATTGTTGACAAACAAGCTGCCCATATAGGCCTGCATGGTATTGAATACATCCGAGATGCTGACTCCCAGTTTCTGGCATTTGTCACGGTCCACCGTCAGGTTATAGCTGGGGGTATGGGCGCCGTAATAGCTGAAGGCGGTAGCAGTGGCCGGGTTCTTTTTACAGGCTGCTACAAATTTCTTTACGACGTTCTCAAAGGCATGTACGTCGTCGTTGGTACCTGCCTGCTGGATCTGTATGGAGAAGCCTGCCGCGCGGCCGATGCCCCGGATGGGGGGCGGCGCGATGACGACCACATTGGCATTCTTGATGCCTGCCTTGGCGATCCGGCCCTGGATGACGTTGATCAGACCGGGCACCTGTTCCTCCGGTTTCTCCCGTTGCTCCCAGGGTTTCAGCATGACGAAGATGGTGCCGTTGTTGGAGTTGGCGCCGCCATTGAGGATGTTCAGGCCGGAGAGAGCGGCAAAGTGATTGACTCCGGGGGTACTGCCGACGATGCCCATGAGCTTGGTGATCACGTCCACCGACTGGGTGACGGAGGAGGCCTCCGGCAACTGGTAAGTGACATAGAGCCTGCCGTCATCCTCCGAGGGGATGAAGCCCGCGGGTTTGCTCTTGAATAAAAGTATCGTACCGGCAATGACGCAGACCAGGATAATGACGACATAGCGGGCGCCCTTTATACAGCGTCTGACGCCGTTGCCATATCTCTCTGAAAGGCGTTCGAAAAAATGATTGAAGGCGACAAAGAACCGGGCCATAAAATTCCGTTTCTCCTCCATGTGCGAAGGCCGCAGGAGCAGGGTACAGAGGGCCGGCGTCAGCGACAGGGCTGTAAAGGCGGAGAGGATCACCGAGATAGCGATGGTGATGGCAAACTGCTGGTAGAGCCGGCCTACGATGCCCGGGATAAAACCCACGGGCACAAAGACGGCAGCCAGGATCAGGGCGATGGCCACCACGGGTGCGGAGATATCCTTCATCGCATGATAGGTGGCCTCTTTGGGGGACATCCCTTTCTCATCGATATAATGCTGCACCGCCTCCACTACGATGATGGCGTCATCCACCACGATACCGATTGCCAGCACGAAGCCGAACATGGTGAGCGTGTTGATGGTAAAACCCAGGGGGATAAAGAAACAGAAAGTTCCCAGGATAGAGACGGGGATTGCCAGGATAGGTATGACCGTCGAACGGAGGTTCTGCAGGAACAAAAATACAACGATGGCCACCAGCCCCAGGGCTTTCAGCAGGGTATCCAGCACTTCGTGGATGGACACTTTGATGATGGTCACCGATTCAAAAGGAACTTTATAATCTACATCCGGCGGGAAGAATTTCTTTAGCTTTTCCAGTTCGGCGTAAACGTTCTCGGCCGTTTGCAGCGCATTGCTACCCGGCGCCTGGTAGATCATGAGGAAAGAAGCCCGTTTGCCATCCACGAAGGAGTTGCCGGAGAACGTGAATTTCCCCAGCTCTACCCGGGCTACGTCCTTGAGGTAGATCAGTCGTCCTCCGTGCTGGGCGCTGTCCGGAATGGTCTTTACCACGACATTCTCATAATCGGAGGCTTTTTGCAGCTGACCGTTGGGCAGTACATTCAGTTCATAGGACTGGTCGCTGTTCTGAGGCGGAGCACCCACAGCCCCCGCGGCCACATAGACGTTCTGGGCATTCAGCGCCGCGGTGACATCTTTGGGCATCAGGCCATAGGAAGCCATTTTGTCCGGATTGAGCCAGACCCGCATACTGAACTGGTCCGTCCTCACCTGGATATCTCCCACTCCGGGCACCCGCAACAGGGCATCTTCCACGAAGATGTTGGTATAGTTATCCAGGAAGGTGATGTTATGAGTCCCTTTGGGGGCATAGATCGCCACCATCATCAGTTGATCAGGGTTGCGCGCGCGCACGGTCAGACCGAGCTTGCTGACCACGGAGGGCAGGAGAGGAGCGGCAATGCCCACCCGGTTCTGCACATTCAGCGCGGCGATGTGGACATTCGTGCCGATGTCGAAGGTGACGCTGACATTCATGCTGCCATTGTTGGTGTTGGTGCTCTGCATGTATTCCATGCCGGGAGAGCCATTCACCTGCTCTTCGATAGGAATGGCGACTGTCTGTTCCACGGTCACCGCGTCCGCACCAGTATACTGACCGGAGATGGATACGGCGGGGGGGGAGATATTCGGGTATTGGTCAACGGCCAGATTGAAGATGCAGATCGTACCCGAGATGATCAGGACCACCGCGATAACGATGGCCGTTACCGGCCTTTTTATGAATGTATTGGCAATCATCCTTGAACACGTTGGTTTTGACCGCCTTCCGGATCCATTCCGTGCAGGTCGCGTGATTTTTGTATTTCGAATTCCAGTTCGGGATCGATGTCCTGTTCCTCCACTTTCTTTGCTTTCTCCATCAGTTGGTCATGGTGGGCCCGGAGGTATTCCAACTTCTTCTTGCCATAAGCCGCCCGGGTGATGAGCACGAACAGCACCGGCACGATAAAGATGGCGAGGGTAGAGGCCGCCAGCATACCGCCCAGTACGGTATAGCCGATGGTCCTTCGTGCGACGGCGCCTGCGCCGGAGGCGAATACCAGGGGCAGCACGCCCAGGATAAAGGCCATGGAGGTCATCACGATGGGCCGCAAACGGAGACTCACAGCTTCCAGGGTGGACTGGAGAAGATCTTCCCCCCGGTCCACCCGGACCTTGGCGAATTCCACGATAAGGATGGCATTCTTTGCCGCCAGCCCGATGAGGGTGATCAGTCCGATCTGCGCATATACGTTATCGGTAAGACTGGGAACCAATACCAGGGCCAGGATAGCCCCAAAGGCCCCGATAGGCACCGCCAGCAGGACGGAGAAGGGCACGGACCAGCTTTCGTAGAGGGCCGCCAGGAACAGGAATACAAAAGTGATGGAGAACAAAAAGATATAGACGGTGGTGCTGCCGGCCTTTACCTCCTCATAGCTAAGCCCCGAGAACTCATAGGTATACCCGTTTGGCAGCACCCGGTCGGCCACCTTGGTCAGTGCCTTGAGCGCGGCGGTGCTGCTGATGCCCGCGGCTGGGATCCCGTCGATCTCCGCCGAGCGGAAGATGTTGAAGTGCGAGATCAATGGAGCGGTCTCCGTTGGCCGGTAGCTGATGAGCGTACCTAGCGGCAGCATGTTGCCCGCCTGGTTGCGCACATAATACTTATCCATGTTGGAGATCATGCTGCGGAACACCGTGTCGGCCTGCACGACCACGTGGAAGGTGCGGTTGTAGGCCGTGAAGTCATTGATATAAAGGCTGCCCATGTAGGCCTGGATGGTGGTAAAGACATCCCCGACATTGACGCCCAGCTTCTCGCATTTTTCCCGGTCCACGGTGAGGTTGTAAGCAGGGGTATGCGCCGAGAAGAAGCTGTAGGCATTGGAAATTTCAGGAGTCTTATTGGCTTCCGCTATGAATTTATTGACTACTTTCTCGAAGGCGTGTACGTCGTCATTGGTGCTGCGCTGTTCGATCTGCAGGCTGAAGCCCACACTGGCTCCGATGCCGGGGATGGGGGAGGGTTGTATCACTTCCACGTTGGCATCCCGTATGCCGGCATCCGCGATGCGCTGTTCCAACACGTGCAGGATGTTGGGGACTTTCTCCTCAGAGGCGCCCCGCTCGTCCCAGGGTTTGAGCTGGCAGTAGACAGTGCCGCAGTTGGAGTTGGTGGCATTGGTGATGACATTGAGACCGGACAGGGCCGCATAGTGGGCGATGCCCGGGGTAGTGGAGATGACCTTCATCAGCCGGTTCATCAGGCCCACCGATTGCGTGGTGGAAGAAGCCGGGGGCAGCTGGAAGGTGACATAGATATTACCGTCATCCTCAGAAGGGATGAACCCGGTGGGTTTGCCCTGGAAGAGGAAATAAGCGCCTGCGCAAACACAAATCAGCAGGATGAGGATATATTTTGATCCTTTGATAGACCGGTTGACCCCATTCGAATAGGATTTTGTCAGGCGTTCGAACCAGGCATTGTAGCGGTAGAACAGCTTGTTGATCCCCTTTGCTTCTTTTGTGATCCTGGTAGGCTTCAGCAATAGCGAACAAAGGGCCGGGGTGAGGGAAAGGGCGATGAAGGCCGATATGATCACGGAGATAGCGATGGTAATGGCGAACTGCTGATAGAGCCGGCCTACGATGCCGGGGATAAAACCCACTGGTACGAAGACGGCGGCCAGGATGAGGGCGATGGCCACTACGGGCGCCGAGATGTCTTTCATGGCATAGTAGGTCGCTTCCTTGGGAGACATCCCTTTTTCGTCTATATAGTGCTGCACCGCTTCCACCACGATGATGGCGTCATCCACCACAATCCCGATGGCCAGCACAAAGCCGAACATGGTGAGGGTATTGATGGTAAAGCCCAGGGGGATAAAGAAACAGAAGGTGCCGAAGATGGAGACGGGGATTGCCAGCACGGGGATCAGGGTACTGCGGAGGTTCTGCAGGAATAAAAATACGACGATGGCCACCAGGCCCAGAGTCAGCAGCAGGGTATAAACGACGTCTTCCATGGAGACCTTGACCACGGTAACGGATTCGAAGGGCACTGAATATTCTACATCGGCGGGGAAGAATTGTTTGAGCTGGGCCAATTCCTTGTAGATGCCCTGGGCGGTTTTAAGTGCATTGCTGCCGGGGGCCTGGTAGATCTGCAAGTATGAGGCTCTCTTGCCGTCGACAAAAGAATTGCTGGAGAAGGTGAATTTGCCCAGTTCCACTCTGGCCACATCTTTCAGGTAGACCATTTCACCGGTAGCCGGGATTGTCTTTACGATGATGTTCTCGAACTCGGAGACTTTACTCAAGCGACCGTTGACGAGGATGCCTATTTCGAAGGTTTGGGTTTTCTGTTGGGGAGGCACGCCCGCCGAACCGGCCGCCACTTGTACGTTCTGGGCATTCAGGGCATTGATGACATCCTGAGGGGTGAGGCTGTAGGCGGCCATCTTTTCGGGGTTCATCCAGACGCGCATGCTGAAATCGTCCGTAAACCGGGTGATGGTGCCTACGCCGGGGACGCGCAGCAGGGCATCCTGTACGAAGATGTTGGTATAGTTATCCAGGAAGGTAATGTTGTGGGAGCCTTTGGGGGCATAGATGGCGACCATCATCAGCATGCTGGGATTGACCGCCCGCACGGTAATGCCCAGACGACTGGCCACGGCCGGCAAAAGGGGGCTGGCGATGCTGACCCGGTTCTGAACGTCCAGCGTGGCGATGTCGATATCGGTGCCGATATTGAAGGTCACGTTCATGTTCATCAAGCCGTTGTTGGTGCTGTTGCTCTGCATGTATTCCATGCCGGGGGTACCGTTCACCTGCTGTTCGATTGGAGTGGCCACCGTCTGTTCTACTGTCTGGGCATCGGCGCCGGTGAACTGGCCATTCACCTGTACGATGGGAGGGGTGATATCCGGGTACTGGTCGATCGGCAGGACGGCGATACAGATCGTGCCGGTGAGCACCAGGACGATAGAGATCACGATGGCGGTGACCGGCCTTTTGATGAAAGTATTAGCGATCATAGAAATAATGTAGTGTCAAATATGTTGTTTTCCCTATTGCCGTCCCCCTCTGCCACCTGCCGCGGCGGGCCCCTGCCGGTTGGCCGTGGTGATGGGAGAGCCGTCGTGTAAAGCCTGTACCCCGTCGACGACGATCTTGTCCCCATCCTTCAGCCCGGATTTGATCAGGACATCGGCGCCGATGGTCTGGCCTGTCTCCACTTTTACCTGGATGGCCACGAGGCGGGGCCCTTTTTTCTCCGTGCTATCGGCGGCTCCGTCCTTGCCGGACCCGCTGAGGTCTTTATGGCCCGGGGAGGCATTGTCTTTGCCGGCGTCCTCGCCGGCTTTGGCGGAAGAAGAGCCGCCCGTCGAATCACCCCCGTGATGGAGTACGGTATCTTTTGCCAGGTAGACAAAATATTCTCCCATCTGCTCGACAATCGCTTTGCCGGGAATGGTGATCTGTGGGGTGGTCTCTTCATTATGTACCCGGGCTACGCAGCTCATGCCGGCGCGCAGGTCCTGTTTGGGGTTGTTAAATACCAGCCGGACGCGGATCGTACCTGTCTGTGGGTCAACAGCCCGGTCGATGACGGAGATATTGCCCGTCAGCGGGTAGATGGAGTGGTCGGGCAGGACGATGGTGAACAGGGAGTCGAGCTGGTGTTGTTTATGGTGTTGCAGGTCCTGGTAGTGGGCCAGTTGGGATTCATTGATCAGGAAGTCGACGGCCATGGGGTTGTCGCTGGAAACGGTGTTGAGGATGGTGGTGCCGACGGTGACGAGGTTGCCCATTTTGACCTGGCTAAAGCCGATGGTGCCGTCAAAGGGGGCGGTGATGACGGAATAAGTGAGATTCGTGGCGGCTGTTTTCAGCGCCTGTTCAGCCGCGTGTACTTCATTGTTGGCGTTCTGCAGGGCAATGACGGCATGGTCGAGGACCTGTTTGGCCACTGCATTATGCTGGATAAGGTATTGGTAACGGTCAGCATCCTGCTGGGCCTGGTCCCGGTTGCCCTGGGCCACTTTCAGGTTGGCCTGGGCCTGGTCATAGGCCGCTTTGTAGAGCCGCTCGTCGATCTCATAGAGCTTCTGGCCTTTTTTTACATGGGTCCCTTCTGTAAAGAAGATCCCGGTGATCTGGCCCTGAACTTCTGGTCGCAGGTCTACCTGGCTGAGGGCCTGGGTGGTGGCCGGGTAGTTGTCGTAATACCGGACGGGCTGGGATCTGACCGTCATCAGGTTAACGGGCGTAGGGGGATTGGGGGCCGGCGGCTTTTGCTGGCAGGAAAAGAGCGCCAGGCTGCTGATAAAAATCAAACTCAATGCCAGTCTATTCATAAAAGGGATGTATTAATAAGGTGATGTGGTTAGATGTTATACAAGTTGCGATGCTTAGTTAGTTTATGGTTTGACGTTGATCACACCCATTGATTTTTCCAGGTCGATCTTGCTGGATAAGAGCTGGAAGAGGGCATTCAGATATCCTATCTCCGAGGTGATGAGGTTCGACTCGGCGGTGATCACGTTGAGATAGGCCACTACGCCTTGCTGGTATTGCAGGGCGACGATGCCATAGGTGCGGCGGGCCAGGTCCACATTTTCGCGTTGGGAGCTGAGGTCATAGAGGTTGCTTTTATAGCTGGCCAGGGCGGACGTATACTCTGAATAGATCTGCGACTTGAGACTGACCTCGCTCCAGTCCAGCAGCTGTCCCTGCAGTCGGGCCCGGTGGAGGCTCTGGGTGCGGGCGAAGCCGGTGAAGATGGGCATACTGATGGATAGTCCTACATAGGAATAGGGATAGGCGTTGGAGAAAAGATTCCCGAAGGTATTGTTCTGAAACGCATAGTCATAGTCGAAGAAGGCCCCAACGGTGGGCAGCCAGGCTTTCCGGTAATAGTCGATCAGCTGGCCCTGGATCTTTTTGGAGGTTTGCAGCTCCTGGAACTCGATGCGTTTGGGATATTGGAGGGCCAGGGTGGTATCGTAGGCGATGTCCTTCATCATCTGAAGGGTATCGAAGCTGACGTTGAATTGTTGTTCGGGAGGGAAGCCCATCACCTGTTTGAGGGCGGCGTATTGGGGAACAATGTTTTCCGTGGCTGTCTTCAGCTGTGTCAGCGAGTTGTTGAGGGTGATCTTCGCTTCATTATAATCCGTCTCGTCGACAATGCCGCCGACATATTGATGATAGGTATCCTGAACATTCTTTGCCAGACGGGCTGTGTCCTCCTTCAGGACATTGATCTGTTCGAGGGTGAGCAGGAGGCCGTAAAAGGTCTTGCTGACGGCCGCTACGATATTGATCTTAGTGCTGTCGGTGATCTGTTCGGCCTGTTGAATATACAGCGGAGCGGCTTTAGCGGCATAGATCAGTGACGGGTTAAAGATCGTCTGGGTGGCGGAGAGAACGGGTGTAAAGGTATTGACGACCCCCGATTTCTGCTGTACGATGGTATTGGTGGAAGAGTTCTTTACAAACGCTGTGGGGAGGGAGAGGTAGTGGGTCAGGTTACCGCTGACGCCTACCTGGGGAAGCCAACCGGCCAGGTTGATGGAATTGGTGGCCCGGGCTATGTCTGTGCCGATCAGCGCCTGATGAAGGACCGGCTGATTTTTTAAGGCATAGGCGACACACTGGTCCAGGGTCAGGGCCTGGCCGGAGTCGGGAATGGGTCGGGCCGGAGAACCAGCGGCCGGTAGGGGTTGCAGGGGCTGCCCTGTTTGCGACAAGGCAGAGACCGAGCTACCGATAAGACCAATAATAAGAAAGGGAAACTTCACTGCTGCTGCTGTAATTTTTAGCATATACTTTTCAGGATCTTTTAAATAGGTTAGTCCTGTACGTTGTCGTATTATAGGGACAGGGGTTAACCAATGGTGAACCTTAGGCTAGCTTTCGATTATTACTATTTTCCAGGCAGTGGAGTGTTAAGAAACCGGGCTCCCGGGAGGAGGAGTCCGGTGGGGAACAAAGGTGATAGAATTTTTATAAATGAAAAAGTAATTTCTTTATTATCAATGAATTTTAATCCCTTTTCAATGTCGGCCGGCGACCCGGCTGCATGGGAAAACCGGTGAAAGAAGAGCATTGGCCCGGTTATCTGATTTTTGGGCCGGGTGGCCGGGTTTGGGACCGTAGAATTTTAAGGTGATGAAATCCGGATGAACATACGGGAATGCGGCAACGACGAGCGAGGTGGATCTCAGGTTGGCAGGTTATTTGGAAATGTTAAAAGATGAGATCATTGACCTTTGGACAGTTTAATTTTTTTTCATATATTTAATTGCTTAACTCTGCACCCCACCATGAGAATTGCCCATATCATTGTATTCCACCAGGACTCCATTGCTATCGAGCGCCTGTTACAGGCATTGGCCCATCCGCAGTTTGACGTTTATCTGCACCTGGATCAAAAGGTCGATCTCGCTCCATTTGCCTATTTATCACGATATCCCAATACCTATTTTGTTAAGAACCGTAAGCAAGTCCGGTGGGGAGGATTCAGCCAGATCGAAGCCATGCTGAACTCCCTGCATGAAATTTTGGATAGCGGCAGGTCCTATGACTTCGTTAACCTTCTTAGCGGGCAGGATTACCCCGTAGTGCAGGCAGATTATATTTATGACTTCTTCCTGCAGCACCGGGGCAGGTCCTTTATGACCTGCGAAACACCTCCTACTCCCTGGTGGAATGAAGCCATGCACAGGTTCATCAATTACCATTTCATCGATTATGGATTCAGGGGAAAACATCGGCTTGGCATGGCTTTGTCGGCCATTTTGCCCGGCAGGAGATTTCCGCTTCCTTACCAGTTGTATGGGGGAAGTGATGCGGCTTACTGGATATTAAGCATCGAAGCTGCCAACTATATTTGTTCGTCCTTAAAAAAGATAAATAAATATCGTACCTTTTTTAAGCATACGTGGTCGCCGGATGAATTCCTGGTCAGCACGCTGTTGATGAATTCTCCCTTGAAAGGAACGGTTATCCAGGAGAACTATCACTATATGGACAGGTCCCTGGGGGGATCGCACCCGAAGGTCCTGACGATGCAGGATTTCCCCAACATCGTAAACTCCGGGAAATTTTTTGCCCGCAAGTTTGATCGCAGCGTAGATGAGGATATCCTCAACCGGATCGATGAAGAACTATTATTCCCCAAAAATAAAATCGCACGTTCAAAATAACATACCGACTTGCAAACACAAACTTCCTGGAAATGGAAAATAGAAGCCCATACAAGATGGTTTCAATGGAATTTAAGAGAGGTATGGCAATATAAAGACCTCCTTCGCCGGTTAGTCAGAAGGGACCTGATAGCCAGCTACCAGCAAACGGTATTAGGCCCTTTGTGGATATTTGTGCAGCCTGTATTAACCACCATTGTATATTGGTTGATCTTCAGTAAAATAGCCCGGATCCCCACGGACGGCATTCCTCCTGCCTTATTTTACCTGCCGGGTATCATTATCTGGAATTATTTCTCGGACTGCCTGAACGGGACCATGTATACGTTCCTGCATAATTCAGCCACCTTCAGTAAAGTATATTTTCCCCGTCTGATCGTTCCTCTCAGTATCATCACATCGCATGCCGTACGGATGTCGGTGCAGATGGTCCTGTTCATAGGAGTATATGCATTTTATCTATTCGTTGCCGGCAACGTCAGGCCTTCCTTCTATATTCTCCTGCTGCCCTTTTTGATATTGCTGACGGCAGGTTTCAGTCTGGGGGCCGGGCTTATTATCAGCGTCATTACGGCAAAGTACCGGGACCTGGATTATGCCCTGCAATTTGTCCTGCGACTGTTCATGTTCGCCACTCCGGTAGTCTATCCGACATCCATTGTTCCCTTGAAATACCGGTTTGTCTTTTGGCTGAACCCGCTTACACCTGTTATAGAGACATTCAGGATGGCTTTTTTTTCCAGCGGGGTTGTGCATTTTGGCTATCTTTTTATCAGTTTGCTCTCTGTTGCCGCGCTATTGGTGACAGGGGTAACGCTGTTTAAAAAAAGGGAATTAAACGTGATGGATATCATTTAAGCAATTAAGCCCCCAAGCATGACTGAGGTAATGATCAAAGTTGAAAAGATTTACAAATACTACCGACTGGGGAAACTGGGATCGGGAAGGATGCGGGAGGACTTTTCAAACTGGTGGACCCGGACGATGAGAAAGGGCCGTGAGGAGCAGACGGTCAGTAGGGATGCCGGCCGGTTTTGCGCCTTGAGGGATATCAGTTTCGAGGTGGTCCGGGGGGAAGTGCTGGGAATTATTGGCCATAACGGGGCCGGCAAATCCACCTTATTAAAGATCATTTCCCGTATCACGGCCCCTTCGTCGGGGTGTATAATGGGTAATGGCAGCGTGGCCAGTCTCCTGGAAGTGGGGACAGGTTTTCACGGGGAGCTGACGGGCAGGGAAAATATCTTTCTCAACGGTCATATTCTCGGCATGAAGAAAAGGGAGATCGCCGCCCGGTTCGACGAGATCGTAGACTTTTCGGGAGTGGAAGAATTCATCGATACGCCGGTGAAAAGATACTCCAGCGGAATGTATACCCGGCTGGCTTTTGCCGTAGCGGCCCATATGGAGCCGGAAATACTGATCGTGGATGAAGTGCTGGCGGTAGGGGATGCGGAATTCCAGCGAAAATGTATCGGTAAAATGCGGGAGGTCGCGTCCAACAAGGGCAAGACCATCCTTTTCGTCAGCCACAATATGCAGGCATTACAGAACCTTTGCCATCGTGTCATTACTTTGGAAAAGGGGGAGATCGCCGATATGGGAGACCCGGAAGCCGTGATCGGGGCTTATTTGAAAGGGGCGAAGAAATCCAATATGGTTGCGCGGGAATATGAAACACCGGAGTCAGGTCCGGGCAATGATGCCATACGCATAAAAAAAGTGGCGTTGGTACCGGAGTACCTTCCCGGGCAGCAGGTTATCGACATCCGGACTCCGTTCACTATTCGTTTTGAATTCTGGCACCAGGATCCGGTACCGGGCAGCCTGGTAGTGAGCGTATATTTATTTAACATGGCGGGGGAATGTATTTTTGATGTCTGTTCCGAAGGTTTGGAGGGCGTCCACGGGCTGATAGAAGGGGATTGCAGGATACCGGGCAATTTCCTCAATGACGGAGCTTATTATTTTTCAATGTCGTTTGTAAAAAATGCCAATAAGCGATTGTTTTATTTTGAAGCCTGTCTCTCTTTTGACGTGGAGGATTACCGGAGGAATATATCCTGGTATGGCAAATGGATGGGATATGTAAGACCGGCTTTCCCCGTAAACCTATTTCCGAAAAAAATATAGCTTTTAACCTTGTTACCCTGATGCCGGCGCCTTATACCATAGAGCATTTGCAATTGAGCGATCTGAGTGATCTGGAGGACTTTCCAGGTAACCGGTACCTGGTATTCTGGCTGGGGGACCTGCCCCTGGGGCATCTATGGTGGGCAAATCCGGGGCAAACGGGGAGATCAGCCGGAGAACAAGCCATCACCGGGTGGGTCAGGAACGTACTGGAACCTGCGCTGGAATATTATCTGGGCAAGTGCAACGACCTAGGCCCCGGGGAATGGAAGGGATACCTGGCAGGGGGCGAATACAGCCGGCTTGCTGCTCTATTGACGAATTGCTTCAGGCAGTCGGCACCTGATTACAGGCCGCAAAGCATATCCGTGGTCGTCTGCACCAGGAACCGGCCGGCCGCCGCAGAGCGTTGCTTACAATCGCTGAAGGCCTGTGATGATCAGGATTTTGAAGTCATTGTGGTGGATAATGCATCCGATGATGACCTTACCGAAAAGATGGTTACCGGATTTCCGGGTGTCAAATATATCCCGGAGAAAAGAAAGGGGCTCGATATAGCCCGCAATACGGGGATCCTGCATGCCGGTCATGACATTGTCGCCTTTACGGATGACGATGTCAGCATTCCTTCCAACTGGATACAGACCATCAAATCGTGTTTTACCGATCCGCTAACGATGGCGGCTACGGGATTGGTGATACCTTTAGAGCTCAAGACCCCATCGCAGTTTATTTTTGAAAAGGAATGGAGCTTTAACAAGGGATATCTTCCGGTGGTCTTCGATCACCAAACCCTGGAGGGCTATTCCGGCAAGGGAGCATGGGAAATTGGAGCTGGCGCCAACATGGCCTTCCGGAAGCGGGTGTTTGAGCTGGTGGGATTGTTTGACGAACGTCTCGATGTGGGCGCGGCGGGTTGCAGCGGGGACTCGGAGATATGGTACCGGATCCTGGCAGAAGGATGGCGTTGTAATTATTTTCCGCAGCTATATGTTTATCACCGGCATCGTCAGTCAATGGAAGACCTGCGGCGGCAGCTTTTCAGCTATATGCGCGGGCATGTTTGCGCGTTGCTGATTCAACATGAAAAGTACGGACATAAATGCAATCTTGTCCGATTGTACCGGGTGCTGCCTTTATATTATTTTAATCGCATCAGACAGTATTTATGTTATCGCCATAAAAGAGAGGATTCAACCTTATCAGCAGAAATAAAGGGCTGTATTTCAGGATATAAATATTATCAATCGAATAAAAAAGGAAAAGGGTATGATGAATGAGCGCACCCCTTCCTCACCACCTCGCATAGCGCCGGTGGCGAATGTGGCAAACCGCCCGTTATGGTCGGTAATGATCCCCGCCTATAATTGCCACAAATTTTTGAGGCAAACCCTGGAAAGCATTCTTGCACAGGATCCGGGGCCGGACAAGATGCAGATAGAAGTGATAGACGACGCCAGTACAGATGCTGATATCGGCCGCCTGGTGGCTGAGGCAGGCGGGGGGAGGGTGGGATATTACCGGCAGCCGGAGAATCGCGGAAGTCTGCGTAATTTTGAGACCTGCATTAACAGAGCTCATGGTCAGTGGGTTCATATCTTACATGGAGATGATTATGTAGAGAATGGGTTTTATAAAGAGATCGAGCAATTATTCCTCCGGTTTCCTCAGGCAGGCGCCGCCTATACCGGATTTTCCCATGTAAATGAAAAAGGGGAATATCTGTCTCCTCATGATCAGGTTTTGACAGTGCCGGGTATTATAGAAAACTGGCTCTCCATCATTGCCCGGTTCCAGAGGGTTCAGACCCCTGCCATCGTTGTTAAAAGATGCGTTTACGAAAAATTGGGGAGTTTTTTTGCAGTCCATTATGGAGAAGACTGGGAAATGTGGGTAAGGATAGCCGCCCATTACCCGGTAGCCCACTCGCCCATGTGCCTTGCGAATTACCGAGTCCATAACAGCAATATTTCGAGTCAGTATTTCCTCTCCGGTCAAAATATGCGGGATATTGCCAAGGTGATCGACATCAATCAGCAGTATCTTCCTTCCGATGAAAAGACAAAGCTGACGCGGGCGGCCAAAAGGAACTGGTCCCATTATTTTGCCCGTGCATCGGACATGACTTATGGCCGCTATAAGTCCCCACATCAGGCCCTGGTGCAATCCAGAATGGCATTTTCCTTACATCAAAATAGCGTTTCGCTTTATTATCTGGTGAAGACCTACCTTAAAGTGCTGCTCAGGTATAAGCAACGTTGAATTTACATAGCGACAGGATCGTATCGAGCCTGGCAGGCAGGGACTGACAGAAGGCTGCGGAGGTAAGGATGAGTGTTGTAAGAAGGGATATAATCTGTTTCATAGAAGGTTTTTAATATTCTCCACCGGCGCCGCCTCCGCCGCCGGAGCCACCGCCAAATTGGAAATCATTGGATGGCGTTGGGGTGGTGGGGGCAAACGTCTCGGCGATGACCAATGACTCGAGGTGAAGCCCGGCCAGTATATGTTTTGCGTCAGCCGCTTCGGAGGTAAAGCCGTGACGGGGTGTTCTCAGGTATTTAATAAGCGTATAGGATAAGACGATCATTACGATACCTCCTGTAACCAGGGCCCATTCCAGGGGCAGGACACTATAATAATGCCGGATGGTAAAAACGGCCGCGGCTATCAGGGCCAGGCCTGTCCAGAGAAAAACGGTGTCTTTTTTTTGTATACCCCTGGCGACGTATAAAAAAGGGAGGGAGATCGTCAGGATCCAGAATAGTCCGCCCAGCGGAAGGGCAGCGGATGGCGGGCTATCCAGCAGGCTGATGCTGGTCTCCCGTACTATGAAGTAATTTCCCGCCGCATAAAAGCTAAGGAGGGTGGCGGCTGTCAGCAGGGTAAGGCCCCCGCGGTAGTGCCGGTATCTCTCTTTTGAGGAGAGAGCCGTGCTGAGGATATAGATACCCGTGGAGACGGCCATTACCAGGAAGGGTAAGATCGTCCGGCCGATACTGCCCAATTGGAGCCCTGTGTTAAAGACGATACCCAGTAAGGCTGCATAAGCCACCAGGGCCATCACGCTGTCTGCAAAGCGAAGCGCGCCAAAGAGGGCCAGCAGAAAGACGATGCGGCAGAGGGCCATGGCAGAGAGCATGTCGCCGGCTAACTCTATGCCTGATACGATCAGCACCATGGCCAGCCATAATAGGGCATCGTCGACCCCGGACCGGAAATGGTGCTTATTATATACGATGAATTCCAGCGCCCCGCAGGTGATGAGTCCGGTGATGATGAATAGGGCGGCAAAGGCATTTTCATTCGAAGCATTCGTGATCAGGGCCAGCAGTCCCAGCGAGAATGCGATGATCACTACGGTCAATATAAACAGCCCGATCCGTATAAAAACATTGGGGGTATAGAAGCCGACCGGGTGGGCCATTTTTACTTTCCCGTATTCTTCCTGGCTGATAGCCCCTGCTGCCAGGGCCTCCGCGGCCTGTTGCTCTACCAGCCTGTTGTCCAGGCTGGTCTTGTTATAGGCTATCATGGGCTTTCATTTTTCGGTTGACGATGATTAGGACCTTTATCGATACGAAGGCGGAAAAGATGAAGTACACAAAACCCAGGTAGAGGGGCCCTGCATCCTGTAAGGCCATGGCGGCGAGCAAACGCACGATCATATAACTAAGGGAAATATAGGTGTAGAACGTGAGGACCAGGAAAATGTAAAAAGAACGTTGTTTCATGGCGTAGCGGTAAAAATAATAAGCGATGCCCCCCACCCCTAAAAACCAGAGCCCGTAAACCCTGTACTGCGTGAACTGACCGGCCAGGGCGGCTATAAAGAGAAGATGCAGGCCAAAGTTGGTATAGGTAAATTCAAAATGAGATTTGAAATTCCTTCTTACGCTGGTAAGTCCCAGTAGCACCAGGAGCAAACCCAGGACAAGCCCCGTATAAATGAGCCGGGAGTCTTCAAAAGCGTTGTCTCTCAGGATCCGCAAGGGGGTGACCGCAATGCCGGCCCAGGCGGCCAGGTTGGTGATGGCCAGGCTCAGCACGCCCAGGTGATCGAAATAATAAGCGCTGAAAAACAAGATGACCATGGGGATGAAGGTAGCCAGTCCGTAGGCGGTTCCGAAGACCGTATAAGCGAATTGCAGGTAGCCGATGAAGGTGACGAAAGTGAGGCAGCCCAACAAGAGAATGTAGTCAAAGGCTGTGTTGGGAGCCGGCACTTTGAGGGGAGAAAAGGGCGCCTTGTTGCGAAAGCAATAGGTAAAGCAGCCGGCGCATATGGCCGCTATAAAGGCCAGGATGGCCTGGTGACCGATGGTGTCGATGTTCTTATAGATAAGGATACCCAACCCTCCGCTGAGCAGGACCACCCCCAGGTACAGGATGGTCTTCAGTTCCCAGTGGAGGGAGAACAGGCGATGTTCTTCCAGGGTGGTAACTTTTTGCAAAGCATCGTCCGTGATGAGCCCTTCGGCGTGCAATTTCTTGAATAGGTGGGGGTCCATGTGTCGGGTTTCCTGGGAAATATACTGTAATTATCCTAATTTAGGTACAATAACTGTTAATGGACAAAAGATCATTTTTGAAAGGAATGGCCCTTGCCGGGCTGGCGGCGCCTTTTTCCCGGAGCGCGATGGCGGAATGGGTGGGCCGGTTCGGTCATCAGCCGGCGGGGACGCTGGCGAACAAGGAGGAATTCTGGGCCGGGATCCGTGGCGGGTACCGGCTGAAACCCGACTATATCAACCTGGAGAACGGGTATTACAATATCCAGCCGGGAGAGATCCTGGAGGCCTTTATTAGTCATGTCCGGGCTGTAAATTATGAAGGCTCGTATTATATGCGTACGGTGCAATTTGATAACAAGAAAGCCGTCGCGGCCAAACTCGCTGTCCTGGCCGGCTGCTCTCCCGGGGAACTGATCATCACCCGTAATACTACCGAATCCCTGGACATGATCATTGCCGGTTATCCCTGGAAGGAAGGGGATGAGGCCATTATGGCGGAGCAGGATTATGGCGCCATGCTCAAGATGTTCAGGCAGGCGGAACGGCGTCATGGCATTGTCCGTAAGGTGGTCTCCGTGCCCAATCATCCCGGCTCTGACGAAGAGATCGTGGCTGTTTATGAGCGGGCGATCACGCCACGGACCCGTTTGATCATGGTCTCTCATATGGTCAATATCACCGGGCAGGTATTGCCGGTGCGGAAGATCTGTGATATGGCCCATGCCAAAGGCGTGGAAGTGATGGTAGATGGGGCTCATGC
>Ga0310811_10004411_pt1 | contig 17678 bp, 13 predicted proteins | sample YCmetagenome_FD_207642 | JGI IMG/M metagenome (GOLD analysis project Ga0310811, IMG submission 207642) | Soil microbial communities from experimental microcosm in Duke University, North Carolina, United States - YC | ecosystem: Engineered > Artificial ecosystem > Soil microcosm > Unclassified ...
TTTCAGGTTCAACTTCGAACATATTGAGTGAGACCATTTGGCGGCAAAACTGGAGCGAAGGATGTTATTGGTTGTGTGAAGCACGCAGTTGCATGCCTGGCGTGGAACTAGTTGCACACCTAAGGCGCTCGAACAAGATTAGTTTCGTTCGATCTCCTTTGGAAGGATGGGTATGCATGCACTATGCTCGCAAATCGCAAAACTTCAGGAGCGTTTGGATGCTCTCCACATTTGTAGAATGATCATTCAGGAATGAGGTTTCAAAAGTGCAAAAAGAAGTTCTTGGCAAAATTTTAGTGGTTGACGACGAGTCGCAGATTACACGTGTCGTTCGCTCTGCTCTCATCTCCAATGGGTATGCAGTAGAAGTGGCGATCGATGGAATTTCAGCTCTCGAGAAACTGGCAGAGTGGTCTCCTGATCTGGTGATTACGGATCTGTCGATGCCTCGAATGGACGGTATTACTCTTTGCTCAGAGATTCGTGCACAGTCCAATCTTCCGATTTTGGTGCTTTCTGTCAGAGATCAAGAAGATTCAAAAGTAAAGGCTCTGGATGCGGGAGCGGATGATTATGTCACCAAGCCCTTCAGCATAGAAGAACTACTGGCTCGGGTGCGCGCCCACATGCGGAGGCTTCGGTTTACTAGTATCGAGCAGGGAAATGCTCCACTTGAGATCGGGGACTTCCGCATCGATCCAGATAAACGCTCGATCGAGGTCCGTGGGCAGGAGATTCACTTATCTCCGAAAGAATTTGATTTACTTTTCTACATGGCTCAACGTCCAGAACGTGTATTAACACATCGCAAGCTCTTGATTGCAATCTGGGGAGCACGCGCAGTAGAGCAACCTGAGTCCTTAAGAGTGCTGGTAGCGATGCTTCGCAAAAAGATCGAACCAGAAGGAGAGCCGCGATATATCATCAATGATCCCTGGGTCGGTTATCGGTTTCAACCGGAGAAGATGCCTTAGATTGATCTATACGACTTTTTAACTATTTGCATACACACTTTTTATTTGCTTTCGAGTGAACTAGAAACGTTCCATTTCGTGGAAACTGTTCTATGAGTTCGTTCGATATTTTTACGATTGTCGTCATCTTGGGAATTACGTTCCTGATTTATTGCATTATCGGTTCCAACCGTGCGGCCTGCCAAAGACTCAATTTACAGAAATTGGCTAATCCACGTAACCTCATCGGTGGCTATCGGGGCCGAATCTTCAATTCGAAAAGAATTCCTTTTACAGCAGTCATGCCAACTAGCGCCTCTAAAGGTGGCTATAATGTCTATCCATGTCGCGGCTGCTTGTTCCCAGTAGGTCAAAAGCAAATACTTGATATCGGTCAAGCTGCCGATATTTTCCAGAAAAGACATGTACAGGCTGCATCAAGCGCACATTGCGAAGTTGCGTTTCTTTATCGTTACGCGCCGTGCGGCAGGGATATGTCGTGCCCAGTTTTGGATAACAAGTATGCAGGTCAAGTTTCAAGGAGATAAGAAATGTGGGATGTCCTTCTGATTGTCGTGACAGTGGCATTCTTTGCCGTTTCAATTGCGTATGTCCGTGCGTGCGAAAAGTTGAGGTAAGTCAATGACTATTGAGACCTTGTTGTTACTCATCGTAACGTTATTTTTGCTTGTGTACTTGATTTACGCGCTGTTGCGCCCGGAGAAATTTTGATGACACCGAATGGTTGGTTGCAAATTCTGCTATTCTTCGGAATTCTACTTGCCATTACAAAGCCGCTTGGAGTTTACATCGCCCGTGTTCTTGAGAGGGAACGGACCTTTATTGATTGGCTATGCAACCCGATTGAACGTTTGCTGTATCGCATTACAGGAATTGATGATACTCATGAAATGCGCTGGACAGAATATGCGTCTGCCATGTTGTTATTTAGCGTTGCAACAATGCTTTTGACCTACGTGCTTCAGCGTATTCAGGAATATTTGCCATGGAATCCACAGCATTTGGGAGGTGTGGCTTCGGATCTTGCTTTCAATACGGCGGCTTCGTTCACGTCAAATACGAATTGGCAATCATATGTTCCCGAATCCACCATGAGCTATCTTACGCAAATGCTGGGCCTCGCCACTCACAATTTCTGGTCCGCAGCGGTTGGCATTGCTGTGGCGGTGGCGTTGATCCGCGGTGTTGCCCGGAAAGAATCCAATACTATTGGGAACTTCTGGGTGGATTTGACACGAGCTACAACGCGAATCCTACTTCCGCTTTGTATTGTCTTTGGCCTGGTTATGGTGTCTCAGGGAGTTGTCCAGAATTTAAAGCCCTATGACACCGCAAAAATTTTAGAACCACAAAAAAGTATTGTTACTGAAAGCAACGGCAAGCAAACTACTCAGTTAGTCACCGATCAAACCATCGCTCAAGGCCCAGTCGCCTCTCAGGAAGTCATCAAGATGCTTGGGACGAATGGAGGTGGCTTCTTTAATGCAAACAGTGCCCATCCATTCGAAAATCCGACGCCTCTGTCTAACCTTCTGGAGATGCTTCTTATATTCTGTATCCCAGCAGCATTTACGGTCACGCTAGGGCGCATAACCGGTTCTCCACGACATGGGTGGGCTGTTTTTGCTGCTATGTCAATCCTATTCCTTGCAGGTGTGTTGATCGCATATCAGGCAGAGTCCCAGAGAAATCCTCTGTTGCATGGAGTCAACCAGCAGGCCAGTGCAACACAATCTGGTGGGAATATGGAAGGCAAGGAAGTTCGATTTGGTATTGCCAATTCTGCACTCTTTGCTACAGTCACAACCGATGCCAGCTGCGGTGCGGTCAACTCGATGCACGATTCTTACATGCCGCTTGGAGGGCTGGTCCCACTCATCAATATGATGCTAGGTGAGGTCGTATTTGGCGGAGTTGGTGCTGGAATATACGGCATGTTGATCATGGTTGTGCTGACTGTTTTTATTGCTGGGCTGATGGTCGGTCGCACCCCTGAATATCTCGGTAAGAAGATTGAGTCATATGACGTCAAAATGGCGATGCTTTATGTTCTTATCTTTCCACTATCAATTCTTGCCTTCACTGCGATTGCATCCTTATCTCCAAATTATGGACTAAGTAGTTTGAACAATGCTGGTCCGCATGGACTCACAGAAATGCTATATGCATTTACTTCAGGTACAGCCAATAATGGTTCTGCTTTTGCGGGGCTTAGCGCTAACACCCACTTTTACAACCTCACCATAGGATTCGCTATGCTGATTGGACGCTTTTTGATGATCGTACCGATGCTTGCAATAGCAGGTAATCTTGCGACCAAAAAGCTGGTTCCACCTTCTTCAGGAACATTCCCTGTCACCACGCCTTTGTTTACGACTTTGCTTGTCGGTGTCGTTCTCATTGTCGGCGCATTAACCTTTTTCCCGGTGCTGAGCCTGGGACCAGTGCTTGAGCATTTACTGCTTCATGCCGGAAAAGTGTTTTAAGGGAGCTATCATGGCAACTCTACCTGTTATGCAAGACCCACAGATAACACAACCTGTTTCCAGTTCTGATACAAAGCGCCAGAAGTCTCTTTGGGATGGGAAAATCATACGCTCGGCATTGATCGATTCAGTCAAGAAGTTGAATCCACGGACAATGATGCGTAACCCAGTGATGTTCGTCGTAGAGATTGGAAGTATTGTGACCTCGCTTCTTCTCTTACGTGATCTGAGCACACATCAAGGCGCCTTTAGCTTTAATCTTCAGATTGTGCTCTGGCTATGGTTTACGGTGCTCTTCGCCAACTTTGCTGAAGCCATGGCCGAGGGCCGGGGTAAGGCACAAGCTGATACATTGCGTCGTGCAAAATCTGAAACAACGGCGCACAAAGTTTTGCCAAATGGTGATGCGGAAGATGTGCCAAGCGCCAAGCTTCGGGCTGGCGATATGGTTGTTGTCATCGCAGGAGAACTAATTCCCGGTGATGGCGAGGTGATTGACGGAGTTGCCTCGGTCGATGAGTCGGCGATCACAGGGGAATCAGCACCTGTGATTCGTGAATCCGGAGGCGATCGCTCTGCTGTCACAGGAGGGACTAAAGTTCTTTCCGATCATTTGAAGATCCGGATTACCTCGAATCCAGGCGAGACATTTCTCGATAAAATGATCGCTCTCGTCGAAGGTGCAGAACGTCAAAAAACTCCGAATGAGATCGCCCTCAATATTCTGTTGGCTGGATTGACGGTAATTTTTCTCTTGGCAGTTGTAACCTTGCAGCCCTTCGCGATCTACTCGTCTGCTCCACAAACGGTCTTTGTACTCGTTTCTCTACTGGTTTGCCTAATCCCAACCACGATCGGTGGGCTTCTTTCGGCAATCGGCATAGCCGGCATGGATCGCTTAGTGCAACATAATGTTTTAGCCATGAGCGGCCGCGCAGTAGAAGCGGCAGGTGATGTGAATACTCTTCTGCTTGACAAGACTGGAACCATTACGTTGGGTAATCGCCAGGCCGCGGATTTCATTCCGGCTCCAGGAATTAGTAGCGAACAACTTGCTGATACTGCTCAACTTTCGTCTCTTCCTGATGAAACTCCGGAAGGGCGCTCAATTGTTGTTCTTGCGAAGGAGCGCTATGGATTGCGAGGGCGCGATCTGGAAGAGTTGAATGCCGAATTCGTACCCTTTAGTGCAACTACGCGTATGTCAGGCGTGAATGTTGGAAATACAGCTATTCGCAAAGGTTCGGCAGATGCAATCACAAAGTTTGTGGAAGAGCGTGGTGGCACTGTTCCGAAAAATATGCGTGATGCCGTGGATACAATTGCGCGCTCAGGAGGTACTCCCTTAGTCGTAGCAAAGGACAATCGAATTATGGGAGTCATTTATCTGAAGGATATTGTCAAAGGCGGCATGAAGGAACGATTTGCTCAGCTGCGGGCTATGGGAATTCGTACCATCATGATCACCGGTGACAATCCTTTAACGGCTGCTGCGATTGCGCGCGAGGCGGGAGTTGATGACTTTCTAGCTGAGGCAAAGCCCAAGGACAAGATGGATCTCATTAAGCGTGAGCAAGCACAGGGAAAACTGGTTGCTATGACAGGAGACGGCACCAACGATGCTCCAGCGCTCGCACAAGCAGATGTCGGAGTTGCAATGAACACCGGCACACAGGCAGCGAAGGAAGCTGGGAATATGGTAGACCTAGATTCTAACCCCACTAAGCTGATTGAGATTGTCGAAATTGGTAAGCAATTGTTAATGACTCGAGGAGCTTTAACGACCTTTTCGATTGCTAACGATGTAGCTAAGTATTTCGCGATTATCCCTGCAATGTTTGCCGGTGCCTTTCCGGTTTTGAATGCTCTCAATATCATGCACCTGCGGACTCCACAGTCGGCCATTTTGTCAGCGGTGATCTTCAATGCTCTCATCATCATTGTTTTGATACCTCTCGCGTTGCGTGGTGTGAAGTACAGAGCATTGGGAGCCGCTACTCTGCTGCAACGCAATCTTTGGATTTATGGAATCGGTGGCATCATCGTACCATTCATCGGTATCAAGATCATCGACGTGATTATCACAATGATTCATTTGGTTTAGGAGCAAAGCCATGCGAAAGAACATTATTATTTCTGTTCTCTATACTGTCGTTACAGGAATTCTACTAGGAGTTTTGTATCCACTTTTGATGACAGGACTAGCACAGGTCTTCTTCCGCGACAAGGCGAACGGCCAGTTAGTTATGAAGGATGGTATCGTAATCGGTTCACGGATCGTCGGCCAAAGTTTTAACGGCGATGACTACTTTCACGGTCGTCCCTCCGCTGCCGGAGCCAACGGATACGATGCAACCGCCTCCGGCGGGTCGAATTATGGGCCCACAAATCAAAAGTACATAAATCGAGTAAACGAAGAAGTGACTGCATTGCAAATGAAAAATTCCGGCACTCCGGTTCCAATTGACTTGGTAACAACGTCCGGCTCGGGACTTGATCCAGATATCACTCCAGCAGCTGCAAGTTTTCAGGTTGAACGGATAGCAAAAGCGCGGGGAATTCCTGAGGAGCAAGTCAAAATAATTGTGGCCAAAAATACGATTCAACGTCAGTTTGGTCTATTAGGCGAACCTCGTGTTAATGTCCTTGAGTTAAATCTTGATCTGGACAAGATAGCTGGAGGGGTAAGACGTTGAGTATCCGGATAAGGGGATAACTAGTGCAGGGATTTGTATATTGGATTACAGAAACTGAAGAAGCCTTGAGCAAAAACGCTTTAAGATGACGCTTTAGCAGAATTCGGCGCATCGTTCTGGAGTTGGAGAAATTTATTCTAACTTTATTCGTTCATCGTTTGGGTATTACTTTATTCATTGAACGTTCCATGCTAGATGTTGATAGAAAACAAATTATGAGCTCTAGGCGTGTAAAAAACTTCGTGTTTCAACTAGTATCATAAGCAACTACAGCATAGGAACGTTAAGGAATTTGCGAAGAACGAACTGCAGTCTTACCCGCACACTGGTGCCCTGTACAGGAATAGTACTTGTAGGAATTCGTTTCGAGCATATATAAAGCTGGGCCAGCATATTGGGTTCCACCTCAAAAGGGGAGCGGCCATTTGTTGACATGATGGCGTGGCACGTATCGCAGGTCGCTGGCGCCGCTTTTGTCTGATGACAGGCGATGCAACTCCCCATATTTGTATCTTTTTCCTGAGCAATAATCGTGCGCTCAGCTACGGGGCCGTGGCATTCTTCACAGGTATTACCGACATGAGTTTTGTGGCTGAAGGTCACAAAAGAGGGGACTCGGTAAATACGGATCCACAAAATAGGATCTTCATTTTTAGCGGCTTCAGCGAGACGTTTGATGTCTGGCTTGTCCGTACCGATAGAGGAATGGCACTTCATGCACATGGAGGCCTGGGGCAGTGCTAGTGTTGACCCGTCACCGCGTGGTGTATGGCAATCGTTACAGGTCATCTTCGCGGTTCCGATATGCAATTTGTGATTGAAGGCGACAGGCTGTACGGGAGCGGTGCTCGAAGGCGTCGATGTAGAAGAAGACCTTGGGCCATTGCCAGCGTTTTGCGCGTGGACGCATAGAGTAAAGCCGAACAGAATGGCGAACATAAGCACAAACTTCTGCACTGAACTTCTCCTTTAATCGAAGACACCAGATAGAGTGGCACATCGATAAGTCTCGGGGTTCCAAGGCGATATTTAGATGTGGCCCTTACGCATCTCCTCTGCTAGATATTCGGACGCACGCATAGAAAGTGAGGCCATCGTAATAGTAGGATTTTGCCAACCGGCACTTACAAACACGCTGGCATCCACAACGAATAAATTTTCCATGTCATGGCTTTGGTTCCATTTATTTACAACACCCTTCTTCGGGTCATCGCTCATGCGTGCTGTGCCCTGCTCATGGATAGAGTAACCTGGAGGATTAAACTCGTAATTTTTCACCAGGATCTCGAAGCCGGCGGCCTCAGCCATAATGACCATGGTATCGATATAGTCTTTGGCCATATTGGTTTCGTTGTTTGTGTACTTGGTGTAAATATTTAGTGTTGGGATGCCCCAGGTGTCGACGACCTCTTTATTAAGCGCGACACGGTTCTCGTAGTGTCCAAGTGCCTCGCCCATGATATTGGTGGAGAAGCCGCTGCCGTTGTAGCTTTGCAGCTTCTGCTCGAGTTCCTTTCCATAAAAGGGAAGAGCGCGTGCATCGAATGGGCCGTTGCTACAGGAGACATTGACGGCATAGCCACGAATGAAGGTATTGGCCTTTGTGTCAATGTTGCGGAAGCGCGGGATGAGAGCGCCGCCTCCCATGAGATGTGGAGATGCTTTACCGTCTTGTGCCTCTGGCACAGAGCAGATAATGCCGGCTCCGTAGATCTGATCGGAAAGATAACGGCCGAGAACACCGCTGGAGTTACAGATATTAGAGAGAAGTAATAGGCGTGTCGACTCCAAGGCGCCGGCAGCAAGTACGATAACTCGCGCTCTGAGGACCATCTCGCGATGGGAGTGTCGATCGATGAAGATAACACCATCGGCAAGACCGGTATTCTTATCTACAGTAATCTGGCGCACAATGGCATTCGGAATAGTCGTGAGCTTTCCAGTAGCCACTGCATCAGGGATGAGAAGGTTGAGGGACGAAGCCAGGCCGTCTTTACCCAACGATGAGCGAGGCTTAGTTACGGGAACGCCAAGTTTTTTACCGGCATCGACAAATCGCTGCATGGCACCAGACCATGATGAATTGTCTTCGACAAATTTTCCGTCCGGATATTGCGGTAGGCCATCCGTATGGCCGGTTACTCGAAAGATCTCTTCCACGCGAGAGTAGTATGGTGCTACATCTTTGAGTGAGATGGGCCAGTTTTCACCGAAGCCGTCGTGGTCTTTGCACTTGAACTCGTAGTCGCTTAGGCGAAAAGATTGTCGAGCCCAAAATGGTGAACGTCCGCCAACGCTGCGTACACGGACCCAGTTATAAGGCTGTTCTGGTGGGTGGTAATAAGGTACAGCTTTCTCGTCGACCCACTGATTGGCATTGAATTCGTTAGCCTGAAAGACGTGGGGCAGGCGGCCCGGGGCATCGAAACCACGGTAGGGTAACTCATGCACCGGCTTCATCTCTCGGTATTTTTCAAAATTGAGCATTGGACCTGCATCTAGCATTGTGCAGGAGATGCCCTTTTCTGTCAGAATTTTTGCAGCCATTCCGCCTGTATGTCCTGATCCAATGATCAAGACGTCGATTTTCTTTTGTGCCATGCAGGCCTCTGAACTTCCTTCTCGAGAGAATGTTTTAAGCGTGTTTATGTTTTGTTGTGAGTGCCGCCTTCTTAACGCCACGGTCCACCCAGATTTGGGTGCCGGGTTCGATGGGATACCAGTAGAGACCTACTCCAGGAGTGCGATCTCCCGATGCTTCAGCAGCGATCGCCCACGCAGGGGAATTGATTGTGGCAGTGCGGATGTCACGGTGTACCAGGTTGACGAAGAGGAGGTGAGGTTCCCGGGGTGGATGATCGTTCATCCAGCCTTTCAAATGTGGACGGATCACAGCGTCAGCCTGCTTTGCATCTGATTTCGCAAACGGCACATTAAACTGTTTCATGCAGTCGGAGTTCAACCGATCAAGGCCGTTGTTATATATAGTCTGCTGGTCTATGGGAGAAGCACCTACGTAGAAGTCCAGAAACTCCGGTGTGCCTGCTTTGAGTGCACTAGGATTATCCTCGCCTGCCGGCATGAGGATCTCGCACAGGTGCACGAGAGTAGCATAACGGGCTGGCGTGAAATAACGTGGCTCCGTGATAGCGACCACATCGGGCTGCGCGAGAGGTATGTTTGGGGTGTGAAATCGTGCCATTTGCTCCACGCGAGACATCGCCCGCGGACTCGATGCCGCCGAAGGTTGGACCGCCATGGTGCCCTGATCTGTTGCATTCGCAGCAGGGGGTGGGTTTTGTGCCTCAGGTGAGGATTGTTGTCCCAATACACTGTTTGCAGTGGCTGAAGCGACTGCAAGGCCCTTTACAAAATCGCGCCGTCTCATGCGCGAAATGCTACGGCTTATTAGCCGTTGGAGTCAATTATCCAAGAGGGGCTTGATATCAAAGTTTGCAATTACCATCAGGACAAATGTGAAAAATCAGAAGAAAGAGGAGACGCGCTTTAGGATTCTCGCTGTAATGTCTTCCGACTACATCGGCTTCAATTATTATGGTCGACCAACTGAAGCTGGGGATACTCCTCCTCCGCAAACTTCTATGCAGCTTTCAAAAACCAGGTTTCTTCTTATCTCTCTTATCTTTGAGGCCTGAAAGAAAAGCCTGCTGCACTCGATTGAAGCTTCGTCCGCGTAGGACGACGGCGACAATAGTGCGTGTGGCGCGAACATCGCGTAACCGGACGTAACGGCAGCCAACGTTTCGATCGATTGCCATCTCGGGCACAAGCGAGATGCCAACCCCGGCAGCAACCATTCCCAGAAGACTGCTGAACTGTCCACTTTCGAAGGCGATGTTCGGTGTAATGCGGGCGTGTGTACAGGCGGCGATGCTCAGGTCGCGAAAGCAATGACCGTCACGTAACATAACAAAAGGATCTCCACGAAGTTCATTGAGTGCAAGGGAATCGGCGTGGGCGTGCGGATGGTTCTTGGGCACAACCACGAAAAGCGGCTCTGTGTGGATAGAGAACTGCTCAAGATCCTTATGGCGCAGTGGAAGCGCTAAAATTGCGAGATCAATTGACAGGTCCCGCAAATTTTTGACCAACACCGGTGTAGTTTCTTCAACGATGCGCAGTTTTGCCTCGGGATACTTTTTCGCAAAGGCTGCCGTATATCGCGGCATCAGGTACGGAGCGACGGTTGGAATGACACCGACGGATACGCTGCCGCGTACATCTGTGTTTTTATAAACTACGCTCGATCGTGCGACCTCTATCTGTTCCAAAATTGAGCGGGCCTGAGGAATGAACGCTTGTCCAGCCTCGGTGAGGCAAATACTACGACCTAAGCGGTCGAAGAGACGTATGCCCAGGTCTTCTTCAAGCTTCAAAACTTGTTGCGATAACGAAGGCTGGGCAATCTGGCAGCGTTCCGCAGCACGGCTAAAGCTACCCGTCTCTGCGACTGCGCATACATACCGAAGTTGATGAAATTCCATAGGTTTATGTTATAGGTATATCCTATGCCTGGAAGCTATTTCAAGTATTGGAACTATGCCTATGCAAGGTGCTACATTCAGTTCTCACGATTGGTGTTAAGGTTGCGAAGCCATTCATAGAATTGAAACACGCGAAGGAGAGAACGCATGTCATCTGAAGGAAAGTGCCCATTTCATGATGGGAGCGCAGGAACAACAAACCGGGATTGGTGGCCAAATAGCCTGAACCTGAATCTGCTCCATCAGCACTCATCGCTGTCCAACCCGATGAGCGAAAAGTTCGACTATAGAGAGGAATTCAATAGCCTGGACTACGCTGCGTTGAAAAAGGATCTTGCCGCGCTAATGACGGACTCCCAGGACTGGTGGCCTGCTGATTTTGGCCACTATGGACCTCTGTTTATCCGAATGGCATGGCACAGTGCAGGCACCTATCGGACTTTCGACGGCCGTGGAGGCGGTGGCCGGGGTCAGCAACGTTTCGCACCTCTCAACAGCTGGCCCGACAACGTAAACCTTGACCGTGCTCGCCGTCTCCTGTGGCCCATTAAACAGAAATACGGAAGGAAGATCTCATGGGCCGATCTGATGATCCTTGCCGGCAATGTCGCACTCGAATCGATGGGGTTCAAGACCTTCGGATTTGCAGGCGGACGTGCTGATGTGTGGGAGCCAGATCTCGATGTAAACTGGGGCACTGAAACCACATGGATGGGAACTGACAAGCGTTACTCAGGTGAGCGCGATCTCGCGAAGCCCTTTGGTGCAACGACAATGGGTCTGATCTATGTCAACCCGGAAGGCCCGGAGGGCGTCCCGGATCCCGTCGCAGCTGCTCGCGATATCCGTGAAACCTTTGGACGCATGGCGATGAATGATGAAGAGACCGTCGCTCTCATCGCAGGCGGCCACACCTTCGGTAAGACTCATGGAGCAGCTCCTGCTCATCATGTAGGAAAAGAGCCCGAAGGTACTACTATTGAAGAACAGGGACTCGGTTGGACCAGTGCCTATGCTACCGGTATTGCAGGCGATGCAATCACCAGCGGTTTAGAGGTTACTTGGACCTCCAAGCCGACGACTTGGAGCAATGACTTCTTCGAGCACTTGTTCAAGTATGAGTGGGAGCTGATGAAAAGTCCGGGTGGCGCACATCAGTGGAAGCCCAAGGGGGATGCAGGTGAAGGTACTGTGCCTGACGCTCACAATAGTTCTAAGCGTCATGCGCCGGGAATGCTTACCACTGATCTGGCCCTACGCCTTGATCCAGCCTACGAGAAGATTTCCCGACGTTTTTATGAGCATCCGGAAGAGTTTGCTGATGCCTTCGCGCGAGCTTGGTTCAAATTGACTCACCGCGATATGGGGCCAAGCGCCCGCTACCTTGGGCCGGAAGTCCCACAGGAAGTGCTCATTTGGCAAGATCCTATTCCGCCGGTCGATCACCTTGTCGTTGACGATAAGGACGTCGCTGCGCTCAAGAAGAAAATTCTCTCTTCAGGACTCACCGTTTCACAGCTAGTCTCCACCGCTTGGGCTTCGGCATCCACCTATCGCGGCTCCGACAAGCGTGGCGGTGCTAATGGTGCACGTATCCGTCTCTCCCCTCAGAAGGACTGGGCGGTCAACCAACCCGAACAACTTGCGAAGGTCCTGAAAACTTTAGAGAGCATTCAGATTGAATTCAATAATGCGCAGACAGGTGGCAAGAAGATTTCACTGGCTGATCTGATCGTGCTTGCTGGTGCAACCGGTGTCGAGCAGGGAGCGAAAAATGCTGGCATCGATGTTACCGTCCCATTCATCCCAGGCCGCATGGACGCCTCGCAAGAGCAGACGGATGTCGAGTCCTTTTCTGTACTCGAACCGGTGACCGATGGCTTCCGTTCCTACTCGAACGGCAATTACGAGTCAGCTGAGGTGTCACTGCTGGATAAGGCACAATTACTCACGCTCACTGCACCCGAGCTTACGGTTCTCGTCGCTGGTATGCGTATGCTCAATACCAACGTCGGACAAACCAAATATGGAGTCTTCACCAAAAAATCAGAAACACTGACCACCGATTTCTTCCTTAATCTGCTGGACATGGGTACGGTATGGAAGGCGACTACGAACGATCAAGACACATTTGAAGGCCGCGATCGGAAGACAGGAGAAGTAAAGTGGACAGCAACACGTGCGGATCTCATCTTTGGTTCCAATGCACAACTCCGTGCTCTTTCTGAGGTCTATGCAAGCACGGACGCACATACGAAGTTTGTGCAGGACTTCGTTGGTGCCTGGAACAAGGTAATGAACCTTGACCGCTACGACATAGAGCAGGTTCGTAGGTAAGACGTTACGAATTTATAATCACACGACCCCGGCCAACTTGAGATCATTCAAGGTTCGGTCGGGGTTGAGTTTTGGCTATGACTCGGGGTTGCATCGCGCTCGCCCGTGACTTGGAGTGCCCAAACAAAAGGTATGCGATCCGGATTCACCATATCTGCTGCACTCAATTTGGCGCAAAACTCCCATCATCAAACGCTTCCATCTCTAGATGTATCTCGCACCGCTTGATCAATTTCTTAGAAGACGGGTGCCCGCAATCTTACAGATGAAGCGGATGAAAGAACTGCTTGGCACATCGTTCGCTCCAGAGATATACTCTTTCGCGAAAGAGCGGGTTAAGTTATGGCAACATCCAACATGCCGGCGATTTCGATCGTGATGGTGCGGAATTACTCCAGAACTCATCGAGGTGTTAGTGTGCGCCAGTGCGTTCTTCCTAGCAGCATACGGCCCAACCTCTTCTCCGGCGACTAGCGTTCGATCCAACTTTCAAGGGTTGGTCTCAGCTTTGCTGACAGTGGCTTTGCCGTGTTCTAACAAGCTGCGTAGGGCGTTGGCTCAGATTATAGGGGCGCTAGGATGCCTTGTTGGAGAGGAGAATTTCCATGAGTATTCAGACGCAGATGGTTTCGGCCGGAGCGAATAACTTGGCGCATTTCGGATTGAAGCGAACGACCAAGTTGCTGGAGCAGCGTGCGAAAAGGATTGTTGATGATGACCACCGCCTGCTTTCGCCAAGTTATACACGCAGTTATCCGTTGGTGGTGAAGCGAGGACGAGGATGCAGGATCGAAGATGTCGATGGTAACGAGTTCCTTGATTTCACTGCAGGGATCGCAGTGAATTCAACGGGCCACTGTCATCCGGAGGTAGTGAGGGCGATTCAGGATCAGGCTGCTGAACTGCTTCATATGTCGGGGACGGACTTTTATTACGACCTGATGCCGCGTGTGGCGGAGCGCTTATCAGCGATTGCACCCATGCGCGGGCCACATCGTTTTTACTATGGCAACTCCGGTGCAGAGGCGGTTGAATGTGCGATAAAGCTTGCACGTTACCATACCGGACGCCAGAACATCATCAGCTTCCTCGGTAGCTTTCATGGACGTACGCTAGGAGCGCTCTCCCTCACAGCATCGAAACCTCAGCAGAAGCGGCGATTCGCTCCCCTCGTGCCCGGTGTAACACATGTTCCCTATCCCAATCCTTATCGCAGTCGAGGGCTGCAGACAGAAAAGGACCTTGGTCTGGAGTGCGCCCGATTCATCGAAGATAAGCTCTTCAAGACGACGCTTCCCCCTGAAGAAGTTGCGGCGATCTTTGTCGAACCTGTTCAGGGGGAAGGAGGGTATGTTGTTCCTCCGAACATCTTTCTCGAAGAGATTCGTGGCATCTGCGATCGTCACGGCATTTTGATGGTGGTTGATGAAATCCAATCCGGAGTAGGGCGGACGGGGAAGTGGTGGGCGATCGAACATGCGGGAGTTGAGCCGGATATTGTTTGCATTGCCAAGGGAATTGCGTCAGGCATGCCGCTAGGAATCTGCATGTCGCGAGCGAACGTGATGGACTGGGTGCCGGGTTCGCACGCCAGTACTTTTGGCGGGAACCCAATTTGCCTGGCGGCTGCGTTGGCGACTTTGGAGATTATCGAACGCGAGGGCATGGCGAATGCTGCGACTGTAGGAGCAGCTGCGCTCAACCGTTTGAAGAGCTGGGTGGCCAAGTATGAGAATGTCGGAGACGTTCGCGGGCGCGGATTGATGATCGGTGTAGAGATGGTGAAGGACAAGAAATCTCGTGCGCCAGCGGGTGAGTTACGAGATCGAATAATCGCACTTGCCTTCGAGCGCGGCCTACTGCTGCTGGGTTGTGGTGAGAGCACTCTTCGGTTGTGTCCTCCGTTGATTGTCACTCAGCAGGAGACCGATATCGCGCTCGACATCCTTGAAGAATGTATAGTGCAACCGAATGACTGATACAAACGTCCGTCTGCCGGGCCAGTTTAGGAAGGAAGGTACTATGCAATTCAGGAAAGAGGCACTGTACATGATATTGGAAGCCGTGATCGGCAAAGATCGTTCTGATCACCTGTTTCAGGTACTTGAGATTCCAGCAGATCTGCTAGCAGAGACTGGCTTGGAGATCTCTCGTGCCGGTATCGCCCAGGCGCTCAACATGATGCTCTTCGAGGACCTGCTCGAGCGCGTCCCCGACGCCAAAAGCTATGCTGAGGACTGCCTTCGTGAAGGAAAGAAAATCATGCACGACCACGGCGCGGTTCGTACTGTTGCGTGCGATGGGATGGGAGGACTTCCCGCCGGAGAAGAAGCGATCACTCGCATTCTGCGTCCTCTCGGGTATGCGCTGAATGGAACGTATCCGCTTGAGCGTCTAAAAATGACTGGACGTTCCCATGCTCAGGCAGAGTATCCGGAAGAGCTGGCGCAGTTCTTTATCAGTGAACTGCATCCGGACCGCTTCTCGACGAAGTTCCAGGAAGCAGTCTTCCGAGTTACTTCGACTTCACAAGATCCTCTCACGGCTGAAGCGAAGTCGTTTCTTAGTGAATTGGAGCAGAAACGCTCACTGTCCATTGAGCGGGCGACGAAGTTGTTGCCTGCGCTTGTGAACTGCTTCCACCGCCAGCATGAGGAAGTCTCTCTTGCGGACTACGAGATTTTGCTCCGCGAGTCACCGGAGATGGCGTGGATAGCAACCGAGGGCAATGCGTTTAATCATGCGACAGACCGCGTCCCAGATGTCGATCAGCTTGCTGCCGACCAGAAGAGCCTTGGACGCTCGATGAAGGCTTCGGTCGAGACATCGCAGTCGGGGCGTGTGCGCCAAACGGCCTTTCTGGCTGCGCGCGTAAATCGTCGTTTTCGCGCGGGAGATGGTAGTGAGATCGAGAAAGAGGTTCCCGGCTCCTTCTATGAATTTATTACCCGGCTGCCGATGCCGCCTAAGGATGGAAAGACCTCGCTCGACCTCAGTTTCGACAGTTCGAATGCGCAAGCGATCTTCAAGATGACGGCAAACAGCTCGTCTTAGTGGCAAAAGATTTGAAGGAGAAGGAAAGCGATGGTCATCGAGAAAAATACCCTCGAGCAGGAAGTCCATTCGCTCCTGGTGGAGCTTGGTGTTCCCACTAGCGCTTATGCGGATGGCGAACTACCTGTCCGTACACCAATCACTGGTGAGGTGGTCGCACATGTTGCGAAGACCACCCCTGTATCCACCCGTGAAGCCATTGCGCAGGCTCACCATGCCTTCCTGAGCTGGCGTACCGTTCCTGCTCCGCGCCGTGGGGAGCTTGTCCGTCTATTGGGCGAAGAGCTTCGCGCCAACATGGATTTTCTTGGTCGCCTGGTTACGATTGAGACGGGCAAACTCCTCTCCGAAGGCCTCGGTGAGGCCCAAGAGATGATCGACATCTGCACTTTCGCCGCCGGGCTTTCTCGTCAGTTGACGGGACTCACGATCACCTCGGAGCGACCCGATCATCGCATGATGGAGACTTGGCACCCGCTGGGTGTCGTTGGCGTTATCTCAGCCTTTAACTTTCCTATTGCTGTGTGGTCATGGAACGCAGCTCTTGCTTTTGTATGCGGCAACGCGGTTGTCTGGAAGCCTTCGGAGAAAACGCCACTGAGCGCGCTTGCAATACAGACTCTCTTCGAGCGTGTCGCAGCGAAGATGGGAGGCGTGCCTGCCGGGCTCTCCACGCTTTTGATAGGAGACGAGAGGGTTGGAGAGCTTATTATTGATAACTCTCTTATTCCACTCGTTTCGGCCACCGGCTCCACTGCGATGGGAGGCGCCGTGGGACCGCGGCTCGCAAGACGCTTTGCCCGCTCGATTCTTGAGCTTGGCGGCAATAATGCGGCTATCGTCTGTCCGACGGCGGATCTCGATCTCACTCTTCGTGCTGTTGCCTTCTCCGCAATGGGCACCGCGGGCCAGCGCTGTACGACTCTTCGTCGCTTGATAGTCCATGAGTGCATTTATGATACGTTCCTTGAACGACTCAAGCGGGTTTATCTCTCCGTGGCTATCGGCGATCCTCGTGATCCAAATGTTCTTGTGGGCCCCATTATTGATGCCCGCTCATTCGAGGCGATGCAATATGCAATCGATCTGGCGCGGCAGGCTGGAGCGACGATCACCGGCGGTGATCGCATCCCCACGTCCTTTGGGGAAGATGCTTTTTATGTTCGTCCCGCACTCATCGAGATTGGAGAACAGATAGACATTGTCAGGCGTGAGACCTTCGCTCCTATTCTCTATGTCCTCAAATACAGCGAACTGGACAAGGCTATCCGGATGCAGAACGATGTTCCGCAGGGGCTCTCCTCATCCATTTTCACGATGAACCTCCGCGATGCTGAACGCTTTCTTTCTGTGACGGGATCCGACTGCGGAATTGCTAACGTCAACATCGGCACTTCTGGAGCTGAAATTGGCGGCGCGTTTGGAGGTGAGAAGGAGACAGGAGGAGGTAGGGAGTCCGGCTCCGATGCGTGGAAGCAGTACATGCGTCGCGCAACAAACACGATCAACTATGGGACAGCGCTTCCTCTTGCTCAGGGAGTAAGTTTTGAGATCGAAGCACCTGAATAAGCCGCTCTATTGATAGAGTTTTACATAGCCGAGATTTAGCCGTACCGAGGATTCAAC
>Ga0310811_10004412_pt1 | contig 17675 bp, 23 predicted proteins | sample YCmetagenome_FD_207642 | JGI IMG/M metagenome (GOLD analysis project Ga0310811, IMG submission 207642) | Soil microbial communities from experimental microcosm in Duke University, North Carolina, United States - YC | ecosystem: Engineered > Artificial ecosystem > Soil microcosm > Unclassified ...
TGAGTCGGCCATCTGGCGGAGCGTGTCGTTGATCGATTGAATGGCCTCTTCGTGCGTCGGTACGCGGCCGGTCAGCGTGTCGAGGATGTTGATCAGGTCGGAGACCTGGCTCTGCGCGTCGCCGGTGGAGCTGGACAGGTCGGAGAACGCGCTCGACAGCCCGGCCGCGCTGGTCTGGGCCAGCTCTTGAGCCTTCGATACCCCGCCAGTAACGTTTCCGGTGGCTGCCATGGCCGCGGCCAAGTCCTTGTTATTCAAGACGGCCTGGCCAAACGTGCCGGACTCGCTGTTGAGGATGTCCAACAGCTGCTGGTTCGCCTTGCCAACGTCGTCCACCCGGACCGCGGTGTTTCCGGTGGCCTGTCCGTACAGGGACGTTGCTCCGGTCGCCTTGGTGTGCGCGGCGATGTTGGCTTCCAGGATCGTGCGCAGCTGGTCGCCGGCGGACGCGTTGCCGAGGTAGGCCTGGGTGAGCAGGCCCATCCCTTGCGGGCCCGCCAGGTTGGATACGTCGTGCAACAGGTTGCGCTTGCCGTCGCCCGCGTCGTAGTCCTGGAGCGCCTCGGCCGCCGTCTTCTTGACGTTTTCGTCGATGGCGCCGTTGGATTCGCGCAGCGCGTCGGCGAGACTGCGCACCCGATCGGCGTGTGCGGCGGCGACCGCGGCAGCGTCCGCTTCGTGCTGGCCAAGAATCTGGAGCCCCAGGGACAGCCCGGTGACGGCCAGCGTGGCGGGGTTCAGCGCGCCGCCGACCAGCCCGCCGACGGCGTCTTTCCACGTGCCGGTCCCCGTGGCCGCGGCCTTGATTTTCCCGCCTACGCCGTCGAACGCATTGCCGACGTCGAGTCCGAACATCGAAGCGACGCGGGACGTCGCGGTGAACGCTCCGGCGAACTGCGTGAGCTCGTCCGGGATCAGCGCAAGCACGGCGGCGGCGCCGCGCACGATGGTCAGCATCCCGTTTACCGACGCGCCGAACCCGTTGAAAAATCCGTACACCGAACTGCCGCTCGCGGTCAGCGTGAGGATCGCGGATTCGGCTTGCTGGAGCGCTGACCGGAACGTGCTCAGCGACGTCGTGCCGCCGCCGGCCAGGTTCGCGGCCAGGCTGCCGACGAAGCCCTCCAGGTCGCCAATCGCGCCGCCCAGGATCACCAGATCCCGGCTCGCCGCGGTCGCGCCCCCGGCGAGGTTCGTCGCCATGGTGCGGAATCCGTCACCGACCTGGCCGGCTACCGTGGTCAGCGCGATCAGGGGTTCGGCGGAGTTGTGGGCCATGACGACCAGGCCCGGGAACGCGCGCTCGGCCAGCGTGGTCACCGAGTCCGTGAGAAGTGCTACGTCGGGCTCGGTGTCCGCGAACACGCTCGCAAGGCCCGGCTTGAGCCGGGTGAACGACGCGTCAATCTGGTCCGCCGCCGCGCCGAACTCCAGCGCGAGCGGCCTGGCAACGTTGGCCATGGTAGTCGTGACGTCGTCGGCCAAGTGATTGTAGCTGTCCTGGACCTGGGTGTTCGCCGACGCCACGGTGGCCGCGTAGCCGATGACCGCGAGCGGCACCGCTTCGAGCGCGCCAACGGTCAGCGCAGCGGCGCCCGTAGCGGCCACCGGCATCCCGGCGAACCCGGCCGCCCACTGGATAGCCTGGAACTGCGAGAGGCTGCGCTGGGCGTTCTTCTTTGCCGCGGTGGCCGTCTTCGACGACGTTTTCTCGTAACCCTTGGCCTGGCCGTCGCCGGCCGCCGATCCAGCTGCCTCCCCGACCGATTCGGCAGCCTTGGCGAGGTCTTTCGATGCCCTCTCGTACCCCTTGTCCTGGCCGGTAGCGATAGCCTGCCCGATCGATGTGCCGCCCGCTTCGAAGTCCTTGGCGCGCGCCTTGATTCGGGCGGCGGCTTTGCCGATCGGTCCGTCGACGTCGATCGCGAAATCGGCGTAGATGTCCGCGACCTTGAAACCCGCCCTAGCCAACTCCGACCACCCCCGTCAACGCCGCTCGGCCAGCCGGGGTGTCGAAGTCCAATTCCTCCATGCCACCCCTGGCGTACTTCGCGAACTCCCTGAGCCGGTGGGCCCTGCGCAGCGCCTGGTAGTCGTCCGAACCGCCCGAGGGGTTCGACGGTATCCGGGCGGGGCCGGCCGACGGTTCGGGCTGTGTTTCCCTGCGCACGCTCGCGGCGAGCGCACCGCCGTACGCGACCATCCGAACAGCACGAGAGAAGAACTGGCCCACGGGCAGCGACGTCATGTCGTCGATCCGGTGGTACACCGAGAAGTCGCTTTCCAGGTCCGCCAGATGGTCAGCCACCCATGCCACCTCCCTCACGTGCTCGATTGTGTCGGGGGTCAGGATCGGGCCCGCGGGGTCCGCCGCGCCCGCGATGATGCTGAGGGCGCCTTCGCCGGCTTGGCCGGTTCCGGCTTCGGGGCCGGCGGCTCTTTTGGGGCCGTGGATACGCCGAATCGCTTCCCGCTCACCTCGGCAACGACGATGTTGCACACTTCGCGGAAGCGCTCGTCATGGTCCGGGTGCGCGCCGATGACCAGCAGCGCCCGGTACCCCTCGGTGCCCAACGCGTACTCCAGCGCCCACGCCGTAGCCACGTCGGTCCCCTGCCGGCGGAGCAGATCGACGAAGGTCAGCCCCTCCGCCGCGGTGAAGTCCGCGGGGATGGTGTAGTCCTTCTCGTCGATCGAAAAGATGAGCTTCTGCGGACGCTCGCGCTTCTTGTCGGACTCGGGGTCGGGGGTGGTGAATGCGACTGGCACGGGTTGCCTTTCTGGAGAGAGCGGCCGGACGGCGAATACCGTCCGGCCGACGGGGATTACCTTTGGGTGTAGACGATGAACGGCGGGAGCATTTCGGACACGTAGTGTCCACCCCACGAGCACGCGAACATGGTCTTGGCGTCTTTCTTGTACGCGAAGGCCACATCGTCGATGTTCAGCGCCTTCGGGATCACGAGAACGCGCTTTTTCCCGCCCAGCGTGTTTCCGAGCACGGCCAAGGTGGTGTATTCCTCCTGAGTGGCGATCAGGTCCGTGTTGGGCTCGTACTTGTCCCACGAAGGATTCACCGATGCCGTGGTGCCACCGTTGAGTGCCAGCTGGAGGTTCTCGTGCGTCGGCTCGGCCAGGTTGACTTCCGCCTTCGAGGAACGCTCGGTGATCGTGCTGGCCACCCAGTCGGCCACCTGGTCCACGGTGTGGTTGGTGTAGCTCTTGGCAATGGTGATGTTGATACCGTCGTCCGTGGCGCCGGTATCGGTGAACAGAGAAAAGTCGGGCGAGCCGCCGGAAATGATGGCCACCGGGTCCCAACTCTCATCGAATGGCTTGTGGAACAGCTGGCCGGGACCAACCATCAGATTAACGGCCTGAATGGCCATGCGATTTCCCTTTCGTTGTAGGTCCGCACGGGTCTTCGGATAACCCGCACGCTCACCCGACCGGCTGCTGTTCGATCCAGCCGATACGGAAGTCCAGCGCGTAATGCGCATAGTTGCTCTGGGGTTCGGGGACTTCGAGGATCTCGAACGCCGGCACCACGAACTCGATGAACACGGGCTTGAACTGAGCGCCCAGTTCGATGTCCGGCGGGGTCCGGTAGGTGGCCGCGACCACGCGCTCCAGCAGACCGACGGCCTTCGCCTTGAGAACGCGCTTCGAACCTGGCGCCGCGGTCGCCCACCCGTGGGCCGTCATGACCGGAGTGCGCTCCGGGTAGTAGGGGTGTGTGGATCCACCGGCACCGGTGGTGACCGTGACGAATCCCGTGGACATCCACTTCGCCGGGTCGGGGAGCGTGCCCGCGACGATGTTCTCCAGCCCGGGGATCGAGCGCAACCACGCCGCGGCGACGATGAGACTGTTCGCCGGATCCGGGTCGGCCGGAGCGGCGGCGGGGGAGGTCTGGGTCGGGATCGCGATCTCGGATGCGGCCAGGCCGTACGCGGCTTGTGTCACAGCGTCACCTTTCGGAACTTGCCGCCGGCGCCACGAGCGTCCGTGCGGTACACGTAGCAGGCAGGGCGGAGGAACGGCTGCGCCCGCATGTATCGGGTGCCGAGTTCGACGTACGCGGCATAGTGCCGGCCGCCGGCGCCACCCCACGCGGATATGGTCCAGACGTCCTCGGCCAGCCGGTCAACCGCAACGGAGAGTTTCAGCGCCCCGGTGTCCACCGGAGCGGCAGCTTCCGCGTCCACGCCTACGGCGAGCGGGATAGCTTCGACCTGGGACAGGACATGAGCTTTGAGCGCGGCGAACCCATTCATATCCAGGTCGACACGCACGCTCATTGCCCCGCCCTCTCCGGTCGCGGTAGGTGGCCGGCTCTCGCTCTCCGCGATCTACGCCGGTCACCGACCAGGGTATCAGGGCATTACGCTTAGTACACGTTCCGCGTGGTGGTGACGATGTCGCCGGAGAGCCCGCCGTAGCGCGTCGGCTGGACCAGGTCGACCGTGATGGTCTCGCCGGTCCGGTCGTCGCGCAGCGTGTCCGTGGCGGGGTCGATTGACCCCCCGGGCCACTGGATGCGCGCGGTCAGGGTCTCAACGGTGACGGACCTCCCCGCACCGGGTTCAAAGTGTTGGCGAGACGTGGTGGAGACGTGCGCCGGCAAACCGGCCACAACCACGACCGGATCGCCCACCGGCCCGTCGAGGTCATCCAAATCGCCGGCAGGGGAGCGGAGGACAGAAACGCGCGTGGTCGCGACGAACATGGCGCCCCCTACCCGATCGACCGTGCTTCGACGTGGCGCCACCGAAAAAACACGTCCTTGACGTGGCCCGGGATCCCGCTCGCGCCCGCGAGTCGGTGCCCCGAGACGCCCTGGCCGGACGTGGTGACGCTCGTGGCGCCCGCAGGGATGCCGACCGACGTGGGCGGGTTGAGCTTGTACTCGGCCAGCTCGGCAACCGCTTCTGTGATCTTGTTGGGCATGTCCGCGTCCGCGTATCCGCCGACGTAGGTCACCTCCGCGTAGGGGGACGTCGAGACGCCTAGCAGAGATGCGAAGCTCTGCGTTGCCTGGCCACCGAGGGAGATCTGGGAGCCCTCGATCGTCGCCTGGGCAGGGGCGCTCACGGACTGGATTGGGTAGGCGCTCGGATACACGTACCCGCCGGTGTGGACCTCCAGGGTCTCCGTGCGCTCGATCAGCTCCCATTGCCGCTCGGTGTAGTCTTCGCAGTCCCGTTGCGCGCGGTCGAGTGCGGCCATTACGGCGTCGTCCGAGGAAATCTGGTCGCCGGTGATCGCGCGGTACTGGTCGGGGGAGCAGATGGTCACTGCGCGCTACGCCCTTCCCGGGGGTCAGTCCCACCCGTCACGGTCTCCCGCGGATCCTTCCGACGCGAGGATTTCCGCGGCGCCGGCGCGGCGGCCGGTGCTTCCTCAGCTGGTGCTTCCTCAGCCGGTGCTTCCTCGGCCTGGTAGCCGGTAGCGGGGTGGCGCGAGCCGTGCGCGGTCTGGGCGTTCGGGTCGGCGGAGAGGTCGATCGGGGTCAGGTCCTCACGAACCCACCGACCGTGATGGAAATGCGTCATCTACAGCACTCCTTGTCGCACGGGCCCGCGTCCGGACAGTCACAAGCCGATTCGATCGAGCAGTCCTGCTCATCGGCCCGGCGAAGGCACTCCTGGTGCGGGCTGTCACTGGTGAGGAACGGCCGGTACCTGCCCATCCACTCCTCGGTGGGGGACGGCGCCGTGTCCGGGTCAAAGCGTATCGGCACGGCGCCGTCCTTTCACGCGACTCGCAGGGCTACGGCAGGGTGGTGTTGACGAAGAAATCGGCCCGGTTGATGGCGAGCGCCACGCGCTCCTCCGCCCGGAGCAGGATCATGTTCTTCGCAGCGTAGTCACTGTGCTGCTCGAACACCCTGACGCCGGACTGCGACCGGTCGAACAGAGTGGCACCGAGCGCGTAGTTGCCCACGAGACACTGCTTCGAGGCCATGCTGTTCGTCCGGACCACCGGCAGACCCCACACGTACTGGATCGGGGCGCTGGTGAACGCGTTGGCGTCGAAGTTCCCCGATCCGCCGGCGGCGCGGTGCGTCATCATCGCCCAGTAGTCGGCGGGGTTCATCGCCACGCCGTCAGCGTAGCCGTCCACGAGTTCAATCTTCGCGATCGCGTTACCAATCGTGATGGCAGCCTCGCCGGTCACCGCGGCCTGCGTCTGGACGTCCGTGTAGGACAGAATGCCCTTGAGGTCCGGGGTGACCCCGTTGCCGCGGAGGATCTCGTCTTCCTCCCGGAACTTCAGCATGTAGATCAACCGGCCGTTGATGTAGCCGACCAGGGTGGTCGCGTCTTCGAGGATCTGCGTGGTGATCGGGATCGTGTCCGCGATGACCTGGACCGGCGCCAGGTCCGGCGTGAACTGCATTTTGGCTTCCGGCTTGGTCGCCGTCTCCGCCACGGTGCTCGCGGAGTTCTGGTTCGCAACGGCGTTCAGCTCCCGCACGTACGGGATGGCCGAAAGGGCCGTCTGCTGCACACCGATCAGGTCCCGGATGAACAGCCGGCGACGTCGGGTGTCCACCAGGTAGGGCTGTCCGACGGGGAGCAACGAGCCGGAGCCGTTGGTGTCGTGCTCGGCCACGGTGTCCCGAAACTCGACACCGGCCAGGGAGCGCAGCTCCACCGACGGACTCTCGCCGATCATGGTGCCCTTGGCGGCGGCGCGCTTGCACCAGTCGGAGAACGCCTCATTCTGGGTGACGATCTCACCCGGGGTCCGGCGGTCGCGCTGCTCGCCGATCGGCTGTCCACCGGCGGGAATCCCGCGCTGGAACGCCGCGGGGGTGTTCTCGATGCTGCGCAGGGACAGGTGGACGTCGATGTCGTCCAGCTCAGCCAGGAAGTCCGCCTTGCCCTTACGGTATCCGTCGGACTCGCGGTCGCTCTTGGACAGCTCGGCCCACTCCGAACGCATCTCGGTGGCGCGGGCGCGCAGTTCGTCCTCGGTGGCGTCACGGCGCCACTCCAGCGTGGTCTGGGCCACGGAAGATCACTCCTTGTAGTCGTGTGCGTGTATAGCGTTATACGCGCTCGGACTCGGTGCGATCGCATGCAGCTCGGTCACTCTGCCAGCGGCGTTGTCACCCACGGTAGCACGATCGGTCACGCAAACCAGACCGCGCGCCACTCGTCAATACGCCGCTCGATCGTGTGCCGGCGGGCGAAGTCCCGGCCGCACTTGACCCGGTGCTCGCGGTACTCCCGGATCCGGGTCACGTAGCCCAGCCAACGGGCCCAGTCCTCTTCGTTGCTGGCCAACGTGCATCCGCACTGGCGAGCCATCTCTCGGTACTCGTCGGTGGGGGAAGCGATGACCGGCACACCGAGCGCGGCCATTTCCAAGCCCTTGAGCCAGCTCTTGGCCCGGTTGAACGGGGAGAGATCCAGCGGTACAACCCCCACGTCGAACTCCGCGATCACGCGATACAGGCCTTCGATCGAGAAGAACCCCAGACCACGTACCGATGGGATGCCCAGGATGCGCGAGAGCGGGCCGACGTCATGGTCGGGACCGGCGTAGACGAACTCGGTGTCCGGCCGCTCAGCGAGCGCTTTCGCCACGGCGTTTCCGAGCGCGGGCGCGTCGTGCGGGTGGCTCGCGAGGGAGGCGTACCAGCCGATCCACGGGCGCGGTTCGCGGCGTCCGGCCCGACGGACGTCCAGCACATTCTCGGGGATGCCGTTGCGGATCAGCGCGCCGTGCCCGTGGCCGTAGCGCTCCACGAGCGCCGGTGTGGAGCAGGTGACCGCGGTGGCCGCTTCGCACGCGCGGTGAAGGTCCACGGTCGGGTGCCGGCCATAGAGTTTGTGGCCGCGCGGGATCGCATCGAAATCGTCGTCCATGTCCACGATCACGCGGCGGCCTTCGTCGGCCCACATTTCAATCACGGCGCGCTGCTTGGCCGTGAGCGGCCGGTTCGTGACTATCGTGTCCGCGGTGCCCACCGAGTCGACAGAGGTCACCACCGAAACGCCCAGCACCCGGGCAGGATGGATCAGCCGGTAGTGGGCGCTCGCATCGAATTGCGGAACCCAGGCGACCGCCCTCACCGGCGTCGGCGGTGCGCGCTGCTTCTCAGCCCGGCCTGCCGCTGGAGCTGGCCCAGCGTGCCCAGTGCGGCCAGCGCGGACTCGACGTCCAAATCAGGGCAGGGGTTGTCAACGGCCGGTGGCGCTTCGGTGCGCGTCTCGGTGGCGGTCGGGGCCGACGAGCGCATCCAGCCTTCCGGCCAATCGGCGGACGGCGTCCGGCCGAGCAGGTTCAAGAGACTGATCAACCGCTCGGATGCGGTCTCGAAGAACGTCGCGGCGGACACGATGTCGTCGCGGCTGAGGGACTGCGCGACAGAGGCCATCGCGGTGTCGACGTCGGTGAGGACCTGGTTCGCGGCGTCCGGTTCCATGCCGTCACCGATCGCGCGGAACTCGAACTGCGGGACCGCGGCGCGCGTCTCGCCGTTCAGCTCGGCCATGGCCTGATCGAGGGTGATCGAGCCGGACCGGAAGCCTTCCAGGATTTCGGCGGCGCGGGCAGCTTCGATCATGTCCGTCTCGGCGGACCGGATGGCCAGAGGCTTCGTGCCAGGTACCGACCCCCGCATCACGACCGAGAACTCGCTCACGCCGGCCCGCGTCACGCGGACCGTGTTGCGCAGCGTCGGGTCCTGCTCGTCAGAGGCTCGGTCGAACGCGAACGAGAACTGCCGCATGGTCCCAGATTTGAGTTGGGCGTAGGCCTGCTTCGCGCGCGGAACAGCGTCGAAGTCGTCCAACTCGAAGTCAACTTCGAGCCCGCCCGGGTCGTTCGCGTCGCGCCGCTCGATCTCGCGCCAGGCGACCGCCCGACCGACCGGATCGTTCCAGTCGTGCCCCCAGACCAGCGGGATCGAGCCTTCCCCGTCAATCTGCGACCGGAGCGAGTCGTTGAACACCCCGGGCGCCCAGCTGGTCCCGTGCGCGTCTCGCACGCCGTAGTTGCACACGCGAGCGGTGAACCCCGCGGCGTGTCCGTCGGCCGCGTCGCGCACTTCCGTGATCGCGGCCGAGCGCGTTTCCGTCATGTTCGTACTCCAATCGGTGGTCCAGGCTTGCAATAGTCGTGGGGGTGGACCATGCCCGGGTAGCCAACCACCGGTGGCCGGAGCGCGTCGAAGTTGCGGCCGACGTACGGTGCGCACTGTGGGCACGGCGGCTGATCCGGGCGTGTGTGGTACCAGCCCAGCATGATCCGGCCTTGCGCGTCGGGCCGGCGGCGGCCGATAGCGCGTGTCACGGCGTAGCCGGAACGGCGCCGGCTCTGGCTGATAAGCCGGTGGTTTGCCCGGTAGCGCGCTTCGGCCTTGCGTGCTTTCGCCAAGGCGGCGCCGGTCTGGTCCTCGAAGGCGGCGTAGGCCAGCCGGCGGGAAGCCCGTACGAGGTAGGCCGCACGAGCCTGCGCGATCACCCCCGACGTATAACGCTTTACACGGGCGGCCGGGGTCATCCGGCCAGCTTCCGGCGTCACCACCGCCTCATTGATCAGGCTGGCCACCCGGGCCGACCGGAGCGCCATCTCCACCAGGGCCGGCGTCAGCCCGGGAAGCCGCCCGATCACGCTCGACACCCCCACGATCGACGTGCCGGCCAGCAGAAGGGCGGTCACGGCCGCGATGACCTCGGGCTCGGTCGCGGACCCTGGCGCGGTCTGGGCCGCCTGGGCGTCCAGCTGGGGCGCCGTCACGGCCGACCTGCCGCGAGCTGCATGAGCGCAGCCTGTACGGACGCGATCGGCACGCCACCGGGCGTGGGGAGGTAGGCGTCCAAGTAGTTCATGTACAAGTCTGTATCAAAGGCGCTGCCGAACATGCCCCCCGCAAGGTGGTCGAAGACCTCGGCCGTGATGTCGGCCAGGTAGGAGTCCTGGTCCGCCGCGCGCACACCGAGCGCGTCCAGCGCGGGCGCGAGCCGCTTGGCCATGCGCGCGTGCCAGTGCTCGGTGTCGTACACACCGGCGAGCGACACCGCCGCGCGAGCGCGCAACCGGCCGCCGCGGGCGCCGTCGCGCCGCCGCTCGATCTCGGCACGCTGGTCGGCCAGCTCCACCGCGAGCAGCCCGCGCAACGTCTCCAGCTGATCGAGCCGCACCGCGCGCGCAGCCTGGACCGGCACCACGCTCCCCGTTCCGGTGTCGGCCGGCGGCGCATCGGTGGGCGGGGTCGACTCGATCGCGGGGAGCGGCGGTTCCGCGGCCGGCTCTGGGAAGGCGTCCTCGGGCAGGGGGTCGAGGTCCCAGTTGAGCTTGCGGATCTCGTCCACGGTGAACACCTGCTCGGCCAGCAGCGCCGGAACCTGAGCAGGGTCGATCACGGGCTTCGGGCGAAGCTCCGGGACCTGGGACAGGTCGAACCAGCCCGCGTCGGTGGTGGACACCAGGCGGCCGATGTTGATGTTGACCATGTCCGCGACATCGCGCGCGAGCGGCTGAACGGTTTCGAGCCAGTAGTTGATCCGGTCTTGGTCGGCCGTGTCGTACTTGTTGTTCTCCGACCGGCCCAGGATCGAAAGCGGCACGCCGAAAAGCGCACAGATGTCGTAAATTTTCTCCTTGCGCAAGGTGTCCAACTGACTGTCCTTTTGGGACTGTCCTAACTGGACTACCTCCACCGCTTGCGGGCTGGTGGTGCCGGTCTCGCCCGGTTCGACCTCACGCTCGGCAAACATAACCTTGTTCGCGTTGGCGGGCCCCGAAAAGTCGCGGCGGAACTGGCGGCGGAACGAGGATCGGTCTTCCTTGGTTTCCCACGGCGGCGTGATGATCATGTGGGCGGGAACCCCGCCGTTCATCAGGAAGCCCTGATCGTACTGGTTGAGCAGGCTGTAGACGTTGATCTCCATTGCGGCCAGGTTGACCGGGGATTCCGGCTGCGAAAGGTCCCGCTGCGACGGGCGCCAGAAGTAGCTGATCTCGTCAAGCCGGAACCGCCTGTAATTCGGCATGCCGGCCATGCCGTACTCGTAACCCTCGAAGTAGTCCTGGGTGCTGTTCTGCGCGGCTTTGATCGGGATGACGTACTGCGCCTGAAGTGGCCACAGCCCGACGATCCGTCCAGCCGAGTCGTATTCGTGCAGCCACGCCCATTTCCCCAAGATCAAATATTGCCTGATGGCGTACTTCCACAGCGCGGCCGACGACCACCGCGTGTTGGGGAATCCGGGCGGAGGGCCGAGCAGCTGCGCGAGCGGCGCCGTGTCCCGCGGCGTCTTCGTGCGCGTGTTGCCCACCACGAAGTCCAAACCGGCCAAGCTGTTGGCGATCGTGTCGATGCAGCGCATCGCATAGAGCGTGCGCTCGTAGCCGCGCAGGATCGAGTTCGGGCCGTCGTAGTTCGGCCACTGCGGTTGGTGCGGCGCGTAGAAGTTCGGCGACTGGAGGGCGCCGGCGGGCGCCGTGGTGCTGGTGAGCGCGGACGGCCGGGCCCGGGTCTCTCCGACGGAAGCACCGGCCATCCGGAGCGCCAGATCAGCTATCCATGCCACGCCTGTCCTCCGCATCCACTCGATCCATCAACGCCCGGAACTGATCAGGTGTCATCACGGAGAGTATACGGGGAAGGCGCCAAAAGGTGAGGGCGCAGCCGATCACGGCCCCGGCGAGCACGGACACGAACACCAGGAGAGCAGTGATCACCGGGCGTACCTCGTTCGGTCGTGGCCGCGGAACTCCATCGGCGGCAGGCTCTCGGGGAAGTGTCGGCCCACCACGTCGTGCCGGACGAAGGTCGGGTAACCGAGCGCGTCCGCGTCCGCGTGGTAGCACGGGTCGTCGGTCATGCCCCGGGCAACGTCCGTGCGCCACGTCAGCTTCGTGAACACGTCACGGTGCACCAGGAGGAACCCCGCGGTGTTCATGTGGATCTGGACGTCCCACTCCGGCGGGTACCGGTAGGCCCAGGGCCCGGACAAGCAGTAGGTAGGCACGTGACCGCCGCACATCGGGTAGTCCAGCTCCAAGAGCTTGCTGATCGCGTTGGACGGCGGGCGCATGTCCGCGTCAAGGTAGAGGATCCAGTCGTAGCCGCGCCCCTCCGCCGTGCGCGCGATGATGTTGCGCCCGAGGCAGATACCAGCCAGCCGGTTGTCCGAGGTGAACTCGGTGCCCCCCGGATCGGACGCCCAGGATGTGTAGCTCCCGTCAAGCCCGTTCAACCGCTCCAGCAGCGGACGGAATGGCTCCAGACCGCGCGCGTCGGTTTCCAGCGCGGCAAAGAAATCGACCTGTGCTGCAGTCTGGACGTCCAGCCGGAGCATTTCCGCGAGCTTGAGCCAGTTCCCCCAGTACCGGTCATCGCCCTTGCTGAACACGTACGGCGGCAACGTGGCCGCCACCAAGATGCGTAGGTGCATCACCATGGCGGCATTCCCCACTTCTGGACGAATCGGCCTCGGTCCGCGCGGTCCCACTCCACGTGCTGAACGGTGGACACCGGGCGGAGAGGGCCGCGGTTGACCACGCTGTGCACCGGAACCAGCGCGGCGCCGCGCGCATGTCGCGCCTGCATCTCCAGGTCATCACCGGCGAAGTGCCACCGAAAGTCAATGTCGGGGATCAGCGGGGATTCGCCGGGGCGCACCGAGAGCATCCAGCAGCCGCCGGTGATCCGGTGATCGGCCATCCGCACGTCGCCCTTGGTCAGGAACCGGACTCCGGGTTCGTCAGGCCGGGTCGGGCCCACCAAGGACAGCCCACAGCCGCGCAGCACGGTGAACATGGTCGTCAGCGCGGTGGGGCTGCCTATGACGTCGCTCGCCACACCGAGCACTTCGAACGGGGTCGACCCGTGCTGCAGCCGGTGCTGGACCGTGGCGTAGAGAATCCCGTCGGCCAGCCACGCAGACATCCGGCGCCGATCGTCCGACACGAGGGGATGCTCGGCGAGTCCGGCGAGGTCGCGCGCTTTGATCGGGTCCGGTCGCGTCGTCACCACGATCGTGCGGCCGGGGCGCACTCCCCACGTCGGGAGGTTCTCGCGCAGCTCGGCCAGCCGCGAACGCGGACACGGCACCACGAGCCACACCGAGTCCGGGATCGACGCGGCGAAGTCAGTCCTCGTCAGCGTCATCGCGACTCCCCCACGGCTCCGGATACAGAGCGTCGGCAATGGCCTGCCAGCGCTCGGCCGCCGCCCTACGCTGTTCCGCGGTCAGACCCCGGTAGTAGCGGGGGTCCAGGTAGTCCTGCCCTCTGTAGGTCGCCTGAATCGCGAGCAGCTGCCGTTCCTCAGGGCTCAGGCCAGTGACCGTGATTTCGTTCATCACTCGCCCCGGTCCTCATCGCGCGCCTGCATCGCCTCGACTTCGGCGGAGGATGAGGACGCGATCTCCGCTTCGTACTCGGCCTGTGTCGCCTCCGCCCACTCCGCCATGCGATCACCGGCCACGCGGACGCCGTAGTCATCGTCCACAATCACGCGGTCCGCGAGCAGGGTCAGGGTCACGCGCGGCGTGCCGTCCGGATCGACGCGGACATGGACGCTTCCGCGGGCGATGGCCCACGGGAATTCCTCACCGTTGATGAACAGGTGCGATGTCTTCCCACCGCGCTTGATTCGAATCTGACCGGGGATCTCGGGCACGGCATTCCTCCGTTACTCGCCCATGGACATTCTCGTTCGCGATTTTACCGGTTTGTCCAGCCGGTACAAGGCAGTCATGGCCCACACCATCGCGTCCAGCCGGTTCGGGCTGTCCGGCGACGGCGGGATCGGCTGACCCTCGTCGTCGAACTGTCCGGGCGGAACCCATTGAGTCAGCTCGTCTTCGAGGTCGGCGAGCACGCCTACGTGGTCGATCCGTCCTTGCTGGTAGATCATCGTGACCGGCGTGGCCCTGCGCTCTTTCCCGCGACTGGCATGCACCATCTGGAACGGGACGCGGCGACCGCCGCCGCGGATCGTGCTGGCCACCATGTCGCCGCCGTAGTTGGCCTCCCCGATGATCGCGTCCGCTTCGAAATCGTCGTAGGCCTGGAGCGCGACCGTGCGCCACTGCTCCGGGCTGTAGCGGCCGGTGAGGTCCGCGAGCACGTAGCCGCGCTCGTTCGCGTCGATGCCGCATACCACGATGCCGGTCATGTCGCTCGTGGCGTGCGCGGTGCCGGCGGGGTCGATCGCGACCACCACGCGCACCAGCGGCGGCGCGGCGTTGGCGTGGCCGATGATGTCGTGCGTCCACAGCGCGCCCTTGGCGCCGGCCAGGAGGTCGCCGTACAGCTCTTGCTGGCCGAGGTTCGTGCCCTCGTAGCGCTTGCGGATGCGGGCGAGGAACGGGCCGGCGAGGTTGGCGGCGTTGTCGTAGGTGGAGCCGCGCACGACGCGGATGTCCTCATCCTCGATCAACGATTTGATCAGCGAGGTCGGCCGCGGCGTGCCGGTGATGACGACGCGCGGATCGGTGCCGAGCCGGCACGCCATCGTGGCCATGTCCCATGCCAGCTCGCCGAAACGCTGCGTCGCTACCTCTTCGAACCACAGCGTGTGGCACTGGAAGCCGCGGATCTTCTCCGCGTCCTTCGCCGCCTCGGTCCCGAAGATCTTGAACAGGGACCCGTTCGTCAGCTTCAGCTCGCCGTTGGACCGGTTCCACGTCTCGATGTGCTCGGGCGGGATCGTGCCCTCACCGGGCGTCAGGCCGACCAGGCCGGACTCGCCTTCCATGCAGATGTCGCGGCCGACGGCGAAGGTCGGTACCACGATGCCGACGCGGTGGTTGGGCTCGGACAGCGCGCGCGCCTTGACGTACTCCGCGGCCGACCGGGTCTTGCCGAAGCCGCGGCCGGACATGATGAACCAGGCCCACCAGTCGCCTTCAGGCGCGAGCTGCGCGGGCCGAGCGTGCCGGTGGGGGTAGAGCCGGTGCGGGCTGCCATCGCAGCCGGGAACGCCGCACCGCCACGCGTACCGGGCAAGGTGTGCGAGACGGCGCAGCGCCTCCAGGCGCTCCACGGCGGTCAGGCTCTTGGCCGGTGCGGTAGTGGTCACGCACCGTAGCCTACTGCGTGGTCAGCCCGCTCGGTCGGCACCTACGTACGCTTTGGCCTCTCGCAGGGATCCGCGCTCTACATCAGGGCTCGGTCGGCCGGGCCACGTAATGAGCCACCGGCGGCCGATGCGTTGGATGATGTGGCCATCACTGGAGTCGTACCAACCGTTGCGGCCGGTCCAGGTCAAGGGGGTCACATTGCCGAGCCTACTCGTCACCTCCGGTCCACGAGCGCGACCGCGCCGGCACCGAGCAACGGCGCGACGGCGAGCACGAGCGTCCACACGAGCGCGATCACACGTCCTCCCGTTCAGGCGTGGGCGGTTCCTCGGCCCACTCGCACGCGTCGCAGTCGCAGCCGAACCGGTGGTGCATCGGCGCCGGCCGATAGCGAGCCTCGATCGGGTCCGGATGCGCCGTGCCGTGCACGGGCTCGATCATTCGTCGTCCTCGTCGTCCTGGCCGGTTCCGGTGGTCGGCTGGTCGTCCTCGTCGTCCATCGGGCCGTGAAGGTACTCGCTGACGTCCTCAGCGTTGCGGCGCTCATGCTTCGGTGACATCGGCTGGTACGTCCTCTCCATCGTTCACGCCCAGTAGACGGGACAGCTCGGCTATCTCCTGGTCTACCGCGCTGGTCTGCACCACGGTAGCGGACACATCCAGCTTGGTGGCCGCGTCCAGACCGAGCAGCTTGGATTCGCGTTCCTGCCACGCGCGCAGTTCCTTCAATGCGTTCACCCGGGCGGAGTAGTCCCGCACCCACTCGCCGGAGACCGGATCCCGCATCGGGACGCCGTCCTTGCCGACGGCGACCGGTGCACCCTCGCGATGGGCCAGCGCCCACAGCTCCGCCGTGGCGGCCAACGCGCCGTCCAGATGAGCGCGACGGCGCTGCACCAGGTCCTCTTCGGGGATCGAAGCGCGGTAGCGGCGCAGACGCTCGCTGACGGCCTGCTGCGTGATGCCGTACTGGTCGCCGATCCGAGCCTGCGACATTCCGCGGACGTACAGGTCCCACATCTCACGGTCAGTGACGTCCTCGCGGTGCGGGCGCGTCTCTTCGGTGTGCGGCGCTCGGGCGCGATTCGCCGAATTGGCACGGTGGGCTGTGCCGCCGCGGCGATCGCGCTTCCGAGCCATGGTTACTCCCTGTCACAAGATTGTAAAACGTTCTTCACTCAGTGTAGTGCACGCGGGGTGCCGGTCCAGACCGGTCATTCGTCCCATGCGCAGGCTCTCCAGGCTCCCTCGTGCCCGTGGCCGGTCTCCTCGTACCGGCGGAGCGCTTCCGGCGCGTCCTGGAGCGGATCAGCGGGCACGGAGGCGATGTTGCGCCACGCGGTGTCGGGGAGCATCCACGGTTGCGGCCATCCGGCGCTGAGGTCGAAGTGCACTCGCCCAGGGTGACCGCTGACCAGGTAGCAGACGTGGTGCTTACTGACCGCGGGGCACTGTCCGGGTGCCGCGGCACTCTCGCGGTCAGCCACGGTAGTCAGCTCCATCGTTGAGCGGCTGGTTGGGGTCGCTCAACTGGTATTCGCGCACGCGTTCGATGTCCGAGGGGTCTGTCGAGTCCCGGCACGGGCCCGGTCGCCGGCATGGGACGAAGGCCATATGCGTCACGCACACGATCACGTCATCGTCGGGCGGCTCTGGGTCCATTCCGTCGACGCATCCGCCCAGACAGCGGCAGCAGCCGCCGCACGGCTCCGGCAGGCCGGGGCAATGGCCGTGACTGCACAGCGAGTCGTGCCGGTGCAGCGCGCGCTGGATCAGTTCAGCGTCCGCCGCGTAGGCGTCAGACATAGCGTTCAGGGACGGCCACACCTTGGCGGGGGTATCGTCGTCCGGCTCCTCCCGCGGGGACCACGCCTTGCGCATCGCTTCAAGGTCGCCGTGCCCCACACCTTGCGTTTCTGCCCATTCCCGAACGGGGTCGTCCGGGAGCCAGCAGCAGCGTTCATCGCACGACTCACTTGGCATAGCAGTCGGCCCAGCTTCGTCCGTAGCCACTGATGTCCACCTCCACGGTGATTGGGATGGAGGCGCCGGGTGGCGCCCACTGGAAGGTCATGGCGCGCTTGAGAACGTCGCCGATGACCTGCTCTACCTCGTCTTCCGGCACTTCCAGCACGATCTCATCGTGGACCTGGATCCGGAGCATGTGGATCACGCGAGGGTCCAGGTCATCGATGCGCAGAAGACACTCCATCATCAGGTCCCGTGCGGTGCCCTGGCCCATGAGCGCGGGTCCCTGTGTGAAGGCTCTCCGCGGGTTGCAGCGCATGAGCCGGCCGAACCCGTTGTCCAGCACGCCGCCGCGGGCCAGCTCGCGCATGTCCTCCATCCACCGGACCACGCCCGGGAAGGACTCGCGCATGAACCGGTGGTAGTTCTCCGCGTCGGCGAGCGGCACGCTGGCGGAGTCCGCCAATTTGGCGGCCTGCATGCCGTAGGGGTAGCCGTGCGACATGGGCTTGGCGTCGTTGCGGCGCGGGTTGTCGAGGTCCGGTCCACCCCACAGCCGCGCGGCTACCTCGCTGTGGAGGTCGCGGCCCTCCTCGAACACGCGCGTGTAGTTCGGATCCTGGGCGTGGGCGGCCACGGCGCGCTGGTCGATCT
>Ga0310811_10004413_pt1 | contig 17673 bp, 19 predicted proteins | sample YCmetagenome_FD_207642 | JGI IMG/M metagenome (GOLD analysis project Ga0310811, IMG submission 207642) | Soil microbial communities from experimental microcosm in Duke University, North Carolina, United States - YC | ecosystem: Engineered > Artificial ecosystem > Soil microcosm > Unclassified ...
GATCAGGGAGGGTCGCTCGGAGAGCGGCGTGGCGGGCGAGAGTGGAAAGCCGTTTTCAACGACCAGCCCTATTCAACGCGACCGCCGCGCGAATGAGGGCCTTGAACGCCGGTTCATCAATTTCGTCGCCGTTATGAAGATCAATCGCGCGGCGGGTGTTTCCGTCTAGGCTGGCGTTGAAGAGGCCGGACGGGTCAGGAAGCGATGCGCCCCGCGCAAAGGTGAGCTTGACCTTGTCGCGGTAGATCTCGCCGGTGCAAAGAATCCCGCCGTGGGACCAGACCGGAACACCGGAAGGGTTCGATGGTTTTCGCCATTTCACCTCCTCGCTGACCGTGGGGTCAGCGTCCCGGATGAGTGTGCGGATCGAAGCCAAGATCTCGCCTCGCCAATCGGCAAGCGATGCGATTTTTGCGTCGATCAGGCCAGACGCAGGGAGATCCTCGGCCGCCTTCCGGTCTGGAGCTGCGATCCGCTTGGAAGTCACCGAAACGATCCCTTGCCTGTCCCACAACGATTCCACAACGGGGAGACCTCGGCAACCGCTCTACAGGCGCGGGAATGTCCCGGCTCAATCCCTGAAGCGTCGTTATGTTCAGCGATAGAAATCTGGCCGCTCCGGCTGCTCCACGGCCACGCGGGCGCCGGCGCGCCAGGCGGCCAGTGCCGCGTCGATCACCAGCATCGCCCGATAGCCGTCCCAGGCCGTCGCACCTTCGTTCGGGGCGCCGGTAAGGATGGAGGAGATCCAGCGCTCGAACTGAATGCGATAGGCATCCGCGAAACGCGCACGCCAATCCTGCGGCACGATGGTGCCGTCCTGGGCCTGGATCCGGATAGAGGTCGGCGGCCCTGGGCGCAGCGCGACCGTGCCGTCCTCGCCCACCAGTTCGGCCTGCACATCGTAGCCGTAGCGCGCATCGGTGAAGGCTTCGATATCGACGACGGTGCCGGAGACGCTTTCCAGCACGATGAATTGCGGCTGCCGCTCCGGCGCATGGCGGGAGGCGCGGGGGCTGATGACCGTGGCAGCGGCAATCTCCTCCCCCAGCAGGAAGCGCGCGGCATCGAACTCATGCCCGGCGGTGCTGGCGATGATGAGATCCGAGGTCAGATAGTCGGGGGAGACCGCATTGCGGTGCCGGCAATGCAGAAACAGCGCGGCGCCGATGCGGCCGGAGGTGAGTGTCTGCTTCATTTCGGTATAGCCGGGGTCGAAGCGGCGCATATAGCCCACCTGCACCAGGCGGCGCCCTGCCGCCATTTCGGCGCGAAGGATCGCTTCCGCCTCGGCGCGTTCGGCGGCGAGCGGCTTTTCGATCATGACCGGCTTGCCGGCGGCGATGGCTTGCAGGCCGAGTGCGGCGTGGCTGCCGTCGGGCGAGCAGACCAGGACCGCATCCACCTCCGGATGCGCGATCAAGTCCTCGGCTTGGGGGAGAGCCAGGACATCCAGGTCACGGGCGAGGTTTGCCGCGCGAGCCGCGTCGAAATCCTGCAGCGCGGTAAGACGCGCGCCGGGAATGCTGCCCGCCAGCTTGCGGGCATGGTCGGTGCCCATGACGCCGGTGCCGATGACGCCAATTCTGACTTCGTGCATGCGAGGCTCCTGGAATCAGGCGGAGAGGGAGAGCGGGCCGGAGGGCACGGGCATCTGGTCCGCCGCCGCGCCCCAGACAGATTGATCGTAATTGACAATCGCGCCGGTCATCAGCCCGGCATCGTCGGAGACCAGAAAATTCACCGCGCGCGCCGCTTCCGCCGGGTCGATCAGGCGGCCGAAGGGCTGGCCGACGGCGGTCTTGGCCAGCCAGTCCGGATCGCCGCGCTCTTCGGTCTGCAGCGCGATTTCATGATCCGAGGCCATCCAGCCGAGATTGAGCTGGTTGACCCGGATGCGGTTCTTCATCACGGCGAAGGCGGTATTGGCGGTGAGCGTCGCGAGGCCGCCCTTGGACGCGCAATAGGCGCTGATGAAGGGCTGGCCCGAAAGAGCGGACATCGAGCCGATGTTGCAAATGGAACCCTCGATCCCGCGCCGGATCATCTGCCGGATGGCGGCCTGCATGAGAAAGAAGGGTCCGCGCAGATTGGTCGCGATCATGCGGTCGAAAAGATCCTGGGAGGTATCGAGAATGGTGCCGCGATCAGTCAGCGCCCCGGCATTGATCAGCACGTGCAGTGCGCCGAATTCGCTCTCCGTCATCTCCACGGCCTGCCCGCAATCCTCCACCGCGGCCAGATCGGCGCGGAAAAAGCGCGTGTGCGCACCGGTCTCGGCTTCGATCCTGGCGGCGAGAGTGGCACCCTTGTCGGCTGAGCGCCCGGTGATGACGAGGCCGGCCGCTCCCGCCTCCGCCAGCCGGCGCGCGATGGCCGCCCCCAGCCCCTGCGTCGCCCCGGCAACGAGGCAGATCTTTCCGTCCATTCGGTTCATGCGTGGTCTTTCGCGCAGACGTTTCCAGGCACCCGTTCGGCCGTGCGCCGTATTTTTGGTGACCGCCGAGAATAGGCGGCGGCGCAGTTCGGAACAGATCAGAAGTCCATCAAAAATCCATCAAGAGAGGCTCTCCGGCGCCGTTGGCTTTTCACCCCGAACGGCCTAAAGCTCGGCCGAATCCCAAGCTGAGATGGCCAGACTCCATGATGCGTGCCCTGGCCGGCTGGCAGAACGCCGCCGGAAAAATCCCCGTCACGCTCTGGCTGATCACGGCTGTCTGCTCGGCGCAGCTCGCCTCCTCGCTGTCAGTGCCGGTTATCCATCGCATCGGCAGCCCGACCGCGACGGCGCTGCGGCTGCTCTGGGGCGCGGCCTTCTTCATCAGCCTGGCTCGGCCAAGACTCTGGCGGCTGACGCGCGGGCAACTCGCCGCGGCCGTCTGCCTCGGCCTCATTACCACCGGCATGTCTTTCTTCTTCTTCGCGGCTGTCGGACGCATCCCCATTGGCATGGCGGTGTCGATCGAGTTCCTCGGCCCGCTCGCGGTGGCACTCTCCGGTTCGCGCCGGCTGCTTGACCTGCTCTGGGTCGGTCTCGCCGGCCTCGGCGTCTGGCTGCTCACGGCCCAGGCCGGCGGCCGGGCCGATCTCGTGGGCCTGGTCTTCGCCAGCGGCTCGGCCGTCTGCTGGGGCGGCTATATCCTGATGACGCGACGCGTCGGCCGCGCGCTGCCTGGGCTCCAGGGCCTTGCCCTCTCCATGGCGGTCGCCGGGCTGATCGGGCTGCCTATCGGCATCCTGCCGCATGCGCGGATGCTTGCACCGGGCCCGGTCCTGTTCATGGGTGTGATTTCGCTGCTTTCGCCCATCCTCACCTTCGGATTGGAGATGGCCTCGCTGCGCCGCATGGAGCCGCGGCATTTCGGCATCCTCATGAGCCTGGAGCCGGTGATGGCGGCCGTAATGGGATTCCTCGTGCTCGGCCAGCGGCTCAGCCTGTTGCAGCTTGCTGGCATGGCCTCCGTCACGCTCGCCAGTTTCGGAACGGTCGCCTGCCGGCCTAAAGAGGTGATTATGGAGAGCAACGGAGAGACCTGATGCCCGTGACCGGCCTCGAGCCCTATGACGACCAGAATGTCTTCGCGAAAATCCTGCGCGGGGAGATTCCGAACAAGACCGTGTACGAAGACGAGCACGTGCTCGCCTTCCACGATATTGCCCCCCAGGCGCCCGTGCATGTGCTGGTGATCCCGAAGGGCGCCTATGTCTCCGCGCGGGATTTTGCGGCGCGCGCGCCGGATGCGGAGATTGGCGGCTTCTGGCGCGCGGTGGGCCAAGTCGCGGCCATGCTTGGGTTGGAGGCGGATGGCTACCGCCTCCTCGCCAATCACGGCATGAATGCGGGGCAGGAAGTGCCGCATTTCCATGTGCATATTTTCGGCGGCGGACCGCTCGGCCCCATGATCAGCGCGAAGCGCTGATCGCCACACGGCACCAGCGCCCGCTGCGGGGACGGGGAGGTGTTACGGCGCCTCCCACGTGCCTTTCTCGGCGGCGCGGAACAAGGCGTCGATCACCCGCATATTGGCGATCGCGTCCTCGAGCGGAAATTCCAGCGGCGCCTCGCCCAGGATGGCGCGGGAAACGGCGTCGCCCTGCCGGGTATATTGGTCTGCCGGGTCGAAGCTTTCGGTGACGGCTTCAAGGCCGCCGAGAGCGCGGCCCTCATCGATCAGGATCTGGCACGGCGCGTCCGGCGGCGCATTGAAGGGGATCAGCACTTCGATGCGGGCCTTGCTGCCCATCACGGTGACCCGCTGATGCGGGACAAGTTGGGTGCCGCAGGTGAATGTCAGGTGACCTTCGGGGAATTGCACGACCGCGCTCGCCAGCCGGTCGGTGCCCATGGCTGGGTCCATTTCCACAAGTCCGGCGACGCGGATGGGTTCTGAGCCCCAGAGATAGCGCGCCGTCGCGATGGCGTAGCAGCCAATGTCCATCAGGCCGCCGCCGCCGATCCCCGGCATGTTACGGATGTTGCCGGGGTCATCGAGATAATAGCTGAAGGCGGTCTGGATCGCAGAGACGCGACCGAGCCGGCCTTCCCGCACCAGGGCACGGACGCGCTGCCACCAAGGGGCGTAGCGCACCATGAAGGCTTCCGCCACCACAAGCCCCGTACGGTCCCGTGCCGCCAGCAGGGTCTCGGCCTCCTTCGCATTGAGCGCGATGGGCTTCTCGCACAGCACATGCTTGCCCGCCTCCAGAGCCTTGATGCTCCAGGGCACGTGCAGATGGTTCGGCAGCGGGTTGTAGATCGCGTCGATCGCGGGGTCGGCGAGCAGCGCCTCGTAACTGCCATAGGCACGGGGAATGCCGAGGGCCTGGGCGGCCTTGTCGGCGGCCGCCTGATCGCGCGAAGCAATCGCGGCCACGCGACTGACCTCGCCTTTCTGCATGGCGGGGATCACCTGCTCCCGGCCGATCTTCGCCGTGCTGAGGATGCCCCAGTTCACTGTCTTTCCCAATGGTTTCTTCCCTGTTTGATGGCCGGCGGGTCCTGCGCCCGCGCGGAGAGGACGCGGCCATCATCGTCGGCCCCTGCGGCCTCCGCTAGGGGGCGGGGACCATCAATTTCAGAGCACGTCGTGCAAATCTGGGGGAAATCATATTAAATCAGTAGACATTCGTGGTTTTTAGAATATACGATTTTATGGCGCGCAAATTGATAAAGCGCGAAACGGAGATGTGAAGCATGTTGGCTCAAGGCGACCATCAGATTGAAACCCATCCCGGCCTCGGCCGACGCATGATGGTGGCGGCTTGCATCGCGCTGTGCCTCTTCCTGCTCGGCCTCGCCGTCACGGCCCGCGCGGCCACGCCGCTGACCATCGCGGGCACGCCGGGCCCGATGGCGGAGACACTGAGCCATGCGGCGAGCCTTGCCGAAAAGCAGGGCCTGCCAGTGAAGGTGATCATCTTCTCGGATTGGGTGACACCGAATGTCGCGGTCAACGAGGGATCGGTCGATGCCAATCTCTACGAGCACCGACCCTTCCTCAACGCCGCCATCGCCGCGCGCCACTTCACGCTGATCCCGGTGGCGCCTGCCGTGATCCTTCCCATGGGCCTCTTCTCCCACAAGATCACCAAGCTCGATCAGCTGAAGGACGGAGACCGGGTCGCGGTCGCCAACGATCCGGTGAACCGGGCGCGCGGGCTGCAGCTTTTCGCCAAGGCCGGGCTGATCACGCTCACGCCGGGCGTGGGGGATGCCGCAACGCTGAAGGACATCACCGCCAATCCGAAGCATCTGCGTTTCGTCGAACTGCCCGCCCCGCAGCTTGCCCGTGCGCTGGACGACGTGGCGGTGGCGCAGGTGAGCTACACCTTCTTCATCGCCTCGGGCGGCGATCCGAGGACAGCGCTGATCGAAGACGGCGCGCATGATGCGCATTACGCGCTCTATTTCGTCGCCCGGCCGGACAAGGCGCAGGACCCGCGGCTGCTCGCCTTCATCAAGATCTTCCAGTCGGAGGACGAGAAGTCCTTCATCCTGCAGCAGTACAAGGGCGCGATCACGCCCGCCTGGTGAGGAGGCCATCATGGACCAGCTCGCATTCGACGCCTGGGCCGAGCCGCGTGGGGTGGGCCAAGCGCCCGGCGCGCAGCCCTTCCTGCAGGTTGTCGGCCTGTCCCATCATTTCGGAAAGACGCAGGCGCTCGCGGATATTTCCTTCTCCCTCGGGCAAGGGCAGATCCTCGGCATCATCGGTCGATCGGGCGCTGGCAAATCCACGCTCATCCGCTGCCTCAACGGGCTTCAGCGGCCTGATACCGGCGCGGTCCTGCTGGAGGGGGTTGATCTCACCCGGCTGAAAGAGGACGGGTTGCAAATTGCGCGCCGGCGGACGGCGATGATCTTCCAGCATTTCAACCTGCTTTCATCGCGCACGGTGCTGGACAATGTGGCGCTGCCGCTGAAGCTCGCGGGCGTCGGCCGTGCTGCCCGGCGGGCGCGGGCGCGGAACCTGCTCGAGCGGGTCGGCCTCGCGGCCCGCGCCGATGCCTATCCCGCCCAGCTCTCCGGCGGCCAGAAGCAGCGCGTGGGCATCGCACGCGCGCTCGCGGCGTCACCTTCGCTTCTGCTTTGCGACGAGGCGACCTCGGCGCTCGATCCCGAAACGACCGTGTCCATCCTCGATCTGCTGCGCGACATCAACCGCGATCTCGGCCTCACCATCGTCATGATCACGCATGAGATGAATGTGGCGCGGCGCATCGCGGACCTTGTCCTTGTCATGGCGCGCGGGCGTGTGGTGGAACAGGGACCGGTGCGGCAGGTGTTGACGGATCCGCAGGCCGAGGAGACGCGCCAACTGCTGCAGGCCGCCGCCCTCGGCTTCGAGAACGGGGAGGGTATCTGATGCTGAACCTGCCCATCACCGGCGATGATCTTTGGACCGCGCTGCAGCAGACCGCCGAGATGGTGGTGATTTCCGGGCTCATCGGCTTCCTCGCCGGGCTGCCGCTGGCGCTGCTTCTGGTCGCGACCGCGCCGGGCGGCATCCGGCCGCAAGCGGCCATCAACCGGTTGCTCGGCTTGCTGGTGAACGGTGTGCGCTCCGTGCCGTTCATCATCCTGCTCGTCGCCCTCATTCCGCTGACGCGCTTGCTCATCGGCACCTCCATCGGTACCGGCGCCGCGATCGTCCCGCTTGCCATTGGCGCCACGCCCTATTTCGCGCGCATCGCGGAAGTCTCGCTGCGCGAAGTGGATCCGGGCCTGGTGGAAGCGGTGCGCAGCATGGGCGGAAGCCGCTTCCGCATCATGTGGGAAGTGCTGATTCCCGAAGCCCTGCCCAGTCTCATTTCGGGTTTCGTCGTGACCCTCGTCACCCTCATCGGTTCCTCCGCAATGGCGGGTGCGGTGGGGGCAGGGGGCCTCGGCGACCTGGGCATCCGCTTCGGTTACGATGAGTTCAGCACGCCGGTCATCGTCATTGTCGTGGCAATTCTAATCGTGCTCGTCTGCGGCGTGCAGGCGCTGGGCGACCGGCTTGCCGCCCGTTTCGACCATCGCTGAGGAGATCACCTCATGGCCGACACCCTAAACTCTCCCGCGGTGCCTGCGGCGGATGCTTTACCGCCGCCACGCCGCCGCCCGCCGCTGCTGCAAACCCCGGCGGAGGCAATTGCCGCGGCCCATGCTTTCGCCGCTTCCATCAAGGCTGGCGCAGCGGAGCGCGACCGTGCCCGCATCCTGCCCATCGCGGAGATCGAGCGCTTTTCCGACAGTGGTCTTTGGGCAATCAACGTGCCGCTGGCCTATGGCGGCGCCGGCCTGCCCACGACGGTGCTGACGGAGGTGACGCGTATCGTGTCAGCGGCCGATCCGTCGATCGGCCAGATTCCGCAAAACCACTATTCCTTCCTCAATCTGCTCCGGGCGGAACGTGACGAGGAGCGGAAGCGCTACTTCTTCGGCAAGGTGCTGGAGGGCCATCGATTCGGCAATGCGCTGGTCGAGATGGGCACCAAGCATGCCGCGGATTGGAAGACGCGCTTCACCCCTGACGGCGATCATTTCATCATCGACGGCACGAAATTCTACAGCACCGGCGCGCTGTTCGCCCACTTCATCCCGACCGTCGGGCGCAACGAGAGCGGTGCTGTGCTGCGCGCCATCATCCCGCGCGAAACACCGGGGGTGACCGTCTTCGACGACTGGTCGGGCTTCGGGCAGCGCACGACGGCGAGCGGCAGCGTGCGCTTCGACCGCGTGCGCGTGCCAGTCTCCCATGTCATCGGGCTGGGCGGGCTGCAGGAAAAGCCCATCGTCTACGGGCCGATCGCCCAGATCATTCAGGCGGCCATCGATGCCGGGATAGCGGAAGGTGCTTTCGCCGATACGCTGGATTTCGTTCGCACGCGCGCGCGCCCCTGGATCGACAGCGGCAAGGATCGTGCGTCAGAGGATCCGCTCACCATCACGCAGATCGGCGACACGCGCATCCGGCTGCGGGCGGCCGAGCTGATGCTGGCCGATGCTGCCCGAGTGATCGACGAGGCGCTGGTGGAAGAGAGCGCGGCGGGCATCGCCCGCGCCTCGCTTGCCGTGGCCGAGGCCAAGGTGCTGACGACGGAGGTGGCGCTCCACGCCGCGAACCAGCTTTTCGAACTGGCCGGCAGCAGTGCCACGCTCAGCAAATACAACTACGACCGGCATTGGCGGAATGCGCGCGTGCATACGCTGCACGACCCGGTGCGCTGGAAATATCATGTGATCGGGGACTTCGTGCTGAACGGCACGGCGCCGCCGGTCCATTCCTGGATCTGAGCCATGCCCCGCGAAATCCGCCTCAACGCCTTCGTCATGAACGCGCCGGTGCATCAGTCACCCGGGCTATGGCGCCATCCGCGCGACCGCGCGACCTCCTTCAACCGGCTCGACCTCTGGCTCGACCTCGCCCGTCTCTGGGAGCGTGGATTGTTCGACGGCGTCTTCCTCGCCGATGTCCTCGGTCCCTATGACGTTTACGGCGGGGATGCGCGGGCGGCCGTGGCCCATGCGGCGCAGCTGCCGGCGAACGATCCCATGCTGCTCATTCCCGCCATGGCGGCGGTGACCCGCCATCTGGGATTCGGCGTTACCGTCTCGCTCTCCTACGAGCATCCCTATCCGCTTGCCCGGCGCTTCTCGACCCTCGACCATCTGACGGGTGGCCGCGTCGGCTGGAATATCGTGACCAGCTATCTGGACAGTGCGGCCCGCGCCCTGGGCCAGGGCCGACAGCGCGCCCATGACGACCGCTATGCGCTCGCCGAGGATTACATGGAGGCGGTCTACAAGCTTTGGGAAGGGTCCTGGGAGGAGGGCGCGGTGCTGGCCGACCGCGCAAGCGGCCGCTATGCCGACCCCGACCGCGTGCATGTGGTGCGCCACGAGAGCCGCCACCTGCAGATGGAGGGGCTGCATCTGGTGGAGCCTTCGCCGCAGCGCACGCCGGTCCTCTATCAGGCCGGAAGCTCGCCCGCCGGCCTTGCCTTCGCGGCACGGCATGCCGAATGCGTCTTCGTCTCCGGCCCCTCGGCCGCCGTCATCCGCCCGCGCGTCGCGCGGTTGCGCCAGGCGCTGGCCGAGGCCGGCCGCACCCCCGACAGCGTGCAGGTATTCGCACTCGCGACCGCCGTCATCGGCCGCAGCGAGGCGGAGGCGCGCGAGAAGCTGGCAGAGTACCGTAGCTACGTGGACCCTGTGGGCGCGCTGACGCTGATGGGTGGCTGGCTCGGGGTGGACTTCTCCAGCTACGCGCTCGATCAGAAGATCCGCTATATCGACAATGATGCGGGGCGCGCGGCGATGGAGAATTTCACCCGCGCCGATCCGGGGCGGGATTGGACCGTGCGGCAGGCGGCCGAGCATGTGGCAATCGGCGGGGCGGGCCCGGTTTTCGTGGGATCCGGGCGCGCTGTCGCCGAGGAAATGGCGGCCTGGGCCGAGTCCACGGGGGTGGATGGGTTCAACCTCGCCTATGCCGTGTTGCCCGAGAGCTTCGAGGACGCCGTCTCTTTCCTCATCCCGGAATGGCAGGCACGCGGGCTCTACAAGACCGCCTATGCGCCCGGCACGCTGCGGGAGAAGCTCTCGGGCGGGTCGCGGCTGCTCAGCCCCCCACATCCCGCCGGCCTCGCCCGCATGTCGCAATCAGCCTTTTAGCCGGTCGCTTCCGCTCCAGTCTTCTCCTGGACCTGGCTTCAGGTAATGCTTTCCAGTCAGGGGGTTTTGCGACGGGCCTTGTCCGGCCTATAGGAAAGCCTCCGCGGCTGGGCGGTGATCCCTGAAGACTTTGGAGGCTCGATGAAGATCCTGGTGCCGGTGAAGCGGGTGGTCGATTACAACGTCCGCGTGCGCGTGAAGGCCGACGGCTCGGGCGTCGAACTTGCCAACGTGAAGATGTCGATGAACCCCTTCGACGAGATCGCGGTGGAAGAGGCGCTGCGCCTGCGCGAGGCGGGCAAGGCCACCGAAATCGTGGCGGTCTCCATCGGGCCGGCCCAGGCGCAGGAGACGGTGCGCACGGCCCTCGCCATGGGCGCCGATCGCGGCATCGTGGTCGAGGTTGCCGACATCGTGGAGCCGCTGGCGGTCGCCAAGATTCTCAAAGCGGTCGTGGACGAAGAGAAGCCGGACCTCGTCATCCTCGGCAAGCAGGCGATCGACGATGATTGCGGCCAGACCGGCCAGATGCTCGCGGCCCTTCTGGGCTGGTCCCAGGGCACGTTTGCCTCCAAGGTCGAGGTCGGCGACGGCAAGCTTGCCGTGACGCGTGAGGTCGATGGCGGTTTGCAGACCGTCTCCCTCACCCTGCCGGCGATTGTGACCACCGATCTGCGCCTTAACGAACCGCGCTATGCGAGCCTGCCCAACATCATGAAGGCGAAGAAAAAGCCGATCGCCATCAAGCCGGTGGCGGAGTACGGCGTCGATCCGGCGCCGCGCCTGAAGGTTTTGAAGACGGTGGAGCCCGCGGGCCGCAAGGCCGGCGTGAAGGTCGCCTCGGTTGCCGAGCTCGTCGCGAAGTTGCGCGACGAAGCCGGCGTGATCTGAGACGAGGGAAGAGAGAAATGAAGACGCTCGTTCTGGCCGATCATGACAACGCGACCCTGAAGGAGACCACCAGCCGCACGATCTCGGCCGTGGCCGCGCTTGGCGGCGAGGTGGATGTGCTGGTGGCAGGCGCGGGCTGCCGGGCGGCTGCCGAGGCGGCCGCCAAGCTTGCCGGTGTTTCGAAGGTGCTGCTGGCCGAAGACGCCTCGCTCGACCATCTGCTCGCCGAGCCGGTGACGGCGCTGCTGCTGCAACTCGCCCCCGGCTACGACGTGCTGGCGGCGCCGTCCTCGGCCGCCGGAAAGAACGTCATGCCGCGGGTCGCCGCCCTGCTGGACGTGATGCAGGTTTCCGACGTCATGAAAATCATCTCGCCCGATACCTTCGAGCGGCCGATTTATGCCGGCAATGCCATCCAGACAGTCCAGGCTCTGGACGCGAAAAAGGTGCTGACGATCCGCACATCGGCCTTCGCGCCTGCCACCGAAGGCGGTCCGGCGCCGATCGAAACGGTGGGTGCCGCCGCCGATCCGGGGCTTTCCAGCTTCGTGGGCGAGAGCCTGTCCAAGTCCGAGCGGCCGGAACTGCCCTCGGCGAAGATCATCGTCTCGGGTGGGCGCGCGCTGGGATCGTCGGAGAAGTTCATCGAGCTGATCACGCCGGTGGCGGACAAGCTGGGTGCGGCCATCGGCGCATCCCGTGCGGCGGTCGATGCCGGCTACGCGCTGAACGACCAGCAGGTCGGCCAGACCGGCAAGGTGGTGGCCCCCGACCTCTATATTGCGGTCGGCATTTCCGGCGCCATCCAGCATCTGGCGGGCATGAAGGACAGCAAGATCATCGTCGCCATCAACAAGGACGAGGAGGCGCCGATCTTCCAGGTGGCCGATTACGGCCTTGTCGGCGATCTCTTCACCATTCTGCCGGAGCTGGAGAAGGCGCTGTAGCCTGCTCTCCCGCGCTGACGCGAAAGCCGCCCTTCGGGGCGGCTTTTTTGTTGGACGGGTCGCCCGGGCGACCGCGGTAAATCCGATACGGCGTGCAGGCTTCTAGACGCTATCCGGCGTCAAGTTCGCCGAAGCGAGCTGCTCTCGGAGTGCATGGACCTCCGCTTTCAAGGCCTCGACATGATGGATCAACGGCTCGATCGCCTCGTTCACCTCGGCTTCGGTGAAGCGGGGCGTGATGTGCTGCGGGCAGTTCCAGTCAAAGCTCACGAGATGCAGGAGGATGATGCGCTCAACCTTCGCCTTGCTGGTCGGATCGAGCACCTTCTCGGCGAGCTCCTGTTGCTCCTCGGGCAAGACAATTTCGACATGCGCCAGGATCTTCATGCGTGCGCGGTGCGGATAATCCATCAGAATGAGGGCGGCCCGATCATTCGTGCTCAGATTGCCGATTGAAATATACTGGAGATTGCCACGATAGTCGGGAAAGGCGAGCGTCTTTTCATCGATGACCTTGATGAATCCGGGCCGCCCGCCGCGATGCTGGACATAGGGCCAGCCCGTCTCCCCCACCGTTGCCATGTAGACACTGTCGCGCGCGGCGATGAAAGCGGCCTCCTGCGGCCCGATGCGATCGAACTCCCGATGGCCCTTGAAATTCGCCCAGGTCTTGTCGCTGCCCATAGCCGCCTGCACAGCCCGCACTCCCGGTGTTGCAAGCGCATCGAGAAACCCGTAGCTCATATCTACCTCTCCTCTTGTTTGCCGTAGGATTGCGACGCCGTGCGGAGCCTCGTGATCAGGTGGCCAGGAAGCGGCGGATCTCGGCCCCGATCTCCTGATGATGGGTCTCGAGCGCGAAATGCCCGGTATCCAGCAGGTGTACCTCCGCCTTCGGCAGATCGCGCCGGAAGGCCTCGGCCCCCGCGGGCAGGAAGAAGCCGTCATTCCTGCCCCAGATGGCGAGCAAAGGCGGCTGATGCGCCCGGAAATACGCCTGGAACGCGGGATAGAGCGCGACATTGGTCCGGTAGCTGAGGATCAGGTCGAGCTGAATCTCGGTCGCGCCCGGGCGGCACATGTAGAACTGGTCCAGCGTATAGCCGTCCGGGCTGACGCGGCCCTCGGGCGCGCCGTCCTCGTATTGGGCGCGGATCGCCGCATCGCTGAGTGCCGCGCGGCAGGCTTCGCGGCGCGCTTCGGTCGGGTCGCGCCAATAGGCCTGCCAGGGCTCCCAGGCAGTGCTCAGCCCCTCGATATAAGCGTTGCCGTTCTGGGAGATGATGGCCGTGACGCGTTCGGGATGCGCCATCGCCAGCCGCAGCCCCGTCGGCGCGCCGTAGTCGAAAATGTAAAGCGCATAGCGGGTGAGGCCGATCGCCTCCACGAACTGGCCGATGACCCCGGCGAGATGGTCGAAGCTGTACTCGAACGCGGCGCGGCCGGGCGCGCGAGTGTGGCCGAAACCCGGCAGATCAGGCGCGATCACGCGGTAGCGATCGGCGAGCAGCGGAATCAGATCCCGGAACATGTGGCTCGAGGTGGGGAAACCGTGCAGCAGCAGGATGACGGGTGCATCGGCCGGGCCGGCCTCGCGATAGAACACATCCACGGCGCCGACCTTCCGGGTGCGATAGCAGATGTCGATCATGGCTCTCTCCAATCCTGGTTCGGTAGAGGCTCCGCGCCTCGCTTCGCGCGAAAACAGGGATAGACCCTTGCGGATTTCGGTAGAACGCGCGTTGTTTGAGAGGCTTGATTTCAGGATTCGAAAGAATGGACCGGATCGACGCGATGGAATTGGCCGTGGCCGCAGTGGAGGAAGGATCCCTTGCCGCTGCGGCAAGGCGCTTCGGCCGCTCTGCCGCCGCCGCCACTCGCGCCATCGCCCAACTGGAGGAGGCCGCAGGAGAGACGCTGTTGCTCCGCTCTACCCGAGGGCTTCGCCTCACCGAGGCAGGGGAACGCCATGCGGCGGTGTGGCGGGACGTGCTGGCCCGATTGGCCGAAATCGGGCCGGACCGGGCAGGCCAGGTGATGAGCGGCACGCTTGTCATCACCGCGCCGGAACTCTTCGGCCGCCTGAAGGTGGCGCCGGTGCTGGAAAGCTTTCTCGACCGCCATCCGCAGGTTCAGGCCCGCGCCCTGCTGCTCAATCGCATGGTAGACATGGTGGGCGAAGGCGTGGATGTCGCCATCCGCCTCGCCCATCTCGCGGACAGCAGTTTCGTCGCGGTCAGGCTCGGGGAGGTGCGGCAGGTCATCTGCGCAGCCCCCGCTTATCTGGACGCGCATGGCGTGCCGGCCGAGCCCGGCGAACTCGCCGGCTACGCCTGCATCGGCATGAACCCGGAGGGCAATCGCGAACTCTGGACATTCCGGCGGGGGGCGGAGGACGAACGCGCGCGATCGGTGCACGTGCGCACGCGGCTTTCGAACACCAGCGTCGGCGCCGGGCTGGATGCGGCGCTACGCGGCGGCGGCTTTATCCGCGTGCTCTCCTATCAAGTGGCTGAACAGCTTGCCACGGGACGGCTGCGGCGCGTGCTGCGCCGCTTTGAACCGGAGGCGATTCCGGTTCATATCCTGTTCCGCGCCCATCCCCGGCGCTGGTCACCAGTGCGCGGATTTGTGGACCATGCGGTGCCGCTGCTGCGGCAGGAACTCACGCAGGTCGCGGCGGTGGTTGATTGGCTGCCCGCGGGGGAACGCTGAGCGGCACGGGGTGCCCGAGGAGACGCGGACAGGGCCTTTGCCGGGCATGCGAACTCAGGTCGTTCCGCTCGGCGCCACGGGGGCCGGAGACTTCGGAAACAGTTTTCCCTGCATCATCATCCGCAGGGTGCCTACCGCCAGGATCCCGACAAAGATATTGGCGGCGACAAACAGAATGGGGGCGAGGGTGGCGACCGCCCCGCCGTCCCCATGGATCAGCATGAGCAAGGGCGTCGCGGCGAGCGACGTCACGCCGAAGCTGAAGGCCCAATACGAGGGAGCGAAGGGCTGCTCCCTGATCCAGTTCGTCAAGCGCAGGAGCAGCAGGGCCTGAAAGAGCCCGTAACCCAGCAGTGCATGGGCGAGGAGCGCGGGCGGCCCGGGCTGGACCGCGAGATAGGCGACCGCGCCCACGACAGGCGGTGCCATCTGGATCCCTAAGGTCGGCCGAAGTGCGACCGCCATGCGTGGCCCGGTATAGAGCCGATGCAGCAGCACGGATTCGATGGCGAGCCAGGTGAAAAAGCCCATGCCGAAGAACAGCGCGCCCCAGTCGGGAAGGCCCAGTGCGCCTGCGCTGGTGCCGGCCACGAAAGTGCCGGCGACGGCGGGCAGATAAAGCACGGCCGTCGTGTCGGCTGCCTCCCGCTCGCCCTGCCAGAGCAGCCCCGTGCGCCACAGCGCGAAGCCCAGTGTGAAGACGAGACCGCAGAGGAAGAGCAGCACGGTCAGCGGCCGCGCATAGGGCAACAGCGCATTCCCCACCAGCATGGTGGCAACGCCGATGAGGCCTACGAAGCAGCATTGCACCGGGTGGCCGAGCTCGGCCCGCGCTTGCTCCGGCACGGCCAGCCATTTGGCGGCATAGAGGACGATCAGCAGCGCCCAGACGAGGACGGCGATGGCGAGGATCGCCTCGCCGATCGCGGCGGGCAGGAACCAGAGGCGATGCGCAAGTCGCCAGCAACTGCCGAGGCCGGCAAGCCCCAGGACGATTCCGAACATGGCGGCAGGCACGCGGGGCATGGCGATCCTCGACCAGAAACGGGATGCCCCAGGCTAGCCGCCGCGGCGCGCGCCGTCGATCCTGTTCGGCAACGGGTTCAGCGTTCGAGGCGGACCGGGCCAGCCCCTCGCCGATGCTCCCAGCCCATGCGCTCCAGCTCCGGGATTTCGGTCTCTTCGCGCGGGAATCCCAAGCAGAAATAGCCGATGAAGGTCCAATCTCTCGGCACATTGAGCGTTTCGGCGATCACCGCGGGGTCGAGGATGGAAACCCAGCCCAGGCCTAGTCCCTCGGCACGGGCCGCAAGCCAGATCGTGTAGACGGCCATGACGGCGGAATAGGCCGTCGTTTCCGGCATGGTGCGCCGACCAAGGCCATGGCCCTGTTCGGGGTCGGACTCGGCGAAAACGGCAAGGTGGCAAGGTGCCTGGTCGAGCCCGGCGAGCTTCAGGCGTGCGTAATGGGCGGCGTGGTCCCCGGACTGGCTGGCCAGTGCGTCGGCATTGCAATGCTCGAAATTCGCCCTCACCAAAGCCCGCCGCCCGGCATCATTGACGGTCACGAACCGCCAGGGCTGGCTGAGCCCGACGGATGGTGCAAGGCAGGCGGTTTCGAGCAGCCGGTCGAGCAGGGAAGGCGCCACCGGATCGGGCTTGAAGTGCCGCACATCCCTCCGCCAGCGGAACAGATCCAGCAGGCGTGACCGGAAGGCGTCATCGAAAATCGGGATCGGGTGGAGCGAGTCTTCCGCCATGGCAGTGCTTCTAGGTAAGAGCCGGTTCCGGCCAGGAGGAGGAAGCACGCCCCGGCCCGGAAGTCACCCTCACTTTACCGCGCGGACGGCGTGCACGGTGGACGTGACCGCGGCGTCGAGGGGCGTATGGGGTTCCGCGCCGAGGATGGCACGGAGGCGGGCATTGTCGAGCGTAATCGTCTCGCGCCAGAGGTAGCGCATTTCCAGCAGCTCCCGCATCGTCGTGTTGAAGGGCGCGGCGGCGAAGACGATCGCCCAGGGAAAACTGCGCACCGGCAGGCGGCCAGCCTGGGCGCGGGCCACCGCTTCCGCCATCTGGCGTCCCTGCAGGACATGGCCGCCGAAATGAAGCGTTTCCGAGGGTGGCAGCGCGGCCTCGCGCTCGGCAAGCTGGGCGATGGTCTCGGCGAGATCAGGCAGATAGGCCCAGGCATGGCCGACGCCCTTCCGCTCAGGCGTGAGAATCCGGCGAAGCCGCTTGCCATTCTGCAGCATGATCGTGGCGACCCAGGAACTCGGCGCATGGGGGCCGAAGTAGTCACCGGCGCGCAAGGTCAGAAACCGCAGGCCCCGCGTGGCTTCCTCCGCCAGCATCGCCTCCATCTCCACCCGGATCGCGCCCTTGCGCGTCAGGGGATGCTGCGGCGCGGTTTCGCTGGCGACCGGCCAAGCATCCGGCCCATAGACGTAGACAGAGCCGGGATAGATCAGCCGCGCACCGCCGGACTTGGCGGCCGTGATCGCGTTGCGCAACATAGGGATCGCGAGTCCCCGCCAGTTCCGGTAGCCGGGCGGATTGGCGCCATGAAACAGGATATCCGCGCCTTGCGCTGCCCGCTGCATGTCCTCGGGCCGCATCGCGTCACCCTGTATCCACGCGATGCCGGAACGATCCGCGACTGGCCGTCGGGTCAGTGCCCGCACGCGCCAGCCGTGCCGCAACAGGGCCTCCGCCACCGCACCGCCGACACCGCCGGTGGCACCCGTGATCAATGCCGTTCTTATTCGGTCTCCGCTCATCTTCCGCTCTCCATTCCTGTCTGAGTAGAGGATGAGGGCGATTTGGATAAACGGAAATTGGCCAATCTTCTGCTGCTGCTATAGAAGAATGTATGGAAGATCCGGATTGGACTCTTTGGCGTTCCTTCCTCGCCGTCCTGCAGACCGGCAGCCTGTCCCAGGCCGCGCGCCACCTGAGGCT
>Ga0310811_10004415_pt1 | contig 17670 bp, 12 predicted proteins | sample YCmetagenome_FD_207642 | JGI IMG/M metagenome (GOLD analysis project Ga0310811, IMG submission 207642) | Soil microbial communities from experimental microcosm in Duke University, North Carolina, United States - YC | ecosystem: Engineered > Artificial ecosystem > Soil microcosm > Unclassified ...
AAGGTCTTCGCCAACTTCAACAAGATCGGCTTCGACGCGGCCGGGAACCCCAATCCGGAGGACCTGCACCTGGCCTGGATGGCGGGGTCGCGCGCCTTCCGGCTCACCCCGCGCTGACGCGAAGCGTGGCGGGGGGTGCGGAGCGAGAACCCGTTATTTGGGCTGACGGGTTTGACTTTGGCCGACGCGGCCTTAGCCGAGGAGCTTGGTGTTGACCCGGTCTTCGGGTGCGTGCCGTTGACCGCCGCTCATTCCCAGGCGCACCGCCATTGGCGGCGGCCCTGGCGGAACGTCAGCATTGTTATGCACCATGTCCCGGCTACCAGGAATATCCAGTTAAGGTCGAAGCTCATCGCCCCGGTCGCGAGCGCCTGCTCGGTCACGACGCCCATGTCGGCGAAGAATATCCAGGTGGCGGGCAGCCACACACAGCACAGCGTGAACGTGCGAACCCGCTCGAACCTGAGCACGTCGTCCCAGCCGAGTTCGATCTTGTCGCTGGCACTTGACCGCCGGTCCATGAGCGCCCGCACGAGGTGCCACCACGCGGCAACGGCGACGGCCAGCCCGGCGGCACAGGCGACCCACCAGCCGGGCGCCGCATGGGTCAGTCGCAGTCCCCAGCCGATGGCCGATGCGGTGCACGCGAACCCGAGCGCCAGGTTGAACGCCTCACCCGGGGTGAAGGCCCGCCACGGAGAGATCCGGCCCAGGTGGGCGAGGCGGGGTCGCCCGGACGCGCGCCACCGTAGCCCCAGCAGGTACGAGTAGGACAAGACGGCCAGGTACAGCGGGGCCGCGGCCAGTGCCTCAGGAAACCAGGCGACCGCGCCATGGAAGGTGGTGGTCCTGATGATGCCGTTAAGCAGCGGAAGGGCGATCCAGTTGGCCAGCACCCCAACCAGCCAGGAATTGCGCAGGAACCGGCATACCCGCTGCTCAAGGGAGGGCGGCAGTTGGATGCCGCGGGACCGGGCAAACCGGCGTGCACGCCGCCGCCCATTTTGTATCACACTTTGTACCGTCTTGGCTATGGGCGGAACGCGCCCGTGTCACCCTCGCCCACGGCTTCCCTGGCTTGTCGCACGCCGTCGGCCTCGTGCTGGATGATCGCCAGCGCCTCCGCTTCGCCGTAGCCAAGCTCGGACATCTGCCCCAGGTAGTCCCGTGCCGCCTTGACCGCCCGCTCGCGGGTCCCCGACGGTGGTCCGGCGACGAACGTGCCCTGCCGTCCCCGGGTCTCGACCAGCCCGGCGAGCTCAAGCTCCCGGTACGCCTTGGCGACGGTATTAACCGCCAGGTCCAGGTCGCCGGCGAGCTGCCTGACCGTGGGTAGCCGCACCCCGGGAAGCAGCGACCCGCTGCGGACGGCGTCCGCGATCTGCCGCCGCACTTGCTCGAAGGGCGGCAGCGGCGATCCTGGGTCGAGCGCGATAACCTGCACGCCTCTTTAGTACTCCATTCTTGCCGCTTACCGAAAGCTCCCGGTCAGCCGAGGAGCTTGACGTTTACCCGCTCGCGGAGGTCGGCCAGGGTGATGCCGTAGGTGGCCAGGACGTGCACGCCGTCGGGCTGGATGTCGAAGATCGCGTAGTCGGTGTAGACGCGGCTGACACACGCAACGCCCGTGAGCGGGTACGTGCAGTGCTGGACCAGCTTGGCTTCGCCCTTCTTCGTGAAGAGGGTCATCATCACGTACACGTCCTTGGCGCCGATCGCCAGGTCCATGGCGCCCCCGACCGCCGGGATGTCCTCCGGCCTGCCGGTGTGCCAGTTGGCGAGGTCACCGTTGGCCGCGACCTGGTAGGCACCGAGGACGCAGACGTCGAGGTGGCCGCCGCGCATCATCGCGAAGGAGTCGGCGTGGTGGAAGTACGCCGCGCCGGGCAGTTCGGTCACCGGGACCTTGCCGGCGTTGGTGAGGTCAGGGTCGATCTCGTCCCCCTGCGCGGCGGGACCCATGCCGAGCATGCCGTTCTCGGTGTGCAGGATGCAGGTGGGATGGCCGTCTTCGCCGGTCGGCAGGTAGTCGGCGATCTTGGTGGGCTGGCCGATGCCGAGGTTGACGTACGCGCCCGCTGGGATGTCGCGGCCGATCACCGCGGCGAGCTCGTCCATGGACAGCGGGCCGCGACCGGTGTGCTCGATTGTTGCCTCGGTCATGGTTATCGGGCTCCCTGCACGGTGTAGCTCCTGGCTTCGACCTTGACGATCCGGTCGACGAAGATGCTTGGGGTGACTACCGCCTCCGGGTCCAGCGTCCCGACCGGGACTACCTCGGCGACCTGGACGATCGTGGTGCGCGCCGCCGTGGCCATGACGGGGCCGAAGTTGCGGGCGGTCTTGCGGTAGACGACGTTGCCCAAGGTGTCCGCCTGGTAGGCGGAGACGAAGGCGTAATCCCCTTTTATCGGATATTCCAGGACATAGGGGCGGCCGTCGATCTCACGGGTTTCCTTGCCCTCAGCCAGCGGCGTGCCGACCCCCGTCGGGCAGAAGAACGCGCCGATGCCCGCCCCGGCCGCCCGCATCCGCTCGGCGAGGTTGCCCTGGGGAACGAGCTCGAGCTCGATCTTGCCTGATTTGTAGAGGTCGTCGAAGACCCAGGAGTCTGACTGCCTGGGGAAGGAGCAGATCACCTTTTTGACCTGTCCGGCTTTGAGGAGAGCGGCCAGGCCGACGTCGCCGTTACCCGCGTTGTTCGACACGATCGTCAGGTCCTTCGCGCCTTGCCTGATCAGGGCGTCGATCAGGTCAAAGGGCATCCCGGCGAGCCCGAAGCCGCCGACGAGGACGGTGGATCCGTCCTCGATCCCGGCGACCGCCTCGTCCGTCGTCTGAAGTACCTGGGCGCGGCTCACTCCGTCGTGTCCCTTCTGTCGCTCATCCTGAATAGCTTCCCACATCATGCTTGGCCTGCTGTTCAGGCTACTGCTGGCCAGGGTCGCCGATAAGCGTGATTTGCACCGCTTTGTCGGAGCAGTGCTCCCACATGGATGTGGCAGGGGCTCAGAGGGTGCCGGTGAGGGCCTGGATGCCCAGGCTGGCCGCCGCGACCGTGATCCAGAGCAGTGCGCCGAGGAGGAGGGGCTTCGGGCCGGCCTTGCGGAGCGCCGTCACGTTGGTGGACAGGCCGATCGCGGACAAGGCGACCGCGACCAGGAAGACCGACACGTGCTGGAGCGGGCTATGCGCGGCGGCTGGGATAAGCCCGGCGGAGTTGACCGCGGCCACCAGGACGAAGCCGATCAGGAACCAGGGCACGAGCTTGAGGACCCGGCGCGGTGACATGCGGGCGGGCTGGGCCACTGTGCCGCCTGAGGTCTCCAGCGCGGCCCGGCCGGATGCCCCGTGCCTCGTTGGGCCGCCAGTAACCGGCCCTTCCGGACACGGGGGCGGGGCGGGGCGCTTGACGGCGGCCAGGGCCAGGCAGATCGGGATGATCATGAGGGTGCGGACCAGCTTCACCACGACGGCGTGGCTGGTCGCGGCGGCCCCGTAGGTGGTCGCCGTCGCGACGACGGACGACGTGTCGTTGACGGCCGTGCCCGCGAACAGGCCGAACGACTGCTGGCTCATCCCGAGCGCGTGCCCGAGCAGCGGGAAGGCGAGCACCGCCGCGATGTTGAACAGGAAGATCGTGGAGATCGCGTACGCGACGTCGGTGGACGCGGCTTCGATCACCGGGGAGACCGCCGCGATCGCCGAGCCGCCGCAGATGCCCGTGCCGACGCCGATCAGCGTGCGCAGGTCGCGGGGCACGCCGAGCAGCCGGCCGTAAAGCCGTGCCGCGCCGAGGCAGGCGGCGAGGGTGCCCAGCATGACCGGCAGCGAGGACACGCCCACGCGGGCCGCCTCGCCGACCGACAGCTGCGCGCCGAGCAGGACCACCGAGCACTGGAGCACGAAGCCGCTGGCGTACTTTAGCCCGGGCGCGAGGCGCGCGCCCGGCTTGAGCGTGAGCGCGAGCACCGCGCCGAGGATGGCGCCGGGCACCGCGCTGCCGACCAGGGGCACGTGCTCCCCTACGACCGTCGCCGCCGCCGCGACGCCGAGCGCCAGCGCGAGCCCGGGGGCGATGCCGCGCGCCCGCCCACGGAACGCGGGCCAGGATCGGGGCGCGGGCGCGGAGCTGGTCCGAGTCGCCTGCGCGGGAACGGCAGGGTTCGTGGCGGGAGCATTACGCAGGGCAGTCATAGCCATTCCAGGGTCGGCGAATCGCTGACCTGCGGGAAGGAAGCCCGCCTTGTGGGGGTACAACTGCTCCTTGTATCCGCGCCATTCGCGGGATCGAACTAGCGAGACCCACGATCACCGAAACGCCTAGACCCAGGCCGCCTGCACTTATGGTTGGCGCATGCCTGAACTGTCGGTGCATGACCTCGGCGCGCTGCGGGCGCTGCGCGAGGTGAGCAGGCACGGGTCTATCGCCGCTGCCGCCGTAGTGCTCGGCGTCTCACAGCAGGCGCTGTCGGCTCGGATGCGGAACCTGGAGCGGGCCGTGGGCCTCACCCTGCTCGCCCGCACCCCGTCTGGCTCGCACCTCACCGAGCAGGGGCAGCTCGTCGTCGGCTGGGCCGAGGACGTGCTCGACGCCGCCGACCGGCTTGAGGCCGGGCTGCGGTCCATCAGGTCAGGGATGTCGCACCGGCTGGCGATCGCCGCCAGCCAGACCATCGCCGAGCACCTCGTGCCGCACTGGCTGGTCGAGCTGCGGGCGGCTGAACTGAGCATGGGCGAGCAGGCCGCGAGCTACGCGCCGACCGTCGTGGAGCTCACCGTCGCCAACTCCACCGGGGTGATCGAGCTCGTCCGGGACGTCAAGGCGCGGCTCGGCTTTATCGAGACGCCGCACTTGCCCGCCGACCTGGTGTCGACGCACGTGCGCGACGACGAGATGCTCGTGGTCAGTGCGCCGGGGCATCCCTGGGCCCGCCGCCGTAGCCCGCTGCCGCTGGCGGAGCTCGCCGCGACGCCGCTGGTCATGCGAGAGGCCGGCAGCGGCACCAGGGTCACGCTGACCGATCACCTGGCCGCCCAGCACCCGCCGCTGCACGCGCGGATCGCGATGGAACTCGGCACGAGCGCCGCCGTGCGATCGGCGATCGCGGCAGGCGTCGGTCCTGGCGTGCTCAGCCGCCTGGCCGTCCGCGACGACCTGGTTCTCGGCCGCCTGGTCGCCATTGAGGTGGCGGGGCCGCCGCTGACACGACCGCTGACCGCCGTCTGGCGCCATGACCTCGATCCGCTGCCGCCCGAGGGCGTTCGCCTGCTCGCGGTAGCACAGGGCGCTGCCCGCTAGGTCGCTGCCGGGTAGGCGTCGACGATATTCGAAGCCGCGCTTTGCCCGGCGGCGTCCGTGGCTGCAACGTAGTACTGGTAGTGGTCGCCGTTGGTGAGGAAGGCGGGCTCGTCCGTGGTGCTGTCCTCGACCGGGCACGGGGAGTCTGTCGTGCCCGGGCAGGCGTCACCGCTCCACTCAGCGTTAGCGCCCCCGGTGGTCACATCCCGGTGGTAGACGAGGTACCAGACTTTGACGCCGGGAACCTGAACCGCGTCCCACGACAGGGCTACCTTGCCGCTCCCGTTGACAACGGCGAGGTGCTGGGGCGCGCCAGGCAGCGGCTCGACCGGGGTGGCGGGGGGCTGCATGGCGACGAGGGCGGCGGTTACCCCACCCGCCGCGACGAGGCCCGCGACCGCGGCGGCAACCTCCCGCTGGCCGAAACGGCTGAAGCGGCCGCGGCGCGGCGGATGCCATCCAGACGACGGCGCGGACGGGCTCGCCGACGGCTGGAGCGGGCTCGCCGCCGAGCCCGGCGACGACGAATTCGGCGACGACGACGCGTCCGGTGACGGCGAGTACGAGGGCGACGGCGAGTCCGGCGACGACAGCGAGTACGGGGGCGGGGGCGGCCCGGCCACAACGGCCGCAGGGCTGGTGACCGTGGCCGGAGTTCCCCCGAAAGCCGACAGCGGGCTCCCGGCGGGTGCCGTGGGCGGGCCGCCCACCTCGGGCCCGGAAACCGCCGGGCTAGGCCCGGAAACCGCCGGCCTGGGCCCGGGGACGAGTGCCGGTGACGGGCCCGGGACGGGCAGCTTGGGCCTGCCGTGGCCGAGTAGCAGGGCACGGGCCTGCTCGATAGTGGCACGCTCGGCGGGGTCGCGGCGCAGCATGATGCTGATGGCGGCGGCAACTCCGGGGGCGCAGCGCGGCGTCGGCAGCGAGTCGAAGAGGATGGCGTATGCCGTGGCGAAGGCGCTCTTCCGCTCGAACGGGGAACGGCCCTCGGCCGCGTGGAAAAGGGTGGCGCCAAGCGACCACAGGTCCGCGGCCGGCGTGATGGGACCTGGCCGCTGCAGTTCCGGGGCCAGGTAGGCCCGGGTGCCCACGACCCCATCGGTGGTCAGCCGCAGGTCGCCGATGAAGTGCGCGATCCCGAAGTCGGTCAGCTTCGCCTGGCCGTCCTGGGTGAGGAGGATGTTGCCCGGCTTCACGTCCCGGTGCACGATGCCGAACGCGTGCGCCGTCCCCAGCACGTCGAGCAACTGCAGGCCGATCGCCTCCACCCAGGGGGCCGGCAGCGGCCCGTGGCGCTCGATCAGGTCGGCCAGCGTCGGGCCGTCGACGAACTCCATGATGAGGTACGCCGCGTCGTCCGCGCTGCTCGGTGGGATGACGTTGTACATGGTGACGGCGTTAGGGTGCCTGATGCGGGCGGCGTTGCGCGCCTCTCGCACCGCTCGCTCCCAAAGGCGCGCCACGTCCCGGTCCGTCAGCCCGGGCGGCGGGCGCAGTTCCTTGACCGCGACCTGTCGGGTCAGCAGTTCGTCGTCCGCCAGCCACACCACGCCCGTCCCGCCGCGGCCCAGCTCGCGCAGCAGGCGGTACTGCCGTGCCACCAGCCGCTCGGGGGCAGCGGGAACACCAGCCCCCGCCGCCGCAGGGCCGGAATTAGCTTTGGTCATGCGCGTTCCCCGCCCGTTCGAATGTTCTTACGGGAAAAATGATTGTGCAGATGTACCGATAGGGCATGCGTCAGTCATTACGGACCGGCAATCCCCGCTGCCGCCCCATCGCCCCTATTCCCCAGAGAATAATTTATCAATAAACGTACAAGCCATCGGAAATTGGTGCGCAAGGTGAAAGCGTTTATGCTGAGAGGGCAGGGGCGAAGCACGCAAACGTTCTGAATGAGGAAACTGATACCCTCGCGGACCTGCGGTGATACGCGAGCTCCTTTTACGCGAGCCCGTGTTATGCGAGCCCCGTGTATGCGAGCCCAGTGTTATGCGAGCAGTGTCTTGCCGTACCAGTCGCTCTTGTCGCGGACGCCGGGCAGGGTGAAGAAGTAGCCGCCGCCGAACGGCTGCACGTAGTCGATCAGCGGCTCGTTGATGAGCCGCTTCTGCACGGTCTCGAACTGGCGCTCCACGTCCTGCTGGTAGGCGATGAAGATGTGGCCCGTCTGCATGTTGCCGTTGAGGTCCACGCCAAGGTCGTAGTTGTAGGAGCGGCGGATGAGGCGCTGGTTCGCTGTCTGCGGCGTCCGGGGGTTGGCGAGGCGGATGTGGGAATCGAGGGGGATGACGGAGCCCTGCGGGTCCGCCTTGTAGTTGGGTGTGTCGAACTCGTTGGTGCCGTCCAGGGGCGCGCCGGTGTCCCGGCGGCGACCGAACATCCCCTCTTGCTCGTTGATCGACACGCGGTCCCAGAACTCCACCAGCATCCGGATCAGCCGCACCGCCAGGTACGAGCCGCCGTGCGCCCACGCGGGTTCGGCGGCGTCGTCCACCCAGATCAGGTCACTCGCGAGGCTGCCCGTCGGGTTGGCGGTGCCGTCCTTGAAGCCCAGCAGGTTCCGCCCGGTGCCAGACGGGCGCGGCGGTGAGCTGTAGCCGTCGATCTTCCATCGCAGTTGCATGCCGCCGCGCGTGTGCTTCATGAAGTCCCGGAGCGCGTGGTGGATCGTATCCGGGTGGTTCGCGCAGAACTGCACCGCCAGGTCGCCGTGCAGCCAGGCAGGCTCGGGCGAGTCGTTCGGGAACGTGGTCATCGGCTTGAGCTTCAGCGGCTTGTTGGCGCTGAGCCCGTAGCGGTCGTCAAACAGCGTCGACCCGACCGACAGGGTGGCTGTCAGCCCATCGGCCGGGACCACGGGGCCGAGGACGTCACTGTCGGACGGCGGCTGGCCGATGCCCAGGTTCGGCGGGGTGCCGCCGGTGGTGAGGAACCGCGCCCTGGTGGTCACCGTCTGCAGCAGGTCTTTGAGCTCCGCCTGGTTCGCGGCGATCGAGTCGAACGCCGCGACGCAGGTGAACGCCTGCTTGCCGGACGGTCCGGGGGTGAGGACGCCGGACTGGTTCGCCCCGTGGAACGGGTACGACGCCACCTCGTCCGTGCCGCTGCTTGCCTGCGTAGCGGCGTTCGCGTCCTGGCGCGCGCCCTCGATCAGCACGCCGCCCACGAGCGCGGTGCCGGCGGCACCGGCCGCGGTGCCCTTGAGGAAGTTGCGGCGGTTGAGGTCCACGGGGTCTGACTCCTGGGGGGTTGCTGGCGGTTGCTGCTCGGGGTTAGCCGGGGGTTAGTGCGAGGGGGGAACTTCAAGGAGCGTCGGCACGGAAGACAGGGTCTCCAGCAGCGCGCCGATGGCCGCGTTCACGTGCTGGCGTTGGTCGAGGCTGACCGCGGTGAGCGACTGCCACTGCCCGTTGGCCTTGGTCGCGAGGAGCGCTTGGTCGAGCGTTGCGAGCTGGCTGTTCGCGGTGGCGACGAGGCCGGGTGCGCGTTCGTTGAGCAGCGTCGCCAGGTCGTTGAGCGCGACCTTGTCGACCTGCGTGTCGGCGTACGTCATCGCGTATGCCGCGCCGGCCCCCTGGTCGTCGACGGCGGACAGGTGGTCGCGGAGCGCGTCCTCGATGATCTCGTGGGCGCGGAGCGGTAGCTGGGTGGGGTCGCCGGTGAGGTCGTCGCTGGTGAGGTTCTTCTGCACGGCGGCGACGTTCTGCTGCAGCGTCGCCGCGACGGGCAGCAGCTCCTTGGCTGGCTGACCGTGCCACAGGCCGTACTCCAGGCGGTGCAGGCCGGTGAAGCCCTTGTCGTTGACGCCGTCAGCCAGGCCGTCGGGGAGACCGTCCACCGCGAGGCCCAGGTCGCCGAAGCTGTCATAGGACGCGCCGACCCGTTCCCAGTCGAGCTGGGCGGTGAGCCAGTCCTTCTTGGCCTGCGCGACGTTGTTGTGCTTGAGGTCGGCATTGAGCGCGGTCACCGCCTTGGCCAGGTCGGTGAGCTGGGCGGCGGCGTAGCCCTGGTAGAGCTTGTTCGGCGGGGTCAGGTCGTTAACCGTGACGGGCTTGACCGCGACCGGGCCAGTGCCGACCGTCTCCGTGCCCGCGGACACGGTGACCGGCTGGGACAAGGTGGCCGCATGGCTGCCCATGAGGCACCGGAAGGTATAGGTGCCGTTCCCGAGGGTCGCGGTCAGCGACGCGGACGTGCCGGGGCCGATCGTCTCAAGCTCGCCGACGACCGCGCCGGCGGCGTTGTCGAGGTTGACCTCGCCGGCCAGGCCGGAGTTGTTGGTCACCGTGATCGTCTGCGTGCCCGCCTTGGCGGACGACCACTCGGGGGCGCAGTTGGTGCGGCTGACCGTGACGGTGCTCGCGGCGGTCGTCGCGGCGGCGGGCAGCGTGGCGATCGTCACCCCGGCCGCGACCGCGGGCACGGCGACCAGGGCCCCGGCCACGAGCCAGGGACGGCCGCCGACGATCCGCTCCCAGCGGGGCAGTTCGCGGGGGCCGACAGGTTCCTTGGGGGCGGCGGGGGCCGCGCCGGCGGTCCCTGGGGTGGCGGGGGCTGGGGTGGCGGACGCCGGGGTAGCGGGGGCCGGAGTGGCGGGGGCGGCGGCTTGACTGGGCTTCGTCGCGCGGCCCGCGCTCAGGAAGGCGGGGATGACCACGACGAGGTAGACGAGCCACGCGGTGACCTGCAGGACGGTCATCTTCGGCGACAGTTCGGTGATGCCGGTGATGATCGACGCCCACCAGGAGCCAGGGTCGATGTGCGCGGTCAGGTCGAAGGCGATCCAGGTGTGGCCGGGCAGCCAGCCCGCGTCCTGCAGGTCGCCGAGGCCGTAGGCGAGCACGCCCGCGGCGATGACGATGAGCGCGATCGCGGTCCGGTTGAAGAACACGCCCACGTTCAGGTGGACCGCCCTGCGGTAGAGCAGCCAGCACAGGACGACCGCAGCGGCGATGCCGATCGCCGCCCCGACCAGCGGCCCGACCGTCTGCCCCGACGCCTTGGCCGCCGTCCACAGGAAGAGAGTGGTCTCTAGGCCCTCGCGGCCGACGGACAGGAACGCGGTCAGCGTAAGCGCGCCCGCGCCGATCGCGGCGGCGCGCGCCACCTCACCGCGCAGGTGGGCCGAGAGGGTGGCCGCGGTGCGGCGCATCCAGAAGATCATCCCGGTGACGAGGAAGACCGCGAGGACGCTGAGCAGTCCGCCGACCGCTTCCTGGCCCGCGCTCGTCAGGACGCTCACGGAGAACGTCAAGATGGCGGCGAACGCGCCCGCGAGGGTGATGGCGCCAAGCACGCCAAGCCAGATCGGCGAGGTCGACACCGCCGATTCGCCGCCCTGCTCTTCCCGTGCCGCCGCAAGCTTGCGCACGGCTGCCAGCAGGATGGTCACCACAAGTCCGGCTTCCAGGCCCTCACGGAGCCCTATCAGCAGGTTAGGTACACTGTCGGCCCAAGTCACGCCAACTAAGGTAAGGCTTACCTTAGAATTTCGTCCACCCCTTGTGACAAGGTTCACCAGAGATTTTTCTGAATGACCTCAGAGGATCTCGCGTTCCCGGAACTCACGCGATCACCGGCCGCCGAGTCTATCCTCCATGCTGACCTTGACGAAGTTCGCGATCATCGTAGGCCCGCACGTGGTCAGGATCGACTCCGGGTGGAACTGGACGCCCTCGATCGGGTAGCCGCGGTGGCGGATGCCCATGGGAAGGCCATTGGTCCGCGCGGTCACCACCAAGTCGGGGGGCAGCGTGCCCTCATCGACGATGAGCGAGTGGTAGCGGGTCGCCTGGAACGGGCTCGGCAGGCCTGCCAGGACGCCGTGGCCATCATGGGTGACCGGAAACGCCTTGCCGTGCACCGGGCTCGGCGCCTTAACGATGCTCGCGCCGAACGCCGCGCCGATCGCCTGGTGGCCTAGGCAGATGCCGAGCAGCGGGACACCCGCCTTAGCGCACGCGGTCACGGCATCGATGCTGATGCCCGCTTCGGCCGGGGCGCACGGCCCTGGGGAGATGACCACCCCCGCGGGCGCGGCCGCGACGACTTGGCCTGCGGTCACCGCGTCGTTCCTGACGACCTCGACGCGCGCACCCGCGGTGTGCAGCAGGTGCGCCAGGTTCCAGGTGAAGGAGTCGTAGTTGTCGATGAGGATCACGAGCGGGCGAGACGGGCTGCCGGCCGCCCGGTAGCCGCCCGACGACGTCGCCCCGGTGACTGCGGACGGCGGCGTGGCTTGCGGCGCCAGCGTCAGCGGTGCGTCCGGGTGGCGGGCGGTCAAGGCGGCAGCGAGGGCCGCGGTAACCGGGCCCGGCCGCCAGGTGCGGCCGATGGTCGCCACCGCCGTGACCGGGAGAGCGCCGATGACCGCGTTGGTGACGAAGACCTCGGTGGCCGCGGCCAGTTCGCCAAGGGTGACAGGCTTCTGCCCGACCAGGATGCCGCGGTCGCGGGCGGCGCGCAGCACTGCGGCCCGCGTGGTGCCGGGCAGCAGGCGGCCGTCAGCGGGCGGGGTGAGCAGGACGCCGTCGATGACCGCGAAGACGTTGGCGCGGTCCGTCTCAAGGAGCTCGCCGGTCTCGTCGGTGAGCAGTACCTGCTCGCCCTGGCCCGCGCCCGCCTGGGCGGCGAGGTCGCCGAGGAGCCGCCGGTCGCGGTACTTGTAGCCGCCGATGCCACCGGGGACCGTCACGGGCTTGAGCGTGATGCCCGCGGCGGCGGCCGGCTGGAGCGGGACGACCTCGATCGTCGCCTGGAGCGGGCCGCCAACCGGGCGGACGGTGATCCGCAGTCGGCCCGTGGGCCGCCGCCGCAGGCATTCGGCCAGGTCGGCGCGCAGGGACGCGGGGAGGTCCTTGCCGTAGAGGTCGCGGACGCTGGTCGCCAGGCGGGCCAGGTGGGCATCGAGGCCGTTCGTCACGCCGTCAGCGACCACGAGCGAGGAGAAGACGCCGGCCGTCGGGCGCGGGCGGCGGGCGGCCGCGGTGTCGCCGGGCGGGACGGTCGCGTCCAGCGTGGCACCGACCGCGGCTAGCAGGGGCGTCGCCTTGATGAGGCACTCGTGGTACTCACTGGCCGGGTCCGAGTCAGCGACGATGCCGCCGCCCGCGGCGAGCCACGCCTTCCCGCCGGCGAACTCGAACGTGCGGATCGCGACGTTCAGCTCAAGCCCGGCGGCCGGAGAGCGGTACCCGATAGCGCCGGTGTAGGCCTCGCGCGGCTTCGTTTCGAGCTCGTCGATGATCTCCAGGGCGCGGACCTTCGGTGCGCCGGTCACCGAGCCGGGCGGGAACGCGGCGCTGATCAGGTCGCCGTCGCCTGCGCCCGGGCGCAGGGTGCCGGTGACCGTGGAGACCAGGTGCCAGACGCCCGGGTGCGGCTCGGGTCCTAGCAGCACGGGAACGGTCACCGAGCCGGGTACGCAGACGCGGCTGAGGTCGTTGCGCACGAGGTCGACGATCATCACGTTCTCGGCCTGGTTCTTCGTCGAGGCCGCGAGCTCCGCGCGCTGCCGCGCGGCCTCGTCCGCGGCCGCGGCACGGCGCGCGGTGCCCTTGATCGGCTTAGAGGTGACCGTGTCCCCGGTCCTGTGCAGGAACAGCTCCGGTGACAGGGACGCCACGGCGGTGCGTCCCGAGGGCCCGGTCCGCTCGACGCTGATGAAGGCGGCGTAGGGCGGGTCGAGCGCGGTCACGCCCTCGCAGAACGCGTCGAGCGGGTCGCCGGCGAAGTCCGCCTCGGCGCGCAGGGTGATGTTGGCCTGGAAGATGTCGCCCTGGCGGATGTACTCCACCGCTTTGCGGACCGCTTCTTGGTGCTCCTCAGCGCTGGGGATCAGGCGGAACGCGCCAAACGCGTAGCCAGCCGCCGCGTTTTCAAGCACTGCGCTTTCTCGCCCAGCACCTTCAAGTACGCGGGCGGCGCGGCGCGTCAGCTCCGCGAACCGTTCCGTCAGGGCGGCGGCGCGGTCGTGCGTCCACAGCGCCTCGAAGTACCACTCCCCCGTCGTCCGGTCCCGGCGCAGCACGTGGTCGTAGTAGCCGAACCACCAGGCGGGCAGGGCACGCGGGCCGGTCGGCGGCAGTGCCTCACCGCCCGCGCTGTAACCGAGGAATCCGATCCACCCGCCGCCAAAACCTGCTCCGTCGCCGGCTTCGCCGGGGCCGCCGAGATCGCTGTCGAGAACGTCGGCCAGCGGGCCGGGCGCGGCGCGAACGGCCACCGGCTCGGCCGCGATCACGTCGCCGCCGCCCGCCCAGGCACCGCACAGCGCAACCGGGTGCGCGTCCGCCCGCACCAGGCGAAGCACGTCGGCTGGGGTCAGCGCCCAGCCAAGCGGCCGCCGCACGAGGTGCCAGCGCGAGGGAGTGAACACAGCCGAAGGGTAACCGGCGAGCGCGGCATGGCACGTTAGCGAAACCGACAAAACACACACCCCCCAGTACGAGCGGTGGCCCAGCGGCCAACAACGCTTCCGCGTACTTCCATTAGCCACGCTAACAGATATTGATACTTACAGTGACTAAATGCTCACAATTAGCTAATGGATGCGCATGGCTCCGCGTTGGCGCGTTGGCTAGACATCGTGAGATTCCCGGCGAATTTGACGCCTGTTTAACCAGCCTTCGGATGTGGCTTTGGTGGTCTGCGTACGGTCATGTGGCCTTATCGCAAACCCGGAAGGTCATCCCCATGCCCGAAATCTCGCGCCGGAACGTGATCCGCGGTGCGGCCGTCGTCGGCGGCGCGGCCGCTGTCGCGCCGGCCATGTCCACGACAGCCAAGGCCGCTACGGCGGCGACCGCCCACGGGGACATCCGTGACATCAAGCACGTCGTGATCTTGATGCAGGAGAACCGGAGCTTCGACCACTACTTCGGTTCCCTCAAAGGTGTCCGCGGGTTCGGTGACCGCGCGACCATCCAGCTGCCCGGCGGCCTGTCCGTGTGGCAGCAGCCCTCAACCGCGCCCGGCCTGCCCGTCACGTCCACCCAGTACCCGTGGCCGCTGTCGGCGGGAACGTTCACCGGCACGCAGCCGCCCAACCCGGAGCAGGGCGCGCAGAACTACGGCGGGACCGACCACTCCTGGGAGACCCAGCACGGCGCCTGGTACGGCGGCTTCATGAACGCCTGGCAGTACGCCAAGGGCGGCCCCACCACGCTGGGCTTCCTGAGCAGGCATGACCTCCCCTTCCACTACGCCCTCGCGGACGCCTACACGATCGGCGACGCGTATCACTGCTCGGTCCTGTCCGCGACCGGCCCGAACCGGACCTACCTGTGGTCCGGCTCGATCAACGCCGACCAGGCACACGGCAGCTTCGTCGCCTACAGCGGCGGCGACGAACTCGGCAAGAGCCTCCCGTGGGAGAGCTACCCCGAGACCCTGCAAAAGGCCGGCGTGACCTGGAAGGTCTATCAGGGCACCGACAACTACGGCGACAACGGCGCGCAGTACTTCGCGACGTTCGCCGCGCTCGACCCGTCGCAGGGCGGCACCGCCCCGGCGCCCGGCACCAACGTCTACTACGACAACGGCCTCGCGACCGTGCCCGAGCCGCTCGACCCCGAGAACGCCAACGGCGACAACCTGGCCAACGCGATCAAGGCCGACGTGGTGGCCGGCAAGCTCCCGCAGGTTAGCTGGGTGGTCACCAACCAGCAATACTCCGAGCACCCGGACGGCGCGCCGACCGACGGCGCGTACTACATCGGCAAGGTGCTGCAGGCGCTCAACGCCGACCCGGCCGTGTTCAACTCCACCCTTGTGATCATCGACTTCGACGAGAACGACGGCCAGTTCGACCACGTGCCGCCGCCCGTACCGCCCGCCGGTACCGGCGCCGAGTTCTACACCGAGACCGGCAACGCGTCGATCCCGCCGATCCCGCTTCCCGTCGGCCTCGGGTTCCGGGTGCCGCTGCTGCTGATCTCGCCGTGGACGCGGGGCGGCTGGGTCACCTCGGAGGTCTCCGACCACACGTCGGTGGTTCAGTTCCTCGAGCAGTGGACCAAGGCGATCGGCAAGTCCGCGCCCTGCCCGAACATCAGCGCCTGGCGGCGCGGCGTCTGCGGCGACCTGACGAGCGCGTTCGACTTCGAAAACCCGGTCTACGGGCTGCCTGACCTGCCGTTCATCACCTCGACCGTCGGCGAGGCGCACTCCTACCACCCGGTTCCGGCGAGCGACGTGATGCCGGCCCAGGAACCGGGAGCGAAGAAGGCCCGGGCGCTGCCTTACCAGCCGAACGCGAACCTCACCGGCGTCACCGTGGCGAACGGCGCGGTGACCGCGCGCCTGGCGCTGTCCAACAACGCGCCGACCGTCGCGCGGGCCAGCCACTTCGCGGTCTACGACAACACGCTCGGCGCCGCGCCGTCTGTCGCGGCTTACCCGACGGGCTTCCCCGGCCAGTTCACCGTCGCCGGCTCATGCACGAAGGCCACCGCGGCGACGAACGTGACGTTCGCGGCGGGCGCGGGTCCGGCCTACGACATCACGGTGACCGGGCCGAACCGGTTCCTGCGCCGCTTCAAGGGCAACGTCGCCACGGCGGGCGCGCACGTCACGGTCGACGCCGAGTACTACCACCAGGGCTTCAAGCCGAAGTTCGTGCTGAACCTGGTGAACGGCTCACCATCGGCGGTGAACTTCACGGTCACCACCAACAACTACGGCCCCAGCGGACCGGCCAGCTACCACGTCCCGGCCGGGCAGACCAAGCAGCACACCATTGACCCGATCAGCAACTCCCACGGCTGGTACGACCTGACGGTGACCATCGACTCCGACAAGGGGTGGTCGCAGCGTCTCACCGGCCACCTGGAGAACGGCAAGCCCAGCATTACGGGCTGAGGCCGCGCGTGAAGGCGTGTCGTCGGGCGCGCCCCGGTGCGCCCGACGACACACCGTCTTCGGCACGGGGACCCCATCGGGATCAGCGAGCGGCTGCTGTTTACCGTGGGCTCACGAAATCGACGCGAATCCTTTGAATTTCCACTACTTAATGTGATCGACCACTTACAATTAGCTGATGAATGCGCGGCTCCCGTGTGGCTTAGCACTCATCCGGCGAATGAATGTTTGGTTCTGGAAGAACCAAACGTATCTTGGGGTTTTCCCGTTTAACATTCCGAAGGCCGGGAACCCGGCCACCGACAAACGGGAGGGCGATGGGCGCGCGGGACATGACAAGGCTGGTGCGGCGACTGGTGACGCGGAGGCGACGGCTGGCTGCCGCCACGGGCCTCGGGCTAGCGGGGGTTACCACGCTCGCCTTGATCGCCAGTTGCTCGTCGGGGAGCAGTGCCGCGCAGGCCCGGCCGGCGGCAACCATACGGCCGGCCGTCCCGTCCGCGAGCCCCACGCCAACGCACAAGGGACCGCTGCTCGACCCCTTCACCGGGAAGCAGGTCAAGGCGCTCGGCCCGGAGCTCGCCGTGAAGATCGACAACATCGTGTATGCCCGGCCGCAGACCGGGCTGCAGTCCGCCGACCTCGTGTACGTAATCCCGGTTGAGGGCGGGCTCACCAGGTACATGGCGGTGTTCTCCTCGAGCATCCCGAAGGTCATCGGGCCGGTGCGCAGCGCCAGGGAGAGCGACCTGTACCTGCTGCGCCAGTTCGGACACCCCGCGTTCGCCTGGTCGGGCGCGACGCCGCACCTAGTGCCCTTCATCGAGCGCGCGCCGGTCGCCGACCTGTACGCGCTCCAGGTCGGCGGCTACTACCGCTCCGCCAGCCGGCCCGCGCCGTACAACCTGTACGCGAACACCAAGCAGCTACTCGCTGAAGCGCACGGCGTCAGCAAGGCCAGGGACATCGGGTTCCGGTTCGGCTCGCTGCCCGCCGGCGGGACGGCCATGGCGTCGTACTCAGTGAAGTACCCCGCCGCGTCCTACACCTTCCGCTGGTCGGCGAAGGACAAGCGCTGGCTCACCTGGATCGACGGCTCCCCCGCCAACGCGACCGAGGGCGGGCAACTGGGCGGCAGCACCGTGGTCATCCAGTACACCCACATCTCGACGTCCCGGTTCGAGGAGTACGGCGGCCGGCCGCCGCTGGCCGAGTCGACGGGCACCGGCAAGGCGGTCATCCTGCGCGACGGGCGTGCTTACACCGTCCGCTGGTCCCGCCCGAACCTGGAGACCGGCACCACCTACACCCTTCTGAACGGCAAGCGGATGCTGTTCTCCCCCGGCCAGACATGGGTGGTCCTGGCCCCAGACAGCCAGCACAGCTACGTCAACGCGGGCAAAGTCTGACGGTGATCACGTGCCGCTAGTGGGTGAAGAGCGCAACTGCGGGGCGGTGCTCTTGCGGACTACCAGGTCTGTCGGGACCACCGTTGCGTCTGGCGAGAT
>Ga0310811_10004416_pt1 | contig 17668 bp, 15 predicted proteins | sample YCmetagenome_FD_207642 | JGI IMG/M metagenome (GOLD analysis project Ga0310811, IMG submission 207642) | Soil microbial communities from experimental microcosm in Duke University, North Carolina, United States - YC | ecosystem: Engineered > Artificial ecosystem > Soil microcosm > Unclassified ...
AATGCCCGATGTCGCGAAGCGCGCCGTGTCGGCGGCCACCGCCATGTCGCACATCGCGACGAGCTGACAGCCTGCCGCGGTGGCGATGCCTTGCACGCGCGCGATGACAGGCTGCGGCATCCGCTGCAGCGTCATCATCAACGCGGAGCAGCGCCCGAACAGCGTTTGATAAAACTCGAGCGAAGGCGTTGCGCGCAGCTCCTTCAAATCATGTCCGGCACAATAGGCTCGACCGTTCGCCGCCAGAACGACGACGCGCGCGTCCGATTGCGCGATCGCCGACAACGTCGCCTGCAGTTGCGCGATCAGATCCTCGGAAAGCGCATTGAACGCGTCGGGCCGATTGAGCGTAACGCGCACGACGCCCGGCAATGCGTACGCATCGTGTTCGATGAGCAACGCGTCCGAAGCCGGCGCGCCGGAAGACGTAGAGGTCGATGCAGCGTGATCCATGATGAGCCGCCTCCTGACAGCAATCCTGACAGCAAAATTCAATCGGTGGTCTTGGGTCAGATATCGGCCAACGCGCGCACATGCGCGACGACACTGCGGCCGAGCGCCGACAAGTTATAGCCGCCTTCGAGGCAGCTGACGATCCTTCCCCGCGCATGGCGCTGCGCGATGCGGCGAATCTGATCGGTGATCCACGTGTAGTCGTCCTCGACGAGCCCCATGTTGCCGAGATCGTCCTCGCGATGCGCGTCGAACCCCGCCGAGATGAAAATCATCTCGGGCTTGAACGCTTCGAGACGCGGCAGCCAGACGAGATCGATGGCCTCGCGCACGGCCGTGCCCGGCGTGCGCGCGGGCATAGGCAGGTTGACCATGTTGGGCGCCTGATTGTCCGCGCCGCTGAACGGATAGAACGGATGCTGAAAAAAGCTGCACATCAAGACGCGCTCGTCGCCCGCGAATGCCGCCTCCGTGCCGTTCCCATGATGCACGTCGAAGTCGACTACGGCCACGCGGGAGAGACCGCGCACGTCCAACGCGTGACGTGCGGCGATCGCCACGTTGTTGAAGAAGCAAAAACCCATTGCCCGTGCGGGCTCGGCGTGATGGCCGGGCGGCCGCACGCTGCAAAAGGCATTGTCGTAGCGTCCGTCGATGACCGCATCGGTCGCGGCCACGGCCGCGCCGGCCGCGCGCAATGCCGCCTGCCACGTATGCGCATTCATGCAGGTGTCGGGATCGATCCACGCGTGGCCTTCGGTCGGGGCGCTGCGCTCGATGAAATCGATGTGAGCACGCGTATGCACGCGGGCGATATCGGCGATATCGGCGAGCGGCGCGCTTTCGCGCTCGACCAATTCCGCGATGCGGCTCGCGATCAATTGATCCTCGATCGCAACCAGCCGCTCCGGGCATTCCGGATGCCCCCGCCCCATCTCGTGCAGTAGGCAATCGGGGTGTGAGTACACAGCGGTCGTCATGATCGTTTCGCGCCGCGGGGGCGGCGTGTCTCCTTGGTCACTTTGTTGGCCGTCGGGCGGGCCTTGGATTGGACTACGTTACCACACGAGAACGCGCCCGCGCCGGTTCCGCCCACGCCGGCCGTTCGCTATACTGCGCCGAACGCCCTTTCTCGCTCTCATATGACCGGTCAATACGCATCATCCGCGGCAAAATGCAAACGCCTTGCCGTGCTCGTCGCCGCAACGCTCGGCGCCACGCTTGGCTGGCACAGTGCCGACGCCCAGAGCGCTTCGCCCGCCAAGCACACGGCTCGCCTCGCGCAGGAGCAAGCGCCGCAGTCGGGAACGTCGGGCGGGACGTTCGAAGAGGAGATCATCCCGCAGCGCTACGCCAACAATGCGGACGTCAACGCATTCATCGACGACCTAGTCGCGCGCTACGATTTCGACCCGGCCGCGCTGCATACGCTGTTCGCGGGTGTCAACTATTCGGCCACCGCCGTCAAGCTCGTCACGCCGGCCCCAACGCCGTTCGTCAAGAATTGGCACGTCTATCAAGCGCGCTTTCTCGACCCGGTGCGAATCAACGCGGGCGTGAAATTCTGGCGTGACAACCGGGCTGCGCTCGAGCGGGCTTACCGGCAATTCGGGGTGCCGCCGGAGGTCATCGTCGGCATCATCGGCGTCGAGACGATATACGGCCGCTATATGGGCAACTTCCGCGTGCTCGATGCGCTGACGACATTGGCCTTCGACTATCCGAATACGCCCAATCGCGCCGAGCGCGAGATGACGTTCCGCAAGAATCTCGAGGATTACCTCGTTTGGACCCGCGACGCGCAAATCGATCCGACAACCGTCCTGGGCTCGTATACGGGCGCGATCGGCATCCCGCAATTTCTGCCGAGCAGCATCGTGAAGTACGCGGTCGATTTCGAAGGCAACAAGCATATCGACTTGCGCACGAGCCAAGCCGACGCAATCGGCAGTGTGGCCAACTATCTGAAGGAAAACGGATGGGAGAGCGGCCGGCCGGTCGTCTGGCGCATCGCCGGCGACAAGGGCAGCCAAGGTATCGCGCAGGCGGCCGCGGACGGTCAACCCGAACCGCACTGGCCGCTCGCGCAATTGCTGCGCGCCGGCATGGTGCTCGACGAGTCGGGGCTCGATACGACGTCCGAGGCAAGTACGCCGGTCACGGTCATCGATTTGCCGACGCCGGCGCGGCCGACGGAGTACATGCTGGGCCTGCAGAATTTTTATGCGCTCACGCGCTACAACCGCAGTTTCTTCTACGCGCTCGCGGTCTATGAACTCGGGGAGCGCGTGAAGGGGCGCATGGACGAGGAAACGGCAAACGCTCAGCCGAGCACGCCGATGCCGACGCCCGCGCCGCAGCCTACGCCCGCCGCGGCGCCAAGCGCGCAAACGCCCGCCACATCGCCCGCGCAAACGCCCGCCACATCGCCCGCCTCGTTATTGAATGAGCCGACTCCCATGGCGCCGGCCGGCGGCCAGCCGCAGCCGCAGTAACCGTATCGCCGCGGCGGCGCAGCTTTTGCGCTCCGCCGCGGGATGAGTGAAGCATCAGGCGGGAAACACGCCCGTGGACAAGTAACGATCGCCGCGATCGCAGACGATGAAGACGATCGTCGCGTTTTCGACTTGCCGAGCGATACGCAAGGCGACCTCGCAAGCGCCGCCCGATGAAATGCCGCAGAAAATACCTTCCACTGCCGCGAGGCGCCGCGCCATGGCCTCGGCCGCGCTTTGCGAAACGTTCTCGGTCCGATCGACGCGCGTTCGATCGAAAATTTTCGGCATGTAAGCCTCGGGCCATTTGCGAATGCCCGGGATGCGCGAACCGTCTTCCGGCTGCGCCCCGACGATCTCGACCGCCGGGTTCTGTTCCTTCAAATAGCGCGACACACCCATGATCGTCCCCGTCGTACCCATCGACGAAACGAAGTGGGTGATGCGCCCTTCGGTATCGCGCCAGATTTCGGGGCCCGTGGCTTCGTAGTGCGCGACCGGATTGTCCGGGTTCGCGAACTGATCGAGGATGATGCCGCGCCCGTCACGCTGCATTTGTTCGGCGAGATCCCGTGCGTACTCCATGCCGCCCTTCACAGGCGTCAGCACGATCTCGGCGCCATAGGCGGCCATGCTCTGGCGCCGCTCGACCGATAGGTCTTCGGGCAGGAGCAGCACCATCTTGTAGCCGCGAACGGCCGCGGCCATCGCGAGCGCAATGCCCGTATTGCCGCTGGTTGCTTCGATCAAGGTGTCGCCGGGCTTGATCCGGCCCCGCGCTTCCGCCTTCTTGATCATCGACAAAGCTGGGCGGTCTTTCACCGAGCCTGCGGGATTATTACCTTCCAGTTTCGCGAGCACGACATTGTTGCGGCTGCGGATCTCGTCGTCGGGCAAGCGAACGAGTTGGACGAGCGGCGTATTGCCGATCGTATCTTCAATGGTTTTGTAAGGCATATCGTTGGCGCTCGGCGCGCGGTCAAATTAGTCGATGGGAATCGAATCGATTGTAAAGCACCGGGCCGCTCATCGCCGCGTAGGGTCTTTCGCACCTGCCGTTTGCTGTCGCCGCACGCAATGCGCGAGAACGGCAAGCGAGCGCGCAAAAAAGCGAAGGCGAACGCATCAACGCAACGATTCGCGCGGCCCGGCCCCAATCGTGAGCCCTTCGGCCTGAAGGCGGTCGGTCGCCTGCCCGCCGAGGCCTTTCACGCGTCGGCCGAGATCCGCGGCGTCCTTGAAGGGACCGCCCGCCGCGCGTTCGTCGACGATCGCTTTCGCCCTGGCCGGACCGATGCCTTTGAGCTCGCGCAGCGCAGCTTCGTCGGCGATATTCGCGTCGACGGCTTGCGCGTGGAAGGAGAGAAACGCGGCGACGAACGCCGCCGCGAGAAAGAATAGACGTTTGAACATGGCGCCTCCGGACAATGAAGGGGCCGGCGAGCACCGACCCGGAGGCGCCAGTCTAAGTAGTGCGCGGCGCGCTTTACAGTTGGCCGGACAGCCAACGCACGTAGCGGTCGACGCCTTCTTGCACCGTCAGGAACGGCGCATCGTAGCCGGCCGCGCGCAGGCGCCCCGTATCGGCTTGTGTGAAGCATTGATACTTGCCGCGCAGTGCATCGGGAAACGGAACGTATTCGATGAGGCCGCGTTGGACCATTTCCGCGAGGGAGAGCGCGCTCTGGTTCTCGAGCGCGCGCAGCGTATTGACGACAGAGGTCGCGATGTCGTTGAACGGTTGCGCGCGGCCCGTGCCGAGATTGAAGATGCCTGACTTCTCCGGATGGTCGAAGAAGAACAGGTTGACCTTGGCGACATCCTCGACGGAGACGAAGTCGCGTGTCTGCTCGCCCGCCGCGTAGCCGTTGTATTCGCCGAACAGCTTCACTTTGCCTTCGGCGCGGAATTGATTGAAATTGTGAAACGCGACCGACGCCATGCGCCCTTTGTGAGCTTCGCGCGGCCCGTACACATTGAAATAGCGAAAGCCCACGATCTGGCTTTTGGCGCTCGGCATGACGCGGCGGACGATCTGATCGAACAGAAACTTCGAGTAACCGTAGACGTTCAGCGGAGCTTCCACTTCGCGCTCTTCGACGAAGCGCGTCGAGCCGCCGTAGATCGCCGCCGATGACGCGTAGAGAAACTGCGCCCCCTGAGCCAAGCAGGCATCGAGCACGGCGCGGCTGTAGCGGAAGTTGTTCTCCATCATGTAGCGGCCGTCGGTCTCCATCGTGTCCGAACAGGCGCCCTCATGAAACACGGCTCGCACTTTTCCGAAATCGCCGCGCGCGAAACGTTCGACGAATTCCGTCTTGTCGAGGTAATCGTCGATTTCGCAATCGACGAGGTTCTTGAACTTGTCGGCGCGAGTGAGGTTGTCGACGGCGATGATGTGCGTTTCGCCGCGCGCGTTCAGCGCCTTGACGAGATTGGCGCCGACGAAGCCGGCGGCGCCGGTAACGATAAGAGTCATGATCGAAATAACGGTTGTTCGATAACGATGATAGGCGATCGATGGGCGAGACCGAGGCTTGGCATGCGGGCCGGGCTAACGCGCGTCTTGCGCGAAAAGCTCGTCGTAATCGACGGTGGCCGTGCCGAGCTTGCCCACGACGATGCCCGCCGCGCGGTTTGCCAGCGCAACGGCGTCGACGAGCGGCAGCTTCGCGGCCAGCATGACGGCCAACGTTGCGATCACGGTGTCGCCCGCGCCCGACACGTCGTAGACTTCGCGCGCGACGGCGGGCGCCGTCAACACGCTCCCGTCGGCCGCGAACAGCGTCATGCCTTCCTCCGACCGCGTGAGCAGCAGCGATTCGATGTCGAGCGAAGCACGCAGCGTATCGACGCGCGCACGCAGATCGTCCTCCGACTTCCACTGCCCGACGACCTCGCGCAGCTCGGCGCGATTCGGCGTAATCAGCGTGGCGCCGCGGTAACGCTCCCAATCGTCGCCCTTCGGATCGACGAGCACGGGTTTGCCGGCCGCGCGAGCCGCGGCGATCATCTGCGTGACGTGCGTCAGGCCGCCTTTGGCATAGTCGGACAAGAGAATGACGTCATTCGATGCGAGTTGCGCATCGAAGCGTGCAAGACCGGCGAGCAGCGCTTCATGCGCCGGCGTGTTTTCGAAATCGACGCGCAGCAATTGCTGCTGGCGCGACAGCACCCGCAATTTGATCGTCGTCGACAATTCCGGGTCGCGCTCCAAATGAGTCGCGACGCCGCTGTCCTTGAGCAGTTCGACGATACGCTCGCCCGGCTCGTCGCGTCCCACGACGCAAAGCAGCCCCGCGTGCGCGCCTAGCGCCGCCGCATTGCGCGCGACGTTGGCCGCGCCGCCGAGCCGGTCTTCCTGTCGCTGCACATGCACGACCGGCACGGGCGCTTCCGGCGAAATGCGGTTGACGTCGCCGAACCAATAGCGATCGAGCATGACGTCGCCGACGATCAGCACACGCGCCTCGCGCAGCCGCTCGCGCGACACCGTGGGCAGTTCGGCCGCCGGCATCGCACTCTGCCCGGCCGGCGTCTTGGTTACGTTAGACGCCTGCATCGGTTGCGGGATCGAGTTGGACATAGGGACGCCCGATTGCGTAGTAGTCGATGCCGAGTTCGGCCATCGCCGACGGCTCATAGAGATTGCGCCCGTCGAAAATCAACGGCGCCTTGAGCACCGATTTCAAATGCGCGAAATCGGGGCTCTTGAATTCCTTCCATTCGGTCACGATGACGAGTGCGTCGGCGCCCGCGACCGTTTCGTCTTGCGACTTGGCGAACGTCAAACGCGCAAGCGCATCGGGCGCACCGGCCAGATCGAGCGGAAACACGCGCCGAGCTTCGTCCAGCGCCACCGGATCGTAGGCGCGAACCTGCGCGCCCCGCGCGAGCAGCGCCGCAATCAATCGCCGGCTCGGCGCCTCGCGCATGTCGTCGGTGTTCGGCTTGAACGCCAGCCCCCAAACTGCGAAGGTACGTCCGGTCAGATCGCTGCCCAGACGCTGAACGATCTTTTCGACCAGCACTTCCTTCTGGTCGTGATTGACGTCTTCGACCGCCTGCAAAATCCGCAGACGTTGCCCGTTTTCGTCGGCGGTGCGCACGAGCGCCTGCACGTCCTTGGGAAAGCACGAGCCGCCATAGCCGACGCCGGCATACAAAAAGTGGTACCCGATACGCGGATCGGAACCGATGCCGCGGCGCACTTGCTCGATGTCCGCACCCACTCGATCGGCCAGGTTCGACATTTCGTTCATGAACGAGATGCGCGTGGCGAGCATGGCGTTGGCCGCGTATTTCGTAAATTCGGCCGAGCGCACGTCCATATACAGCGTGCGCTCGTGATTGCGATTGAACGGCGCGTAAAGTCGCTTCATCTTTTCGCGCGCGACGAGGCCGGCTTCGTCATCGTCGATGCCGATCACGATACGATCGGGCCGCATGAAATCGTCGACCGCAGCGCCTTCCTTCAGGAATTCCGGGTTCGAGACGACCGAGAACCGATGCGCCGCGCTGGCGCTGAGCCCGCGCGCACCGAGCTCGGCCGCGATGGCGGCGCGCACGCGTTCGGCGGTGCCTACCGGTACCGTCGATTTGTCGACGATGACCTTGAAGCCGTTCGAATAGCGGCCGATGTTGCGCGCGGCTTCCAGCACATACTGCAGGTCGGCCGAGCCGTCCTCGTCGGGCGGCGTGCCGACGGCGATGAACTGGACGTCGCCATGCTCCACGCTGGCCTTCACGTCGGTGGAAAACGTAATGCGGCCGTGCGCGCGCGTGCGAGCGATGATTTCTTGCAGGCCCGGTTCGTGAATCGGCACACCGCCGCTGTTCAGGATATCGATCTTGCGGGGGTCGACGTCGAGACAGAAGACGTCGTTGCCGATTTCGGCCAAGCACGCGCCCGTGACGAGACCGACATAGCCCGTGCCGATGATGGTGATTTTCATCAGAGGTTGCTCCGAGAAACCTCGGGCTTTAGTCCGAGGAGGTAAGGAGCGCCGCCGCAAGGCGGCATTCCCGGGTTAGTATGCGCGGCATGATCGACGCCAGACCTAAGATGTCGAAAAGCGTCTACGACGCATCTTGGTCGTCCTTCCGAGACAAGCTCCGCTATAAAGCGATCACGCACGGAGCGCGGTTCGAAGAAGTGAATGAAGCGTCTTCTTCCGTAACCTGTTCTGCGTGCCATGCGCGCAGCGGCCCTAGCGGGCTGAAAGGCTTGCGAATAAGAGAGCGGCAGTGCGGTAGTTGCGGTTGTGTACATGATCGCGACATCAATGCTGCGCTGAACATTCTCCGATGCGGACGTGCATCGCCAGTTGTGGGAATCACCCGCCTTTAGGCGGGTGAGGACGTCAAACGCCTTCCGATAGAGGGTGCATCAAGCTTGCGTCGCGATGGGCTCGATGCGGCGCGGCGCATACGTTTCCCAACCGCTGCAACCTGGGCACTGCCAATAGAACAGGCGCGCCCGGAAACCGCAATTTTGGCATGTGTAACGTGGCAAATTTTTGGTGCGCTGCTTGATCAGCGTGCGCATCAGTTCCAGCTCGCCCCGGCGCGGCTCCTCGGCCGCTTCGATTTGCGCATCGAGCAGACGCGTCATCCCGGCGAGGTTCGGCGCCGCCCGCATCTGCGCGCGGGCCAGCGCATGGGCCGCCTCGGCGCCACACAGCTGCGCGACGTGCGGATAGGCGACGTCGAGCAGATCGCTCGACCCATAGCGCTCGACATAGCCGCGCAGCAAAGCGGCGCCTTCTTGCGGCCGCGATTGAGCCGCGAACGCCTTCATCAATTTTTCCGCGACGAGCGGCAAATATGAGGGATTTTGCGACTCCACGCGCCGCCACGCGTCGAGCGCGCCAGCATGATCGCCCCGGGCGGAGGCCACGTCGCCGGCCAGGATCGTCGCCCGTACGTTTGCGGGGTTCGCCTCGAGCGCGCGCCCGAGCTGCGCGTCGGCCTGCTCGGCGTCCTTGCGCTGCAACGCCTCTTGCGCCAATTCGCAATGGAACTGCGCGATTTCCTTGGCGAGCGAGTCCGCGCCCATCGTCTCGAGCCGGCGCGCCGCGTCGATCGCCTTCGTCCAGTCTTTTTCGATCTCGTAGATCGTCAGTAGCGCGCGCTGCGCGTCGCGGGCGTATTCGCCGGCGTCGAGCCGGCCGAGGGCCTCCTCGGCGCGATCGAGCAGACCCGCCTTCAGAAAGTCCTGACCGAGTTCGAACAGCGCGTGATCGCGCTCGCTGGCCGGCAAATCCGCGCGGCTCAGCAAATTCTGATGAATGCGGATCGCGCGGTCCGTTTCGCCCCGGCGACGAAACAAGTTGCCGAGGGCGAAATGCAGTTCGATCGTTTCAGGATCGAGCTTGACGACTTCGATGAATGCATCGATCGCCTGATCCGGCTGCTCGTTCAAGAGGAAGTTCAGGCCGCGGAAGTAAGAGCGCGGCAGATTGGCGCTTTCGGACAGCAGCGTCTTCAAGTCATAGCGCGATGCCATCCACCCGAGCGCGAACGCAACGGGGATGACAAGGAGCCACCAGAAATCGAGATCCATGCGAAGGTCAAAGAAGCGGCGAAAAGAGATACGTGCGAACGAACGGTCGACTCAGATGACCGGAGGCATCGGCGGCTCGACAACGGTGGGCGGCGTCTGTTCGCGCGCGGCGCGAAGCTCTCGCCGCGTGCGCGCATTCTCGAGCTTGAGCCGTACGACAGCGGGTACCGCGGAGACCAGGCCGGCGAGCAAGCCGACGCCGAAGAACGCGAGGCCGATCAAGATGAGCGGCGCTTGCCATACGTAGCCGGCGAAGCTCAGCGATGCGCTTTGCTGGTTGGCGAGCGCGAGGACGAGCAGCACCACGAACACGAGCACACGGATCACCCAGACGATAAATTTCATGAAAGCTCTCTCGACGGCGAATACGGTTGTCGTTAAGGCAGCGCTAGGCTGCGTGCATCCACGTATGACGCACCAGCACCCGACGCCTCGGCGCCAACGTAAAAGTGCCCCGTATTGTAATGGAAAGGATGTGGGGCTGGCCGGGCCGCGTTAGGCCGGGCCGCGTTAGGCCGGGCCGCGTTAGGCCGGGCCGCGTTAGGCCGGGCCGCGTCAGGCGCCCCCTCGATTGCAATGCATGGTCCATGCCGCGCGCTCGGCTGGCATATACGCGCGCCTGCGCAAATCGGCGCGACTGCGTCAGACCGATCGTGCTCCCGAGCAGCCGCCGTCGAAGCCACCCGCATGCGCTAAATAAAAAAGCGCCCGAAGGCGCTTTTTCGAATTGCTTTGCCGGTTTTACTGTCGACCTTGGCGTCGAGGACACCACCGACGACGAGCCCAGCCTACGATGCACCGCCCCCTTCAACAGGGGCGCTGCGCCGCATTCAAAGATCGTCGTCCGCCTGATCCGGCTTGAGCGGCTCGCCGGCCCGGCCGTCCACCCGCTCACGCAGTTCCTTGCCGGGTTTGAAGTGCGGCACGTGCTTTTCCGGCACGAGCACCTTCTCTCCCGATTTCGGATTGCGCCCGACGCGAGATGGGCGACGGTTCAGACCAAAGCTGCCGAAGCCGCGAATTTCGATGCGATGCCCCTTGGCCAACGCCTCGGACATCGCATCAAGCATCGTCTTGACTGCGAAATCCGCATCTTTGAGAACAAGCTGCGGAAATCGCGCTGCCAACTGGGCGACCAATTCCGATTTGGTCATACTGCGGCAAACCTCTCAAAGGCTTACTGATTCTGGCCGTCGAGCTTGGCCTTGAGCAGAGCGCCAAGGTTCGTCGTGCCGGAAGCTGCCGAATTCGTGTCGGCCGCGAGGCCGCGAATCGCTTCTTGCTGCTCGGCGGAATCCTTGGCCTTGATCGACAGGTTGATGCCACGCGACTTGCGATCGATGTTGATGATCATCGCGTTGACCTTGTCGCCTTCCTTCAGCACGTTGCGAGCATCTTCGACGCGATCTTGCGCGATTTCCGAAGCACGCAGGTAGCCTTCGACTTCAGCCGACAGCGCAACCACCGCGCCCTTGGCGTCGACCGTCTTCACCGTGCCGTCGACGATCGAACCCTTGTCGTTCATCGCAACGAAGTTGCTGAACGGATCGCCTTCCAGCTGCTTGATGCCAAGCGAAATGCGTTCCTTCTCGACGTCGATGCCGAGCACGACCGCTTCCACCTCGTCGCCCTTCTTGTACTTGCGTACGGCTTCTTCGCCGGCTTCGCTCCACGACAGATCCGACAGGTGGACCAGGCCGTCGATGCCGCCGGGCAGACCGATGAACACGCCGAAGTCGGTGATCGACTTGATGGCGCCCGTGATCTTGTCGCCCTTCTTGAAGTTGCGGCTGAAATCGTCCCACGGGTTCGGCTTGCATTGCTTCATGCCGAGGCTGATACGACGACGGTCTTCGTCGATCTCGAGCACCATGACTTCGACTTCGTCGCCGAGCTGAACAACCTTCGAGGGAGCGACGTTCTTGTTCGTCCAGTCCATTTCCGACACGTGCACCAGGCCTTCGATGCCCGATTCGACTTCGACGAACGCGCCGTAGTCGGTGATGTTCGTGACCTTGCCGAACAGACGCGTGCCCGACGGGTAGCGGCGCGAGATGCCTTCCCACGGATCGTCGCCCAATTGCTTGATGCCGAGCGAAACGCGGTTCTTCTCTTGGTCGAACTTGAGGATCTTGGCCGTGACTTCTTGGCCGACCGACAGCACTTCGCTCGGGTGACGCACACGACGCCACGCGATATCGGTGATGTGCAGCAGGCCGTCGATGCCGCCGAGGTCGACGAACGCGCCGTAATCGGTGATGTTCTTGACCACGCCGTTGACGATCGCGCCTTCCTTCAGCGTCTCGAGCAGCTTCGCGCGCTCTTCGCCTTGCGTCGCTTCGATGACGGCGCGGCGCGACAGCACCACGTTGTTACGCTTGCGGTCGAGCTTGATGACGCGGAATTCGAGCGTCTTGCCTTCGTACGGCGTCGTGTCCTTGACCGGACGCGTGTCGACGAGCGAACCCGGCAGGAACGCGCGGATGCCGTTCACCATGACGGTCATGCCGCCCTTGACCTTGCCCGTGATCGTGCCGGTCACGAGTTCGTTGTTGTCGAGCGCCTTTTCCAGCGACAGCCACGAAGCGAGACGCTTCGCCTTGTCGCGCGAGAGGATCGTGTCGCCATATCCGTTTTCGAGCGCGTCGATCGCGACCGAAACGAAGTCGCCCGCCTGCACTTCTACCTCGCCCGCGTCGTTCAGGAACTCTTCGAGCGGGATATAGGCTTCGGACTTGAGACCTGCATTGACGACCACGAAGTTGTGGTCGACACGCACGACTTCGGCGGAAATCACTTCGCCGGCGCGCATGTCTTGCTTGGTCAGCGACTCTTCGAAGAGAGCCGCGAAAGATTCGGTGTTCGGGTTGGAGGTTTGCAGGTCGGACATAAAAATCGTAAATGCATGGCTTCGCGATTGTCAGTGCCGGCAACGAACAACCGGGCACGCTACGACGGCGATGCGAACGCCATACGGGGTTAAGGGTTGAAACCACGCTCAAAGCGCTACCGCGCCTCGAGCACCTACCGCTCCCGATACCACTTCGCCACTTCGCCGACCGCCTGATCGATCGAAAGCGTTGAGGTATCCAGCAGCTTTGCATCTGCCGCGGGCTTGAGCGGAGCGGCGGCGCGACTGCTGTCACGTTCGTCGCGCTCGCGCAAATCCCGAAGCAAGTCATCCATATTAGCAGAAAAGCCTTTTTGGATCAATTGCTTATACCGCCTGGCGGCGCGTGCCTCGACGCTGGCCGTCAAAAACACCTTCAGCACGGCGTCGGGGAAGATGACGGTGCCCATGTCGCGGCCGTCCGCCACGAGCCCCGGTTCCTTGCGGAAGGCCCGCTGGCGTGCCACGAGCGCCGCCCGAACGTTCTGATGGACCGCGATGGCCGAGGCGCGATTGCCGATTTCCTCCGCCCGGATCTCGCTCGATACGTCGACGCCGTCGAGCTGCGCGCAGCCCTCGCGGAACGTAATATGCAATTCGTCCACGAGCGCGGCGAGCGCGTCCGCGTCCGTGGCGGCGACGCCGTAGCGCACGCTCGCCAAGGCGGCCAAGCGGTATAGTGCGCCGCTGTCGAGCAAATGAAAGCCGAGCTGGGCGGCGACGAGCGCCGCCACGGTGCCCTTGCCGGAAGCGGTCGGGCCGTCGATGGCGATGACGGGAGTCTGATGGAAGGGGCGAGTCGGTTTCATCTAAAGAATGAGAGCATCGGGCCGGACATCAGGCGCCGACGAGCGCCGCGAAGCGGTCGAAATAATCGGGAAACGTCTTGCCGACGCACTTCGGATCGTTGATGCGCACGGGCACGGCGCCGAGCGCAACGAGCGAGAAACACATCGCCATGCGGTGATCGTCGTAGGTGTCGATGGCGGCGCCGGGCGTGAGCCGCGCGGGCGGCGTCACGACGAGGAAGTCCTCGCCCTCCTCGACCGTTGCGCCCACCTTGCGCAGCTCCTTCGCCATGGCCGCGATGCGATCCGTTTCCTTCACGCGCCAGCTGCCGATGTTGCGCAGCCGCGTCGTTCCGCGCGCGAACAGCGCGCACACGGCGATCGTCATCGCGGCGTCGGGTATGAGATTGAAGTCCATGTCGACCGCTTCGAGCTGGCCGTGATCGTGGCCCACGCCGCGCACCTCGATCCAGTCCGCGGCCATCGTGACGTTCGCGCCCATCGCCGTCAGTGCGTCCGCGAACGCGACATCGCCTTGAATGCTCTCGCGTCCCACGCCGACGACGCGCACGGGCCCGCCCCCGATCGCACCCGCTGCGAGGAAGTAAGACGCCGAGGACGCATCGCCCTCGACCATGATCGCGCCCGGCGCCTGGTAGCGCACGCCGGCCGGCACCGTGAAGCGCTGCCAGCCCTCGCGGGCGACCGCCACGCCGAAGCGTTCCATCAGCTTCATCGTGATTTCGATGTAAGGCTTGGAGATCAGCTCGCCTTCGACTTCGACGACGATCTCGCCGGATTTCGCGCGCACGAGCGGCAGCGTCATCAAGAGGGCCGTCAGGAACTGGCTCGAGACGTCGCCGCGGACGCGAATCGGCTCGTCCACCGCAATGTCCCCCGCGCGGATGCGCAGCGGCGGGTAGCCTTCGTTCGCCTCGTAATCGATCCGCGCACCGATTTGGCGCAGGCCGTCGACGAGGTCGCCGATCGGCCGCTCGTGCATACGCGGCACGCCGTGCACGCGATAGTCGCCGCCGTTTACGGCGAGCGCGGCGGTCAACGGGCGAATCGCCGTGCCCGCGTTGCCCAGAAAAAGATCGGCGGTCTTGGCGGTAAACGCGCCGCGCGTGCCCTGAACGACGCACCGATCGCCCTCGCGCGTGAACTTGACGCCGAGCTTTTCGAGCGCGTCGAGCATCACGCGCGTGTCATCCGAATCGAGCAAGTTCGAAATCGCCGTTTCGCCTTCGGCCAGGGCCGCCAACAACAGCACGCGGTTCGAGATACTCTTCGAGCCGGGCAGGTGGACGGTGCCTTGCGCCCGCGAATAAGGTCCGAGATCGAGGTATTCCATGATGTTTCCTTTCATTTCGGGGCGATATCGCCGCTGACGCGGCCGCCGCGTTCCTGCCATTGGCTGCGCGCTTCGCGCGAGCGTGCGAATACCGCCTCTAGGGCCGCGCCGTCGCCGGCCACGATCGCCGCACGCAGGCGCGCGAGCACCGCCGTGTAGCCGTCGAGCTCGGCGACGAGCGCCTCCCGGTTGGCCAAGCAGACATCACGCCACATCTCGGGATTGGACGCCGCAATCCGCGTGAAATCGCGAAAACCGCCGGCAGCGAACGAGAATTTCAGCGCCGCGTCGGGCGCGCCCAAAATGCGCTCGACGAGCGCGAACGACAGCAGATGGGGCAAGTGACTGACTGACGCGAACACGCGGTCGTGCTGCTCGTGGCTCATCGTGCTGACCAGCGCACCCGTTGCGCCCCATAGGGCTTCGACGCGGGCGACGTCTGGCGAACGATTCTCGGGCAGCGGACAGAGTACGACGTTGCGGCCGACGTATAGATCGGGCAGCGCGGCTTCGACGCCGCTCGACTCGCGCCCTGCGATGGGGTGAGCGGGCACGAATTGAGCGATCCGACCGCCGAGCGCCGCGCGCGCCGCAGCCACGACGTCCGACTTCGTACTTCCGGCATCGGTGACGATCGTCGCGTCGCTCAAGAACGGCGCAATGCGCTCGAGCAGCGGCCCCGTCTGAGCGACCGGCGCCGCGATCAGCACCAGATCGGCGCGGTCCAGCGCAGCGCGAAGTTCGTCGTCGCGATCGAGCGCCGCGACATCGTCGACGACGCCGAGCTCGCGCGCCCGCTCGGCGGAGGCGCGGGAACGCCCCACGCCGACGATGCGTCCGCTGCCGGCGGCACCGGCTCGCTCGCGCAGGGCGCGCGCGAGCGAGCCGCCGATCAGCCCGACGCCAAAAATGACGAGTTTGTCGAAAGTGAACGTTGTCACGGGTTGCTCGCAAGCTGAAAAGCGCGCGCATAGGGCGCGCGCAGCGGGTAAATCAGGGACGACAAGCGCGGCCGCGCAGTGCGCTTCACCCTCACGCGAGCGCCGTTTCGAGTGCCGCGATAAACGCCTCGTTCTCCTCGGGCAGACCAATCGTCACACGCAACCACTGCGGCAAACCGTAATTGCCGACCGGGCGCACGATGACCCCCTGCTTGAGCAATTCGAGGTTCACGCGCGCACCGGCGCCGTCGTCATGCCCCACGCGCACGAGCACGAAGTTGCCGAACGACGGCACATACTCGAGGCCGAGCTTTTCGAAGGCCTCGGTCAGCCGTCGATAACCGGCCGTGTTCAGCGCGGCCGTCCGCGCTAGGAACGCCGTATCGCCCAGCGCCGCGATCGCCGCGGCCTGCGCCATCGTGTTCACATTGAACGGCTGACGCAGCCGATTGAGCAAATCGGTCAACCCGGGCTGTGCGATGGCGAACCCGACGCGCAAGCCGGCAAGACCAAACGCCTTCGAGAACGTGCGGGACACAGCCAGGTTCGGGTAGCGCCCCACCCAGGCGATCGAATCGTAGCGATGCGCTTGCGCAAGGTATTCGGTGTAGGCCTCGTCGAGCACCACGATCACGCGCGTGGGCACCTTCTCGAGAAATGCTTCGAGCGCCGGGCCATCGATGAACGTGCCCGTCGGATTGTTCGGATTGGCGACGAACACTAGGCGCGTGTCGTCTTCGATCGCGGCCAGCATCGCATCGAGATCGTGGCCGTACTCGCGCGCGGGCACGACGATCGCGCGTGCGCCGAGCCCTTGCGTGGCAAGCGCGTAGACCGCAAACGAATATTGCGAATAGACGACCGACTGCCCGCTTTCGACGAACGCATGCGCGGCCATTTCGAGAATGTCGTTGCTGCCGTTGCCGAGCGTGATCCATTCAGCCGGCACGCCATAGCGCGCCGCGAGCGCGCCCTTCAGCTCGAACGCATTCGCATCCGGATAGCGGCCGAGTTCGGACGCGGCCCGCACCATCGCGGCCTTGGCCGACTCCGGCATCCCGAGCGGGTTTTCGTTCGAAGCCAGTTTCACGATGCGCGCTTCGTCGAGCCCGAATTCGCGCGCGACTTCGGAAATCGGCTTACCGGCGACGTAGGGCGCGATTTGGCGCACGTACGATGGGCCGTATTGCAAGGTCATGAGCATCTCCAAGGCGGACAGCGCAGGGTGGCGCGGCGGGCAAGCGCCGGGCTACCGCGAACGCGGATACGAGCCGAGAATCTTAAGGAACGCGGCCTTCTTCCCGAGCTCGGCGAGCGCGGCGGCAACGGACGGGTCCTCGCGATGACCTTCGACGTCGATGTAAAAGTAGTACTCCCAGGTGCCCACGCGGGCCGGGCGCGATTCGAAGCGCGTCATCGACACGCCGTGGCGCGCGAGCGGCTCGAGCAGCTTGAACACGGCGCCCGGCTCGTTCTTGACCGAAACGATCAGCGAAGTTTGATCGTGCCCGCTGCGGCCGGCCGGCGCGTGTCCGATCATCACGAAGCGGGTTCGATTGTGCGGATCGTCCTGAATCAGCGCGTACGCGATCTGCAGACCGTAGTACGACGCCGCGCGGTCGCTTGCAATCGCGGCGACGGTCGGATCGGCGGCGGCCATGCGCGCGGCCTCGGCATTGCTCGACACGGCTTGCCGCTCGATGTGCGGCATATGCGTGGAGAGCCAACGTTGGCACTGCGCCAGCGCTTGCGGATGGGCGCAGACGCGGGTAATGCCCGTGAGCGCCCCGCTTTGCGTCAGCAGGTTGTGCCGAATCGGCAAAGCCAGTTCGCCGCCGATCAGCAACTGCGATTGCAGCAGCAAATCGAGCGTACGCGAGACCGCCCCCTCGCTCGAGTTCTCGACGGGCACGACGCCGAATTCGGCGCCGCCCGCCTCGACCGAACGAAACACCTCGTCGATCGACGGGCAAGGCAAGCCTTCGATCGACCGACCGAAGTACTCGTACATCGCCTCTTCGCTATAGGTGCCGGCCGGCCCGAGGTAAGCCGCGGTAACGGGGCGCTCGAGCGAGCGGCTCGCCGCCATGATCTCGCGCCAAATCGCGCTGATGTGATCGCCCGCCAGCGGGCCCTCGCTCATGCCCTGCAAGCGCGAGATGACCTGCTGCTCGCGCTCGGG
>Ga0310811_10004417_pt1 | contig 17667 bp, 11 predicted proteins | sample YCmetagenome_FD_207642 | JGI IMG/M metagenome (GOLD analysis project Ga0310811, IMG submission 207642) | Soil microbial communities from experimental microcosm in Duke University, North Carolina, United States - YC | ecosystem: Engineered > Artificial ecosystem > Soil microcosm > Unclassified ...
GCGCGGTGCTGGCGGCGGGCAATGGCTTGATGGCATTGTCGACCCCGATGACGGATGCCGATATAGATGCCATCATCGCGGCCGTATCGGGGGCGCTATCCGAAGTGTCGGCTTCGCTCTGACGACCTGATTCAGGACCAACCAGGCAAGAAGAACAACAAGGCAAGAATGTCAGCCAAGATCGATCCCATCACGCGATCCGTCGTCCAGCATCGGCTCAGTTCGATCGTAAAAGAGATGGGCGAGGCCATGCTTCGCACCTCCTATTCCCAGATCCTCAATTCCAGCCGCGATTTTTCGCTGGCGATTTGCGACACGGGTGGGCGGCTGATTGCACAGGCCGACCACCTGCCGGTCCATGTCGGCGCGCTGCCATGGGCGACGCTGGCGATCGAGGAACGCTTCAAGGACGTCAAGCCGGGCGACGTCTTCCTGCTCAACGATCCCTATTTCGGCGGCAGCCATCTACCCGACCTGACCGCCTTCGTGCCGGTATTTGACGGCGACAAGCGCCTGCTCTGGACCATCGTGCGCGCCCATCAAAGCGATATCGGCGGCGCCACCCACGGCGCCTATAACCCCGGCGCGACCGAGATCTGGCAGGAGGGCCTGCGGATCCCGCCGATCAGGCTCTCCGAGGCCGGCCGGCCTCGCGAGGATTTGCTCGATATGCTGGCGCTGAACGTGCGAAACCCGCGCGAGTTTCGCGGCGACCTCGCCGCGATGCTGGGCGCGGCCCACCTCGGCGAGCGCCGCGTCTCAAAGCTGTTCCGCGAGTTCGGTGCCGTGGTGGTCGAAGCCGCCATCGAGGCGATCCTCGATGCGACGGAGCAGCAGGCGCGCGCGGTGGTTTCGACCTGGAAGGACGGCGTGTTTCACGGAGAAGCATTTCTCGACGATGACGGTCATGGCCGCACCGACATCCGGATCGCGGCAAAGGTCACCAAGAAGGGCGGCGATGTCGAGGTCGATCTCTCGCAGTCCGATCCGCAATCCACGAGCTTTGTGAATTCCTCGCATGCCAACATGCAGGCCGCCGTTGCGATGGCGTTTGCCTATCTGATCGACGCCGAAATCCCGAAGAACACCGGCGCGTTGCGCCCGCTGAAGGTGATCGCCAAACAAGGCACGATCGTCTGGGCCGATCCGGGCCGGCCGGTGACGCTGTGCACCAGCCATCCCTCCAACGAGATCGTCGAAGCGATCGTGAAGGCGATGTCGGCGTCCTGCCCGGAGCGCGCGATGGCGGGATGGAGCCGCAGGTTCCGGATCGCGATCCAGGGTGAAGACCCGCGGACGGCGAAGAATTTCATCTGGCATTTGTTTCAGGCACGCCCGGGCGGCGGCGCATCATCCGGCGGCGACGGCTGGTCGTCGATCGGCGAATGGCACAGCGTGGGCGGTCTCAAATTCGGCAGTCTTGAAGTGGCCGAGGCGCGCTTCCCGTTGCACTTTCGCCGTCATGAGTTCCGCGAAGGTTCCGGCGGTGACGGCCAGTTTCGCGGCGGCCTCGGCGTTGCCCTCGATCTGGTGCTGGAGATCGAGAAGCCTGCACGCGGCAATACCGCGGGCGACGGCGCGCGCCATGGCCCGTGCGGCATGCTCGGCGGCGAGGACGGCAAGCCGCATCATTATCGCCTGCTGTCGGAAGGGCGCGAGCCGCGCCTGTTGCGCACCAAGGAGGTCGGCATCGAACTCCATCCGGGCGATTGCCTCGAGATACGCTCCTCGGGCGGCGGCGGCTGGGGGCCGCCGTCAAAACGATCGGCGGAAGCGCGCCGGCGCGACGCCGAACAGGGCCTGACCTCCGCGGAGCGGCGTAGCTAACGATGTTCACAATCGGAGTTGACGTCGGCGGAACCTACACCGACCTGGTGGCCACGGATGAGACCGGGCGCACCGTGTTTGCAAAATCGCCGTCCACGCCGGCCGATCAGTCGATCGGCGTCATGGCGGGGCTGGAAGAACTGGCGCGACGGCTGAACGTCTCGCGCGCCGACATGCTGGCCGCGACCGAGCGCCTGGTTCATGGCACCACGGTTGCGACCAATGCGCTGTTGGAACGCAAGGGCGCCAAAGTGGCGCTGCTCACCACCGACGGCCATCGCGACGTCATTGAAATGCGCGAGGGCCTCAAGCCCGACCGCTACGATCTGCGCTCGCCACCGCCGGAGCCCCTGGTGCCGCGCGAACTGCGCTTCGGCGTTCGTGAACGGCTGAAAGCCAACGGCGAGGTTCTGATCCCGCTCGACGAGGCCTCGCTCGATCAAGCCATCGCCGGCATCAGGAAATCCGGAGCGACCTCGGTCGCGGTGTGCTTTCTGCATTCCTATCTCAATCCGGTCCATGAACTTGCCGCAGTCGCGCGCCTGGCCAGGGCATTGCCCGGAATTAGCGTGTCGCGATCGAGCGACGTGCTGCCGCAGATCAAGGAATATGAGCGCGTCTCGACCACGATCGTGAACGCCTATGTCGAACCGATCGTGCGAGGCTATCTCGCCAGTCTCGCACAGCGCCTGGCCGAGGCCGGCCTCAAAGGCAGTCTGTTTGTCGTGCTGTCGCATGGCGGCATGGCGCCGGTCGGGGAGGCCTCGCGGCTGGCCGCAGGCACGGTGCTGTCGGGACCGGCCGGCGGCATGTCGGGCGGCCGGCGCTGCGCCGATCTGCTGGGCATTCCCGATCTGGTCCCGTTCGACATGGGTGGAACCTCGACCGACATTTCGCTGATCTCGGACGGTCAGGCCTCGTTGTCGGACGACGGCATGCTCGCCGGCCAGCGCATCGCGCTGCGCAGCCTCGACATTGCGAGCATCGCGGCCGGTGGCGGCTCGATCGCGAGCGTCGATGGAAGCCGCACGCTGCGGGTCGGGCCGGAAAGCGCGGGGTCGATCCCGGGTCCGGCCTGCTACGGCAATGGCGGGATGGCTGCGACCGTCACCGACGCCAATGTCGTGCTCGGCTATCTCGATGCGGCGGCGTTCATGGGCGGCAAGCGGCCGCTCGATCGTGCGGCGTCGGAAGCTGCGATCGATCGCGTGGCGGCGTCGCTGGAGCTGTCGCGGCAGCAAGCCGCGGCCGGCATCTACCGCATGATCAATCTGAAGATGGCAGACGGCATCCGCCTGATGACCTTGCGCCGCGGCGTCGATCCGCGGCGCTTTGCGCTGCTGAGTTTCGGTGGCGCGGCGGGTCTCCATGCCGCCGAGGTCGCGCGCGAGCTGGAGATCAAGCGCATCATCGTGCCGACGGTGGCCTCGGTGCTGTCGGCATGGGGCATGCTGACCAGCGATCTGCGCTATGAGATGAGCCGCACGCATTACGGCGCGGGCGCGCGGATTTCGCCCCTGAAGGCGCGTGAGCTGTTCGGCCAGCTGGAACAGGCGGCCGCCGGCCGGCTGCGCTCATGGTTCAAGGGACCGGTGTCGATCGAGCGCTCGGCCGAGATGCGCTACGGCGAACAAATCTTTGAGATCGACGTATCGCTGGATGGGCTCGACTGGGACGCGGCCGACCTCGTCGACCAGATCGAGGGCCGCTTTCATCGCAAGCACGAGGAGTTGTATACCTACGCTTCGCCGGGCCAGGAGGTCGTGTTCGTCAACGCGCGCGTCGCCGCGATCGGTGCGGTCGCACCGACCGATCAGGACACGCGACCGGCATCGGCTGCGGGCGTTTGCGCGCCGCGCGGCAAGCGGCAGGCATTCTTTGGCGATTGGCGCGAAGTTCCAGTCTATGCGCTCGATGCGCTGCGGCCGGGGCATTCCCTGACCGGTCCCGCCATCATCGAGGCCGAGACCACGACAGTGCTGGTCGATACCGGTGACCGCGTGACCGTGAATGCGCTCGGCTGGCTCGATATTGCGTTGCGCTGATCGCAACATTTGATTTCAACTGGTCAGCTTTGCGCGCTAATCTCGCAGGCGCTGGAGCGTCGCAAGCCAGGGTCAGGTTGGCGTTTGAGGCCGCGTTGATGAAAACAATAAGAGGAAGCAGACGTACGCTGGCCTTGCTCGCCGCCATGTTCGTCGCGGCGACCCCGCTCGCGGCTCAACAGGCTCAGGACACCGGCGCGACCGATGCGGAGATCCGAATCGGCAATATCATGCCTTACACCGGGCCGCTGGCCGCGTTTGCGGCGATCGGCAGGGCCGAGGCTGCCTATTTCGACATGATCAACGATCGCGGCGGCGTCAACGGCCGGAAGATCAGGTTCATCTCCCGCGACGACAGTTCCAGTCCAAAGATGGCGGTCGAACACACCCATCAATTGGTCGAGCAGGAGAACGTGCTCCTGATGTTCAGCGCGTTCGGCACGCCCGGCAATCTGGCGACGCGGACCTACCTTAACGAAAAAAAGGTTCCGCAGCTCTTTGTCGCCTCCGGCGACGAGGAATGGGCGCATCCAAAACGGTTTCCGTGGACGATGGGCTGGCAGCCGACATTTCGCGCCGAGGGGCAGATCTACGCCAATTACATCCAGGCCGCCTATCCCGATCGCAAGATCGCCGTGCTTTGGCAGAACGACCAGTTCGGCCGCGACCTCTTTCGCGGATTGCAGGAAGGACTGGGCGTCACCGCCCGCATGATCGCCGCCGACATTGCCATCGAGGCGGATATGTCGATCGATACCCAGGTCGACATCCTCAAGAGTTCCGGTGCCGAAGTGCTCGTACTCAATTGCGCGCCGCCAATTTCGGCGCGTGCTATTCGGCGCGCGGCTGAGCTGGATTGGCATCCGGTGGTGCTGCTGGTGAACGCGGCGGCTTCGATTGCAAATGCGCTGAGGCCGGCAGGCCTTCAGAATGCCGTTGGCGTGATATCGACCTCGTTCCTCAAGGACGCCGGCGACGCCACCTGGAAAGAAGATCCCTCCATCAAGACCTGGTTGGCGTTCATGGACAAATATTATCCCGATGGCGACAAGGAGGATAGTTACGCCATCTTCGGCTATGCCGCGGCGGAGACGCTGGTTCAGGTGCTGAGCCAGTGCGGCAGCGACCTGTCGCGCGAAAACATCATGCGGCAGGCAGCCTCGCTGAAGAACTACCGGAGTTCGATCATCCTACCGGGTATTGCCATCAACACCGGGCCCGCAGACTTCCGCCCCATCGAGCAAATGCGGCTGGTGCAGTTCGACGGCACCGCCTGGCAGCCGATCGGGGACGTGATCGAGAGCGCGTTTGCGAGCCGGCCCGGGGACAATTGAGTAGAAGACAGGTGGCGGCGTTCCCCGGATGCTGCGCAGCACGCCGCATTCGCGGTGTGGTGCGCTGCTGATCCGGGGCCCATCGTGTATCGGAGGTGGGTCCCCCGATGCGCAATTGCGCATCTGAGCTCTGCGGAGCAGCGTTCCACGCTGCACCGCGTCCGGGACACGCATGCGGGGGTGGTCTACTTCTTCTGCCCGTAATTCAGCAACCCGCCCTTGCTTTTCGGCGGATGCGCCCGGAGCCCTTCCTCATTGGGTTCGGTGCCCCAGCCGGGGCGATCCGGGATCACCAGATGACCGTCGACGATCTCGGGCACATGGGTGAACAATTCATGGTCCCAGGCGAGACGGTCGATGTCGTTCTGCATGGTGCAGAGATGGCCGTAGAAATTATGTGGCGCGACGTTCACCTCGAAATGTTCGGCGGCAGTGGCGATCTTCATCGATTGCCACACCCCGTTCCATGGCGTGTCGATGATCGCGACATCCATCGCCTGCTCGGTGAAGTAGGGCAGGAATTCGCGCAGGCCTAGGAGCGTCTCGCAGGATGAGATCGGGTGCGGGCTCTGGCGGCGGATATAGCCGAGCGCGTGCGGATTGAAAGTGTCGATCTCGACCCAGAACATGTCCATATCCTTGATCGTGCGCAGGATCTTCAGATAGCCCTCGGTCTTGGCGTTGAAGTTGAGGTCGAGCAGAAGATCGACATCGGGGCCGGCGCCGTCGCGGATAGCTTCGAGATGCATGCAGAGATTGCGCAGCACCGTGCGGTCGACGTTGATCTCGGGCTCGAACGGCGAGCCGAAGCCGGGCCGCCAGCCCAGCGGCTTGCCGTCGGTATAGACGAAGATATTGGTCTTCATCGCGGTGAAGCGCTTCTCACGCACCTCGCGGCCGATTGACTTGACGCCGTCGAGATCGGTAATTGCCGGCTTGAACCAGTCCGGATGGTTGATGCGCCAGGTCGCGCAATGCGACCAGTAGACCCGGATGCGGTCGCGGATCTTGCCGCCCAGCAATTCGTAGCAGGGCACGCCGAGTGCCTTGGCCTTGACGTCGAGCAGCGCGTTCTCGATGGCGCCGAGCGCCAGCGCCACCACGCCACCGGCCGCCGGGCGGGTGGCGGAAAACAGTTCCGCATAAATCCGTTCATGCTGGAACGCGTTCTTGCCGACCACCCGCGCCGAGAGCCGTTCGATCGCAGTCGTCACCCCGGGCGCGCCAAAACCTTCGTCGTATTCGCTCCAGCCGACGATGCCGTCTTCGGTCATGATCTTGACGAAGTGATAGTTGCGCCAGCCGGCGTCGCAGGAGAGCGTTTCGACGCTTCTTACACTGGATGATTTGGCCATGATTTCCCGCCCCGGCTGTTGTTGTCGTTGTCTGATAACAACAACGGATTGGCTGGGTGTCAATCGCAGGCGCTCGCGGGATGAGGCGAGGGCACCTAAGCCTGCGGTGGAAACAATGTCGGCTGGCGCCGCTCGAACACCTGGCGGCCGTTCTTGAAGCCCATCAGCACGTCAGGCAGTTCCGCAATCGCGTTCGCGCCAGTGTCGGTGTCGAGGATGACGAGATCGGCGGGATTGCCTGTTGCGATGCCGTAATCCCGCAGGTTCATCAGTCGCGCCGGCAGGTCCGTCACCAGATCGAGGCAGGCGTCGAACTCGCTGATCCCGGCATGGGCGACGTTGGCGTAGAGATTGGCCATGCGCAGCAAGGACGCATCGCCGAACGGCGTGAAGGGATTGAGCACATTGTTGGTCGCGACCGAACACAGGACGCCGTTCTCGACCAACCGGTGCGCTACCGTGAGGCCGCGCGGCGAATTGTGGGTGGCGTCGCGCCCCATCAGATAGAGGTCGGTTGCGGGCAACACGGTGACCGCAACGCCGGCCTTCGCCAGCCGTTCGGTCGCTGCCTTGAGCCGGTCCGGTGGCAGCGCGGAGAGCTTGGTCGCGTGTCCAATCGCGACGCGGCCATGGTAATTTCGCCGCTCGGTCTGCCGGCAGACTTCCTCGAGATGCCACCATGACGGATCGAGGTCGAAGTCGAGATGCAGATCGACGTCGACGTCGAATTCTCGCGCCAGGTCGAACACTTTCTCGAGATGCGCATTCGGATCGGTGTCCGTGTAGGGACAGCCGCCGATCACCTCGCCGCCGCCGCGCAGCGCTGCGATCAAAAAGTCTTCCGCGCCGGGATCGTTGGTCAGGCCTTCCTGCGGAAACACGCAGATCGAAAGGTCGATCGCCCAGGCATAGTCGCGCTTCAGCGCCTTGATCGCCTCAAAGCCGCGCAGCGCAATGCGCGGATCGATTTCAACGTGGGTGCGCATGCGCGTGGTGCCGTGCACGACGGCGCGCTCGATCACGCGTGCGCCCCGGGCATAGACATCCTCGACGGTGAAATCGCGCTTCATGGCCGCAACTGCGGCAATGGCATCGCTCACCGTCGCATGGTCATGCCCGCAGCGGCCGAGCAGGCAGGCCTTGTCGAGATGGATATGGGTGTCGACGAAGCCGGGAAGGGCGAGCTTGCCGCCGACATCGATCTCGGGCGCGTCGCAGGCAAGCCGCGGCTCGATCGCGGCGATCCGGCCACCGGATACGCCGATATCGACCGCGGTGGCCGAGGACCGGGTCCGGGCGTTGCGGAAGATCAGGTCGAAGGCGGTGCGCGCGCTCATCGGAAGAGCCTAGCGGAAGAGTTGTCGCGGAACAGCCCCCCATTGTGTGCAGTTTCCAGCCCACACTGTTCATAATATATGCATGCAATTCGATGAACCGGTTGTAGGGTTTCCTCGCCCGGGAGAAGCCGTCATGTCAATTGCCGCCAAAGCCGGAGCCCGCCCCGAAGGCAAATCCATGTCAGACGCCGAAGTCGTCGAAGCCTATCTCACCGCGTCGATGATCCGGGATCCGGACGCGGCCGCGGCCTATATGAAGCCGGGCACGGTCATCACCTTCACCGGCGGGCGCGAGTTCGATCACCCGCGCGGGCCGACCGGCTTCAACGCGCGGCGTTACCGCTGGGTCAAGAAGAAGATGGATCGCTTCGACGTCTGTCCGGGCGCCGGTGAGACGGTGGTTTACAGCATCGGCACGCTGTACGGCGAATGGATCGACGGCGCGCCGTTCGAGGGCAACCGCTATGTCGACCGCTTCGTCGTGAGGGATGGCCAGATCGTGAAGATGGATGTCTGGAACGACAGCGCCGAGCGCATCCTGGTGCAGCGCGGGATTGAGGCGTGAGGTAGACACCCCTCTCAAGTCCGTCATTCTGACGTGCGCGCAGCCCAATTCCGCATTACGGAAGAAAATTTCGCTTGCATCGGCAATGCGCTGGGAGAGTCCTTGCGCATCGTTCCCGATCCGACCATGAAGGATCGCTAATCTCTTGCGGGACTGGACATGCCTTTTCGTAAGCTCCTGATTGCCAACCGCGGCGAGATCGCCATTCGTATCGCGCGGGCCGCTGATGAGAGCGGCCTTGGCACCGTCGCGATCTATCCGGCGGATGACGCCCGGTCGCCGCATGTCCGCGCCGCTGCTGCGGCCCATGAAATCCCGGGGCGGGGCGCGCGGGCCTATCTCGATATCGAGGCGGTCATTGCCGCGGCCAAGGCCACGGGGTGCGATGCGCTGCATCCGGGCTATGGCTTTCTCAGCGAGAGCGCCGCACTCGCCCGGCGCTGCGCGGAAGCGGGGATCACCTTCGTCGGGCCTGCGCCGGCAGCGCTCGATCTGTTCGGCGACAAGGCGAAAGCCAGGGCGCTGGCAAAACACTGCGGCGTTCCCATCATCGAGGGCACCAGTGGCCCGACCACGCTGGAGGAGGCAAAGGCCTTCTTCGCGTCACTAGGCGACGGCGGCGCCGTCATGATCAAGGCGATCGCCGGCGGCGGCGGGCGCGGTATGCGCATCGTCGATGACGCCGAAAGGCTCGAGGAGGCCTATGCACGCTGCCAGTCCGAGGCGAAGGCCGCGTTTGACGGCGACGGCGTCTATGTCGAACGTCTCATTCGCAACGCCCGCCATATCGAGGTGCAGATCATCGGCGACCACCATGGTGCGATCAGCCATTTGTGGGAGCGCGAATGCACTATTCAGCGCCGGAACCAGAATCTGGGCACCTTCGAGTTCCTTACGGATGGTGATGCCAGAGGCGACGACCATGCCTTCGCCTTCATCGAAGCCAATCCGCGGCTTCAGGTCGAGCACACCGTGACCGAGGAGGTGCTCGGCGTCGATCTGGTGCAGGCCCAGCTCGCGGTCGCCGAGGGCGCCACCCTCGGCTCGCTGGGGCTGGCGCAGGCCTATATCCCAAGACCGCGCGGCTATGCGATGCAGCTCCGGGTCAACATGGAAGTGATGGACGAGACCGGCGCCACCAGGCCGACCGGCGGTACGCTTGACCTGTTCGACCTGCCGGCCGGCCCCGGCGTCCGCGTCGATACGTTCGGCCGTTCCGGCTACAGGACCAGCGCGGCCTTCGACTCGCTGCTCGCCAAGGTCATCGTGCATTCGACCGGTCCGAACTGGACGGATGTGGTGCAGAAGGCCGCGCGCACCTTGCGCGAGTTTCGCATCGGAGGCGTCGCCACCAACATTCCGTTTCTTGGCGCGGTGCTGGCACATCCGGATTTCATCGCCAACCGTATCAATACCGGCTTCATCGATGCCCATGCGGCCGCGCTCGTCCACGCGGCGAACGACCTCGCGGCGCCGGAACTGTCGGAAGCGGGCGATGCCGTGACCGTATCCGATGCTCGCGAAATCTCGACCGGCCCGGCAGGTTCGGTCCCGGTGCCGGCCCCGCTGCAGGGCACGATCGTCGTCATCGAGGTCAGCGAAGGCGACCTCGTCCGTCCGGGCCAGCAGATCGCGGTGCTCGAATCCATGAAGATGGAGCATCTGGTGACCGCCCCGCATGGCGGCAAGGTGACCAGGATCGCGGCGAAAGCCGGCGTCACGCTGATGCAGGATGAAGCCATTCTGTTTCTCGAGCCGGCCGAGATCGATGCCCATGACATCGAGGAAGAAGAGCATGTCGATCTCGATCACATCCGCGCTGATCTGGCCGAACTGATCGCGCGGCACGCCATTACGCTGGATGAAAACCGGCCGGCGTCGGTCGAGCGCCGCCGCAAGACCAATCAGCGTACCGCGCGGGAAAATATCGCGCAGCTGGTCGATGAAGGCTCGTTCGTCGAATACGGCTCGCTTGCGATCGCTGCGCAACGCCGCCGCCGCAAGGTCGACGACCTCATCATGAACACGCCCGCCGACGGGTTGATTTCGGGCGTCGCCACCGTGAACGCGGAAAAATTCGGCGCGGAGGCCGCCCGCTGCATGGTGATCTCCTACGACTACACTGTGCTGGCGGGCACCCAGGGCCACATGAACCACAAGAAGATCGACCGCATGCTGGGGCTCACCGAGCAGTGGCGGCTGCCGCTGGTGTTCTACGCCGAGGGCGGCGGTGGACGTCCCGGCGATACCGACCGGCTCGGCTTGACCGGCCTCGACGGGCCGTCCTTTGTGCAGTTCGCAAAACTGTCCGGGCTGGTACCGGTGATCGGCATCGTTTCCGGCTATTGTTTCGCCGGCAACGCCGCGATGCTCGGCTGTTGTGATGTGATCATTGCGACCAGGAACGCGTCGATCGGCATGGGCGGGCCGGCGATGATCGAAGGCGGCGGGCTTGGCATCTATCATCCGGCCGAAGTCGGCCCGGTATCGTTCCAGTCGCCGAACGGCGTCATCGACATCCTTGTCGAGGATGAAGCTGAAGCAACCAGCGCGGCGCAAAAATACCTGTCCTATTTTCAGGGCGCGGTCGCCGACTGGAAAGCGCCCGACCAACGCCTGCTGCGGCGCGCGATCCCGGAAAATCGCTTGCGCGTCTATGACATCCGAACCGTCATCGATCTCCTCGCCGACGAAGGATCGGTGCTGGAAATCCGCACGGATTTCGGCTTCGGCATGATTACGGCGTTCATTCGTATCGAAGGAAAGCCGTTTGGCCTGATCGCCAACAACCCAAAGCATCTCGGCGGCGCGATCGACGCGCCCGCCGGCGACAAGGCCGCGCGCTTCATGCAGCTGTGCGATGCCTTCGATATCCCGATCGTGTCGCTGTGCGATACGCCGGGCTTCATGGTCGGCCCCGAGGCGGAAAAGACCGCGATCGTGCGCCATGTGGCGCGGATGTTCGTCACCGGTGCCAGCCTCACGGTGCCGCTGTTCGGGATCGTGCTGCGCAAGGGCTATGGCCTTGGCGCGCAATCGATGATCGGCGGCGGCTTCCACGCTTCCTTCTTCACGGTGGCGTGGCCGACCGGCGAGTTCGGCGGCATGGGCCTGGAAGGCTATGTCCGGCTCGGCTTTCGCAAGGAGATGGAAGCGATCGCCGATCCGGTCGAGCGCGAGAATTATTACAAGGCCAAGGTCGCCGAACTCTACGCCAACGGCAAGGCGGTCTCGATCGCCTCCGTGCTGGAAATCGACGAAGTCATCGACCCCGCGGACACGCGGCACTGGATCATGGCCGGACTTCGCTCGGTGCCGAAACCCGAGCCGCGGAGTGGGCGGAAGCGGCCCTGTATCGATGCGTGGTAGTTGACGCTGCGTAGGGTGGGCAAAGCGAAGCGTGCCCACCACCGATCCTCGATTGCCGCATTAAGTTGGTGGGCACGCTTCGCTTTGCCCACCTTACGAGCTACCCCAGCCTCAACTCGTCATATCCTTTTGCCGCGACCTCGTCGCATCTGGCGCGATACGCCGGCGCGCTGCCGCTGTAGCGCGCGATGATGCGGGTTTGCTTGCCGTCGACGTTGGAATTGATCCCGGTCATCCAGGAATTCACCTCGTTGGAAAGAAGCCCGACCCCGAGCGCCTTGACGTGGTCGGTCCATGATTGCACGCCGGCCGTGGTCGCTTCCAGCCGGGTTAAATGCTTGTCCCGCGCAAACCGGACCAGACCCGTGACCCAATCGACGCTGTATTCGATGCTGCGCGGGATATTGCCCAGCGCGGTGTGCGGGCCCATCAGCATCAACATGTTCGGGAAATCTTCGACCATGATGCCGAGATAGGTCTGCGGCCCGTTCTTCCATTTGTCCTTCAGCTTCGCGCCGCCGGCGCCGCGGAAGTCTATTCTATCGAAACTGCCGGTGATGGCGTCGAAGCCCGTGGCATAGATGATGATGTCGAACGCGTACTCCTTTGCGCTGGTCTCGATGCCCTCGGGCGTAATCCGCTCGATCGGCGTCTCGGTGATGTCGATCAATTCGACATTGTCCTGGTTGTAAACCTCATAATAGAACGTCTCCAGCGGCAACCGCCGCGTGCCAAAACCGTGATTCTTCGGAATCAGTTTTTCGGCGACCGCCTGGTTTTTCACCCGCTGGCGGATCTTGCGCGCCACGAAATCGCTGATCGTCGCGTTTGCCTTGCGGTCGGTCAGGATGTCGCGGAAATTGCCCTGCCAGATGCCGAAGCCGCGCTCGCCATAGAGTTTTTCGTAGAACGCCTCGCGCTCCGCGTCGGAAACCTCGAACGCGCCGCGCGGGTCCGGCGTATGCAGGAAGCAGGCGAAGGTTTCCTGGCAGCGGGCGAACATCTCGGGATAGCCGGCCTTGATCTTTTTCTGCGTCTCCGCGTCGATCTTGCCGTTGTGCAGCGGCGCGCACCAGTTCGGCGTGCGCTGGAACACGGTGAGATGGCCGACGTCCTTGGCAATGGTCTGGATGGTCTGCACGCCGGTGGCGCCGGTGCCGATCACGGCGACGCGCTTGCCCTTGAAGTCGACGGGTTCATGCGGCCAGCGCGCGGTGTGGAACGATTCGCCCTTGAAACTGTCGCGGCCCTCGATGCGCGGCAGTGTCGGGGTCGAGAGCGGACCAATCGCTGTAATCAGGAAGCGCGTACTAAAGTGGCTGCCATCTTCCAGCGCAATGGTCCAGCTCCGCGCATCCGTGTCGTAATGCGCCGCCGTGACTCGACTCTTGAACTGGATATCGCGGCGAAGGTCGAATTTGTCGGCGACGTGGTTGAGATAGCGCAGCGTTTCCGGCTGGCCGGCGAAATGCTCGGACCAGTCCCATTCCGCCAGCAATTCCCTGGAAAATGAATAGCCGTAGGAATAGCTTTCCGAATCGAACCGCGCGCCGGGATAGCGGTTCCAGTACCAGGTACCGCCGACATTGGTGCCGGCCTCGAACACGCGCACCCGCAGTCCCAATTCGCGCAGGCGATAGAGCTGGTACAGGCCCGACATGCCCGCGCCGATGATGATGGTGTCGTAATCCAGATCGGCGCCCGATGGCGTTGGGCTGCCGGTTTGGCGCGAAGTGGCCACGTCGCTGATCTCCCGTACCTTGCTGGTTACCAAGGCTAGCCGGTCTTGCGGCTGCGAACAAACCTGGCAGAGCGTATCTGCCATGGGGAATTGACGGGCATTGCGGGCTTACTTGCGGATATACTCTCTAAGGTATAGTCTAAGAATAATAGCAACCTGTGATACAGGAGCTGAGCCATGGCATATTCGCAATCGGCTGCTGCGATCCTTACCGGCAAATGGACCTATCGCAGCTTCCTCAACGACCCAACCCAGGTCACCAGCGATCCGAACAAGGCGGCCGAGAACCTGCTTGCACTGCTGTTCGCCGAGGCCGTGTTCACGTTCGAGATTCCGACACCCACGACCCTCAAAGGTGCGATCGACTGGCCCGGCGGCGGGCTCAATCTGCAAGGGACGGTCCGGGAGGACGGCGGCGCGCCGGTTCTGGCGATCAGGGGGATAGGCCGACCGAATACCGGCACCGCCCACTGGGAATATGATTATCACGGCCAGCTTGCGTATCGTTGGCCGCATGGCGTCAACCAGCGGCCGGCGATCGTCGGTAACGTGTTCCGCGCCAAGCCACATGACGGTGCGCCGGCCGGCGTCGTGGCGTCATTCATCGCGGTCAAGCAGGGGTGACATCGATAGTTCGCAATACGGAAAGACCACGATTGCGCCGCATGTGACCTGCGTCGGCTCGTCTTTACTCAGCACCCGATTTGGCTATCGTCCGTGATCCGGGCCGGCCGGCTTGGCATGTCGTCTTGCGCTGGCCCGGAGACACCGATCGCACCTTGAAGCGGCGACGGTTCATGCGGGAGTGAAGCGATGGCCCAGGCGCTGCAGCGAAAGTTGCATTCGATCGATGTCAGCGATCCCAGGCTCTATCAGGACGACAACTGGCGCCCGCTGTTCGCGCAGCTGCGCCGCGACGATCCCGTGCATTATTGCGAGGCCTCGGCGTTCGGACCCTATTGGTCGGTGACGCGCTACGACGACATTTTCGAGGTCGAACTCGATCCCGAAAACTATTCGTCGAGCTCCGAGCTCGGCGGCATTCAGATCACCGACCAGCCGAAAGGACAGGAGTACGCAAATTTCATCCGGATGGACCCGCCCGGCCACACCGGGCATCGCCGCACCGTCGCGCCGATCGTGGCGCCGTCGAACATCGCCAATCTCGAGCCGCTGATCCGTAAACGCACCGCCGATGTGCTGGATGCGTTGCCGCGCAACGAGACCTTCGACTTCGTCGCCCGCGTTTCGACCGATCTCACCAACATGATGCTGGCGACCCTGTTCAATTTTCCGTGGGAGGACCGCGAGAAATTGACCTGGTGGTCCGATGTGGCGATTGCCAATGTCGATGCGCCCGATGCGGTCGTGCATTCGGCGGAGGAGCGTGTCGCTGAGCTTGGCAAGATGGGCGAGTATTTCCGGAAATTATGGGATGCCCGCGCCAACGCGGCGCCGACCTTCGACCTGGTCTCGATGCTCGCGCATTCGGAAGCGACGCGCAATCTGGGGCCGCGCGAATTCATCGGAACGATTGCGCTTCTGATCGTCGGCGGCAACGACACCACCCGCAATTCCATGAGCGGCGGGCTGATGGCGCTGGTCGAAAATCCCGAGCAGTTCGAACTGGTGCGCAGTAAGCGCGAGCTGATTCCCAATCTCGTCGCCGAATCCATCCGCTACCATTCGCCGGTGCTGCATATGCGTCGCACCGCGCGCAACGACGTCGAACTCGCCGGCCGCCGCATCGCCAGGGGCGACAAGGTGGTGATGTGGTACATCTCCGGCAACCGCGACGAGGACAAGATCGATCGCGCGGATGAATTCATAGTCGATCGCGCCAAACCCCGGGCGCATCTTGCGTTCGGCGCCGGCATTCACCGTTGCGTCGGTGACCGGCTCGCCGAACAGCAAATCCGCATTCTCTGGGAGGAAGTATTGCAACGGGATCTCAGGTTCGAAATCATGGGGCCGCCGCAGCGGGTCTGTTCGAATTTCATCCGCGGCATTCGCGCACTGCCGGTGAGGATTGTAAATTGACCGTCATTGCGAGGAGTGTAGCGACGAAGCAATCCATGCTGCCAAAAAAATGGATTGCTTCGCGGAGCCTGTCATCGGGCGCGCATTCGCGCGACCCGTTGGCTCGCAATGACGAAAATTAGGGAACCCGAATGAACGATCCCGTTGATGTCCTGATCATTGGCGCCGGTGCGTCCGGCGCCGCAGTGGCCTGGAGCCTCGCCGACACCAAGATGCACATCCTCTGCCTCGACCAGGGCGGTTGGATGAACCCGTCGGAATATCCCAGCACCGGCCGGGATTGGGAGGCGAGATTCTACGGCGAGTGGGCGACAAGCCCGAACATCCGCAAGCGCCCCGAGGATTATCCGATCAACGATGACAATTCACCGATCAAGGTAGTGAACTTCAACGCCATCGGCGGCTCGACGGTGATGTACACGGCGCACTGGCCGCGGCTGCATCCGTCCGACTTCAAGGTGAAGACGCTGGATGGCGTCGCCGACGATTGGCCGATCGACTACGACGCGTTGACGCCGTTCTTCGAAGAGAACGACCGCATGATGGGCGTTTCCGGCCTGTCCGGCGACCCCCGTTCGCCACTGACCCATCCACCGATGCCACCGCAGCCGCTCGGCCGTTCCGGTGCGATTATCGGCAAGGCCGTGAACAAGCTCGGCTGGCACTGGTGGCCGTCGGACACGACGGTGGCGACCATGGACTATGAGGGCAGGGCGCGCTGCATCAATCTCGGCCATTGCACGCCGGCATGCGCGCAAGGCGCCAAGGCGTCGACCGATATCACCTATTGGCCGCACGCGATCCGCGCGGGAGTCGAGGTCAAGACCCATTGTCGGGTACGCGAGATACTGACCAACGAGCACGGCATGGCCTCGGGCGTCGTGTATTATGACAAGGACGGCGTCGAGCAGTTCCAGCCGGCAGAGGTTGTGATCATCGCGTGCAATGGCGTAGGCACGCCCCGGCTGCTATTGAACTCGAAGTCCAATCGCTTTCCGGACGGACTTGCCAATTCCAGCGGCCTGGTTGGCAAGAATCTGATGTTCCACCCGTATGCGCAGATCTACGGCTTCGTAAAGGAGCCGACCGACAGCAACCGTGCGCCGCCGACCTGCTTGTGGAGCAAGGAATTCTACGACACCGACCTTTCGCGCGGTTTTGTCCGCGGTTACGGCATCCAGTTCGGCCGTGGCACAGGGCCGGTGTTCGAGGCTGTTGCGAGCGAGCAGAAGGGCATTTTGCCGTGGGGGATCGATCATCATCGCGTCTTCCGGAGACTCAATGGTCATCGGATCGGCGTCTCCGCGATCTGCGAGGACTTGCCCGAGGAACATAATCGCGTCACGCTCGATCCCGTGCTGAAGGACGGCCACGGCATCCCGGCGCCGAAGGTCGACTACACCATCAGCGAGAACAGCCGGAAGATGATGGACCATGGACTGGCGCGCGGCCGCGAGATTCTCGAAGCCGCTGGTGCGACGGACATATCCGTCAACGATCCGATCCTGTATGGCGGCTGGCACCTGCTCGGCACCGCGCGCATGGGGACCGATCCTTCACGTTCCGTGGTGAACGAATGGGGCCGCTCGCACGACGTAAAAAACCTGTTCATCGTCGATGGCAGCGTGTTCGTGACGTCAGGCGGTGTCAATCCGACCTCCACCATCCAGGCCGTCGCGCTCTACATCGCCGATCAGATCAAGCAACGCCTCGCCAATCTCTTCGATTGAGGAAATGATGTCCGCAGACAACGCTCTCAATTCAGCCCAGCGCGCCGATTTGCGCACGGTCGCTGCCATGATCATCCCCGCGAGCGCGGAATATGCCGTGCCCGGCGCCGATGATGCGGCCATCCAGGCCGACATTCTCAAGACAATGGGCCGTGATACGGAACTGGTTTGCGTTGCACTCGATCATCTGGCGCGCCTTGCCGGCACGCCTCTGGCTGAGCTCGACACCGCGCGGCGCGATGCGGTGGCAAAAGAATTCCGCGCCTCGGGCGGGGCAGCAGCCGCAACGCTCGTCCGCGTCGTGCTGCAATGCTATTACCGCGA
>Ga0310811_10004418_pt1 | contig 17663 bp, 12 predicted proteins | sample YCmetagenome_FD_207642 | JGI IMG/M metagenome (GOLD analysis project Ga0310811, IMG submission 207642) | Soil microbial communities from experimental microcosm in Duke University, North Carolina, United States - YC | ecosystem: Engineered > Artificial ecosystem > Soil microcosm > Unclassified ...
TGGGGTGAAGCCCTTGCAGCCAGGGCGCCGGACACGGGCAATTTTAATTTCGTCAGCTGGGACCCCACGCCTGTGGACGCGGCACACCACACCGAGGGCGCATTCGGTGCGATCGGCATGTTCGGCAATGGGTGGGAGTGGACTTCGACACCTTTCGCGGCGCTGCCGGGCTTCGAGCGCTTTGAGTTCTACAAGGGATATTCCGCCGACTTTTTCGACGGCAAGCACTTTGTGATGAAGGGCGGCTCGCCGCGCACAGCCGCGTGCATGATTCGCCCGACGTTCCGCAACTGGTTCCAGGCGCACTATCAGTATGCATATGCGGGTTTTCGCTGTGTGACAGCCGCCGGGTGAGCCATGCGCGATGTGCGGCAGCCCTTGCTTTAGCGCCGCGCCGCTCCCGTCGTCCAGCTTAGACGAACGAAGCTTGCCCGCCGCAGTCAAGGAGACGTCATGCAAAAAGAAGCCGTAGTCCCGCGTGCGCTTGAGCGCCTCAACCGGCTTGATGCGGGCGCCCGCCGCTTTGCACGGGACGTCTGCGAGGGCCTGTCGCGCTCGCCCCAAAAGGAGTTGCCGTCGAAATATCTGTATGACGAGCTCGGCTCGGCGCTGTTTGACGTCATCACGCTGCTGCCCGAGTACGGCGTGACGCGCGCCGAGGAACGCGTGCTCGAACGCGCCGCGTCGCCGATCGCGCAGCATCTGGCGGAGATGTCGACGGTCGCTGAATTGGGCAGCGGCAGCGGCCACAAGACGCGCTGGATCCTAGAGGCACTGACCGTGCATGCGTCGGTGACCTATTGCCCGATCGAAATCTCGCCCGCGGCGCTCGCCGGCTGTCAACGCGAGCTGGGCGGCCTGCCCGGCGTGACGATCGAAGGCATTCAAGGCGACTACCTGGAAGGCCTGGCGCTGTTACATGCGCGGCGAGGCTCGAGGCGGACCCTCGGTACATCGCCCCCGGCTACATATGATTCTTCCAAACGGCATGCCGCGACTACGTCGGTACCGGAAGGGGGCGGCGACGGCCGTTTGGCGGTGCTGTTCCTGGGCAGTACGATCGGCAACTTCAGTCGGCTCGCGGCGACGCGCTTTCTGCGCGACATCCGCGCGATGGTCGAGCCGGGCGATGCACTGGTGCTCGGCGCTGATCTTCTGAAACCGGTGCCGCAACTGCTAGCCGCGTATGACGACCCACTCGGCGTGACCGCGTCATTCGATTTGAATCTGCTTGGGCACATCAACAGGGTGCTCGACGCGGATTTCGACCTGAGCTGTTTTAAGCATGTGGCGCGCTTCAACGAGGACCAGCGTTCGATCGAAATGCACCTCGAGTCCCGCTGTGCCCAAACGGTGTCTATCGCCGCGGCAGGCTTCAGTGTGAGCTTCGAGCAGGGCGAGACGATCTGGACCGAAAGCAGCCACAAGTACGACATGGACGAAGTGGTGCAGATGGGGAATACCGCGGGATTCGCGTTCGTCGAGCGGTGGGTCGACGATGAATGGGCTTTCGCGGAAACGTTGTTCAAGGCCATTTGAGCCAACGCGTAGCTTCTTGTAGCGCTCGTTTCGAGTATGTCGCCGGGAGCCCAACCCACCTGACACTGATCGCAATTCTCGAGGAAGCGATGGCATATACTGAACGTAAGCAGGCGTTGCTAAAGCGAGGCGGGACTTCGCAGCTTAGAACGAGCATGCGCGTTTTGAAGCGGTCCAGTGTATGGCACGGCGTAAGCTCGCCTTTTTCAGGCCGGCACGCCTTTTGATTGCCGTCTCACTGGAGGTAACACAACGTGGATTCGAGTTTCCCGATGCGTCTTCCCGGTATTAGCTGGGTTCTGTATGGCGATGCGGGTGACGGTTATCGAAATGATAACGGCGCTTGTTCCCACCGCACTATGACCGATGCGCCCGCGTGGACCGCATCGAAGTCGCTGCACGCGGGTCCATTACGAGGGTTGGCGTCGCCGATGGAGCAAAATGGGCGCCGTGGCCTATCCAGGGAATCAGTTCGTACACCATACGATATAAAGATGATCAGTCGTCTCGGCATCAACGTTTACCCATCGATTTTGCCGAAGCAGTCGCATCTGAACATCGACAGAAGCGCTCATAACCATGACGACACGAGCGCGTCGACGGCAAAGGATCTTTTCCGTGACTTAAGGCAACTCGGCTTCACAAATGAAGACATCAAGGACCTCGCCGCGATGCGTCAGGGAATCACCACATTGGCGGACCTGCGGGAAACCTACGGTCCATTGCGCGGATTGGGCTACGAGCACGGCGATTTAGTCTCGATTGCGTGCTGTGGCGGGAGTGCGGCGTTGCGGGCGGTGATCAAATCGCACGAGCAGTGCACAGCGGGCGCCTTCAGCAGGGGCGACGTCGTCACTATCGCTGCTTGTCCCGGTGGCGCGCAAGCGTTGCTGGCCGTCGCCGAGCTTCACGAAAAATTGACGTCGTGCGGATACAGCAAAGCTGACATCACGTTGGTATGCAAGTCTCGGTTCGCCGGCGAGGTATTAAGAATCATAGTAGACCGGCACGAGGCGTTGGAATCACGCGGTCTGCGCAAAGACGACATCCTGGAAATTTCCAAGGGCCCACGCGCGGCATTGGTGTTGAAAGCCAAATTGGGGAACACGACGAGTCGACACCGAGCGGCTCGGGCAAAGCCAATGTCATTGGAATCGTCCAGTGCCTAGGCGGCGCAGGCGCGAGCGCGGCCAAGCATCGGGACAACGCGTTGCGACCGGACGCCGAATCGCGTAACGTAAAATTGCCGTCGCTCGCCGGCGAGGTTAAAGTACGGCGGCTCATCCGACTGACCGCATTTCAACCTCGTGGATCGAACATGAAACTGCTTCGTTTTGGACCGAAAGGCCAGGAGAAACCCGGCGTGCTCGACGCCGAGGGACGGATTTGCGACTTGTCGGGCGTAGTGGACGACATCGCGGGCGACGTGCTGAGCGATGCCGGCTTGGCGCGACTGCGCGCGCTCGACTTCGGCGAATTGCCGGTAGTCGGCCATACGCCGCGCATCGGGCCGTGCGTCGGGCGCGTCGGCAAGCTGGTCTGCATCGGCCTGAACTACGCGGATCACGCCGCAGAAGCGAAATTGCCGGTGCCGACCGAGCCGGTCGTGTTCAACAAGTGGACCAGTGCAATCTGTGGTCCTAACGACGATATCGAAATTCCGCGCGACTCGGTCAAGACCGACTGGGAAGTGGAGTTGGGCGTGGTGATCGGCAAACCGACCAAGTATGTCGAAGCGGCCGATGCGCTTAGCCACGTGGCCGGCTATTGCGTGTTCAACGATGTGTCGGAGCGCGCGTGGCAGCTCGAGCGCGGCGGCCTCTGGGACAAGGGCAAGGGCTTCGATACGTTCGGCCCGCTAGGCCCCTGGCTGGTGACGCGCGACGAAGTCCCGGACCCGCAGGCGCTCGATCTCTGGCTCGACGTGGACGGCCACCGCTACCAGCACGGCAATACCAAGACGATGATATTCGGCATCGCGCAACTGGTGTCCTATCTGAGCCAGTGCATGAGTCTGCAGCCGGGCGACGTGATCGCGACCGGCACGCCGCCGGGCGTCGGCCTGGGCCTTAAGCCGGAGCCGGTCTACCTGAAGCCGGGCCAGACCATGCGTCTTGGTGTCAGCGGCCTGGGTGAGCAATTGCAGAAGACCGTCGCCGCTTGCTGAAACTGGGTCATGCGGCGGCCTGCGCCGCTGCCGACTGCAGCGCGAGGTAACAGGTCTTTAAGTGATAGGGCGTGGTGGACGGCATGTCGGGGCGAAGTACGTCGCCGTTCTCGGCGATCACCTCGACCCATCCGTAATCGCGCAAAAAGCGTTCCGCGTACAGCGCCAACTGGTCGGCAAGCGCGGGGCGCTCCGCACTCGGCGCGGCGCGGTGCACCGCCAAGGCGCGCGCGTATTCGGTCTGCGCCCAGATCCGCTCGCTAGCATCGATCACGCGTCCCGCTTCGTCGAGCGCCGCACAGACCCCGCCGGTCGCCGCCGCGACACCGTGTCGCTGCGCAAAGCTGAAAGCGCCGCGCAGTGCGCCGCGCAGTTCAGTGTCGTCGAAGACGTCCGGCGCGCTAGCCGCCAGATAGCACCACTCGAACTGATGCCCCGGCTCCAGTCGGTTATGCGCGCTCCCCACCGGTAATTCCGCGATACAGCCGCTTGCGCGGTGCACGAAGGTTGCGACCATCTGCTCTGCGATCCGCGTCAACGTGTCGTCGAACCACGCGTCGCGACGTATTTCGCGAACCGCGAGATACGCCTCGGTCAAGTGCATGACAGGATTCTGCAACGGCCCTTCGACGATCGTGGTGAAGTCGTCCGACAGCGCGGCGTGGTAGCCGCCGGCGTCGGTCGCGAAGCGCGTCTGTGCGACATGGATAGTCGCCTCGATCACGTCGAGCGCGTCGCGATTGCCGCTGCGCCGAAAATACTCGGCGCACGCGAAGATCACGAACGCGTGCGTGTAGAGATCCTTCACGCGTTCGCGTGGCGCGCCGTCCGGTCCGATGCTGTAATGCCAGCCGCCGCGCGCAGTGTCGGCGAAGTGCGTGCACAGCGATTGGAACAGCACGTCGGCATGGGTAGCGTCTCCCGACGCGCTGAACACGTAAAGCTGCCGCGCGCACGCCATGGTGCGGTAGCGAGTCACCGGCGCCGTGGCGTGGCCAGGCGCGCAAATCGAGTCGTAAGGCAGGCGCAACGCACCGTTCCAGCCGCGCGCGGTCCAGAGCGGCAGGACGATCGTGTCGAAGTGGTGCTGCAGTCCGGCCACGCGAGCGGCCAGCGAAGGGGAAGTGTTCATCTGGAAGCCACAGAAAGTACGGCGTCAGTTTAACCGTTCGATGCGCATCGGTGCGCCGTTGGAAAGGCGCGGGAGGGCGGCCGCCGCAGGGCCGCAGCAAGCGCCAGGGAGACTGGCGCACAGGGGGCGCGCGGCATTGCGCGGGTTGCGCGCCGGGCCGAAGCCTGCGATGCTTGCGGGATGACAACCGAACCGAAGTTCTCGCCGCGTCCGCTCGGCATCATTGCCGCGCTACCTCAAGAAATCGAAGCTTTGCTCGCCGACATGCGCGCGGGCACCAGCAACTCCCTTGCCGGCAACGGCGTGCATCGCGATGGCGGCACCGACCGCGGCTCGCAGGGCGACAGTTTTGACGGTGCGCCACGGGTCGTGACCATAGGCCGCCGCGAATTCACCATAGGCCGCCTGCGCGGCCAGCCATGCGTCGTGACGCTCGCCCGGATCGGCAAGGTCGCGGCGGCTACCACCGCGACCGCTCTGATTCACCAGTTTGACGTCGGCGCTATTGTGTTCACCGGGGTCGCGGGTGGGGTCGCCTCGCAGGTACGCGTCGGCGATGTCGTTGTCGCGGACACGCTGATGCAACACGATCTCGACGCCTCGCCGCTGTTTCCCCGCTTCGAAGTGCCGCTGCTAGGCATCTCGCGTTTCAACACGGACGCGCGCCTATCCGATGCGCTGGCACGAGCCGCCGCAGCCTTCGCGCGCAGCGACGCTGCGCGGCTCGCGCAGCGCTACCCTGATCTGTTGAGCGGAGCGCCGCGCGTGCACCGCGGCCTGGTGGTGAGCGGCGACCGTTTCATCGCCGAGCAGACGGCACGCGAGGCGCTGCTCGCGGTGGCGCCCGACGCGCTCGCGGTCGAGATGGAAGGCGCGGCATTGGCGCAGGTCTGCTATGAGTACGATGTGCCGTGCGCGGTGGTGCGGACCATTTCCGACACCGCCGACGCGCATGCGCCCGCTTCGTTCGCGACCTTCCTCGCCGATCTCGCTAGCGCGTATTCCACCGTCCTGCTGGAGCGCTTCCTCGACGATCCGGAAATCGTCTTTTAAAACACCGTACCCCGTTGCTGGGCTGGTCGCCGCCGGTTACCCCTGACGGCGACCGCTTTCGACCGCCGTCTACTGCGTTGTTTTGCCAGTCGCGTCGCTGGCGCCATGCGACATGCCTTTCTCCCGCTTTTGCATCAGCGTGCCGCCGGCCGGCGCGCCGCTCTTAGACGTGCCGGCTGCCGTGCCGCCCGTAGCGCCCGTGGCGCCGCTCGCACCGGCGCTCATGCCGGTCCCGCCGCCGGTGCTCGTACCGGTTCCGGTGCCGGCACCGGTGCCCTCGCCGCCGGGTTGATGCATCTTCGGGGTGGCGGAGCCCGTTGATTTATCGTATTGCTGCGCTAGCACCGGCACGGCCGCGAGCGTGACGGCACACGCGGCGGCCATAACGATTCCCGTTCGCTTCATGATCGTCTCCTGACTTTGCCGGATGAGCGCCGATGTCGTGGGCATCGGCCGCCAAGCGCTGCGCCGTCCAGGCCTCGCGCCGCGGTCGCACCGGACGCTAAGGGCCCGCCGGCGGGTTTCGATAGCTTTTAGGCAGCAATTCTCGTGCCGCGTCGGGGGGGCTGCGGCCAAGGGGAGTGCGGCTATTCGTCGTGGTCGGCGGTGCGCCGCGCGGCAGCGCGATTGTCGCTGTCGCCGCCTCAGGTCCGCCGTGCGCAGTCGCCGCACAGGCCTTTGAGTTCGACCTCATCGCTCGCGAGCTTGAAACCGGTCGCCTCGATCTTGCTGACCAGCGAGTGCAGCGTCGCCGGGGCATCGATCTCCGCGACCGCTCCGCACGATTGACACACCGCGAGGAACCCGTGCCGGCAGTGCGTCAGATCGTGACACACCGCAAACGCATTGATCGATTCGATCCGGTGCACTAGGCCGACCGATTGCAGGAAGTCGAGCGCGCGGTACACCGTCGGCGGTGCGGAGCCGGGGTGGATTTTGCGCATTTCGTCGAGCAACGTGTAAGCCTTGGTTGCGCGTCCGGATTTCAGCAAGAGCGACAGCACTTTTTGACGCAGCGGTGTCAGCGATTCGCCACGTTCGCGGCAGTATGCGTCGGCGAGTGCGAGTGCCTGACCGATGTCGGCATGGACCGGCACGCCGGCGTGTTCGTCGGCGCCGGCAGCCGCGTGAGTATGGTCATGGCCCGTGCCGATCGCGGGGTGGACCGGCACGGGCGCGTGCGCGAGGCCGGGCGCGTTGTCCAGGCCAGCGGCATGAGCGGGTGCGCCTGCGGCGCGGGAGGAGTTCTTGACCATGCGCCTGATTTTACACGCGCCTGCGGCGAGCCGTACGGGTGTCGGGGCGGCACGGCGGCACCGCCCGATCGACCGGCGCTATCGAGCGTAACGGCGGCGCTCGAACACCGCCCGCCGCGTGCGTCCGTGCGGCACCGGCTCGCCGCTCTCCGACATGTTGATAAATACGAGTTCCTTGATCGTCACCAGGCCCGCCCGGGAAATGTGATTGCGCACTTCACCGCGCAGCGTGATGGACGTCCGACCGAATGCGGTGGCGGTGAAGCCTAGTTCGATGATGTCGCCTTCGCGCGCGCCACGGACGAACTCGATTCCAGAGATGGATTTGGTAGCGACGTTTGGGTTGCCCAATTGGTCGATCGCATAGATGGCCGCCGCCTCGTCGATCCACTTGAGCAGGGTGCCGCCGAACAACGTGCCATAGGGGTTCAAGTCTTCGGATTTGATCCATTTGCGGGTTTGGAAAATCATCCGCGGATCCTCCGTCGTGTCCGGTTTGCTTCGGTTGTTTCGCTACGTTAATCTGATCGCCGCGTGTGCCCGTACGGTCGGCCGTCGCGCGCTGGATTGACAATCTAGTCTACGTGCGCGCGTAAGGGTAGCTGGCAAGGTTGTCAGGCCGGCGCATCACGCGCGGGCGTGAGCAACGGGCCGTGCCGTTGTTGGCTGCTGTGGTGTTCGCGCTGCTCGGGCGAGCCGTATTCGCCAGGTTCCCGCACGACGGGGCAGGCGGTAAACGGTACCCTATACGCTTTGTTTCAGCTTCGCGCGTTAAGGCGCGAAGTCCCGTGCGAGGATTTCCATGGCCAGAAACCGGCTCTGTGCGCAGCAGTTTTCGATCGACGTCATGCTTGAAAAGTACGCCAAAGGCGACGAGCGCACCGTCGACGACATCTACCGGCGCGTGGCCCGCGGCGTCGCGGCCGCCGAGCCGCCCGCATCGCGCGAGCGGGTGGCGGCGGAATTCTTCGACAATCTGAAGCACGGTGCGCTCGGCGCGGGCCGGATCATGAGTGCGGCAGGCGCCGGCATCGAGGCGACGCTGATCAACTGCTTCGTGCAGCCGGTCGGCGATGCGATCCAGGGCCTCGACGAACAGGGGCTGCCGGGCATCTATGTGGCGCTGCTGCAGGCCGCCGAGACGATGCGGCGCGGCGGCGGCGTGGGCTATAACTTCTCCGCGATTCGCCCGAAGGGGGCGCGCGTTCATTCGACCGGCTCGTCGGCATCGGGTCCATGCAGTTACATCGATGTGTTCGATGCATCATGCCGCACGGTCGAAAGCGCCGGCGCGCGTCGCGGTGCGCAGATGGGCATTCTCGACTGCGATCACCCGGATCTGCTCGAATTCATCGTCGCCAAGCAGACCAAGGGGCGCTGGAACAATTTCAATGTGTCGGTCGCGGTGAGCGATGCGTTCATGCAAGCGGTCGCCGACAACGCCACCTGGCAACTGGTTCACCGCGCCGAGCCGTCGCCGTCGTTGCGCGCATCGGCCGACCTCGGACAGCGCGAAGACGGCCTATGGGTCTATCGTGAACTGCCGGCGCGCGAGATCTGGGACGTGATCATGCGCTCGACCTATGAGGTCGCCGAGCCGGGCGTGGTATTCGTTTCGCAGATGAACGCGGACAACAATTTGCGGGCGATCGAGTCGATCCGCGCGACCAACCCGTGCGGCGAGCAACCGCTGCCGGCGTACGGCTGCTGCAACCTTGGCCCGCTGAACCTGACGCGTTTCGTGATCGAGCCCTTCGCGTCACTGCACGGCGGCACGTCGCACTTCGACTGGGACGCGTTGGCGCGGGGCACCCGCACGCAAGTGCGCTTTCTCGACGATGTGCTCGACGTGACGCTGTGGCCATTGCCGGAGCAGCAGGCGGAGGCGCACGCAAAACGGCGCATCGGCGTCGGGTTCACCGGACTCGGCGACACGCTGATCATGCTGGGGCTGCGCTACGATGCGCAGGAAGGCCGCGACTTCGCGCAGCGCGTGGCGCGCCTGATGCGCGACGAAGCTTATCGCGCATCGATAGAACTGGCACGTGAGCGCGGTGCGTTCAAGCTGTTCGACGCCGCGCAGTACCTGGAGGAAGGCACGTTCGCCTCGCGGCTGCCGGAGGATATCAAGGCGGCGATCGGCGAACACGGTATCCGCAACAGCCACTTATTGTCCATTGCGCCGACCGGCACGGTCAGTCTCGCGTTCGCGGACAACGCTTCGAATGGCATCGAGCCGGCGTTCTCGTGGACTTACCAGCGTACGCGCCGGATGGCCGATGGCAGTCGCCAGTCCTTCACGGTCGAGGATCACGCCTTGCGGCTCTACCGCGAACTGGGCGGCGATGTCAACGCGCTGCCGGACTGCTTCGTCAGCGCCTTGCAGATGTCCGCGCGCGACCATCTCGACATGATGGCGGCGGTGCAACCGTTCATCGACACGTCCATCTCCAAGACGGTCAATGTGCCGGCCGACTATCCGTTCGACGATTTCAAGGGGCTGTATTTCGATGCTTGGCAGCGCGGGCTCAAGGGGCTCGCGACCTACCGGCCGAACGAGACGCTCGGCGCGGTGCTGACGCCAAGCGCCGGCGAAGCGGCCGCGACGGCGGCCGCCATGACGGCGCGCGGCGACAGCGGCGAGGGCGGCGAGGGCGCCGACTACGACATCGATCCTTTACGCATCGCGATCGACCACCGGCCCAAGGGGCAATTGCCGGCGATCATCGAAAAAGTCGAGTACCTGACCCAGACCGGCAAGAAGTCGCTGTATATCGCCGTGTCGTTCATGGCGGTAACGGGCCGGATCGGTGGCGAGGACGTCACGATCGAGCGTCCGATCGAATTTTTCATTCCGGTCGGCCAGCGCGACGAATCGCAGCAATGGATCACCGCGACGATGCGTTCGCTGTCGCTCGCGGCGCGCGGCGGCTTTGTCGCGCGCAATTTGCAGGACTTGCGCAAAGTCTCGTGGGACCGCGGCCAGGTGCGTTTGGGCGACGTGCAGCGGCTCGATGGCCAGCGCATGCCGCGCTGGCACGATTCCGAGGTTGCCGCGCTGGCCTACGCGATCCAGCAGATCCTTTATCAGCGCGGCTTTTTCGACGCCGATGGGCGTCAGGTCCCGTCGCACGTGCTCGCGCGCTTGCGCCACGATGCGGCGCAAGCGCCGCTGGGCGCCGGGCTGACTGAGCTGCCGACCGACAGCGCACCGGGCAGCGGGGATGATGGGGCGGATGCCGCTGCGCTGGTCGCGCAGGCAGTGCAACTCGCGCAGCCGGGGGGGCTGTTGCCGATCCACGGCCGCAAGTGCGCGACCTGTGGCGCGAACGCGGTGATCCGCAAGGATGGTTGCGACTTTTGCACCGCATGCGGAGAAATCGGCGCGTGCGGATAGACGGGACCGCATGGCGCCCGGGGGCGCCGCCGGGCATTGCCGATGCAGGGCGGGGCCATGTTGACACGGTATACTGAGGAGTCTAGATGAATTTCGCATGCGTACTGCCGGCCTCCGCGCTGCTGGGCGAGTGCCCGCGCTGGGATGAGCAGCTTCAGTTGCTGTGGTGGGTCGACATCAACGCGCCGGCGTTGCACCGTTTCGATCCGGCAAGTGGCACGGACACCGCCCTTGCCATGCCGGAAAACATCGGCTGTTTCGCCCTCGCCGAAGGCGGCGGCTTCATCGCGGGGCTGCGCTCCGGCGTCTGGCGTCTGGACGGCGACGGCAAGCCGGTCGAGCTGCTGGCCGCGAACCCCGAGGACCCGCGAAGCAGCCGGTTCAACGATGGGCGCTGCGATCCGGCCGGACGCTTCCTCGCCGGCACGTTGGACGAGCCCAAGGCCGGGGGCAAGGCGCATTTGTACCGGCTTGACGGCGCTGCGCTCGAGACGATCAGCGGTGGGCTGCTGACGTCGAACGGCCTCGCCTTCAGTCCCGATGGCCGATGGATGTATCACTCGGATACGCCCAACTTCGCGATCTATCGTTACCCGTACGATCCGGTGACCGGCGCGGTCGGCGCGCGCGAAACCTGGGTCCGCGTCACGCCCGCCCCGGGCGACCGAGGTCGCCCGGACGGCGCCGCGGTCGACGCCGAGGGCTATTACTGGAGTGCGTTTTATGAGGGGGCGCGGGTGGTCCGCTTCGCCCCTGACGGCACGGTCGATTCGACCTATCCGTTGCCGGCGCGCTGCCCGACGATGTGCGCGTTCGGCGGCCCCGATCTGCGCACTTTGTACGTGACAACCGCGCGCGGCGGCCGGCCCGCCGAGGAACTTGCGCAGTATCCACAGTCGGGCGGCGTGTTCGCGATGCGCGCCCCGGTCGCGGGCCTGCCGGAGGCGCGCTGGCGTCGCCACTGACGGCCCGACTCGGTTGGGCGGGGGCGCGACATCGGGCGCCGCGCACACGACGCCTTTGGCACGATGCGTTGTGTTGTGCTACGGTCGCGCTTTCGACGAAGAAGAGGCAACGCAAATGGAATACCGCAAGCTCGGTGGCACCGATTTGGATGTCAGCGTAATCGGCCTGGGCACCATGACCTGGGGCGAGCAGAACAGCGAAGACGACGCGCATCGGCAACTCGACCTAGCGCTCGAGCGCGGCGTCAACTTCATCGATGCGGCGGAGATGTATCCGGTGCCGCCGAAGCCCGAGACGCAGGGTCTGACAGAGCGTTATATCGGGACGTGGCTGGCGAGCCGCGAAAACCGGGACCGCGTGGTGCTCGCGACGAAGATCGCCGGCCCGGCGCGCCAGCCGCACCAGCCGCGTCATATTCGTGGCGAGGGCAATCAACTGGACCGCAAGAATCTCACTCAAGCGCTGCACGACAGCCTGAAGCGGTTGCGCACCGACTACGTCGACTTGTATCAGTTGCACTGGCCGGACCGCAGCACGGTGACCTTCGGTCGCTCGGCCTATCCGTGGATCGACGATCCCTACACGGTGCCGATCGAAGAAACGCTGGAGGTACTCGCGGAATTCGTCAAGGCGGGCAAGGTACGTCATGTCGGCGTGTCCAACGAGACGCCGTGGGGCGTGTCGCAGTACTTGCGGGCTGCCGAGCGGCTCGGCTTGCCGAAGATCGCCAGCATCCAGAATCCGTACAGCCTGCTGAACCGGACTTTCGAGAACGGTCTGTCCGAGTTTAGCCACCTGGACGGTGTGGGCCTGCTGGCGTATTCACCGCTGGCGTTCGGCTGGCTGTCCGGCAAGTACGAAGACGGCGCCCGGCCGGCAGGCGCGCGTATCACCCTTTACGAGCGTTTCGTGCGCTACAGCAACCCGCAGGCGGTGAAGGCGACCAGCGCGTATGTGGCGCTGGCGAAACGGCACGGATTGTCGCCGACCCAGATGGCGTTGGCGTTCGTCAATACCCGGCCGTTCACCACCAGCACGCTGATCGGTGCGACCACGCTAGCCCAGTTGGAAGAAAACATCGCGAGCATTGATGTGAAACTTGATGACGCGGTGCTGCAGGAAATCAACGCGCTGCATGAAGCGCAACCTAATCCGGCGCCGTAAGCGGCCGTGCAGCGGGGTGGTCCGGGCTTGCACCACTTCGGTGCGTTGACGCCCGGCTGCCACGCGAGCCACCATTGGGGCGGTCCAGCTTTACGGCGCTCTTTGCGCCCCTTTGTGTTCACTTTACGGTTCCATTGGGTCGCTTGGTTTCCCTTAAGTGTTTGTTGTTGCGGTCCGATTGGCGCCGCGGAATTACAATTGGGCCAATTGGCACTCCTGCGCGCCCGCTTGCGCGCGCGGGCGGCCCCGGGCAAGATAAATCATGTCGTCGCTGAATAAACATACCGCCAAGCCGGCGCACCCGGCCGCCGCGCGCTGGCACGCCTTCGTGAATGGGGGCAGGGCGCGCAAATGGTCGATCGTCCTGCTGATCGTCGTAAGTCTGTTCGGCCTGCTGGGACTTTTTGCCGCGCCTGTGTTGATTCGCCAGGTCGGCGAGAGCCAATTGTCCAAGCAGCTCGGCCGGCCGGTCTCCATTGGTCGCGTCGCGCTCAATCCCTATACGCTGAGGTTCGAGGCGGATCGGGTGCGGGTCGCCGAGCCGGACGGCAAGGGCGAGTTCGCGTCGGTCGAGCGGCTGGTGCTGCAGGCGTCGTGGATGTCACTGGTGCGCGCCGCGCCGATCATTCAGCAACTGAAAATCGACTCGCTGCAGTTGCATGTCGTGCGCACGGCGCCGCAGCGTTTCAATTTCAGCGATTTGTTCGACAAATTCGCGGCGCCGCCGGGGGCGGCCAGCAAGCAGCCGCTGCGTTTCTCGATCGCGAATATTCAGCTTGAGAATGGCCGGATCGATTTCGACGATCGCGTGCTCGGTGCGCGACACACGGTCGACCAACTGGCGATCGGCGTGCCGTTCGTCGCGACGCTTGGCTCGCGCTCAAAGCTCTTCGTCACACCGCAGTTGCACGCCCGGATCGACGGCAGCCCGCTGTCGATCATCGGCAAGACCAAGCCGTTTGCCGCGTCGCGCGAATCCGATGTGGCGTTGCGGTTTGACCAGCTCGACGTGCCGCAACTGTTGTCGTACCTGCCGGCGCCGCTGCCGGTCGATATCGCAAGCGGCAAGTTGTCGACCGCTCTGCAGGTGCGCTTCGTGCTCGCCGACGCCGGTCCGAGTGTCGTCGTGAGCGGCGTGGCGGACCTCGCCCAGTTGACGGTGAACGCGCGCGACGGTACGCGGCTGGCCGACGCTGCGCGATTGCATATCAATGCAAGCTCGCTCGAGCCATTGCGCGAGCGCTACGAATTCGCGGAGATCGCGCTGGACAAGCCCACCGTGGCGCTGAAGCGGCTGGCGGACGGCAACCTCGATGTCGTCAAGCTGTTCGCGGCGGGAAGCACTTCGGCTTCGAGCGCAGGCGCCGCCGCGCAGCCCGCTACAAACCCTGCTGTAAAGCCAGGGGCACAGCAAGTCGTACCGCTCGATTTGATCCTGCATAAGGTAACGATCACCGAGGGTGTCGTCACCGTCGACGATCGGGCATCCGCGCGGCCGGTCGTGACGCGGCTGACAGGACTGAACGCCTCCCTCGGCGAGTTCTCGCTGCGAAATCGCAAGCCGGCCGCGTTCAAGCTGCGCACACGACTCGCGCAGGGCGGCTCGCTGTCGCTCGACGGCGCGGCCTCGGTCGTGGCGAAGCATGCGGACATACGGGTCGGCATCGACGGCTTGACGCTGGCCGGATGGCAGCCTTACCTGGCGACCGCGTTTACGGGACGGATCACGCAGGGTACGCTGGCCGCCCATTTTCCGGTGACCGCCGACTGGTCCGGCGTATCGCCTGCGATCAAGATCGGCAATGGAGATCTGGCAGTCGACGGCGTGGCGATCGCGCACCCCGCCGCGCAGACGGCGCTACACGCAACACAACGCACAACACAACGAGAAGCGGGTTCGGACGCCCGCGAGGGCGAACTTGCGACGACGCCGGATCCGATCGCGATCGAGCATTTGGTCACAAAGGTGGCAGCGATCGACGTGGCTGCGCGCACGGTCGCGATCGACAGCGTCGATGCCTCGGGCCTCGCGGTGGACCTCGCGCGCAACCAGGATGGCTCCATCGACCTTGCATCGCTGGTCGCGCCGACGGCGCCTTCAACGCCGGGCGGCGCTGCGCCATGGCACTACCGAGTGGGACGCGTTGCGCTGGTGCAATCGAGCGTCGGCTTCGTCGATCGCGCGGCGCCGAGGCCGGTCAAGGTGAAGCTCACTGACCTGCGACTGGATCTGCGCGATTTATCGGATGATTGGAGTAAACCGTGGCGCATCGCGACGGCGGGCACGATGAATGGCAAGGGTACCTTCGACATCACCGGCACCGCCAGGCTCAAGCCTCTTACCGTTGCGCTCACGGTCGACGCCAATCGGCTCGACGCCGTGGCACTCGCACCGTACCTCGACAGTGCATTGAACGCGCGAATTGCCAGTATGCTGTTCAGTTCGAAGGGCGAGGTGAAGTTCACGCAGACGTCATCCGGGCCTCGCGTTCGTTACGACGGCGACGCGTCGCTGCACGACGTACGTTTGCTCGACAAAAGCACGTCCGACCGATTCGCGAGCTGGCGCACGTTGAGCGCGACGAAGATGCGCGTTGTCTACGACCCGCGCCACACCGACGTTGATGCGCGTTACGTCGCGCTTGATACGTTTTATGGCCTGGTCTTTTTGGATGCCCAAGGGCGCCTGAATCTCGCGGACGTCGTACGAGGCAATGCGCAGCCGCAGTCGCTGACGCGCGCGGACCGTGCGGCGACCGGCGCTAGCGCCGCCGCAGCCGCGACGGCTAGTGCTGCCGAGGCTGCTGCTCCTGCTGAGACTGCTGCTCTTGCTCATGCACCGGCCCCAGCCCCAGCGCCAGCCCCGGCCCCAGCCCCAGCCCCAGCCCCAGCCCCAGCCCCAGCCCCAGCCCCGGATGCCGCGCCGGTCGGCGCGTCCAAACCGTCCGTCAAAGTGCAAGTCGGCGAGCTTGCTCTTAATAAGGGTCGTATCACTTATACGGACAACTTCGTCAAACCGAATTTCACCGCGAACCTTGTCGGCATTACCGGCCGGGTTGGCGCGTTCGGCACGCAGTCGTCGCAACCGGCGGCGGTCGACGTGAAGGCGAATCTGGCGGCGAACGGGCCGGTGGCCATCAAGGGCGAAGTCAATCCGCTGGCCGCGAAGCCGTCACTGGACTTGACCGCGACCGCGCACGAGATCCAGTTGACCAACTTGACGCCGTATTCCACCAAGTATGCTGGCTTCCCGATCACCAAGGGCAAGCTGAACGTCGATTTACATTACGTATTGAAAGATGACCAACTGAGCGCGAACAACCATTTGTTCATCGACCAATTGACTTTTGGCGATCACGTCGACAGCCCGACCGCGACCAAGTTGCCAGTGCGTCTCGCCATCTCGCTGCTGAAGAACTCGCGCGGGGAGATCGATGTGAACGTGCCGGTGTCCGGCTCCCTGTCGGACCCGCAATTCAGCCTGGGCAGCTTGATCTGGAGCGCCGTCGCGAACCTGGTGCAGAAGGCGGTCACCGCGCCGTTCGCGCTGCTGGCCAATGCGTTCGGCGGCGAGCATGCGCAAGAACTCGGCTATGTCGAATTCGATCCGGGGTCCGCGCAGTTGAGCGACGCGGCACGGCAAAAGCTCGAAACACTCGCGAAGGCGCTGAACGACAAGCCGGAGGTCAAGGTGGATCTGATTGGCCGAGTCGATCCGAAACTGGACGAACCGGCGCTACGCAACGCATATGTCGATCGCCTCGTGCGTCAGCAAAAAGTCCGCGAGTTAGCCGCTAACGGCGCGAGTGCCGAGGCGCGCAGCGCCGTCGCGGTGACGCCTGAGGAATACGGCAAATACTTGACGATGGCGTACAAGGACAGTGACGTGAAAAAAGAGCGCAATTTGATCGGCATGGTGAAGGCGCAGCCGCCGGAGCAGCTCAAGGCTATACTGGCCGCCCACGCGCCGATCAACGAATCGAGCCTGCGCGACCTCGCCCAACGGCGTGCCGCCGCGGTCCAGCAGTGGTTCGACGGCAAGGTCGATGCGGGCCGCATCTACACGGTCGCACCGAAACTGACGGTCGAGGGGATTCAGGACAAGGGCGCGACCACGCGCGTCGACTTCGGCGTGAAATAGCCGCGCGCGGCGTCAACGGATCGCCATGGAAGACGATGTGCCACCGTCCCGGGAGGCATCGCTGCGGTTGGCGTCGTTGTGCTCGGGATCGTGCGCGGGGGGCTTGGCCGCTTCGTCGTTGTCGCTGCGCACCGAGCGGAAGCGCTGCCGGTATTCGACCGGGCTGACGCCGAGCCTGCGCATGAATGCGCGCCGCAGGCTATTTTGATCGCTGAACCCGTATTGGGAGGCGACTTTTTTCAACGGCGTGTCGCTGTCTTCGAGCATTCGGCGCGCCGCTTCGACGCGGGCGATCTCGACAAAATCGCCCGGCGTCTCGGTGGTTTCGCGCTTGAACATCCGTGCGAAATTACGCAGACTCATGCCGGCACGCGCCGCGAGCGCTTCGACCGACAAGTCGCCGGTCAGGTCCGCGAAAATCCACTCTTGTGTTTCCCGGATCGGCGTGCGCTGCGCCACGGGCGTATTGCTGTGCAAGCTGAACTGCGACTGGCCGCCCGGCCGCTTGACGAACATCACCAGTTGCCGTGCCACGCGCAGCGCACTGCTGTGGCCGTGGTCTTCCTCGAGCATCGCGAGCGCGAGATCGATCCCGGCAGTGACGCCCGCCGAGGTGTAAATCGGCCCATCCTTCACATATATCAAGTCGGGTTCGACGCGCACGCTGGGGTGCTGTATGGCCAACCGCGCGGCGCTGGCCCAGTGCGTGGTCGCGCGACGTCCGTCCAGCAGGCCGGCGGCGGCCAGCATGAACGCGCCGTTGCTGATCGAGCCGATCCGCCGGACATGTTCAGGCTGCCGCGAAAGCCATCCGAGTAACGCCCGGTCCCGCGCGGGATCGTATGCCG
>Ga0310811_10004419_pt1 | contig 17663 bp, 16 predicted proteins | sample YCmetagenome_FD_207642 | JGI IMG/M metagenome (GOLD analysis project Ga0310811, IMG submission 207642) | Soil microbial communities from experimental microcosm in Duke University, North Carolina, United States - YC | ecosystem: Engineered > Artificial ecosystem > Soil microcosm > Unclassified ...
CCGCCCGAGCCTGCCACGGTGGCGGCCGTCGCGGCCGAACCTTCTGCTGCGATCGGGCGGGGCCTGTCGCTTCACGGTGTGCTGCTGCGCCCGGCCGGGCGACTGGGTCCTGGATTCCTGCTCAGCCGGGAGAGCGCGGCCCTGGCGCTTCCCGTGCCGGCCCGCGCCGGCGCGGTCTGGGACGGGCGTTTCCGCCGCCCTGCCGACATGCCTGACCTGCCGGGGGAATGGGTCGGCGCTCTCGGCCCGGTGCCGAAGGCGCTCCGCGCCCGGACCGATCTGCCGGCCCTGGTGATGGGAACACTGCCCGCCTTTCGCAATGATGACGGGCGGATCCTCGCTGTTCCAGCTCTCAACTGGCCTGATCCGGACAGGGTCGCCGCGCGCCGTCTGCTTTTCTCGCCTGCCGGCCCGGCGGCGCCTTCTTTTGTGGCGCCGGGCATGACAGTCGCGTCAATCCGAGATGGGGCCCGGGATGTGCTGGCCGAAAAGACTTCCTATCTTTAAGGTGACAACGCGGAATATTATGCGCTGAGGTCTTGCCTTCGGGGGGAGGCTTCTGGATGCTCCTCCCGCTTCGCTCCGCTTGATGAGGGAGAAGGGTGCGGGTGCCTAGTGCCTGTATGCCGGTTAGGAACTGGATGAAGTAATGAGCAATTTCGGTCGCAACCTCGCCCTCTGGGTGATTATCGCACTGCTGCTGGTGGTGCTCTTCAGCCTTTTCCAGCCTGGCGGACTACGAGGCACCAGCAACACCTCGAACGTCACGCAGATGGCCTATTCCGAATTCCTGGGCCAGGTGAAGCAGGGCAATGTCAAAGACGTCGTCATCCAGGACCGCAATATCAGCGGTGACCTGAAGGACGGCCGCGCCTTCGAAACCTACACGCCGAACGATCCCTCGCTCGTGCAGACGCTGACGGCCAAGAACGTCGAAATCGTCGCGAAACCAGCCGACAGCGATAGCAACCCGCTGCTCCACTACCTGCTCTCCTGGTTCCCGATGCTGCTTTTCGTCGGCGTCTGGATCTTCTTCCTGCGCCAGATGCAGTCGGGCGGCGGCCGCGCCATGGGCTTCGGCAAGTCGCGCGCCAGGCTGCTGACCGAAAAGCAGGGCCGCGTCACCTTCGAGGACGTGGCCGGCATCGAGGAAGCCAAGACCGAACTCAACGAGGTCGTGGAATTCCTCAAGGACCCGCAGAAGTTCCAGCGGCTCGGCGGTAAAATCCCCAAGGGCGTGCTGCTCGTCGGTCCCCCGGGCACCGGCAAGACGCTGCTCGCCCGTGCCATCGCCGGCGAGGCCAACGTGCCCTTCTTCACGATTTCGGGTTCCGACTTCGTCGAGATGTTCGTGGGCGTCGGCGCCAGCCGCGTGCGTGACATGTTCGAGCAGGGCAAAAAGAATGCCCCCTGCATCATCTTCATCGACGAAATCGACGCCGTCGGCCGGCATCGCGGTGCGGGCCTCGGCGGCGGCAATGACGAGCGTGAGCAGACCCTCAACCAGCTACTCGTGGAGATGGATGGGTTCGAGAGCAATGAGGGCGTCATCCTCATCGCCGCCACCAACCGGCCGGACGTGCTGGACGCGGCGCTGCTGCGCCCCGGGCGCTTCGACCGTCAGGTCGTGGTGCCCAACCCGGATGTGAACGGCCGCGAGCGCATCCTGCGCGTGCATATGCGCAAGGTTCCGCTGGCCGCCGACGTCGACCCCAAGACCATCGCGCGCGGCACGCCCGGCTTCTCCGGCGCCGATCTCGCCAACCTCGTCAACGAGGGTGCGCTGCTCGCCGCCCGCCGCGGCAAGCGTGTCGTCTCCATGGCCGAGTTTGAGGATGCCAAGGACAAGGTCATGATGGGTGCGGAGCGCCGCTCCCTGGTCATGAGCGAGGACGAGAAGAAGATGACCGCCTATCACGAGGCGGGGCATGCCCTCTGCGCCATGCTGGAGCCGGAATGCGACCCGGTTCACAAGGCGACGATCATTCCGCGCGGCCGGGCGCTTGGCCTCGTCATGAGCCTGCCGGAAGGTGACCGCTATTCCAAGAGCAAGTCCAAGCTGCTGGGCGAACTCACCATGGCCATGGGCGGCCGTGCGGCGGAAGAGATCATCTTCGGAGCCGACAAGGTCTCCAACGGTGCCGCTGGCGACATCAAGATGGCGACCGACCAGTCCCGCCGGATGATCACGGAATGGGGCATGAGCGACAAGCTCGGCATGATCGCCTATGGCGATAATGGGCAGGAGCTTTTCCTCGGCCACTCCGTGACCCAGCACAAGAACGTCTCGGAAGCGACCGCCCGTGAGATCGACACCGAAATCAAGTCGATCATCGATGCGGCCTATAACAAGGCGCGGACGCTGCTGACCGAGAATATCGGCGCGCTGCATGCGATTGCCCGGGCGCTGCTCGAATTCGAGACGCTCTCCGGAGATGAGGTTCGCGGCGTGCTGCGCGGCGAGCCCATTGTGCGCAAGCCGGTCGAGGATGTGGTGCCGCCGGAAAATCGGCGCGCCTCGGTCCCAGCTTCGGGCCGGCCCGTGCCGCCGCTGCCCGGCGGTATCGGCCCCTCGCCCAACCCCGCGTAAAGGTCCGACTCATCAAAAAAACCCCCGGTCTCAGGACCGGGGGTTTTTTATGTGAGGCTTACACGTGCTGGCCGCCATTGATGTGGACTTCCGAGCCATTCACGTAGGAGGAGGCGCCACTGCAGAGGAAATAGATGGTTTCGGCCACTTCCCTGGGCGTGCCGAGACGGCGCATGGGCACCTCCGCCGCCACCAGTTGGTCGGTGCCTTCGGAGAGGATGGACGTGCTGATCTCCCCTGGCGCGATGGCATTCGCCCGCACGCCCCTTCCGCCAAACTCATGCGCCATCTCCCGCGTCAGCGCGGCGAGCCCCGCCTTGGCCGCGGCATAGGCGACGCCCGCGAAAGGATGCACCCGCGATCCGGCGATGGAGGTGACGTTGACGATTGAGCCCTCGGCCCGCTCCAGCTCCGGCATCAGGGCGCGGGCGAGCAGCGCCGTCGAAATCAGGTTGACGTTGAGCACCTTCGTCCAGAGAGCGGCATCGGTCTTGAGCACGCCGAGCCGATCGCCGTCCGGCCCTTTCGGCGAGATGCCGGCATTGTTCACCAGCGCATGCAGCCTGCCATCCTGAAGGCGCGAGCGCACCTCGGCCGCCAGGTCTTCGATGCCTTGAAGATTTTCAAGATCGGCCTGGATGTGGCTGTCCTTCGCGCCGGGCCAGCCGCAAAGGTCCGAGGGATAACGTGACACGGTGAGCAGCCGCCACTGCCGCTCCTGAAACAGCTTTACGGTAGCATGGCCGATGCCACGGCTCGCCCCCGTAAGCAGCAGAACCGGTTTTGCCTCAGACATCCTTGGTCTCCTGGAGATCGCCGCGGGCCATGAACACCGAACGGGCGCTTGATGGCCGCGCGTGCTTCGCATGATATCCGGCTGGCGAAGGCGCGCCACGTCCCCACTGCGCAATTATTGGATATTCCCAAGGAAGTTCCGATGTCCGTCCCCTCCAGCCCCGCCACCCGAACCGTCTGGGCCGGCCTCAGCCTCGACCGGCCGATGGTCATGGGCATCCTGAACCTGACGCCGGACAGTTTCAGCGATGGCGGCCGGCACGCGGGCCACCACGCCGCCATTGCCGCCGGCGAGGCCATGCTGGCGGCCGGGGCAGATATCATCGATATCGGCGGCGAGAGCACGCGGCCGGGCTCGCTGCCCGTGGATCCGGCGGAGGAGCAGGCGCGGATTCTGCCCGCGATCCAGGCGCTCGCCCAGCGTGGCGCCGTCATCTCCGCCGATACCCGGAACGCCGCGACCATGGCAGCGGCGCTCGATGCCGGCGCCCGCATCATCAACGATGTAACGGCGCTGGCCCACGATCCGGCGGCGCTGCCGCTGGTCGCGAAGCGAGGCGCGCCGGTCGTGCTGATGCATATGCGCGGCACACCGGAAACGATGAACGGCCTCAACGCCTACGAAGATATCGGCCGGGACGTCGCGGCCGAACTTGGCGCCCAGGTCGAAGCAGCACTTGCAGGCGGCGTCGCGCGGGAGGCGATCATAACCGATCCCGGCTTCGGCTTCGCCAAGGTCGGCGCGCAGAACGTCGATCTCATGCGCAATCTCGCCCCCCTCCGGGCACTCGGCTATCCGATGCTCATCGGCCTGTCACGCAAAGGCTTCATCGGCCAGCTGTCAGGCGAGCCCGTAGCGGCCAGGCGCCTCGGCGGGTCACTGGCCGCGGCGCTTTTCGCGCTCACCCAGGGGGCCGCGATCCTGCGCGTGCACGACGTGGCCGAGACGGTGCAGGCGGTGCGGGTGTGGCAGGGGCTGGCAAAAGAAGAGGAACCACCCCGCAATCCATGATAAACCTTCCCCACGAGGAGAGGCCGTCATGGATGTCATTACGGAACGCGATGCCGCCGAGAATATGCAGGCCCTGATCAAGCGTGTGGAGCATGGGGAGGAAGTCACCATCACGCGTGACGGCAAGCCGGTGGCCAAAATTATTCGGGTTGAGAATGACGATCCGCTGCTCGACGTGGAGCGACGAGCGAGACAGAAGGCTGCTGTGGAGGGGATTCGTAACCTCGGCGCTCAAGTACGCCTTGACGGACTAAGCATCAGGCAGTTGATCGAAGAAGGGCGCCGGTAAAGCGCTCCATGGCCTTTGTTGTCGACAATTCGGTGGCAATGTCTTGGTGTTTCGCTGACGAACGCACTGCCTCGACGATGGCGCTTCTTGATCGTGTAATGACGGAACGGGTCATGGCGCCGCCTATTTGGCCCCTTGAAGCAACAAATGTGCTCTTCGTTGCCGAGAGGCGGAGACGCATCACGCGGACACAACGGATTGAATTCCTTGGTTTCCTCCGTGATCTCCCGATCAAGATCGAAGTGGGTCGCGATATTTGGGGAGAACTCAGCACTTGGGGACCCGAACCCCAGCTCTGTGACCGATACGGGCTTACGGCTTACGATGCGTCGTATCTAGCCTTAGCGCTGAAGCATCGCATCCCGCTCGCCACGCGAGACAAGGCTTTGATTGCAGCGGCGAAAGACCAAAATCTCCCCCTTCTCGAAACCCTCTGATACCAGCCCTGAATTGCCTGACCCATCGCGCCTCGCTACACCAATCGCCTCTGGGACTGATTTCACGAGGCGGAAACCATCATGAGCAACGGCACCGAAGGCCAGAAGGCCGCCCCCGCTCGCTCGCTCTTCGGCACGGACGGCATTCGTGGCCGCGCCAATACCCATCCCATGACGGTCGAAACCGCGCTGCGCCTCGGTCAGGCGGCGGGCCTCATGTTCACGCGCGGCAGTCACCGCCATCAGGTGCTCATCGGCAAGGATACCCGCCTCTCTGGCTATATGATCGAGCAGGCGCTGACCGCCGGCTTCCTGTCCGCCGGCATGGATGTCGTGCTCGCCGGCCCGTTGCCGACGCCCGCCATTGCCATGCTGACGCGCAGCCTGCGCGCCGACCTCGGCGTCATGATCTCGGCCTCGCACAATCCCTTCGAGGATAACGGCATCAAGCTCTTCGGCCCGGACGGCGTGAAGCTCTCGGACGAGCATGAGGCGCAGATCGAGACCGAAATGGCGGGCAACCTTGAGCCGCAACTCGCCGGCCCCGAGGCGCTCGGCCGCGCCCGCCGCCTGACTGACGCCGCCGGCCGCTATATCGAAGGCGTCAAGGCGACCTTCCCCCGCGGCCTGCGGCTCGACGGGCTCAAGATCGTGCTCGATTGCGCGAATGGCGCCGCCTATCGCGTGGCGCCCACAGCCCTTTGGGAACTCGGCGCGCAGGTCATCCCGCTCGGGGTTCAGCCTGACGGTTTCAACATCAATCGCGGCTGCGGCTCGACCGTGCCGGACCAGCTCTGCGCAGCGGTGGTGGAGCATGGCGCCGATATCGGCATCGCGCTCGACGGCGATGCCGATCGGTTGATCATGTCAGACGAGCATGGCGAAATCATCGACGGGGACCAGATCCTCGCCCTCATCGCGCGCTCCTGGGCCAAGACAGACCGGCTTGCCGGCAGCGGCATCGTCGCGACCGTCATGTCCAATCTCGGCCTGCAGAAATTCCTGCGCGAGTTGGGGCTCGACCTGCATCGCACCAAGGTGGGGGACCGCTATGTCGCCGAGCGCATGCGCGCACTCGGTATCAACTTGGGTGGCGAGCAATCGGGCCATGTGATCCTGTCCGACTTCTCGACGACCGGAGACGGGTTGGTCGCCGCCCTCCAGGTGCTGGCCGTGCTGGTGCGCCAGGGCCAGCCCGCCTCGGAAGTCTGTCGCGTCTTCCGCCCGTCGCCCCAGTTGCTGCGCAATGTCCGCTTCAGCGGTCCCTCTCCGCTCGACAATGCCCGGGTCAAGGCCGCGATCGCCGAAGCGGAAGCAGCCCTCGGCCCAGAAGGAAGGCTGCTCATCCGCCCCTCCGGCACCGAGCCGCTGATCCGCGTCATGGCGGAAGCAGATGACGATCAGCTCATCGCCCGCATCGTGGCCGAACTCTGCGAAGTCATCGCCGATGTCGCTCGCATGCCGGAGACCGCGGCCTGATGGCCATGGGCCGCGTGCTGGTGATCGCGGGTTCGGATAGCGGCGGCGGCGCCGGTATCCAGGCCGACATCAAATCCGTCATGGCCATGGGCGGCTTCGCGACCACGGCGCTCGCGGCGCTCACCGCGCAAAACACGCGCGGTGTCACGGGCGTTCACGTCGTGCCGCCGGATTTCCTGCGCGCCCAGATCGACGCGGTGATGGAGGATATCGGCGCTGACGCGGTGAAAACCGGCATGCTGCCCGATACCGCCAGCATCGAGATCGTGGCCGATTTTCTGGACCGGCAATCCCCGCGCCTGTCCTTCGTCATGGATCCGGTCATGGTGGCAACCAGTGGGGACCGGCTGCAGTCCGAAGAGGCACTCGCTGCACTCCGCCGCCGGCTGCTGCCGCGCGCGACCGTCATCACCCCAAATATCCCGGAAGCCGAACTCCTGCTCGGACGCCGGATCGTCGACGAGGCCGCCCAGCGCGAGGCCGCGCGGGCGCTGCTCGAGACCGGCGCGCAGGCCGTGCTGGTCAAGGGCGGGCACCTGCCGGGTGTGACCGTCACCGATCTTCTGGCGACGCCCGCGGGTATCGTCGCCATCAGCGGGCCGCGCATCGATTCGACCAGCACCCATGGCACCGGCTGCACGCTGGCTTCCGCCATCGCCGCCGGCCTCGCCCAGGGCATGGCGCTCGAACCGGCCATCCGCCGCGCGCGCGCCTATGTTGCGGCGGCCATCGCGGCCGCACCGGGCCTCGGCCACGGCCACGGGCCGCTCGGCCATGGTGTGACAGTGGACCCGGCGCGGATCGCGGCACTCGAGGCCCGTTGAGCGATACGACGGCGGCCCCGCTTCGGCATCAGAACCGGGCGCTGACCTCGATCCGCGGGGTCGCGGCACTCTGGGTCGTGGGCCTGCATCTGCAGTTCGGCCTCAGCCTGCTCGGCTATCGCGAGGGTGGCGCGATCTTCAAACCCGGCTACCTCGCCGTCGACATCTTCTTCATCCTTTCGGGTTTCGTCATCACGGCGGTGCACCGCGATCTCGCGACTGCCACAGACGGCATGGATTTCTTCATCCGCCGCGTCTTTCGCATCTATCCGCTGCATCTCTTCGTGCTGACGCTGCTCCTCGCCCTATGGCTCTGGGAGGTAACGCAGTACGGCAGCCATGATCCGACGGAACAGCTGCGCGATCTGCCGATCGTGGCGCTGCTGCTGCAGCCCTATCTCATCCAAGGTCTGACCTGGAACACGGTAAGCTGGTCGATCGGGGTGGAGATGCTCTGCTACCTGCTCTTCCCCCTGGCCCTGCGTCTGCTTTGCCCGCGGCCGCTGCCGGGCACGCTCCTCCTGCTCGCGGTCGCCTGCCTCTTCGAGCGTCATGCCCATTCCGAAATGGTCTGGGGCTGGCCAGCCATTCAACGCGGCCTCGCGGGTTTCGCCCTCGGCATGGTGTTGCAGCAGGCGAGCAGTCTTTTGCCCCGCCCGTCGGGCCGCGCGGCTGATCTGTTTGGCATCCTCGCTCTTGCCGGCATCGTGTTTGCCCTCTCAACGCATGCCGCTCAGGATGTGCCGCTCTGGGCCGCACTGCTGATCTTCGCCCTCGCGGCCGAGCGCGGGCGGCTCTCCCGAGCTCTGGGTGCCCCTCCGCTCTACTGGCTCGGGCAGATCTCCTTCTCGCTCTATCTGCTCCATCCGACGCTCGCGAGCCTCGCCTTCGCCTTGCTGCCGCCCGCCGCCCTGCATCTCGGCCCGCACGCGACCCCGGTCGTCTGGTCAGCCATTCTGCTTGCCGTCCTGCTCGGCCTCGCGACCGTCACCTGGGCCTTGGTCGAGGAGCCCGCCCGCCGCCTGGGCGGCCGCCTCGCTCGCCGCGCACGTAACCAGGCGCTCGCCGGGCACGAATAGCCCGGCAGAACAATCCAAACGGAATCCGGCCATGGGATGGATCACGCGCCTACTGGGGGGAGCCACGGTGCTCGGTGGCCTCTCCTTGCCCTTCGCGATGGCGACGGCCGCCTCGATCGATCAGCCGCTGGTGCTGGAACTCTTCACATCGGAGGGCTGCTCGTCCTGCCCGCCGGCGGATGCCTACGCGGCGGAGCTTGCCCGCACCCGCCCTGATCTTCTCGTGCTCGATTTTCATGTCGATTACTGGAACGCGCTTGGCTGGCACGATCCCTTCTCACTTGCTGCCGCCACCGCACGGCAACAGCGCTATGCTGGCCTGCTGCAGACCGAGCTCTACACGCCGCAGCTTGTCGTGGGCGGCACTGCACAGGCCATCGGATCGGCGCGGGCGGAGGTGCAATCGGCCATTACCCAGGCCGAGGCCGGCCGGCAGGCGCGGCCCCATGTGGCGCTCGCCCTCAGCCGGCAGAATGGCCAGATCCGGATCACCGTGGGCAGCGGAGCGGGCACGGCACAGCTCTGGCTCGTAGGCTATGACACGGCGCACCGCACGCCGATCGGACGGGGCGAGAATGCTGGGCTGACCGAGACCGAGGCGGACATCGTCCGCTCCATCCGGCCGGTGGCAAACTGGTCCGGCGGGCCGCTCGGCCTCGCGGTCGCGCCCCCGGCGGGAGAGCGCGCCGCGATCCTGCTCCAGAGCACCGATGGAACGATCCTTGCCGCCGCCGTGCTGCCCTCAGCCGCGTCTTAGAAACAGCGAGGAAATCACGAGATCCTTGCGCGGCCCGGTGATGCGCCAGGACAGCCACCAGCGATGCGGCGACACGAAGCGGTAGCGGCCGCGATAGAGATCGGGCGCGCAATCATGCGAGACATCAGCCCGTGTCCCCTCCAAACGCGCTTCGTGGAAAAAGCGTCCGTCGGGAAACAGAACGCGAAAACCCGTCTCGGTCATGTCGTACCGATAGGCGCGCCGCGCCTCGGTCCGCATGCTACCCAGAGTCAGCATTCCCCGCTCCTCGAAGGCGAGCATGCCCGGCGCCTCGAGGGTGAAGCGCGCCTCGCCCTCGAGTCGTCCCATCTCGCCGCGCTTCCTGTCCCGCATGCGGCGGATCAGACGCCATTCACCCTGGAAGACGTGGCTCAGCCCGGCCTGCATGTTACCGAAACAACCAGTTGGCGCAGAGGCGATTGGCGCCGATGACGATCACCACCGACGCGACATGCGCGACCAGATCGGACAACGATCCGTCATAAGCGTGGAAAAAATTGAGAAGGGTGGCCGCAGCCCCGGCGGCAGCCAAGCCAGCCAACGCCGCCGTCAGAGTGGGACGCAGCGGAAACGTCCGGCGCAGCAAGACGGCCAGCAGCGCCGACAGCGGCAGCGAGACCAGAACGATGAAAGCGAAGGCATATTCGGCCGCGACCATGCTGGCATCCTGAAAGCCCGGCAGGCGCCAGGTATGGGCAAAGCCCATGCCGCCTTCCACGATCCACCATGCAACCGCGGGCAGCGGCAGCAGCGCCCAACGCGGGCTTCGCCCCGGCATGCCGGTCATGACAGCCGCAATCACCGCCAAAATTGCCGTCAGCGCCGAGCTGAGGGCCGCGAGCCACATATACGGCGCGAGCATCAGGTCCGCCATCATGGCGTGCAGATCGGCTCGGACCGCAAAGAAGTCAGCGAACAGGGCCACGGTCACAAGCCATATGAGCACAAGCCGCGTGGGCCGCACCCGCCGCACGGGCTTCAGGTCGCGCGAGAGGTCAGCGATCAGCCGCTCGTGCGGCAGGCGCTCAGACATCTTCACCCTCCCCGTCCCGCGGGGCGCCACCCATGCGTGCGCGCAGCGCCTTCAGCGCGCGATGCAGATTGACCTTCAACGCTGTCTTCGATCGACCGGTTTCGGCGGCCGCCTCCTCCAATGTCTGGCCCGATAGGCCGAGCCGTTCCGCCGCCTGGCGCTGGCCCGGCGGCAAGGTTTCGATTTGGGCACGCAACGCTTGCGCCTGTTCCTCCCGATCGAGCCCGGCCGTAGCGTCCTCATCCCCACCCGGGTGGTTCTCATAGGCGAGCGGATCATGTACCTCCCGGCTCGATTGCCTGCCGTGGCGACGCAAGCCGTCGATCGCCCGGCGCTGCGCGATGGCGCGTAGCCAGGGCAGGAAAGGCCGCGCAGGATCGTAGGTGGCGCGTGCCCTATGAATGGTGATCAGTACCTCCTGCACCACATCGTCCACCTGATCGGGAAACACGCCCTGCCGACGCGCGACGGCGGCGATCACCGGCACGCATTCCTTCAACAAGCGCTGGTAGCTGGCCGCATCGCCACGCTGCGCCGCGGCCATCAGGCCGGCGAGCCGCTCTTCGCCCTCCGCAGTCATCGGGGCGTCACCTCGGGCGGTGGCTGGGCAGGATCATGCGCATACCCTAACCCGCGGCTTTCCAGCCCGATAGTCCGCCAGACCCGTGACATCTTCTTCGATGCAAGCCAGCCCCCGGTTACGGAGATTGCGGAGTTTTCGGTGATCCTCTACATGCGACGGCGGGTCACACCCCCCCACCGGGGTGCTTCTCTTCTGAAAGGGAGAGCCAAAATGGCGCTCGTCACCAAGCCGGACATCCGTCCGCAGAATCCCAATTTCTCATCCGGCCCCTGTGCCAAACGCCCCGGCTTCACGCTGGATGCGCTGTCCGGCGCCATGCTCGGCCGCAGCCATCGCGCGAAGGAGCCGAAGGCACGCATCGCCGAGGTCCTCACCCGCTCCCGCGATATTCTCGGCATGCCGGAAGGCTGGAAACTCGGCATTGTGCCGGCATCGGATACCGGCGCCGTGGAAATGGCACTGTGGTCCATGCTCGGCGCCCGTCCGGTGGACGTGCTCGCCCATGAGAGCTTCTCCGAAGGCTGGGCGACCGATGTCGTGAAGCAGCTCAAACTCGCGGATGCCCGCGTGCTCAGCGCCGAATACGGCAAACTACCCGACCTTGCCGCCGTCGACCGCAGGCACGACCTGGTCCTCGCCTGGAATGGCACGACCTCCGGCGTTTGCTTTGCCAATGGCGATTTCATCCCGGCAGGCCGCGAAGGCCTCGTCATTTGCGACGCGACCTCGGCCGCCTTCGCGATGGCCCTGCCCTGGGACAAGCTCGATGTCGTCACCTGGTCCTGGCAGAAGGTGCTGGGCGGAGAAGCGGCCCATGGCATGCTCGCCCTCTCGCCCCGCGCCGTGGCCCGGCTGGAAAGCTTCAAGCCCGACCGCCCGCTGCCGAAAATCTTCCGCATGACCAAGGGCGGCAAGCTGATCGACGGCATCTTCCTGGGCGAGACCATCAACACGCCCTCGATGCTCTGCGTGGAAGACGCGCTGGACGGCCTGCGCTGGGCCTCCTCGGTGGGCGGGCTCACCGGCCTCATCGCCCGGAGCCAGGCCAATCTCGCCGCCATCGCCGGATGGGTGGAAGAGAGCGACTGGGCCAGCTTCCTCGCCCAGGACGGGAAAAACCGCTCCTCGACCTCCATCTGTCTCGTGATCTCGGCACCCTGGTTCGCAGCCCTGGATACGGCGACCCAGGCCAAGGCCGCGAAGAAGCTGGCCGGCCTGCTGGATGCCGAAGGTGTCGCCTACGACATCGCCTCCTACCGCGACGCGCCTGCGGGCCTGCGCATCTGGGGCGGCGCGACGGTCGAGACCGCCGACATCGCGGCACTTCTCCCCTGGCTCGACTGGGCCCATGCCCAGGTTGAGACCGAATTTTCGACCCTCACGGCAGCGGAGTGACGCGCATGGCGCCCAAGGTTCTGATTTCCGACAAGCTTTCCCCCGCCGCCATCGAGATTTTTCGCAGCCGCGGTATCGAGACCGATGTGAAGACCGGCCTCTCCCCGGCTGAGCTCCGCGCCATCATCGGCGAGTATGAAGGCCTCGCCATCCGTTCCGCCACCAAGGTGACGAAGGAATTGCTGGACGAGACGACCAACCTCAAGGTGGTCGGCCGTGCCGGTATCGGCGTCGACAATGTCGACATCAAGGCCGCCACCACGCGCGGTGTCGTTGTGATGAACACGCCGTTCGGCAATGCCATCACCACCGCCGAGCATGCGATCGCGATGATGTTCGCCCTCGCCCGCCAGCTGCCGGAAGCCTCCACCTCCACCCGCGCCGGCCGCTGGGAGAAGAACCGCTTCATGGGCGTGGAGTTGACGGCCAAGACGCTCGGCATCATCGGCTGCGGCAATATCGGCTCGATCGTCGCCGACCGCGCCGTCGGGCTGAAGATGAAGGTCATCGCCTACGACCCGTTCCTATCGGACAAGCGTGCCGTCGAACTCGGCGTCGAGAAGGTCGAGCTTCCCGAGATCTTCGCCCGCGCCGATTTCATCACGCTGCACACGCCGCTGGTCGAGGGCACGCGCTACATCATCAACCGGGATGCGATTTCGGCGATGAAGCCGGGCGTGCGCATCATCAACTGCGCCCGCGGTGGGCTGGTGGACGAGACGGCGCTGCTGGAAGGGTTGCAGTCCGGCAAGGTCGCGGGTGCCGCGCTTGACGTCTTCGAGGTCGAACCAGCGAAGGAGAACCCGCTCTTCGCCCTCGAGAATGTCGTCTGTACGCCGCATCTCGGCGCCTCCACCGCAGAGGCGCAGGAGAATGTGGCGCTGCAGGTGGCCGAGCAAATGAGCGACTATCTGCTGACGGGCGCGGTCGCCAATGCCATCAACATGCCGGCGATTTCGGCGGAGGATGCGCCGCGCGTACGCCCCTACATGGAACTCGCCCGGCGCCTGGGCGAATTCGCGGGGCAGTTGACCCAGGCCAAGGACGGGGTGATCACCCATGTCACCATCGAATACGAGGGCACGGTCTCGCAGCTCAACCACAAGCCGCTGACCGCCGCGGCGCTGGCCGGGCTGATGGCGCCGATGATCACCGGCGCCAATATGGTCAATGCCCCGGTCCTCGCGCGTGAGCGCGGGATCGAAGTGACGGAAACGGTGCATGACCGGGTGAGCGAATATCAGACGCTGATCCGCCTCACCATCGCGACCAAGACCAATACCCGCTCTGTCTCCGGCACCCTCTTCGCTGGCTCCAAGCCGCGCCTGGTCGAGATCAAGGGCATTCCGGTCGAGGCTGATTTCGGGCGCCACATGCTCTATGTCACGAACCAGGACAAGCCGGGCTTCATCGGGCGCTTCGGGGATACCCTTGCGGCCGCCGGCCTCAACATAGCGACCTTCCACCTCGGCCGGGCGACCGCGGGCGGAGACGCCATCTGCCTCGTCTCCCTCGACGAGTCAGTGCCGGAAGAAGTGCTGGAGAGCGTGCGCGGCCTGCCGCTTGTCATGCAGGCAACGGCGCTCACTTTCTGAAGGGCGGCAAGACGGGAGCATTCATGGGCGAGAACGGCAATCTCTTCGCGATCATCGTGCTCGTCATCGTCGCCATCGTCATTCTTGGCGGCTGGTTCGCCTTCCCGGCGGTCACGCATTTCATGCAGCAGCAGGATTGCGTGGCGTCCGGCCGCATCAACTGCTGACCCTGCTCCCAAAAGCGTGATGCGCCCGCGTGCTTCCCAAGTGGGCGATCTCCATGGTTAACTGAAGACGTAAAAGGAGCGAGACCGAAGGGTCCCGCTCCTTTTACGTCTGTACCTTTCTCCAAAACACAAGGACGTCCCCATGCTGGAATGTGTCGGTTTCGGCGCGACCTCGGCCTCGACGCCGGTCGCACCCTTTTCCTTCACCCGCCGTGATCCCGGCCCCGATGACGTCGTGATCAAGATCGCCTATTGCGGCGTTTGCCATTCGGACCTGCATCAGGCCCGCAACGAATGGCGCAACACGACCTATCCCTGCGTGCCCGGGCACGAAATCGTGGGTCACGTGACGGCGGTGGGCGCCAATGTCACCCGCTTCAAGGAAGGCGACCAGGCCGGCGTCGGCTGTATGGTCGGCTCCTGCCGGACCTGCTCGGCCTGCCGCGAAGGCCTCGAACAGTATTGCGAAGTTGGCTTCAACGGCACCTATAACGGTGTCGATCCGGTCATCGGCGGCCCGACCTTCGGCGGGTATTCCGACCGGATCGTCGTCGACCAGCATTTTGTCCTGAGCATTCCGAAGGGCATGGACCTGGCCGCGACCGCCCCGTTGCTCTGCGCCGGCATCACGACCTATTCCCCTCTCCGTCATTGGAAGGCGGGACCGGGCAAGAAGGTCGGCATCGTCGGTCTCGGCGGGCTCGGCCATATGGGCCTCAAGATCGCCCATGCCATGGGCGCGCATACGGTGCTGTTCACGACGACCCCCGGAAAGACCGAGGATGCCAAGCGCCTCGGCGCCGATGAGGTCGTCATCTCCAAGAATGCCGCGGAGATGGCGAAGCATACGGACAGCTTCGACTTCATCCTCGATACCGTCGCGGCCGACCATCCGATCGACGCCTATCTTGGGCTGCTCAAGCGGGACGCCACGCTGACCCAGGTGGGGGCACCGGAAAACCCCCTCTCCGTCGCCGCCTTCAGCGTGATCTGGCGCCGGCGCAGCTTCGCGGGTTCGCTGATCGGCGGCATCCCGGAAACCCAGGAGATGCTGGATTTCTGCGCCGAGCACGGGCTCACCTCCGATATCGAGATGATCAAGATGGCCGATATCGAGACCGCCTATGCGCGGATGCTGAAGAGCGACGTGAAATACCGCTTCGTGATCGACATGGCCTCGCTCGGCGCGGCGGCCTGACCGGCCGGCGGAGGGCCCGCCCGCGCGCGAGCCCTCCGCCGCCAAAAGATCGCGGCCTCCACAACCAAACGGCCCCTTGCCGCGTATCGAATGATACGCCGGATGCGTGATGCCCGATCGATCAACGGGTAAGCCTATTGGTCGGCGACGTTTGGATTAGCTTTGAATCATTTGCCCCATTTCGTGTTAGCTAGGATATCCAGGGCCGCCGAAGAGATTAGGGAGATGAGGGAGTTGGGGCTGCGTCTTTACCCCTGGTTCGAACGGGACCACGCGAGAATGACAGGGCTGGCCGCCGGCCGGCTCCGGCTGCCTGTGCCTGCCGTCGATTGGACCGCGCGCGGATGATTTTTTCCCGAAGGGCCGTGCTGGCCGGGCTGCCGGCGGCGGCCGGGCTTGGCCTCTCCACGGTGCGGTGCGCCGAGGCGGCTCAAGCCTCTTTTGCGGCAACCGACCCCGACTGGCTCTCCTTCAAGCAGCGGTTCATCTCGCCCGAGGGACGAGTCATCGATACCGGCAACAATAACATCTCCCATTCCGAAGGGCAGAGCTACGGCATGCTCTTCGCACTGACCTTCGACGACCGCGCCACCTTCGACCGCGTCAATCAATGGACGGCTGCGAACCTGAAGCGGCCGACGGACGCCCTGCATATCTGGCGCTGGCTGCCGAACCGGAAGGATCACACACCGGACCAGAACAATGCGACGGATGGTGACCTTGTCATCGCCATGGCGCTCGCCCGTGCGACGGACCGGTGGGGCGCGCCGGAATACAGGGCCAGCGCCGTCGCCATTGCCGCGGATATCCGCAACAAGCTCATTGCCAATGCCGGCAGCCGCCTTGCTCTCTTGCCGGGACTAAACGGTTTCGTTGGCAAAGCCGCGCTCACCGTCAACCTGTCCTATTACAATTTCGTCGCTTTCCGGGAACTGGGTGCGATTGATGCCTCCCCGTTATGGGAGGTGCTGTCGCTCGACGGTCTGGCCCTGGTCCAAGCAGCCCGCTTCGGCCGCTGGCTGCTGCCGCCCGACTGGCTTTCCGTGCCGAAGAACGCAGGCGCGCTCGGCATCGCGGCCGGCTGGCCGCCGCTCTGCTCCTACGATGCTATTCGCGTTCCCCTGAATCTGGTCTGGGCGCAGGCGCTGTCGCCGGATATCGCCGCCTCCTTCACGAATTACTGGACAACCGCGGCCTCCTACCAGCCGGCCTGGGCCAATCTGCGGACCAATACCGTTTCGGAGTATGCCGCTGCTGGCGGGATGGTTGCCGTAAGGGCAATAACGACCGCAGCATCACCTCAATTAGGGCTACCCGTCTTGCCCTCGGTAGCCGAATGTGTGGACTACTATTCATCTGCATTAACCATATTGGCGCGCATTGCCTGGGTCGAAAGTCATGGTGGCTAAACCTAAAGGATCATGGCCGTGACGAAGTCGCAGTCCGACGTTGACAAGGTGATGGCCGCTTTCGGTGCTTCGCCGATCAAGTACCGGGCAAGCCAGGAACGCACGGCCGCGCCAGGCGGGCTCGTCGCGGACATTTCCGCCCGGCTGGCGCAGGGCGAACGGGCGGGCACGCCCAAGGAACGGATCAATCCGAGTGCCGGCGGGCCGATGCGCGAGATCTTTCCGCTGATCGCGCGGGCCGTGCCGCAGGCGGCCGATCTCTCGGTCAACGCGGTGAAGCGCCCAGGCGACCAGCTGCCGGAGGCATTGAAGGCGCAGGAGACGGCAGAAGCGGAAGCGGCTGCTGAACAGGCTTTCGCCGCTCGCCTGCGCGGCGAAGCGGCCACAGCCCAGGCTGCGAGTGAGGCGGCAGCGGCCGCCGCTGCCGCCCATCCGGTGCCCCCGCCGATGCCCGAGCCGATGACGCCCGCCGCTCCCCCGGTGATGGCAGCAGCGGCACCCGTCGCGGAAGAACTCTTCGTCCCTGCCATGCCGCCGCAGCCTTTGCGCAGCCATGCCGATCTCATCCGCGCGATCGGGACCGAGCGGGCCGCCAAAGCGGCACCCGCGCCCGCCGCGCAACCGGCCGCTGCCGTCCCGGCCATGCAGGCAGTCCCTCCGCCACCGCCGCAGATGCCGGCTGCCGCGGCCCAGCCACCCGTTGTGCCAGCTGCCCAGCCTGCGCCCTTGCCCGTAGCGCCGGACGCCTATCCGGCTCCCCAAGCCTATCCGCAGCCTGCCGCCGTGGCGCCGCCTCCAGGCTACGGCTATCCGCCTGCCATGGGCTATCCGCCCGCCATGGGCTGGCCGATGCCGCCGGGCTACCCGCCACCCGGCTACGGCTATCCGCCAGCCTATCCGCCCAGCTATGGCATGCCCCCTCAACAACCCTATCCCTACGGCTATCCGCCGCCCGCCTATGGCGGCTATCCGCCACCGATGCCGCCCGGTGCCTATCCGC
>Ga0310811_10004420_pt1 | contig 17662 bp, 10 predicted proteins | sample YCmetagenome_FD_207642 | JGI IMG/M metagenome (GOLD analysis project Ga0310811, IMG submission 207642) | Soil microbial communities from experimental microcosm in Duke University, North Carolina, United States - YC | ecosystem: Engineered > Artificial ecosystem > Soil microcosm > Unclassified ...
TGGAGCCTTATCGATCTGGTCAAAGGCAGTGTATTTGGCAAGCTGAGCAGAAGACAACACTTTCGTGATGGCTGCTGTCAGGGTCGTCTTGCCGTGGTCAATGTGTCCAATGGTTCCAATGTTCACATGCGGCTTGGTCCGCTCGAACTTTTGCTTCGCCATTTCAATCCCTCTTTAATTATAATGCTATTCCTGCCCTTACGCATGCAGGACACATCATTGAAGATACATATAGTCGGTAGGCCTGTTCCCTGAATTCGGCACCGAGCTAGTATAGTACTACAAATGAACGTGCTTGGCTAGCCCTACATTACATTTAGATAGGTGCGCCATGGCTGACACAGTGGCTAGCCTGAATGTTCTGAAAGGCTTAATAGTATTACATTCATACAATTAGCAAAGAGTTTGCGTTGCGTAACACACACAAAGCTCCTGGAGGATAACTCTACATGCTAAAAAACATCTACCATATACGCTCTATCTATGAACCTGAGATTTCCAGGAGGTATGGGGGGAGCAGAAAAATAGAACCTCCTGCTCAACACATCAATCTCAGAGATTGGGGCACCTCCTATTGTATCATAGAATCGATGCCCCGCAACGTATTTTCGGTGCTAATTTGCCGAACTATTAACGAGCTGAACGCTTTTCGATAATCTCGTCGGCCAGATTTTTGGGAACCGGGTCATAATGTGCGAATTCCATGGTGTAGCTCGCACGACCGCTGGTCATCGAACGGAGTTCGTTTACATAACCGAACATTTCGGCAAGAGGAACAAAGCCCCGCACCACATACATCGTCCCACGATTTTCCATGCCCTGAATTACTCCACGGCGGCGATTCAGGTCACCGATTACATCACCGTAGAACTCTTCAGAGGTTGTGACTTCAACCTTCATCATAGGCTCAAGCAGAATTGGGCCAGCTTTCGCGACCGCACTTTTGATACCCATTGAACCGGCCATCTTAAATGCCATTTCACTTGAGTCTACATCATGGTATGAACCATCATAGAGCGCAACTTTGACGTCGATCATCTGGAAACCAGCAATGATACCGTTTTCGAGGGTTTCTCGTACTCCGTTTTCAACTGGTTTGATGTATTCTCGTGGAACAACACCACCGACAACCTCGTTGACGAATTCAAAGCCTTTACCGCTCTCGTTTGGCTCTACACGCAGCCAGACATCACCATACTGACCATGACCACCAGTCTGACGAACGAATTTACCCTGCGCAGATGCTTGCTTCGTGATTGTTTCACGATAGGCAACCTGTGGGCGACCAACGTTCGCTTCAACCTTAAATTCACGGAACAGACGGTCGATGAGCACCTCAAGGTGCAATTCACCCATACCAGAAATGATAGTCTGACCACTCTCTTCGTCGGTGTGAACCTGGAAGGTTGGATCTTCTTCAGCCAGTTTGTTGAGAGCCACGCCCATCTTTTCCTGATCGGCACGGGTCTTTGGCTCAACTGCCTGGTGAATTACTGGCTCTGGGAACTGAATTGACTCAAGGATGATGGGCTTCTGTGGATCAGAAAGCGTATCACCAGTGAAGGTATTACGCAAACCAACAGCTGCACAGATATCACCAGCGCGAATCTCATCAATATCTTCACGGTGATTAGCGTGCATACGCAGAAGGCGACCAATACGCTCAGTCTTCGACTTGGTCGTATTTGCCATCGCACCACCCTTGGTCATGGTACCAGAGTAAACGCGGAGATAGGCCAGTCGACCAACAAATGGGTCAGATACAATCTTAAAGACCAGTGCGCTGAATGGAGCATCATCATTCACTTGCAGAGTAATCTGCTCGCCGGTGTCACCATCAGTACCGACCGGGGCTTCAATATCCAGCGGCGATGGCAGGAAGTCGACTACGCCATCAAGCATTGCCTGGACACCTTTGTTCTTTAAGGAAGAACCGCAGAGTACAGGAATCAATGTGTTGGAAATCGTAGCTTTACGCAGAGCCGCAACGAGTTCCTCTTTGGAGATTTCCTCTCCTTCAAGATATCGCAGCGTCAACTCTTCATCAGTCTCAGCAATACGCTCGATCATCGCATCACGATGCTGTGTGAAATCAGCCTGCATATTGGCTGGAACTTCAACATGCTCGGATGTTGTGCCCAGATCGTCCGTATAAATGACGGCTTTCTGATCTAACAGGTCAATGTACCCTTTAAAATCAGCCTCGCTACCAATTGGAATCTGGATTGGCAGAGCGCTTGCACCCAGACGTTCGCGGATCATATCCACACAACGCCAGAAATCAGCACCTGTACGATCCATCTTATTTACAAAACAGATACGGGGTACATTATATTTGTTCGCCTGACGCCACACAGTCTCTGACTGTGGTTCTACACCTGCGACACCGTCGAAGACAACCACGCCGCCATCCAGAACGCGCAAAGAGCGCTCTACCTCAGCGGTAAAATCGACGTGACCCGGGGTATCAATGATGTTGATACGATGATCATTCCAGAAACAGGTGGTGGCAGCCGATGTGATCGTGATACCACGCTCTTGCTCCTGTACCATCCAGTCCATCGTCGCGGCACCTTCATGCACCTCACCAATACGGTGGATCTTCTTTGTGTAGAAGAGAATGCGCTCGGTTGTCGTTGTCTTACCCGCGTCAATATGAGCGATGATACCAATATTTCTTGTTTTATGGAGTGGATAATCTCTTGCCATAGCGTATTTTTACCAGCGATAATGAGCGAAGGCTTTGTTTGACTCCGCCATCTTGTGGGTCTCCTCACGTTTTCTAATGGTAGCGCCTTGACCCGCGGCTGCATCCATTAGTTCGCTAGCAAGTTTCTCAGCCATTGATCTCCCGGAACGAGAGCGAGCTGATTTGATAAGCCAGCGCATAGCGAGGGCAATTCCTCGATCTCTACGAACATCTACAGGAACCTGATACGTTGAACCACCAACGCGGCGAGGCTTAACCTCGATGCTTGGAGTAGAATTTTTCAAAGCCTGCTCGAATACATCAATCGGGGTGCGCTTCTGTCTGACTTCGATCAGATCAAAAGATGAGTACACAATGCGCTCTGCCAGACTGCGCTTTCCATCAATCATCAAGTTACTTATAAAGCGGGCTACGTTTCTGCTCCTGAACTTGGCATCCGGGACATCCGGCCTTCGCACCACTCTCTTACGTCTTGGCATTTCATGCCTCCTCAGTGTGTCATTCGGATCTGCTTGCTTCTCGTCAATTTTCCCCACTCAGGGGGCTGGGATCTTTGAAATCTGGTTTTCGCGTTTTCCCTTGCCTTGGGTTCTGGCGGAAGTCTATCACCTTCACTACAACATGCCTGTTGATCTGCTGTACTTCATTCACATAAAATATTCAGACCTACCACAAGGGCGGTGAGTGTGAGCACACTTCTCGGTCTGAATGTGATGACGCCGCAATGCTAGCTACGACATCACACAAATCTACAAGCTCCCATCCCCGCATGGAGATACCTAGCGGACACCAGAAAAGGCGTCGATTCGATCGGGAGGCTTGATCCTCTTCGATCTCACTCGGACGCCTACACGCGGGTGCCTTTCCAGCTATCAGCTATCCAGTTCTTTCTCCTACTAACGCACTTCATGCCTGATTTCATGGGTAAGTCCGCATTAAATGCTATCAGTAGACTCAGTCGACTGAATCAGGAGAACACCCGACGATCATCGTCAGAGACGGGTACAGATCAACCCTTCTGCACTACCCGTTTACACGATGACGTGTGATTTACGACCTGCTCTTTGCTTCCGGCAGTAAATTCATCACTCCGTAACATCTTTTACTCAGCACAGTCTTTGCTACGGATTATCCGTGCTGCGGAGGAGAAAAAGCAATATCTTCTGCAAAATACTTCTCTTCCACAACTACTTCACTGCATATTTGGAATTATACTAGCTTATTTTCTGCCCGTTGTGGCTGCCTGTCCGGGTTTCGGACGCTTCGCGCCATATTTCGAGCGACCACGACGGCGCTTTGAAACGCCTTCGCTATCCAATGTGCCGCGCACAATGTGATAACGCACACTTGGCAGGTCTTTTACACGACCGCCACGGATAAGCACTACTGAGTGCTCCTGCAAATTGTGCCCCTCACCAGGAATGTAAGCTGTCACTTCCATCTGGTTTGACAAACGTACGCGAGCAATCTTACGCATAGCCGAATTCGGCTTTTTCGGCGTCATTGTACGTACTTGTGTGCAGACACCACGCTTCTGGGGCGACCCTTTCTCGCGGGAGGTCCGGTTCTTCAACGCGTTGTACGAATACAGCAACGCGGGGGCCTTCGTCTTTTTAGTTTTGTTAGAACGGCCCTTTCGGACCAGTTGATTAATTGTCGGCAAGGAACGATCCTCCCTGTCCTCGTTGTTCAATTACGCTAATTCAATACAGTCTAATTTCACGCGGGTGGTACAATCCACCCGCGTCATGTTTTCCACATATGCGATTGCATATGTTATCACTCATCATCCTCACTGTCAAGTGTCAGACCGAGTGGTGCACCTGCTCCAACTGGGGCAGTAGCGATTACACTGGCGACTACTGGCGAACTGGTTCCGTTCAGACGTGCCGCTGCCGCCTGCTGGCGTGCCAGCAATTCGCGTCGGCGTTGCGCTATACCAGAACCTGCCGGTATCAGTTTACCGATGATGACGTTTTCTTTCAAACCAACCAGATGATCAGTCTGAGCTTCGATGGCAGCTTCGGTCAGTACACGCGTTGTCTCCTGGAAGGAGGCTGCGGATAAGAAGCTATCTGTGTTCAGCGATGCTTTTGTGACACCGAGCAATACTGTCGATGCTGTTGCAGGCTCTCCACCTTCAGCCAGCACACGTGCATTGGTATCAGCATACACAAAGCGATCAACCAGATCATTCGGTAACAGTTCGGTATCACCAGGATCATCGACTTTGACACGCCGTAACATCTGACGCACGATGACCTCGATGTGTTTGTCATGGATGTACACACCAGTGTTTCGATAGACGCGCTGGATCTCAGAGACGAGATACAATTGCACGGCTTCTCGGCCCTGGATACGCAAGACTTCCTGCGGATCTAATTGACCGGTGGTAATTGGTGTTCCTGCCTGGATCTTTTGACCCTCGACAACTGAGAGGTTACGTGAGGCCGGAATGGTGTAAGAACGCTCATCTCGCTCTTCAAAGCGAATTGAGATGCCCTGCTCATTCAACAACACTTCACCATCTGTACGGGCCATGACTGGCGTCGGCTCTCCACCATTTTCATCAGCAATCATGGCGATGATCTGTTCCTTTTGGACCTGATCATGTTCGCTTACCAGAACTTTCGCCTCAACGTCTTTCGGCATGAGATACTCATCGAAAAAGACATTTGTTGAGATGATATGAACGGTGCGCACACCAGTTGCTTCGTCTTTGGTGATTTCAACTACACCATCAATTTCACTGATTTCGGATTTGTCTTTCGGGACACGAGCCTCAAACAGTTCTTCTACGCGAGGTAGACCCTGTGTGATGTCTCCCTGCGCTCCTGCGATACCACCAGTGTGGAAGGTTCGCATCGTCAACTGCGTTCCAGGCTCTCCGATTGACTGCGCGGCAACAATACCCATTGCTGATCCTATACGGGCCAGGGTGTTTGCTGCCAGATCGCGACCATAACACTTACGGCAGATGCCTTTACGGGCACTACAGGTCAATGCTGAACGTACACGTACGGCTTTGATGCTGTGGGCAATGATTTCATCCACATCATCATCGGTCAGTTCTTCATTGGCTTCAAGATGTGGCAACTCAGGAATAGCCTCAACAAGCACACGCCCGATGAGACGACCACGTGAGTTCTCCAGACCCATCGCTTTTGAATCTTCTTCTGTGATGAGGATGCCTTCGATTGTTCCACAATCCTCTTCTGTGACGATCACATCCTGCGCAACGTCGATCAGACGACGAGTCAGATAACCGGACTCCGCTGTACGCAGAGCGGTATCTGCCAGACCTTTACGAGCACCGTGGGTACTGATAAAGTACTCCAACACACTCAGACCTTCGCGGAAGTTACCACGAATTGGAATGTCAATAATCTTACCTGAAGGATTGGTCATCAGACCACGCATACCAGACAACTGACGAATCTGCTGGAACTTCGCTTTCGTTGCGCCAGACTCTGCGATGGTGTAAATGGAACCATATGGGTCCAGTACAGAACGCACCATCTTCTGTACGTTGTCCGTTGCTTCGTTCCAGATCGAAATCGTTTGCTGATATTTTTCGTTCTCAGTGATAAGACCGTCAGCAAACTGCTCTTCCAATTCAGCAACCAGCGCATCTGCTTTTGCTAACTCTTCAGCTTTACCAGAAGGTACGATCACGTCACTAATAGCGACGGTTGCACCTGCTTTGGTTGCATAATGGAAGCCGAGACGTTTGATGTCATCAGCCAGATCAGTCGTCTTTACACGACCATATTCTTTAAAGCACTCACCAATAACCTGACGCAGGTTCTCTTTCTTCATTGCGTAGTTCTTAAAGCGCAAGCGCTCAGGTAACGCTTCATTGAAGATAATACGACCAATGGTGGTATTGACAAGCTTGCCTTTGCCGTTCATTGTCGCCTTGTCTGGTGGCGGCGAATCGTAGATGTCGACATCACCCAGACGTACTTTAATGGATGCCTGCAAATCAACAATATTATTGTCGTATGCCAGCAATGCCTCACCAATATCAGCAAAGGTACGACCAGCACCTTTTTTGTTCGGGCGCTCCTGGGTCAGGTAGAAACAACCAAGCACCATATCCTGGCTAGCTCCAATCGAAGGGTCGCCATTTGCTGGTGATAACAGGTTACGAGTCGACATCATGAATTGACGCGCCTCGTCCTGGGCTTTATCTGACAGAGGCACGTGAACAGCCATCTGGTCACCGTCGAAGTCAGCATTAAAGGCTGAACAGACGAGTGGATGCAACTGAATCGCACTTCCTTCAACCAGTACAGCTTCAAATGCCTGAATGCCAAGGCGGTGCAACGTTGGGGCACGGTTCAGCAGCACCGGGTGATCTTTGATGACTTCTTCCAGCACATCCCAGACTTCTGGTTTGATACGCTCAACAAAACGCTTGGCGCTCTTAATATTGTGCGCAAAGTTCTGCTCAACGAGCTTACGCATTACGAATGGCTTGAAGAGTTCCAGCGCCATACGTTTTGGCAAACCACATTGATGCAATTTCAGCTCGGGACCAACCACGATTACCGAACGACCGGAGTAGTCAACACGCTTACCAAGCAGGTTCTGACGGAAACGGCCCTGCTTACCTTTGAGCATGTCAGACAGGCTCTTCAGTTTGTGGTTACCGGAACCAGCCACAGCACGACCACGGCGACCATTATCGATCAACGCATCACATGCCTCTTGCAGCATACGTTTCTCGTTACGAATAATGATCTCAGGCGCACCAAGTTCAAGCAATCTCTTCAAGCGATTGTTACGGTTGATCACACGGCGGTACAGATCATTCAGGTCAGAGGTCGCGAAACGACCACCGTCGAGCTGCACCATCGGGCGCAAATCAGGTGGCAACACTGGCAGGACTGTCAGGATCATCCACTCTGGCGATGTGCCAGACTTACGGAAAGCCTCAACGACTTTCAGACGCTTGGTGGCTTTCTTACGACGCTGACCAACAGTGCTGTTGATTTCATGACGCAGGTCATCAGCCAGTTTATCCAGATCAATAGCTGAGATCAACTCACGAACAGCTTCAGCACCCATACCTGCGCGGAAGACATCACTGAAATTCTCTTTCAGTTCGCGATAGCGATTCTCCTGCAACAGGTCCATTTTCTTCAGACCTTCGAGATCGCGACGCAGTTGCTCAAGACGCTGACGCGACTCGTTGCGCTCACGCTCCATCTGGGTCTGGGCGGTATCAATCTGCTCCTGGTAATCCAGGTCGAGGCGATCCGCTTCACGACGGCTTTCAACCTGCGCTGACTCCAGTTCGCGTCGCGCCTGTTCTGCGATGGCATTACGTGCTGACTCAGCGACGCGCTCCAACACATCCAGATGCTTCGGTGTCACTGAATCACCCTGCTTGACGATGATCTGATCGGTTGGCGCGAAGAAGATATCATCTTCTGTGACATCACCCATCATCTCACGTAACTGAGCCAGCGTCTTACTCTCTGCTTGACGAGCCTCTTCAAGATCCTGTTCACGACGCATCTCAACATCTTTGCGGTCAACCACCGAGAAACGCTCTTCGTTCTCTTTCAACGCAGAGTCTCGGCGACCACGCAGATCATTAATGCGGTCGACAACTTTCTCATCAAGATTCTGCTCAAGGCCAGTGAGTTCTTCGTCCAGACGCATCAGTTCACGCTGACGAGCCTCTTCGTCAACATTCGTTACCACATAGAGAGCGAAGTACAGGATACGCTCCAGGTTACGTGGCGAGAGGTCTAACAGCAAACCTATACGGCTTGGGGTACCTTTGAAGTACCAGATATGGCTTACAGCAGAAGCCAGTTCGATGTGGCCCATGCGCTCACGGCGAACCTTCGAACGCGCAACTTCAACACCGCATTTATCGCAGACAATACCTTTAAAACGAACTCTTTTATATTTTCCGCAATAGCACTCCCAGTCCTTGGTTGGTCCAAAGATACGCTCACAGAAAAGACCATCCTTTTCAGGCCTGAGTGTACGATAGTTAATTGTCTCCGGTTTCGTGACCTCACCATAGCTCCAGCTACGAATCTGATCCGGGCTGGCGAGGCTGATACGGATAGCGTTAAAATCATTTACTTCGAGCATGCTACCTCTCCTGGGAATAGGGGGAAAACGATAGCCACCAGAACTTGTGCCCCGCTGGCTATCGTCACGTGCGTACAAAAAACACTTAACGGTTACGCAAAAAGACTAAACCCCTATTACTATTGATCTCCTTCGAAACCGGACAGATTAATACCCAGTTCCGGCATCACATCATTGGAGGCATCCTCAACAAATTGAATCTTCTGCTCATCTTCGTTAAGGACCTCGACATTAATACCCAGGCTTTGCAATTCTTTGACAAGCACCTTAAAGGACTCTGGAACGCCTGGCTCCATGATACTTTCGCCCTTTACGATGGCCTCGTACGTCTTCACACGACCTACAACGTCGTCCGACTTGACTGTCAGAATTTCCTGCAAGATGTGTGCCGCACCGTAGGCTTCCAGCGCCCATACTTCCATTTCACCGAAGCGCTGTCCACCAAACTGTGCTTTACCACCCAGAGGCTGCTGCGTGATCAAGCTGTAAGGACCTGTTGAACGTGCGTGAACTTTGTCTTCAACCAGGTGGGCCAGTTTCAACATGTAGTTGTAACCAACAGTTACCGGATGATCAAACGGCTCACCCGTTCGACCATCATACAGTTGTACCTTTCCAGTATCAGGCAAACCTGCACGACGCAAGAATTCTTCTATATCTTCCTCAGAGGCTCCGTCAAACACTGGTGTTGCAATCTTAAATCCAAGTGTTTGAGCAGCCCAACCAAGGTGTGTTTCCATAATCTGACCGATATTCATACGGTGCGGTACACCCAACGGATTGAGGATGATGTCAACCGGTGTTCCATCAGGCAAGAATGGCATATCTTCAACTGGCAAGACACGAGAGATAACACCCTTATTACCGTGACGACCAGCCATCTTGTCACCAGCACCAATTTTACGCTTCTGCGCGATGCTAACACGTACCAGTTGGTTCACACCAGGAGGCAACTCGTCTCCGTTCTCACGTGAGAAAACTTTGACCTCTACAACCTTACCACGCTCACCGTGCGGTACGCGTAATGAGGTGTCTTTCACTTCACGTGCCTTCTCACCGAAGATCGCACGCAGCAGTTTCTCTTCAGCTGTCAGTTCAGTCTCACCTTTTGGCGTGATCTTACCAACCAGGATATCCTGCGCTCCCACCTCGGCACCGACATAGATGATGCCGCGCTCGTCGAGGTTGCGCAGACCCTCTTCACCAACATTTGGAATATCACGGGTGATCTCTTCTGGCCCCAGTTTCGTATCGCGAGCATCGATCTCATACTTCTCAATGTGAATCGAGGTGAAGAGATCTTCGTGAACGATATGCTCACTGATCAGAATGGCGTCCTCGAAGTTACCACCTTCCCAACTCATAAAGGCCACCAGGATGTTCTGACCCAGGGCCAGTTCACCCTTTTCTGTCGAGGTGTTATCAGCAAGCACCTGACCTTTGGTGACAATATCGCCCTTTTTAACGATTGGGCGCTGGTTAATACAGGTACCAGCATTTGAACGCACAAACTTGCGCAGGCGATGAGAATGAAGCTCACCGTTTTCGTCAACGACTTCAATGCGACGGGCTGTTGAAGAAACAACCTCACCGTTTGCTTCGCTGACAATTACCTGACCAGAGTCAATTGCGATCTGACGCTCAATTCCTGTGCCACAGATTGGAGACTGTGGTCGCAGCAATGGCACCGCCTGACGCTGCATATTTGCACCCATCAGAGCTCGGTTAACGTCATCGTGCTCCAGAAATGGGATCAGGGCAGTTGCAACCGATACTGTCTGGCGCGGAGAAACATCCATATAATCAATATTATCGGAATTCTCCATTACGAATTCACCCTGATAACGAGCCAGCACACGATCATCCACGAACTCATTGTCCTCGGACAGAACCGCGTTCGCCTGCGCAATCCAGAAATTCTCTTCGTCATCACCAGTATGGTAGTCAACCGTGTCCGATACAAATGGCTTGATACGCACTTCGGCGTCGCCCAGTGCCTCTGCCAGCTGTCCGAATAATGCCTTATCAACACGTACGCGCTCACGAGCCTTGATCAGTACGGTCCCATCTGCCGCCTTCACATCCTCACGCTCATGTCCAAAGACCCCTCGGAACTCACGACCAATCAGACTGCTATCGCTCGCCTTCAGACGTTTGATAACCTTACGATAAGGCGTTTCGATGAAACCATATGGATTGATCTGAGCATACGACGCGAGGTTACCAATCAAACCAATGTTTGGACCTTCAGGCGTCTCAATTGGACAGATACGACCATAGTGCGATTCGTGCACGTCACGAACATCCATACCAGCACGATCACGGGACAAACCACCAGGACCCAGTGCTGAAAGACGTCGTTTGTGACCAACTTCTGCCAGTGCATTCGTCTGGTCCATAAACTGTGAGAGCTGACTACCACCAAAGAACTCTCTCATCGCAGCCACAACTGGACGAATGTTAATTAATGCATTCGGGGTCGCCTGTCCAGGCTCCTGAATACTCATGCGCTCTTTAACAACACGCTCCATACGCAGCAAACCAACGCGGAATTGTGTCTGGATCAATTCACCAACACAACGTACACGACGGTTGCCCAGATGGTCGATATCGTCTTTGCGTCCATGCCCATTATTCAGCGAAACCAGACGACGAATGATATTTACCAGATCATCCTGTGTCAGGATACGCTGACTTTGTGGTGTGGATAAATCTAATTTGCGGTTGAGCTTATAGCGACCCACGCTCCCCAGGTCATAACGACGCGGATTAAAGAATAAATTCTTTACCAGAGAACGTGCGTTATCCAATGTTGCCGGATCACCAGGACGTAACTTCTTATATAGTTCCAGTAACGCCTCGTCTTCACGCTTGACCGGATCTCGATCCAGCGTCGCCTGAATGTAACGAATCGTCTGATCATTATCAACATTGGCGAAAGCATCAAGAATCCCCTGATCCGTTGAAAGATCAACGTCTTCCGCATGCCACTGGTCCTTCGCCAGACTCGAAATGGCACGTAACAGGGTTGTCACAGGGATCTTACGCTTACGGTCAATCTTTACCGTCAACAGATTTTTATTGCTGGTTTCAAACTCCAACCAGGCACCACGACCAGGAATCAGCTTTGCAGCGTACATTTTCTTTCCGGTCGTTACATCCTCATCCACCGTGAAGTACACACCCGGCGAACGGACCAACTGGCTCACGACGACGCGCTCGGCCCCGTTAATAATAAACGTGCCATCCTTCGTCATCAGTGGGAAATCACCCATGAAGACATCCTTCTCGATGATCTCACCAGTCTCTTTATTAATCAGACGAGCCTTCACATTCAGCGGTGCGGAGAACGTGGCATCACGATCTCGACATTCGTCCTCAGAATACTTTGGCTTTCCAAAAGGTTCAGGTGGTACAATAAATTCCAGACTCAGATTTTTGCCGGTAAAATCTTCAATAGGAGATATTTCTTCGAAGAGTTCGCGCAAACCTTCTTTTTTAAACCATTCAAAGGAGTCAAGCTGAATCTGGATCAGGCCAGGCATAGGTCGTATGTCTGGAATACGTGCAAAGGATACACGCTCTGGAGACGCAACGACCCTTGTGCTTACTGCCATACTTGGTATTCTCCTCTCACCTAATCGCCCATAGAGGAAACTGAAAGGCACGACGATCTGCACCTTTCAGCGCAACGGAAACGGAAAAACAGATAAATACTTTACTAGTAATAAATTATTTTTTTATGATAATGCCTGTGTTGTGAAACGGTCTATGACAAGAAAAGTAACCGCTCGCAATACGCAATAAGCGGTTACTCCTACACCTCAACATCTACAGATTGTGTTTTCATGATCTGCCGCTTGCCCACACAACTATCCCCTCCGCATGGAGATAAACGGGCCGTTATCACGATAGAGACACATATATGCGAAACAGCAAAAAATACCACAGAGCACCTCCTACCCTGTATTGCTCATGCCTGAAGCCTCGCAGCTCCTACAACTGGGTGAAGATCGTACTTCATGTGGTTTCTGTATAAATATATCCTCGCGTTTTTTCTTGGGGAGTATGTTTTGTTTCGTACGTATCTCGTCTCTTGACCAACGTCGCTTACCCGTGTTATGAACCAGCTATAACACTTCTATTAATAAGTATACACACACTGGCAAGTGATAATTATACGACGCGACACAAAACATGTCAATACTTTTTCAAACGTATTTTGAGGGGTGCCCTAATGTACTTGCGTGATAGTATTGTACTACAAATTCCTTCGATACACAAGTCATTATAGCCCCCTTTTCGACATTTTTTCCTCTCTGCTGCAAAATCAATGGACCACTTCGCTGTTTTACACTGTATCCTGCTTTTTCACTAAAGATATTTTGTAAAAGGCAAAACGTTATCTGACTACTGATCCACTGCTACACATTTGCTTAAATATATACATATCCTTGCTCGGCTGCCTCTAATGCCTGTGCAATCTCTTCTCCCAGTTCTGGATTCCAGACCTGTTCAGCATCAACCCAACGTTGATGGAGCAACGAGAGCAGTTGCTTCTGATCCTCGATCGCTAGCAGATTGAGATCCACCATTGACTCAAGCATCGCTGGATAGATGATCGCGAGCACAAAATTATCAATGCGGATGGTTGCTTGCCCATTTAATTCATACGTATGTGATGAACCCAGACGCTGACAGAGTGAAGTCGCTCCAACAAAGGCAATGACAATAAACGTTGCGGCGACAATACTGACGACCAGACCTGCGATACTGAGCAATACTGCGAGCATGGTACAGACAAACTCCAGCATTGGATCAGGTATCTGCAATGTCCAACCTATCAAAATAGCAGGTACCAGACCAATCAATACTGCGACAAAACACCAGAAAGAGCTATTCATGAGCCAGAATATACTCTTCAAATTTTCTGCCGATAGATCACGCACAGTAATGCTATTCTTCCCTGCAAAGGTCACCATACCCTTGGCATATCCTTCATGTAGTGCGTACAAGAAACGGATTACCAGCGCACTTCCCCCCAGCGTGATGAGCGCTATAAACCATAAAAGAGCTACGAGGGCATCTTGCCACTTTAAATACAGGGTAAAAGTATGTGTATAAGTATGCCATAATAACCATCCTCCCATGACACTCACAATTGCACACACAACCAACCCGACAAAAAAGAGCCAGCCCAGTCTGCGAATACGATCATATTGTTTTTGTGTCAAATGAAAGCGATATGTATCCTTTGCAACCTGTATCATGCTTATGACCTCACGGAAAAATAGTATGTGTGCAGATAAACGGCCTCTGCAATGGCTCGTGCGGCAGCACTCCTATCTGAATGTAAACGAAATATATGTGCGTGGATAAAAGAATTATGCCAGACAATATTATGTCGATGTATCTCTTATCTCTATCTTTATAGACGATTCAGACTATACCAGGAGTTACAAACCTGTCGCACAATTTTAACACATTGAGATACACGATGAGGAAATTCATCTATATGAGGAGCGTTGCAAATGAAATTGAACCTGCATGAAGATGAGCAAAAGCCATACGTTCACCAGGACATACTTATTTCCGGAGATCATCAAAGAGGATGGTATGCAAATACCGTTCAGCGGCACTATAGAAGATGGTCACAATGACTTTACCACGGTTGGCTTCTTTCCGCGCCTCTTGCAATGTGGCCCAGGCAACCGCGCCACTGCTGATGCCGACTGATAAACCTTCAAGCTTCATCAGTTGAATGGCTGTCTCTACCGCGTCATGGTCCGTTACAGCCACTACACGATCAATCAGATCAACATGCAGTGTGTCAGGGATAAAACCAGCCCCTAAACCCTCAATACGATGCGGACCGGGCCGTTTGCCCGAAAGGACCGCGCACGATGCAGGTTCAACCGCGACAACTTCAACTTCAGGCTTACGCTCTCGCAAGCCCTCGGCAACGCCTGTGAGCGTTCCGCCTGTGCCAACGCCGATCACAACCATATCCACCGTTCCCGCCGTCTGTTCCCAGATCTCGACGGCGGTGCCATCACGATGGGCACGCGGATTCGCCTGATTATAAAACTGTTGAGGATACCAGCTATTGGGGAGAGTTGTGCGCAGTTCGATCACTTTATTAATCGCACCCCGCATACCCTGAGCAGCAGGTGTCAGCATGACCTCGGCACCAAGACGTTGAAGCAGTAACCGGCGTTCCAGACTGACGGTATCAGGCATCGTCAGAATACAACGATAACCACGTGCCGCCGCAATCGCGGCAAGTGAAATACCCATGTTTCCACTGGTTGGCTCAATAATCGTGCTGCCAGGACGCAATAATCCCTGCATCTCGGCCTCATTGATCATGTGCAAAGCCACACGATCCTTCGAACTTCCCCCTGGATTAAACATCTCCAGTTTCGCGACTATTTTCGCTCCAACCTCACCACGCCCCTGCACATCCGCAGCGGAAAAACGACGTAATTCCATCAGAGGGGTACGACCGACCAGCTCAGATACATTCTTTGCCCAATGGACCATCAGTTGTTAGCCTTCCTTCTCCTCCGGTAACAAAGCATGAATGATGCTTACCAACTCTTGTATGCTAAATGGTTTGCGTAAGAGAAGTCCTGCTTGCAGACCCATACGATGCAATTCCCAGTCATGACTCCCGGTAATAACAACTATAGGCGTATGCTTTGTATTACTATGACCGCGCAGAATTTTATAGAGGGAACCACCATCCAGACCAGGAAGGCCTACATCTAACAAAATGAGATCAGCACCCAGCTCTGGTAACTGATCCTTTGCTGTCTGACCGTCCGCAAAGATACGCAATCTCCATTGACCAAGCAGCTTGAATATATTGCAGAACATCTCTGCCAGATGAGGATCATCCTCAACAACCGCAATTAACTTCCGTTGCTCTGATGCTTCAGCCACGTACTACCAACCCCCTGTTACAAACTCATCACACTTCCTTATGTCCTGGTCGTACCCGCCCCACAACAACAAGCTCTTCTCTAGAAGAAGAGAGTGGTCAAGCCAAACATCATGGCATCATTATATTCATACAGTTATTTATATATAATACATCGTCTCTTCGGTACTACCAGTACGATGACGCTGAGCCAGTTCCTCTATGGTGGTAGAGGTCAAAATCTGTTGGGTCATTGTGTCTATCTGCTGCCAGACATCACGTAGCGCACAGCCGGGAGACAACTTGCAAAAATCGGGATTGGGGAGACACTCCATCGGAGGAACGTACCCCTCAAGGGCCTGCATTACCTCGGCCATCGTAATCTGGCTCGGCGCTTTCGCCAGCATGTGCCCCCCCTTTGGACCACGCACGCTTTTCACCAGCCCCTCTTTACGTAACACCATGAGGATTTGATCGAGATATTGCTCTGGGATGTGCTGTCGGGTCGCAATATCTGCGCTTTCAATCGGCCCTTGCCCATAATATGCCGCCATATCGAGCATCGCTCGCAGACCATAGTCACCCTTCATTGTTAATTTCATCGCAGGGACCTTTCTGTAGGGCAAAGTGACTGATTCTAGAGAACCTTTTTACCTAGTGTAAGGATATATCAGCGGAGAAAGCATGTCAATGGGTTTAGATACCACAACGATATTTCGTTCTTTTCTACCGTTCGATTGACATTTCAATACCTGTTTGACGATCTTCCATATATAATTATCCGTTTATAATTTATTATACTACCAGGATTTGTACATCTTATCATTAAATTCTGCTGAGAATATGGTTAGACCATCTCACGACCCTTGCAGGTCATGAGAGACCTATCTATAATGATAGCGTAGAAACACAGGCATGCTTCCTACTGCGTATATCGATGCCCGGTGTGTATATTTGGTGGATCACAGGAGAATACAACTATGCAGCAAGGCGCTACGTGGCAAGAAAGCCCGGAAAAACAACCACCTTTGAAGGTTCTGGTCGTTGACGATGAAGATAATATCATTGAACTCATCCGTCTCGGTTTACGCTATGAGGGTTTTCAAGTCGAAGTTGCCTCAAATGGGGAAGAGGGCATCGCACTGGCACAACGTATCAATCCAGACCTGATGATTCTTGATATTATGATGCCTGGTATTGACGGCCTTGAAGTTTTACGACGTCTGCGTAGTAATCCAACTACTCGTAATATTCCTGTTTTGATGCTCACCGCGAAAGATGATGTGAGCGATCGTATCCTGGGACTCCAGACCGGCGCGGATGATTATCTGACCAAACCTTTCGACTTCTATGAACTGTTGGAACGGATTAAGGCTATCCTCCGCCGTCAGAGTCGTTCTGGATCAACCCAGGGCGCAAACGGTGATGAAGATGCCGGTCAGGTGCTCCAATTTGGCGATCTGCGAATGAATACTACCACACGCGAGGTAACACGCAGTGGGCGCCTGATTGAACTTACGGCCACTGAATATAATCTATTACACCTTTTTATGAGTCACCCTCGTCAGGTCCTGGATCGTCAGACGATTCTCAATCGCGTCTGGGGCTATGATTTCCTGGGTGAGACGAATATTATTGAAGTCTATGTTCGCTATCTACGTGAGAAGATTGAAGACTCTCCCAGTTCTCCACGCCTCATCGTTACCGTTCGTGGCGTTGGCTATGTACTCAAAGGATGAATGACGAATCAAACCAGAAGTGAGTATTACTTTCATGATGGTTCATATTCTTTATTCACTGCCAGATGATGACGCCGAATGCGCTCTTCACTGCGTACTATATGTACAAAGGAGTTTTTATTAAGCGGAGTTTCATTGCAATGCCAGAATCAAAAGCCACAGGCCCCAAAAAAT
>Ga0310811_10004421_pt1 | contig 17662 bp, 16 predicted proteins | sample YCmetagenome_FD_207642 | JGI IMG/M metagenome (GOLD analysis project Ga0310811, IMG submission 207642) | Soil microbial communities from experimental microcosm in Duke University, North Carolina, United States - YC | ecosystem: Engineered > Artificial ecosystem > Soil microcosm > Unclassified ...
GCGGCAATGAGTTATCCCGGGGCTCGCGCAAGCGGGCCCCTATTTTTTCGGTAGCCCTATGCAGATCGTCCTCCTCGGAACGGCAGCAGGTGGCGGATTCCCCCAGTGGAACTGCTGGTGTCCGACCTGCCTTGTCGCTCGCAAGGATCCCGGCAAGGCCCGACCGCGTACTCAGTCGTCCGTTGCGGTCACTGCAGATGGCCAGCGCTGGTTTCTCCTGAACGCTTCGCCCGATGTTCGCGAGCAGCTCGCCTCCCTGTCCGTCCGTCCGCCCGACGGAAATCGTCACGTACCGGTTGCTGGGGTGGTCGCCACCGACGCCGAGCTGGACCACACGTTGGGGATCGTGTTGCTTCGGGAAGGGCGGCGGCTTCGGCTCTACGCGACCTGTGCTGTCCGTCGGGTGCTGGAAGAAGACTCCCGTCTCCTCCCAGTTACCCGGGCCTTTGCCGCTGTCGATGTTGTCGAGTTGCCTGCGGCGGGCGGTCCGGTGTCGCTCGACGGCACGAATGGCGAGGCCAGCGGGCTTACGGTCGAGACCTTCACGGTGCCCGCCGGGCCACCTCGGTTCGCGAGTACGGCGCTGCCTGGGCACACGATCGGCCTGGTGCTCCGCGATGCGTCTACCGGCGGCGCCTTTGCGTTCGTGCCCGGCTGCGGAGGGCTGGACGAAAGCCTGCTGGCTCGCCTTGAGAAGACCAATCTCGTGTTGTTCGACGGCACCTTCTGGACCGACGACGAGCTCATCGGGCTCGGAATCAGCGACCGCACGGCCCGGCAGATGGACCACCTTCCGGTCTCGGGGCCCGACGGAAGCCTGAATCGCTTGAGCCGGCTCGAGGGACCGCGCCGAGTGTACACCCACATCAACAACACCAATCCCATGCTGATCGAAGACTCGCCTGAGCACGCGGCGGTCGAGCGGGCGGGCTTGGTGGTCGGAATGGATGGGATGCGGTTTGAGGTTTGATGTTGGCGGTGGACCCCGCCGTGACCTTGTGACAGGACCTATGGAGCACCGATGACTTCAACCCTGCAGGCATCTCAGCTGGCGACGCCGCCACAGCCGTCCATTCCCGCGCTCGATCGGCCGCTCTCCCCCGACGCGCTGGAGCACGCCCTTCGGAGCTTCCAGGGCTCGTATTACGTCGAGCACCCGTTCCACAAGCTCATGTACGAGGGCAGGCTGAGCCAACGCCAATTTCAGGGCTGGGTTGCGAACCGCCTGGCATATCAGCGAGTCGTGCCTCGGAAGGATGCGGCGATCCTGTCGAATTGCCCTGACCCGGACGTGCGTCGGGTCTGGATCCAACGGATCATCGACCATGATGGCACCGAAGCGGGGAGCGGCGGTATCGAGCTGTGGATTCGCCTCGGCATTTCACTCGGGGTGCCGCGCGAGGAGATGGAAGATGAGCGCCACGTACTGCCCGCGGTGCGGTTGATCTGCGAATCCTACGTCACGTTCTGTCGCACCAAGCCCTGGGTTCAAGCCTGCGCTTCCTCGCTGACCGAGCTGTTTGCACCGAAGATTCACCAGCAACGCATCGAGTCGTTTCCCAAGCACTACCCGTGGATTCCGCCGGAAGCGCTCGATTACTTCCGGAGCCGATTGGTCCAAGCACCGCGCGACGTGCACCACGGTCTCTCGATCGTGAAGGAGCACTGTAAGACCGTCGAGACCCAGCGCCAGGCCTTCGAGGCGCTCGCTTTCAAGCTGGATATGTTGTGGGCGATGATCGATACGATCTACAACGCCTATCGAGAGGATTGAGGTGGCGCTCACCCTCGATTCGGTACCCACGCTCTGGCGGCTGGCCCGGTTGGACTACGACCCGGTCCGCCAGCGCCGCGTGCTCCTCTACCCCGAGGGTGCCGTGCTGCTGAACGAGACCGGTGCGGCCGTCCTGGAGCTGGTGGATGGGAAGCGCACTGTAGGAGAGATCGCAACGATCTTGGGCGAGCGCTATCAGACCGATGTCTCCAACGACGTGGCCGAGTATTTGTCCACGTTGGAGGAGCGGGAGTTGATTCAATGACGTCCAACCGTCCGACTACGCTGCTGGCGGAGCTGACACACCGCTGTCCGCTGCACTGTCCCTATTGCTCCAATCCGCTCGAGCTCATCCGGGGTGAAGCCGAGCTTTCCACCGACGACTGGAAGCGAGTCTTCGGCCAGGCGCGGGAGCTTGGCGTGCTGCAACTGGGCCTCTCGGGAGGGGAGCCGCTCGTCCGGAAAGACCTCGAGGAGCTGGCCGCCCACGCCCGGAGCATCGGGCTCTACAGCACTCTGGTCACTTCCGGCCTGGGGCTCACCCGCAAGCGTGCCCAGGCCCTCAAGGACGCCGGGCTCGAGCACGTCCAGATCTCGATTCAGGACGCGGACACCGCGAACGCGGAGCGGATCGCGGGCGTTCGCTCGGTCAAGCAGAAGCAGGCTGCCGTCGCGCTGGTACAGGAGCTTGGCTTTGCCTTTTCGATCAACGTGGTACTCCATCGCGGGAACCTCGACCGGATCGGCGAGATCATCGACCTCGCCGGGAGCTGGGGCGCAGACCGCTTGGAGCTGGCCAACACCCAGTATTACGGATGGGGCCTCAAGAATCGCGCGGCGCTGATGCCGACTCGGGAGCAGGTGCAGCGAGCGAAAGCGATCGCCGAGGAGGCGATCGAGCGCTACCGAAAGAAGATGCAGATCATCTTCGTGCTCCCGGACTACTACGAGCAGTATCCCAAGGCGTGCTACGGCGGATGGGGCAAGCTGTACATCGTCGTCACCCCGAACGGCCTGGCTCTTCCCTGCCACGCCGCGAACATCATTACGTCGCTCTCGTTCCCGTCGGTGCGGGACCACTCGCTCGAGTGGATCTGGCAGGAATCGCCAGGGTTCCAGGCGTTCCGAGGCGATTCCTGGATGAAGGAGCCGTGCCGCAGCTGTCCCCGCAAAGCAGTGGACTTCGGCGGCTGCCGTTGCCAGGCCTTCGCCCTTACGGGGGATGCGGCGAACACTGATCCGGTCTGCACCCTCTCTCCGCTGCGGAGCCTGGTCGACGAGGCGCTGGGCGAGATTCCCGACCAGATCGAATATGAGTACCGCGTCCTCACAGGAGAACCGCAGCAGGCGTGACCCGCCCCCGCGGTGACGCCGCCGCCGGCCCCCTCGCAATTCACGCCGAGGGGTTAGGGCGGGACTACGGAACCACCCGGGCCCTCATTGCCCTCGATCTTCAAATTTCCGCTGGAGCTTTGGTCGGCTTGCTGGGCCCGAACGGCGCCGGCAAGACGACCGCCATGCTGCTGCTGGCGACTCTGCTCGCTCCTTCACGCGGGCAAGCCCACGTTTTCGGGCACGACGTAGCCCGGGAGCGCAATGCCGTGCGCCGGCGCCTTGGACTCGTGTTCCAAGAACCCAGCGTGGACGGACTCCTGACGGTCGAGGAGAACCTGCTTTTCGCGGCGCGGCTGGCCGGACTGGACGGCCGGGCGGCGCGAGCAGCCGTTCGTGCTACCCTGCAGCGCACCGGTCTGGCGCCCCGGGCGGGACAGCCGGCCAGACAGCTCTCAGGCGGCTGGCGTCGGCTTGCCGACATTGCCCGTGCCACCCTGCACCAGCCGGAGTTGCTGATTCTGGACGAGCCCACCGTGGGCCTTGACCCCGAGCATCGCGATCGCATGTGGAGCTTGCTCGATGCAGAACGGCGCGACCGCGGCGCAACCATCTTGTTCTCGACTCACTACCTCTCCGAGGCAGAGGCCGCCGACCGCGTCGTGATGCTCGCCCGGGGGGCAGTGGTGGCCAACGCGCCTCCACTCGACCTCCAGGCCGCACTCGGCGACCGAATCGCCGAGGTCGATGGCGAAGGGGCGGATCAGCTGGTGGCCCGACTGCAGGAAATCGGCGTGCTGGTAATCGTTCACCGGACGGGCCGCGGCTGGCGGGTTGGAGTGCGCGGTGGTGGAGAGGTGGTAACCGAGCAGGCTGCCGCGGTGTCCGGAATTACTCGCCTGGCCGTTCGGCCTCCCACGCTCGAGGACGTTTACTTCGCGCGGACCCAGACGGAGACGCTGTCGTGAGCGCCGCGGGTACGGCATGGGGGATCGTGGTCCGCGACTTCATCCGCAGCACGCGGCAGCGGAGCCGACTCCTCGCCGGCCTGGCCCGGCCCTTCATCTGGGTATTCCTGGTCGGCGCCGGTTTCAATGGAATTGCTCGCCTGCAGGGCGGGATCAGCTATCAGGCGTTTGCCTACCCGGGCGGCATCGTCATGGCGGCGCTGTTCGGGGGCATGCTGACGGCGATTTCCACCGTGTACGACCGTGAATTCGGTATGCTGCGGCTCATGCTCGCGAGCCCATCCGGCGTCGGCGCGGTTCTCTCGGGAAAGACGTTATCGGCAGCGATCGTGGGAAGCATGCAGGCCGGAGTCGTGTTGGCCTGCTCGCCGCTCGCTGTTCACCTCACCTCGAAGCAGTATGCGGCGGCCGCGGGTGTCGTGGTCCTGGTTTCACTGGTCAGCGCCACCCTCGGGCTGCTGGTCGCATCACGGCTCACCTCAGTGGAGAACTTTGGCGGGGTTATCAACGTGATACTGTTTCCGCTGCTCTTTCTGAGCGGCGCCCTGTATCCGACCGCCGGCATGCCCGTGGTGCTCCGGACGGTGGCGCGGTTGAATCCCGTGACCTACATGGTGGATCTCATGCGCCACGGGTTCGGCCAGCATGCGGAGTTCGACGTCCGGCTCGACCTAGGCGCCCTCATTGCCACGGCAGTGGTCGCGTTTGGCCTCAGCGCACTGCTGTTCGACCCGGAGCAGCGGTTCGTGGGACGTAAGCCACCTGGCGAAAGCCGGCCGCCGACCGGCCCGACAGTCTAGCTATCGATCGGGCGAGGCGGAGGTACACTCACCGACAAGCCGCTCCAGCAGCACGTTCTGCTCTACTCGCGCTCGAACCGGCCGCTGTACCCGCGGCTCCGGCGGGATTTCGGTCTCGATGGTGATGTGTCTCTGGCGACGGAGCAGTCCGCCCCGGATGTGCCAGGCGAAGGTGCCGTCTTCGCGGGTCGTCTGGTGCAGCCGGATTGGAGTGCTGTCGCCCCGGAGCGCCCCTTCCCTGGTGTCTCGACGGAGCGTGAAACTGAATTGGAGTACCGAGTCGATGCCTGCACTGCCGGCGAGGCGCCGGATCTCGAGGCCCGCACCATCGGTCCAGGTACCGCCGATCGGAAGGGATTGGGTAGGAAGCCGAGGCAAGAGATCGTCGAGGGCGCGGGAGAGATCGGCCACCTCGGCAATGTCGTCGGGCACGAACGGCCGCGCGTCGGCGCGATACCGACCGTCGCGACTCACGACGCCACGATAGCGCCCGCCGATGAGAGGATCGGTGTCGGGCTCGAGGTTGGCTTCGGCAGTCCGGCGCCAGACGCTGAGCGAGTCGAACCACGCTTCGACCTGAACGCTGTCCGCCCGACCGGGCTTGGCGCGAAAGCGCCACTCCCCGTCGAGGCCTACCGACTCTTGTCGGGCGCGCCCGGCGGTGTAAGTCTCGACGCTGCCCCGGCTGGTCTCCCGGAAATGCGCGCAGTCCAGTTGTTCCGGCGTGTAGTGTAGTGCCGGCTCCCGGCCCCCGGAGCGTTCGCCCAGGATCGCCAGGCTGAGGAGCAACGTTCTCCACGCTCGCTTGGATGAGGCCATCCGTCTCCCCGATCAGCCACGACCCTGTAATTTTGCTGCCGTCGGCTCCACCCGCACCTCGGATGGTACACGTCTTCCCGGAGTTCATATGGTGCGATTCCCGGTCCGTGCGGCGACTGGCGCTCTCGGCATTCTGATCTTTGGAGCGGCGGGGGCCTTTCCACAGGCAGCTCCGGCGCCAACCGCCGCCCCCAGGCGGATCATCATTCACGCCGGGCGTCTCATCGACGGTGTCACCCAGGCACCGCGGTCGGACCAGGGCATTCTGGTCGAGGGCGACCGCATCGTTTCGGTAGGCCCCTATGTCGAGATAAGCGGGAAGGCCGCAGGCGCCGAGCAAGTCGATCTCGGCAGCATGACGGTGCTGCCGGGCTTGATCGACAACCACACCCACGTGCTGCTTCAGGGCGACGTGACGGCCGCGGATTACGACGAACAACTGCTCAAGGAGTCCATTCCCTACCGAACCATCCGCGCTACGGCAGCGGCCCGAACCGCTCTGATGAACGGCTTCACCACCATTCGCGATCTCGAGACGGAAGGCGCCATGTACGCCGACGTCGATCTCAAGACCGCTATCGCGCGCTCGGTCGTGCCCGGGCCACGCATGTTCGTCGCCACCCGGGCCTTTAGTGCAACCGGCATGTATCCGTTGCTGGGCTACTCCTGGGAGCTGAGGATGCCGGAAGGCGTGCAAGTCGTGGATGGCCCGGACGAGATCAGAAAAGCGGTGCGGGAGCAGGTCAAGTACGGCGCGGACTGGATCAAGGTCTACGCCGACCGCAAGTACTACATCGCAAGCGACGGCAGGCTGCGGAGCTGGGTGAACTTCACCGACGAGGAGTTCAAGGCGTTCGTCAGCGAGGCCCACCGACTGGGCCGGAAGGTGGCCGTGCACGCGGTGGGGTGGGATGGGATCGACGCGGCGCTCCGAGCCGGCGTGAACACGATCGAGCACGGCGACGGACTCACGCCGGATCTCATCGACCGGATGATCAAGCAGAAAGTGTATTGGTGCCCGACGATCTATGTGGGTGTCTATGTCGCCGGCGGACGCGGCGGCCCGTGGCCGAAGATGGTGGAGCTGGAGCGCCAGGCGTTCGGCACCGCGCTCAAGCGCGGCCTCCTACCGCTCATCTCGTACGGCACGGACGCGGGCGGGTACCCGTGGACCGAGAATCAAGCGAAAGAGTTTGCCTACATGGTGAAGTACGGGATGACTCCCATGCAGGCCATCAAGGCCGCGACCAGTGTCGCAGCCGGGCTACTCGATCGGGGAGACAGTCTGGGAGCGGTCGCGCCCGGACATTATGCCGACCTGGTAGCCGTCCGGGGCGACCCGCTTCGGGACATCACCGAGCTGGAGCGGGTCCGCTGGGTGATGAAGGGAGGGACGGTGTACAAGAGCGAGCCGTGATCGAGGCTGACGGAGCGGCCGGAGCGACGTTATCGAATCAGTCCGTGCTGGGCGGCGTAGCGCACCAGATCGGCGTTGGTCGCAAGCTTCATTTTCTCGAGAATCCGGGCCCGGTAGGTGCTGACCGTCTTCGGGCTCAGGCCCAAACCGCCGGCGATCTCCTTCACGGTCTGCCCTGACCCGAGCAGGCACAGCACGTCGTACTCCCGATCGGAGAGCTGCTCATGCGGTGCACCAGCCGCTCCGATCTCGAGGCCAGTAGCCAGCTTCTCTGCCAGCGACGGACTCACATACTTGCCGCCGCGGTGGACCTTCCGAATGGCGGCGACCAGCTCTTCCGGTGAATGGTCCTTGGTGAGATAGCCCGCCGCACCCGCCCGCAGAGCCCGCACGGCGTATTGGTCTTCAGGGTGCACGCTCAGCACCAGTACGCCCAGACGCGGGTGATCGCGCTTGACGTCGCGCAGCACCTCGAGGAAGCCCGGCCCGGGCATCGAAACATCCAGCAACAGCACTTCCGCAGGGGTGCGTCCGATGGTGGCCAGAAGGTCGCCCCCGTTGATTGCCTCGCCCACCACTTCGAGGCCCGGCTCGCCTTCGAGGATACCGCGCAACCCGGCTCGAACCACCGGATGATCGTCGGCGATGAAGATTCTGATCACAGGACGACCTCACTTGCTGTCGGGCGGGTCGGAATCCGGGCCGAGACGACAGTGCCCGCGCCCGGCCGGCCCTCGATGCTCAGCTCGCCTCCGCAGCCAATGGCCCGCTCGCGGAGCCCCACCAGGCCGAGCGAACGACGATCGGTGCGTTCTTCCTCGCTGATCCCGCGGCCGTTATCCCCCACCCGGAGCAGCACCTCCTCGGGCCCGATCTCGAGCGTAATTTCGACCCGGGTTGCGCCGGCGTGCCGGGCGACGTTGGTCAGGGTTTCCTGAAGCATTCGAAAGACCGTCGTCGCGGTAGGGCCGTTGACGGGCATGGTCGTGGCGCTCACGTCGAGCCGGGTAGCCACCCCGGTGAGCTTCTCGAAGTCCTGCGCCTGCCACTCCACCGCTGCTACCAGGCCGAGGTGGTCGAGCACGGAGGGGCGAAGCTCGGTGGCGATCCGCCGAACTGCGTCGATCGTCCCGTCGATCCGCCCCATGACGGACCCGAGTCGCTCGGTCAGATCGCTGCGGTCCTTGAGCCGCTGCCGGAGCCACGCGAGATCGAGCTTGAGTCCGGTCAACGCCTGCCCAAGCTCGTCGTGGATCTCGCGCGCGATATGGGTTCGCTCGTCTTCCCGAACCGACTGCAAGCGCGCGGCCAGGGCACGCAGCTCCTCGCGCGAGCGGCGAATCTCCTCCTGCGCCCGTTTTCGATCCGTGATGTCAGTGGCGACCGCCAGAATGCAGGTCTCACCCGCTACTTGAATCAGCTCAGCCGACAGCGAGGTGACGTGCAGCCGGCCGTCCCGCGTCTGACCGGGGTACTCGAACTCGTGGACCATGCCGTCGCGCTCGAGGGTCTCCACCAAGTGGCGGCGATCGTCCGGGTTGGCCCAGAGACCTAGCTCCGGGGAGGTCCGTCCGATGACCTGTTCGCGGGTGAAACCGTGGTCCCGGAGGAAGGCGTCGTTCACTTCGATGAAGCGGCCTTCGGCTAGGGTCCCGATGGTGACTCGGAATGGAGAGGACCGAAACGCCTTGGCGAACTTCTCCTCCGAGAAGCGTAGCGCCTCTTCGGCCTGGCGGCGAGCCGTGATGTCGCGCTGGATGCCGAAGTGTCCCATGATGCGGCCGTCAGGCGCATACAGGCAGATGTAGTCGCCCTCGACCCAGATGGGCGTTCCGTCGTCCTTACGCTCATCCGTCTCGATGTGAAGCCGGCCAGCGTCAAACAACTGGCGCCACACGCTTTTTCCGTAGTCCGGGTTGTGGGCGAACAGCTGAGCGGGAGTGCGGCCCAGCAAGTCCTCGGGGTGCACACCATATTGGCCGGCCATCGCCTCGTTGACCCGGGTGACACGCTGGTGCTCGAAGACCCACTGCAGCACCGCTTCCTTGTCCACCGTGTCGTCCCACCGCACCGGCTCGTCCAGCATCATGAAGAAGAAGCCGTCGAGCGATTGGGCGAAGAACAGCTCGAGCAGCCGCTGGCTCTCCTGCAATGCTTTCTCGGCTGGATGGAGCACGGCTGCACCCGCCAGGTCGGCATTGTACTGCCGAATCTGGGGGCCAAGCACCTCACGCAGGTACGCCATCCGGGTGAGGCCCGAATCACCCGGTGGCGGCAATCTGATCTGCGAATCGTCGTCCGGTGGAGTGTTGGTCATGTCGTTCACGATATGGTCAGGTTCGGGCCGTTGCAAATACGGAGCGACATCGCTGCCTCAAGGCAAAGCCTGGGGCTCGCCGAAGAGGAAATTGTCCGTCACGACCAGGTCGCGAAGCCCACCGTCGGAGAGATCCTGCAGGCCTGCGTCAATGGGCGCCTCGCCGGCAGCGATGGTGACCTGCGCGACGATCGCCGCATCGAACACGACGCCCACGAACGACAGCCCGGTGGCGTCGCTGCGAACCGGCGCGAAGTAACGACCCAGGTTCCGCCCCTTCGCGTCGAACAGCTTGATGGAGGCGGACCCGTCCCGGTCCACGTCCGAGAAGACGATGCCGACTCCGGTGACGGCGGCTGGTGTGTCGCTGCCCGCTACCCGGAAAGTCAAGTCCATCAACGGGCTTCCGATTGACGCGAACATCTTGGGCTTGCTGAACGGCTCGAACTGCGCCGCATACGCCGGGTTGAGGTCGGCGAAATCGTTGCTGCTGTTGCGGAGTCCGGTGCCCTCACTGGTGATCACTGCCCCCGCCTTCACTTTAGTGTTGAAGAAGTCGCCGGGGAAGTTGTTGTTGTTGTCGAACGTAGCCGGCACGCCGTCCCAGTTGATCTCGCGGCGCCCGGTGGACTGCTGCCCCGCCTTGCCACCGTTGGCCGGCTGCCCCAGCGCATCCCGGAACTGCGTGATAGTCGCCGTAATGTCGCCGCTTCCCTTGATCACTTTGAACGTCGACTGGACCTCGCCGGAGGGAGAAACGCCCAGCCGAGTGCCCTCCTGGGGTTGGCCCGATGGGGGGGCGAGGTTGTCGCCGCTGCTGCACGCAGCCGCGAGCGCACTCACCCCGACCGCCCCGATCAGTCTTGCGAACCGCATACCCGCTCCTCTCATATACGTCCACCGCCGGGTGGTCCCGGCGAATTGATTTTGGTCTCGCTCAGCTCTTCGCTTCAGCCGCAGGGGCGAGTCGCCCTGGGGCAAAAGTCACGTCGATGTGCACCAGAATGTCCGAGTACATCCGCAGCATCCCGAATGCCTTGCTGAGGCCGCCGATCCGGTAGTCCTTGAGATCGAGCGGGGTGTCGGCCCGAATTCCGATGAAGTCACTGCCCCGGACGACCGTCGCAGGCAGCACGACGTCCCGCGTCACACCGTGGATCAGGAAACGGCCCTGCAAGTCCACCTGCGTCGTGTCGCCCATCTCGGCTTTGATAGACACGCCCGAGAGCTCGAACCGGATCGTCGGATACTTGTCGGACTCCATCGACTTGTTGAGATCCTTGTCGCGCTTCCCGTTGCCGGTTACGAGCGTTTGCACCGGTGCTTCGACCCATCCGCGCACCTGCGTCATGTCGTCGCCTCCGGTCAACTCGCCGCTGACGGTGGTGGTCGTGCCCGTGAAGTCGCCCACGTTGGCCCGGCCGTCGAAGCTCAGCCGGCCTTCGGCCACAACTGCGTCCAGCACCTGCCGGGATGAGCGGGCTGCCGAAGGCACGGTGGCCTGCCCCCCGGCCAGCGAGGTGTAGACCACAGAGCACAACGTGCTCATCGCCATCCATTTCCACATTGTCCCAGTCCTCGGTTCGAGCGTGGCTCAAGAGTACGAAACACAACCGCCCGCGGTTATCGGCGGGCGGTGTTGCGCATATTCGGATGTTGGCGATGCTCGATGTAGGCGTCCGGCTGACACCGGCCCTCGTTTACAGCTCCCAGCCGACCCGCAACGTGACGTTCCGCCCGGGATTCAAGGCCAAGGTCTTGTAGCGGCTCAGGTAGTCGCGGTACTCCGTGTTGGTCAGGTTCTCCACTCGTGCGGCGAGGGTGAGCCGGTGTCCGGCGAGAATGTGCTCGGCGGCGGCCTCGAGGTCGAGGAGTGCGTACCCATCGGTCGGCATGTCGAAGACCGTGGCGCCCGAACCTTCGAGCTGGTAACTCGGAACCCGGTTCTGGGCCCCGACCAGCTCGAGCTCGACTCCGAACTTTGCTCGCTGAAACCATCCAAGCGAGAGGTCGTGCAGCTCGCTTTCGATGATGCCACGTACAGGCGGAATATCCGGCAGTGGACGGTCTTCGGCGTCGTCGCCGTGGACATACTCGATCTGCCCACCCGCAGCCAGGTGCCGTGTAATATCGGTGAGGGCCCTGAACTCGCCGCCGAACAGCGTGGCATCGGTCTGCCCGTAGCGGAAAATTCGGAGCGAGTCTTCGAAGTCGGTGGTGGGCGCACTGAAGATGAAATCGTCGATTCGGTTTCTGAACGCGGCCAGCTCGATCCGAACCGGACCGCCCTCCCAGCGTACACCGACATCCAGGTTGAAGCTTTTCTCCGGTGTCAGAGTCGTGTCGCCGATGACGAACTGGGCTTCTCCCAGCCGGGGGCCGTTGGCGAACAGCTCGAACAGATTGGGCGCCCGCCAGGCGCGCCCCACATTGCCAGTCAATGAAAGTGTGGGTGTCAACTGAAACACCGCGCCCACGTCGCCCGTCACCGCCGTGTAGTCTCGCGACGTCGCCGGCAAGGCAAGAGCCGGCGTCGCGTCGGCGTCAATCCCGCGCAGGTCCACCCGAACGCCTGCCAGCAGGCTCCAGCGTCCCAGGTCGATCCGCTCGAGCCCGAATAGCGCCCCGTCACGAGTCCGCGCGTCGGGGACCAAGGCCTCGGGACCCCGGCTGTCGTTGTCCTGGAGCAGCCCGGAGAGTCCCACCGTTCCGCTCACCCGTGGACCCAGGGCGTGGTGGAGCAGCACGTCCAGCGTACCAGTCTTGAGCACGAGGTCGAAGACGCGGCCTTCTTCGGTCCCTCCGCCAGGCGCCGGTGCCTCGTCGGAATTCTCCGCGATCCAGTGCCGCTGGCCCTGGGCTTTCACCTCGAGACGCATGCCGCCGCCGAGGACGCGGTTCGCATCCAGCTGCACCCGATCATCCGAGAGCTTGCGTTCGGGGCCACCTTCCTCGTCTCCTCCTGCTCCCCCTTCACCTGTGGCCCCGGGCCCACCTGCTTCCAACAGCTTGAATTCTCCCCCGTAGCGGGTGTAACGCAGGGAGATGCCACCGGAGGTTCCCGAGACCCCGACTGCGAGCTCCCCGTTCAGCGCATTGAATCCCGTGTTTGCGAGCTCGCCTTCCGGCGTATGCAAGTCGCCGGCGGCGCGACCCAGCACAGTGGCGCGGGCCCCCCAGCCGCTTCGCGCACCTTCGAAGCCAAGCAGGGCGCCACCCTCCTTGTTGTTGGTGGCCCCAAACAGCTCGGTCCGGAAGCGGGAGACCGAATGGCCAGCGTCGGCGCGGGGGAGGTCGGCGGGAAGGACGTTGATGACGCCCCCCACCGCGTCCGACCCATAGAGCACGCTCGCAGGCCCGCGAATGACTTCGACCCGTTCCGCGAGGCGCGCGTCCACCGAGGGCCCGTCTTCATCGCTCCAGGAGTAGTCCTCGAGTCGAAGGCCGTTCTCCAGCACTAGGACGCGTGAGCCCGCGAGCCCGCGGATGACCGGCTTCCCGATCTGTTCGCCGGTGCTCAACGTCCGGAGGCCGGGCAGCACCTCCACTGCCCGGGCGAGGGACACGCTGATCGAGCGACGCAGCGCATCACCTGACAACTCCGACGCGGGCAGCGGCGAGTCGCGGGGATCGATGGGATCCCGGGTGGCCGTGACCGTGACTGGAGCGAGCAGTGTGGCTGCCTCAGGAAGGAGCCGAAGCACGACCGGCTCGCTCAGGGGAACGCGGATTCGCTTGGCGAACGGCCGAAATCCCGGACTGCTCGCGACGAGGGTGTATTGGCCCGGCGGCACTTGACCGAGGGTAAACTGTCCGTCTGCATCGCTGAGTGTGCGCCGCCCCAGCTCCGGCAGACCGACATCGGCCCGCCCCACGGGCGCGCCGCTCGAATCCACCACGGTGCCCTTCAGCAGTTGGTTCTGGGCTGCGAGTGAGCCCGGCACGCCGCCGGCGAGCGCGGCAAGCGCGAGACAGACGGCGAGGGTGAACCGCATGCCTCACGCCTCCTGCATGAACGGGTAGCGCCACTCCTTCGGTGGATCGAACGTTTCCTTGATGGTTCGAGGCGAGATCCAGCGCATCAGGTTGAGGATCGACCCTGCCTTGTCGTTGGTGCCGCTGGCACGCGCGCCGCCGAAGGGCTGTTGCCCTACCACGGCGCCGGTAGGCTTGTCGTTCACATAGTAGTTGCCCGCCGCATTTCGGAGCGCGCGGTCGGCCTCGAGCAGCGCGACTCGATCCTGGGCGAACACCGCACCGGTGAGCGCATACGGGCTGGTCCGATCCACCAGCGCCAGCGTCTCCTGCCAGCGCGCAGCCGGGTAGACGTGCAGCGTGAGCACGGGCCCGAAGATCTCCTCGCACATGAGGCGGTAGCCGGGATCGCTCGCCTGCAACAGCGTGGGCTGCACAAACCAGCCGACGGACCCGTCGGTGCCGCCCCCGGCGAGCACGGTGACACCGGAATCCTGCTTGGCCCGTGTCAGGTGCTCGCTGATTCGGTCGAACGACCGGCGATCGATGACGGCACCCATGAAGTTCCGGAAATCACCCACGTCGCCCATTCGGATGTCGCCGATCATGCCCACCAGGCGGTCTCGCAGGGCCGGCCAGAGGTTGTCCGGTACATAGGCTCTGGAGGCGGCGCTGCATTTCTGACCCTGATACTCGTAGGCTCCGCGCACCAGCGCGACGGCGAGGGCGTCCACGTCGGCGCTGGCATGGGCCAGCACGAAATCCTTACCGCCAGTCTCGCCCACGATGCGCGGGTAGCTGACGTACCGCGCGAGCGTATGCGCCACCCGCTGCTGCAGCAACCGAAACACTTCGGTGGACCCGGTGAAATGGATCCCCGCGAGCATCGGATGCGCCAGCAAGATGTCGCTGATCTGGGTCGAATTTCCCGGAACGAAATTGATCACGCCCGGCGGCAGCCCGGCCTCTTGCAGGATGCGGAAGAAGTGCCAATTGCTGAGCATCGCGGTCGCCGCCGGCTTCCAGACGACCACGTTGCCGAGCAGCGCGGGAGCAGTGGGGAGGTTGCCGCCGATCGCCGTGAAGTTGAAGGGCGTGATGGCGTAGACGAATCCCTCGAGCGGACGATGATCCATCCGGTTCCAGGTGCCCGGCGCCGACTCGGGCTGCTCGCCGTACAGCCGCTCGGCGAAGTGGACGTTGAATCGGAGGAAGTCGATCAGCTCGCAAGCGCTGTCGATTTCCGCCTGATGCGCGGTCTTGCTCTGGCCCAGCATGGTCGCCGCGTTGACAGACGCGCGATACCGGCCCGCGAGCAAGTCCGCCGCTTTGAGGAACACCGCGGCCCGATCTTCGAAGCGCCAGTGCGCCCACTCCTGCTGAGCCTCCAGCGCGGCATCAACCGCCTGCCCGACCAACTCCGGCGTGGCCTGGTGTACGTCCGCCAGAACCCGAGCATGGCAGTGCGGTGCGGTGACCGGCTCGGTGCGACCGGTACGGATCTCTCGCCCGCCAATCACAATCGGTATGTCTTCTCGCGTTGCAGCGACAGATTTGAGCGCCGCCTTGAGCGCGGGCCGGCCGGGGCTTCCCGGGTCGTAGGCGAGGATGGGCTCGTTGCGCGGAATCGGAAACTTGAAAGTGCTGCTCATGCGGGCGGAACCTGGGACAGAAGAGGAACAATAAGGTAACCCGAAGCGGCGCTAAACGGGCGGCGCAGCTCAGCGGTACGGAACCAGTCCGGTGGCCTTGAAGGCCGCGTGCACCTCCAGCCCTTCTCTCAGCCGCAGCGTCTCGACGGCATGACGGGTGACTTCGGCCACGAGTGGCGGCGAGGTCGCCAGCGCGACGCGAAACCGCTCACCGAAAGGCGGCTCTGGCACCAACTCGACGATGGGTCCGAAGAACACGTTCTGTGCACTCCCTGTCGGCGGCGTGAGGTGCAGCGTGATCTCGCGGGGATTGAGCGCGACCAGCACCTCGCCCACGTCGCCTGGGTCCGCGGCGACAACCGATCCGAAGGGTGTGCGCACGCGGACCAACCCGCCGGCTTCCGCCGCGGCGATGGTGCCCTGGAGAAGGTTGACGCCCATGAACTCGGCGACGTAAGGCGTGCGAGGATGCCGCAGCAGGTCGTCGGGCACACCGTTCTGGGTGACCCGCCCCGATTCGAGCACCGCGATCCGGTCGCCGAAGAAAAGGGCCTCCATCGGGTTGTGGGTGACGTACACGGTCGCGCTGGGAAGGGCCATGAGCGTCCGCCGTAGCTCGCTTCGGACCGAGCGCCTGGTTTTGAGGTCCAGCGCAGAGAGCGGCTCGTCCAGCAACAGGAGTCGAGGTTCGAGCACCAAAGCCCGCGCCAGTGCGACCCGCTGCTGCTGGCCTCCTGAAAGCTGGTCCGGCTGGCGAGTCGTCAGCGCCTGGAGGTGAAAGCGAAAGAGCATCGCTTCCACCTGTTGCCGGAGGACCGAACGCTCCGTTCCCAGAGCCCGCAACCCGAACGCGACATTCTCGAAGACGGAAAGGTGGGGGAAGAGCGCGTAGTCCTGCGAGAGATACCCCACTTCCCGCTGCCAGGCAGGCAGCGAGATGCCGCCGGCACGGTCGAACCACGTGTGGCCATCCAGGGCAATGCGCCCCTGATCCGGGTCGGCGAGGCCGGCAAGGAGGCGGAGTACGGTTGTCTTCCCTGCGCCGCTCTCGCCCACCAGCGCGAGCGTGCTCCCGGCGTCGATGTCGAGCCTCGCGGAGAGCGAGAGTCCGCCGAGCCGCTTAACCAGCTCGGCGCTGAGCACGGATCGCAGCAGGCCCGAACGGAACGGCCCGGACGACGAGGAGGATGATTAGGGAAAGCAGCACGAGGAGCACGGAAAGAGCGATCGCGGCTTCCAGGTCGGTCTGCAGCGCGACGTAGACCGCCAACGGCATCGTCTGCGTGACACCCGGAAGGTTGCCGGCAAAAGTGATCGTGGCCCCGAACTCACCGATGGCGCGGGCCCAACTCATCGTGGCGCCGGCCAGCACGGAGGGGAATGCCAGCGGCAGCAGGACTCTGAAAAACGCCGTGGCCGGTGTTGCTCGGAGCGTCGCCGCTGCTTCCAGGTAGCGAGGCTCGACTTCGCGAAATCCCGCGGCAGCGGCGCCGACAAAAAAGGGCGCAGCGATGAACGCTTCGGCGATTACCACTGCTGCCGTGGTGAACGGAATGCTTATGCCGACCAGACTCAGGGCGCGGCCCGCGATCCCGGCGCGGCCGAACGCGAGGAGCAGCCCTACGCCCGCCACCGTCGGCGGCAGCACCATGGGCAGCGCGATGATAGCCTCGAGCACCCGCTTGCCGCGGAACTCCCGAGTGGCCAGCAGGTAGGCGACCGGGAGACCCAGCACGGTGGCGAGCAGCGCCGCACACACGCTGGTCAGGAGACTGAGTCGGACGGCCGCGAAGACGGCCGGCTGCGACAGCCGAGCTACAATGTCGGAGGCGGGTGCCCGCAGCAACAGCGCGAGCACCGGAAGGACGAGCAGGAAGAGCAGACCGGCAGCGGCGAACGCCGTGACGACTCGACCTGCCAGCACGCGGCCAGATATCGTCGCCACATTGGACTCCGATCGGTCACCGTGGGGCGCCGGCTGCCGGCTGGTTCGATGCAGCCTCCGCGGGCAGGAGGCCGTGCCGGGCGAGCACGGCCTGGCCCTCCGCCGAGGTAAAGTATTCCACGAATGCGCGCGCCGCGGCGGGCTGCTGGGATTGTCGGAGCACCGCAATGGGGTAGGTCGCGACGACGTTGTAGGGGTCGGGAATTTCGATGGTGCGCACGGCCTTTCGAACCGATGGAGTCACGTCGGACACATACACGATCCCGGCGTCGGCCTCGCCGAGCTGAACTTTGGAGACCACCGACTTCACGTTCTCTTCTTCCGAGACCAGGTTTCGGAGCACGCGCTTGGAGTAATCGGCTTCGAACCCTGGCGCATCGCCGAGGCGGCCCAACGCCTCCCGGCTGTATTTCCCCACCGGCACGGCTTCCGCGCCGAGCACAAGCTTGAGACCCCGCTTGCCGAGATCTTCGAGCCGGTCGATTCGGCCCGGATTCGACGCGGGGGTAATCACGACCAGCCGGTTTCGCGCAAACACGACAGGAGAGCCGGCGACGAGGCCGCTGTCCTGGGCCACCTGCATCCATCGCTGGTCGGCCGATGCAAAGACATCGGCCGCGGCGCCTTGCTCAAGCTGAAGTACGAGCTGCTGCGAGCCGGCGA
>Ga0310811_10004422_pt1 | contig 17661 bp, 13 predicted proteins | sample YCmetagenome_FD_207642 | JGI IMG/M metagenome (GOLD analysis project Ga0310811, IMG submission 207642) | Soil microbial communities from experimental microcosm in Duke University, North Carolina, United States - YC | ecosystem: Engineered > Artificial ecosystem > Soil microcosm > Unclassified ...
TGATCAAAATTATTCTGAAAGGATACGACAAGCCAACCAAGATCAACGGAGAATCGTACCAAAACGTGATGCCACCGCACGCATGGCTTGCTGACCAACAGATAGCAGATGTACTCACTTACATACGCAAATCGTGGGGCAACAAAGCCGATGAAGTGAAAGTCGATGAAGTGAAAAAGACCAGAGCGACGGTAGCCCCATAGAAAAAGATATCAGAACATACGGCAGCCACGGCCTTCGGGCCGTGGTTTTTTTTATGCACTAAACCGTAAGCTGTGTGCAAAAATGGTTTGTGCTGCACCGGCTCATGGCGGTTGGATATTTTTAGTTTTGACGGAGCGACCACCCTTCGTGTAGGAAAATGTTTGTCAACATCGTCGTTTGCGGCCAAAAAGATTTAAAATTCACAAACAAAAACCCCGACCATCAGGTCGGGGCTAATTTTTTTGCCGTTCATTCGAGAACTCAATTCCCTTTCTTTTCCAACGGAACTATTTTATTCGGTGCGGGTTTTTCTGCCAGCCTTTGAACGAGCAATTCTACTGCTTTTTCAATTTGCTCATCCCGTCCTTTCACTAACATCTCGTAGTGATTCTTCACTTTGTAGGTGGGCTCTAGTTGCGTGTTCTCCAAATATTTTCCGTCGGCGCCAACCATGCCCACTTGCGGAATACCAAATACGAGAGTAGGGTCGATTTGTTGTTCCCACCATACGGCAGTGCCTGTTCCTGGGATGGGCATCCCTACGGTCATGCCCAATGATTTTGCATCGTAGGCAAATGGGAACATGTGCGCGTCTGAATAATTGCTTTCACCAATCAACACGGCGGAAGGTTTTGTCCACTTGAACTGTGGCTCAAAGCCGATGTACTGACCACGCGGAATGACATCCAAATATTTCTTTCCACTCAAAAACGTGGAGAGGTCTTCGTGTAGCCAACCGCCGCCGTTGGAGCGAGTGTCAACGATGAGTGATTCTTTGTTGGCGTGCTTGCCGAGGGCTTCTTCATAAACCGTGCGATAACTTGGGTCGTTCATGCCACGCACGTGGATGTATCCTACTTTTCCCCTCGAGAGACTATCCACTTCCGCCGCTCTTCTCTCCACCCAGCGTCGGTACAGCATTTCTATTTCTTGGCCGATGCCAACGGGCTTTATAACTTCTTCCCAACGATTCTTTGTTGTTGGATCATACAAAGTGATCAGCGTATTCTTGCCCGCTTTGCGATTGAGGTATTTGAAGATGTCGGAATTTGAAGACAGGTTATCGTCATCTATCTTTTCGATGATCGTGCCCTTTTTCACTTTTGAATCAGCCCGGTCGAATGGACCTTTCTTTAGCACGGAGGAAATTCGAATTCCGTTGCCAGAGAAATTCTCATCATAGATCAAACCAAGCGAAGCCGTTTGGTCGCCATTTCTTGTATCGGGGCTGTAACGGCAACCCGTGTGAGAGGCATTCAACTCACCCAGCATTTCGCTCAGCATCTCGGCAAATTCCCAATTGTTGCTGATGTGCGGAAGGAATTTAGCGTATTCCTTTTTATAGAATCTCCAGTCCACTCCTTGCATGTCGGCGACATAAAATTTTTCGAGCATTTGACGCCAAGAGTGATCAAAAATGTAGGCAAGTTCTTGTTGTTTGAACAATTGCATTTCGCCATTGATGGACATCGTTTCTTTCTTTCCTGACTCGGCGTCAACCGAATTAGGTTTGCCATCGACCAAGACATAGAGCTTTTTGCCATCGCCGCTCATGTTTAGTGCGCCCGCGTTGTCGCCGAGCTTGGTGAGAATTTTCGTTTCGCGGGTGCGCAAGTTGGTGGTCCACAAGTCTATTCCTTTTTCTATGCGAGCGAGGTAATACAATTTTTCGCCATCGGGAGAAATGATGGCATCATTTAAAAGTGAAGAATGGATCGTCAGCTTGGCTTTCCGGTCTTCAAGGCCGTTCAGGTCAATGACGATGGCGTCGGATTTCTCTTCTTCTTTCGTGACGGGTTTCGTTTTATTCTTGTCGTCGGCCTTTTCATCTTTCGCTTTATCCTTGTCCTTGTCTTTTTCTTTTTCTTTGTCCTCCTTTTCTTTCAAGAGTTTATAATCGACTTCGCTGAGGCGGAACCTGTCGTATGCTTCTTGCGTAAAGAACATTCCATAGACGTCGGTACTGGCGCCCCAACTACCATGGTTTTTCATCCCGTCCCGATCGCTGAACCACAACATCATTTTCCCCTTCATCATCCAGCGTCCATTGCCATCGTTGTAGCCGCTCTTGGTGAGGTTGATCACTTCGCTGTTTCCTGCTGAGCTCACCAGGCCCACTTCACCGATCCAATGGTTGTCCAAGAGGTAATCCACGAGGAACCATTTGCCGTCCGGTGACCAGCTGTAGTATTGGTCGCCATCGCTGTAGGAATAATTTTTGTTTCCCGGGAGAATGGTTCTCACTGCCTTGGAAGCAAGGTTCGCCACACGGAGCGTGGTGCGGTTTTCGAGGTAGGCTACTTCTTTTCCATCGGGAGAAAATTCAGGTTGGAATTCTTCCGCGTCGGTGGCCACAACAGGTTCTTCTTTCAGCACCGTGGAGGCGTAGAAGTAGGGCTCTTCCTTGCGTACGATCGACGTTTTGTAGACATTCCAGTTGTTGTTTCGCTCGCCAGCGTAGACAAGATTTCTTCCGTCTTTGCTGAAGTTCACGCTGCGCTCTTGCTCGGGAGTATTGGTGATGCGTTTGGTGGCACCACCCTCTACAGACGTGACAAAAATTTCACCACGTACTACGAACGCAACTTCTTTTCCGTTCGGAGAAATAGCTAATTCAGTAGCACCGCTGTTTACGGGCACGATTTCATAAGGATTCAGTTTTGTTTCTGTCTGAATTTTGATGTCTACTTTTCTTGGCTGTTCGCCTTGGCGGAGCGTATAGATTTCGCCGTCGTACGAAAAGCAAAGTATCCCATTCGAAGACAACGAAAGAAAGCGAACGGGATGTTTTGAAAAATCGGTGAGTTGTGTTTTCTCTTTTGAACCCTTCAGGCCGAGACGATATACATTGAATGACCCTTTTTCTTCTGACAGGTAGTACAGAAAATTCTCCTGTGCATCGACCATGGGGTTGCGGTCTTCGCCTGCAAACGTGGTGAGTTGAGTGTGGGTCCCGTTCTTGGCGTCATACACCCAAAGATCACGGGCGATGGACGACTGATGATGCTTGCGCCACGGGTCTTCGTACCCTTTGCGATCTTGATAATAGATTTTTGTGGCACTGGCATTATAGACAGCAGCTTCTGAAGGCGTAGTAAGCACCATGTTGTTTCGGCCTCCTTCTATCGGAACACTATATAATTCTGGCATCGCGCGGTTGGGGAAGTCAGCATAGGCATCTAAATCGACACGCGTGGAGTTGAACAAAATATTTTTTCCATCGGGTGAAACGGACGTCGGAAAATCATTGGAAGAGTGGTAGGTCAGTCGCATCGGAAGACCACCCTGTGCGGAGATCGTGTAAATGTCAAAGTTGCCAAAACGATCAGAGGCAAACGCGATGGTTTTCCCGTCGGGCATCCACACGGGCATGAAGTCATGCGCGGGATGAACGGTGATGGGAGTGGCTTTGCCGCCACTCGTGCTGACGGTGTACAAATCACCTTGATAGGTGAAGGCGATCTGCGAACCATCGGGCGAGATGGAAGGATAGCGAAGCCATAGTGGGTTTTGTGCGAGGGCCGCCGTGCAAAGGAGAGACAGGAACGTAAATATCAATTTCATAAGCAAATGGGTTGGTGATGGAAATTATACGATTTCCCGCGAAAAAGGAATGGAATTTTACGCAGATGGAGTGAAACGGATTCCTAGAGTAAGTGCGTTTTCGGACGGTTGTGATCGAAGCCCAAGAAAAAATGGGTTTAAGGCCTGATGCCAAAATGATCGAACAAAGCTTTTTGAAACTCCTCGTCGGATGCTAGTGATTTTTCCTCTACCGTTTCCCCAATTTTGATTTTAATCGTGTTGCCAGAAATCGTAATTCGACCGGTTTCAGTTGGCAGCGTGCACAATCTATTTTTTACGAAATGAGAATCTGGGCTAGTTTGCTGGTAATGTAGCATCGGAAGGAAATCAGCGACAATTCGAGGTTCAAGAGTAAATATATATTGAGGTGTTTTATCGTCGTCCCCAATTTTACTTACGAGCAAATAGTCATCTTCCGTTTTTTCAATAATAAATTTTCCTCTCGGATCAACCTGCACTATGTCTGGTTTTACGATTAACGGTTGAAGAGCAAATTCTCCGTTGCCGACATCAACAAGATATTCTTGCCCATTCAGTTTGACAGTGAGAGCCATGTGATCAAACTCTGGCGGGTAGCTCTTTTTTGCCTTGTTGTAAACCCTCCCTGAAATGATTTGAACGTTAAACCCTATGTCTTTCAGTAATTGGTAAAACAAGCCGTTCAACTCATAGCAGAATCCACCTCTCCACTGAAACACTATTTTGTCAAATGAGTTTTCTAAAGCAATTTTTCTTCCCAAATGAATGTCCAAGTTTTCAAAAGGCACCGACAAAAGGTGAACGCGTTGAAGCACACAAAGATCTTCGAAAGAAGGAACAAGGTCAGTTTTTTCAAAGCCAATCCGTTTTAAATAAGCCGATCGATCCGTTTTTGATAAAAACATAAAATGAATAAGATTGCGGCCGCTAAAATACTTCTTCCCAGATTCTGAATGCATGATTCTTTCCATTTGGGCAGGAATCGAATGATTTCTGGCCTCAGAAATTATTATACAGTCATCGCTTCTTTCACCCGGATGGCTTGATTGATGTGTCGATGCTCGTGCTGGATCAAAAAGGTCAAAACATCCTCGAGATGATAGGTGATGAATCGGAAGCCAGGAGAAGTTAATACTACCCCCTCAAGATTAATCTGAGCGCAACGAGAGATGAGGCTCATGAACGTATCATGATGTTGATAAAATCGATCGATGATTGCGGCGTCTATATCGCTTGTTGACGGGAGGAAGACTTTTGTGGTTTTCATTTTTGTTTTAGGCTCTTCCGAAAGGGCGTTCACAAAGGCTTTTCCAAAAAACGTGCTGAACGGACTCCATTTTTCCCAGAAGGAGTGGACGTAACTGCCTTCGGTAATTCTTTTCAATGTCGGGAAATACAAACTGTCGGAAATGATAATGTGATCCAGACACTGACCGACGCTCCAACTCTTTGGGTCGGGCTTCCAGTTGAGTTGTTGCGGAGAGATGGAAGAAAATTCGGAGTTCACCTTACGTTTGGCTGCTTCGCCTTTGAGAAGGAGGTGTTGGATGAACTCCGAATTAACCATGATCAATCTGAAATCTTCAAATCAAACCTTCACCTCCGTATTGTTCATTACCTTCTCCTGAATCTGAATCGATTCGTGGTGAACGAGCCTGAGCAAGTCGCGTGTGAACCCTTCGTCTAGCCCCATTGCCTTGCAAAGCGCCACCCGTGTTTTGATGATCTCTTCCCATCGCGTCACCTGAAGAATTGTTACGTTATTTTCTTTTTTGTATTGACCGATCTTCTCGGAGACTTTCATGCGCTGCGCAAATTTTTGCATGATCTCATCATCTATCTGGTCAATCTGTTCGCGCAAAACGCTGAGTGTGTCCTTGAACGTTTTGTTTTCACTGGTCACTTTGCGCACCACCAGCTCGCTGATTATTTTTCCGAGCACGGCCGGTGTGACTTGTTGTTTGGCATCACTCCAGGCGGCGTCAGGATTGATGTGGCTCTCGATCATCAAGCCCGCCATGTCCAAGTCAAGGGCTTTCTGAGAAACAAAAGCAATCAGATCGCGATTGCCGCTGATGTGACTGGGGTCGCAGATGATATCAAGTTCCGGAACTCTGGTTTTCAGTTCGATCGCCAAATCCCACATGGGCTGATTTCTGAAAGGGCCTTTTTCGAATGACGAGAATCCACGATGAATGGCAGCCATTTTTGTAATGCCCGCTTTGTTGAGCCGCTCGAGAGCGCCGATCCAGAGTTCCAGATCGGGGTTCACCGGATTCTTTACCATCACCGGGATGTCAACGCCTTTCAATGAATCTGCAATTTCCTGAACGGAGAATGGATTCACCGTGGTGCGCGCACCGACCCACAGAATATCAACGCCGGCTTTCAAACAGGCTTCCACGTGAGCTGCATTGGCCACTTCGGTAGTGACAGGCAAACCCGTTTCCTTTTTTGCGTTGATGAGCCACTGCAGACCGACATCGCCCGCGCCTTCATATTGTCCGGGTCTCGTACGGGGCTTCCATATTCCCGCACGAAGCGCGTGCACTTTGCCTGTTGCTGCAATTTGCTTGGCAGTCGCTATGGTTTGCTCCTCCGTCTCGGCACTGCAGGGCCCGCTGATGATCACGGGCTTGTCAGTTTTCATCCATTTGGTGATCGACTGCAACTCTAATCCTTTTTTCATAACTCTAATTTAAATTCTGTTTTTAATTGATAAATGGCACATTGATCGGTTGATACTTAACCACGATTGAGCACTCGCTTGATGTCATTTGCTTTCGTCATTATTTTATGCAATTCTTTGGTGTCGCGCTTTTGTAAGTAGTATTGAAATTTTTGCAGGTGCATAATGTATTCGAGCAACGCCTGGCTCAAGTGTTCTGCGTTTTGCTCGAAGATCGGCGCCCACATATCGGGCGAACTTTTTGCCAGACGCACAGTGGAGGCAAAACCACTGCCCGCCAGGTCAAAAATGTTTTTCTCGTCTTTCTCTATGTCGAGCACGGTTTGCCCAAGTAAAAAAGAACTCACGTGTGAAAGGTGCGACACATAAGCCACGTGTTTGTCGTGATCTTCAGGCTCCATGAAAATGGTATTCATCCCGAGTGCTTTGAAAACTCTTTCCGCAACGGATAATGCGTCCTCAGAAGACTTGTCGCGTTCGCAAATGATATTGGTTTTGTTGTCAAACAATCCGTAGAAGGCAGCGGCGGGGCCAGAAAATTCAGTTCCCGCGATCGGGTGAGCCGCCACAAATTGACTCCGCCTCGGATGACCGCTTACCGATTTACAGATCGAATTTTTCGTTGATCCCGTGTCGATGACAACGGTATTTGGACCGACGGACTCGAGCATGAACGGCAGCAGTGCGCAGGCAGCATTGACCGGGATGGCTACAATCACCAGGTCACTTTGTCCAAGGAAATCATTTTCTGAAACGATCTTGTCAACTAATTTTAGCTCGAGTGCTTTTTTTGCATTTTCCTCATTGCGATCGATGCCGAGTATTTCGGTGGCTACACCTTTTTTGCGGAGGTCGAGAGCCATTGAGCCGCCAATCAATCCCAAGCCGATGATAGAGACTTTCATTGCGTTGTTAGTTGTTCGTTGATGGTTGATGGTTGACGTTTCTTGAAATGCTTGATTCTGGTAAGCGCTTCATTCAATTTTTCTTCGGTGGCACAAAGTGAGAGGCGGATAAATCGCCGCCCTGTTTCGCCGAAGATAAATCCAGGAGTGATAAATACTTTTGTTCCATACAGGATTTCATCAATCCATTTTTCAACGTCTGGAATTTGATCCGGGGCTTTCGCCCAAGCAAATAGTCCCGATTGCTTAGGTGAATACGCACACTCGAGTTCATCCAGGATTTTGCAAGCCGCTTGCTGCCTTTTTCTGTAAATAGAGTTTTGTTTTTGAAACCAGTCGTCGCCGCTCTTTAATGCTTCCACCGCGGCGTGCTGTAGCCCGAGAAACATACCGGAATCCATATTGCTCTTCACTCGGAGCACCGCTTCGATGTAATCTTTTCGTCCAGCCACCCAACCAATGCGCCAGCCGGCCATGTTGTGACTTTTGCTGAGTGAATTCAGTTCAAGCGCCACATCTGCAGCGCCATCAATCGATAAAATACTCAGTGGACTTTCATTTAAAATCAAACTGTAAGGATTGTCGTTGACAATCAGAAAATTGTTTTCACGTGCAAGATCAACGAGTTCTTTTAACTCTTGCTTGGATGCAATTCTTCCCGTAGGCATGTGGGGAAAATTTACCCACATGATTTTCACTTTTGATAAATCTTTCTGACGAAGGGCCGCGACATCGATTCCCCAATTTGACTTCTCGCTCATTTGGTAGGTGACAATTTTTGCGCCCGTCAATTTTGCAACAGATGCATACGTTGGATAACCAGGATCAGGGATCAATACTTCATCACCTTCATTCACAAAAGCCATACAGATGTGCATGATGCCTTCCTTCGATCCCATAAGCGGAAGAATATCTGTTTCTGTGTTGAGCGTGACGGAATACGTTTTTTTGTAAAAACCGGAAATCGCTTCGCGCAATTGCGGAATACCCTTATAGTTCTGATAGCCGTGGTTAGCCGGATTTTTTGCCGACGCGGTCAACGCATCAATGGCAGATTCTGATGGTGCGAGATCCGGACTTCCAATGCCGAGATTAATCACTCGTAATTCAGGCGAATCGAGCGAACGTACTTCCGCCAACTTCTTGCTGAAGTAGTACTCTTCCACTTCCAAAATTCTTTTCGCTGGCTGTATCATAATTTTTTTCTCTTGCTTTAGGCCGCCTAGCTGCTGGCTTCTAGCTTCTAGTTTTTGTCTCGCAGCTAGAAGCTCGCGGCTCGTAGCTATTTATACTCTATTTTCCCTTTCTTATACTCGCCCAACACACTGAAATTGTGCGTCTGCTTTTGTATCTGTCTCATCGCATTGTCATAATTTTTTCGCTCGCTCCACTCTACATCCACATGGATGGAATATTCCTGAGGTTTGCCGATCACGGGTATCGACTGGATCTTGCTTAGGTTGATCTGATGGTTTTTGAAAACCGTCAACACGTCGGCTAGGCTTCCCACTTCGTTACGTACTTCAAAACAAAGCGAGGCTTTGTTGGTTTCGTCGTTCGAATCACCATGCCGTGACAACACCAGGAAACGAGTGAAGTTTTTCTTGTGCGTTTCGATTCGTCTTCCCAAAATTTCCAACCCAAATCTTTTGGCCGCTAACTCGTTGGCGATTGCAGCTGTAGCTTTCAATTTTTTCTCGGCGACTTTGCGCGCTGAGATCGCTGTGTCGTCACTCTCGCGTAGCTCAACGCCATTCAACCGGTGCAGGTATTCGTAGCACTGACGAATGGCCATCGGATGGCTTTCCACCGTTTTGATGTCATCTAATTTCACACCCGGGTACGCAAGCAAATGCATGTGGATGGGCAAATAGATTTCTCCGACAATCAAAAACTTGAACTCCTGAAGTAAAAAATAATTGGGGAGGATACTGCCCGCAATTGTATTTTCAATGGCCATCATGGCAAAGTCGCACTCTTTCTTTTTCAGCGATTCGCAGAGTTTGTGAAACGTCATGCATTCCACCGGTTCGATGGAGTCGTTGAAATAAGTTCGAGCAGCCACCTCATGAAAGCAGGTGGAAATCCCTTGTATAGCGACCTTTAGTTTAGCATGTGTCATAAATAAAAAAGTCCCGATTTTGTCGGGACTCTTTTGATATTTTCGTTTTGTCTTTTTCTTTTTTGCAAAGCGATTTTACCTCAAGTCCCGCAGGGATTGATAATAGTAAAACCAAAAATAAAATCGCTGATTGCTGTTCATGGCTTCAAATAAAAAGGAAAAAACTTTCTCGCACAAACAAAATTGGTCGAAGCTTCGGATTTTTTCCTGCTAACGAGCGTTCGAATTGGATACTGGATACAGATTCTACACTTACGAAAGAAGGGGATATAGCATCTGGCATCCAGGACCCCGAATCAAGTATCCAGAATCCAATTACATTTGCACTCCAAATTTCCCTCCATGAACCCTAAGAAAATCACCCGCGCCCTCATTTCGGTTTTTTACAAGGACGGCCTTGAGCCATTGGTGCATCAATTGGCCAAAGACAACGTAGAGTTTGTATCTACTGGCGGAACGCAGGAGTTCATCGAGAAGTTGGGATACAAGGTGATACCGGTGGAGCTGCTCACAGGGTACCCTTCCATTTTTGGGGGGCGAGTAAAGACGTTGCATCCGGCCGTGTTCGGAGGGATACTATATAGAAGAGACGAACCGGGCGATGTAAAACAGGCGAGCGAATTTAAAATTGCATCCATTGATCTGGTGATCGTGGATCTGTATCCATTCGAAGAAACGGTGGCGAAGGGCGGAAAAGAAGAGGATATCGTAGAGAAAATCGATATCGGTGGAATTTCGCTGATTCGGGGAGCCGCGAAGAATTTCAATGATGTACTCATTGTGTCTTCCCGTAATCAATACGCGGAAACGCTCGAACTGTTGAAAAACAAAAATTCATCAACCGACCTATCCGACCGAAAACGTTTTGCGGCCCTCGCCTTCGATGTGACGTCGCACTATGATTCCGCTATTTTCAGTTACTTCAACCAAGAACAAAACATCCCAAGCTTCAAATCCAGCTATCAAAACGGAACGACCCTGCGCTATGGCGAAAATCCACATCAAAAGGGGCTCTATTTTGGTGATCTGGCCGGGCTCTTCGATCAGCTCAATGGCAAAGAACTTTCGTATAATAACCTGGTCGATGTGGACGCGGCCGTTAATCTGGTCAAAGAGTTTGAAGGGGAAACGGCTTTCGTCATCATCAAGCACACGAACGCCTGTGGGGTGGCCACGGGCTCGTCAGCCAAAGAGGCATACCTTAAGGCTTTTCAGGCCGACACGATCTCTGCCTTTGGCGGCGTTCTTGCTTCAAACAAAAAAATAGATCCCGCTGCTGCCGAAGAAATGAACAAACTTTTTTTCGAGATCTTGATCGCCCCGGACTACGACGCAAAGGCGCTTGAATTATTAAAATCGAAGAAGAATCGGATTATTCTTAAGCAAAAGCAACCGCTTACGGCGACGAAGCAGTTCAAAAGCCTGTTGAATGGCGTCATCGAGCAAGACTTGGATTTGCACACCGACGCTAAGACCGATTTGAAGACCATGACCAAGCGTGCACCAACGGCAGCCGAAGTAGATGCGCTTCTTTTTGCAAGTAAAGTTTGCAAGCACACGAAGTCAAACACGATCATTTTGGCAGTAGCCGGTCAGATGCTTTCCAGCGGTGTGGGGCAGACAAGCCGCGTGGACGCGCTGAAACAAGCCATTGAAAAAGCCAAGAGTTTCGGATTTGAACTGAAAAACGCGGTCATGGCCTCCGATGCCTTCTTTCCTTTCCCCGATTGCGTTGAGATTGCTCATCAACAAGGCATAGCCGCAGTCATTCAGCCCGGAGGCTCCATCAAAGATCAAGATTCCATCGACTATTGCGACAGACAAAACATAGCAATGGTATTCACCGGCTTCCGCCATTTCAAGCATTGATGAAAGTAGACCGGCGTTTTTGACGGTTGACCCTACCTGATGCCCGTCAAATAGGTCGATGTACCTAAATATTCCTTTCAGAAGAGTTTGCGTTGATATTTTCTTTTAATTTCACGCTTTAATATTCCGGAGGATATTTAATACATGGGACTTTTCGACTTCTTCACCAGCGACATCGCCATTGATCTAGGCACCGCTAACACGCTCATTATTCACAAAGACAAAGTGGTAGTTGACGAACCGAGCATTATCGCTATTGACAAAAACACGAACCGTGTGCTGGCCATCGGGCGCGATGCGATGCAAATGCACGAGAAAACCCACGACAATATCAAAACCATTCGCCCGCTAAAGGAAGGGGTGATTGCTGATTTCCACGCGGCCGAAATGATGATCCGCGGCATGATAAAAATGATCGACACAGGTCGCCGGTTTTTCCCGCCTTCATTGCGTATGGTAATTTGTATTCCCTCTGCAATTACGGAAGTGGAAAAACGTGCGGTGCGCGACTCCGCGGAACATGCCAACGCGAAAGAAGTTTACATGATCTACGAACCGATTGCAGCGGCGATTGGAACAGGTATTGATATCGAACAACCCATTGGAAATATGGTGGTGGATATTGGTGGGGGAACGACTGACATTGCAGTCATCGCTTTGTCAGGAATTGTTTGCGATCAATCCATTCGAATTGCAGGGGATACTTTCAACAGAGATATTTTGGACTACATGCGCCGGCAGCATAACCTTTTGATCGGTGAGCGTTCGGCTGAGCGTGTGAAAATAGAAGTAGGGTCTGCCATGACGGAGTTGGATGACGGTCCGGATGATTATGAAATCCGCGGTCGCGATCTGATGACAGGTATCCCTAAGACCATCAAGATTTCCTATTCGGAAATTGCTTTTGCGCTTGACAAATCAGTTTCAAAATTGGAAGAAGCCGTATTGAAAGCACTGGAAATGTCTCCGCCTGAACTTTCGGCAGACATTTATGAACGTGGCATTTATCTCACCGGCGGTGGTGCATTGCTCCGTGGTCTTGATAGACGCTTGGCATTGAAAACAAAACTGCCTATTCACGTTGCCGAAGACCCACTTCGTGCCGTTGTGCGCGGTACGGGCGCGGCGTTGAAGAATATCGAATTGTACCGTAAAGTGCTCATGACCTAATGGATGGAACGCCTCTTTAATTTTCTCTACGAATACAGGGCTTTCTTCACCTTTTTATTACTGGAATTTTTGTGTGCTTGGTTGCTCATCGTCAACAATCAGTACCAAAACACGAAATATTTTAATACGTCGAATAGCGTAGTCGCCTCGATCAACTCAACGGAGGAAGCGATACGTTCTTATTTTTCCTTGCGCGATGTAAACGCCGTACTCTCGAAAGAGAATTCGACCCTTCGAAATCAATTGGAACAGCGTAACCAGATGCTGTATTCGTACAAACTCAATCAGACGGACTCAACATTGCGTAAGCAATACGTGTATGTGAATAGCAAAGTGGTGAACAATACCACCAAATATTATAAGAACTACATCACCATCGATCGCGGTGCAGACTCGGGAATTGAACCGGGGATGGCGGTCATAAGTGAAGCAGGAGTAGTGGGTAAAGTGAAGACCGTGTCTGAACATTATGCGGTGGTCATTTCTTTGCTCAACATTGATGAGCAAGTTTCCTGTGTACTCAAACGCACGGGTCATTTTGGCACCGTACAGTGGGAGGGAACAAGCTCTTCACTGACGAGCTTAAAATATATTCCCCGACACGTAAGACCGATGGTCGGAGATTCGATTGTGACCTCAGAATACAATGCGATTTTTCCGCCGGGCATTTTCATTGGAAAGATCAAGGAATTCAATTTGCGAAGCGAAGCGCCATTCTATGAAATAAAAGTTGAGCTCGGACAAGATTTTGGAAAACTGTCGTTTGTGGAGGTAGTCAAAAATCAATTAAAAAAAGAAAAAGAAGCTCTTGAACGTTCAACCTTCGGTGAATCGCGATGACACGTAACCTCGTTACATTACTGATCTCATTTGTCGCTTACGTACTAGCGCAAGCCTTTTTCAAGAACCTCATTCTGTTTAACACGGGCTTTTGTTTCTTGTACGTTGCGTTCGTTTTGCTGATGCCGATTGAGACCGGCAACCTTTTTTTGATGCTTGCCGGCTTCGCGATCGGTTTTGCAGTGGATGTATTTTACAATAGCCTAGGGCTGCATGCCATCTGCATGGTCCTCATTGCCTACATCCGCAATTATTGGTTGAGTATCATTACCCCTCAGGGTGGCTATGACCCGGGCGCGATGCCCAATTTGCCGTCACAGGGGGTTCAATGGTTTCTCGTTTATACTATGCCCTTGGTCTTTATCCATCACCTGATTTTATTTTTAGTTGAGTCTACGGGAACTTTGTTTTGGTATTCAATGCTTAAGACCATTAATAGCTTGCTATTCACCATAACGATGATGGTGATATTGCAGTATTTATTGCCGCAGCGGAGTAGAGCATGAACGAGGGGAGAAAGGAAATATTCCAAATTGCATTCGTGTTGATCGGCTTGATCTTCATTGTCAAACTGTTTTTTGTTCAGGTCGTCAACAATCGGTATGCAGAGCTTGCCAATAGCAATTCCATTCTCCGCCAGGTAGAATATCCTTTTCGAGGATTGATCTATGATCGAAAGGGAAAACTGATAGTTTACAATACACCAGAGTACGATCTAGAGGTCATCGTCAATGACATCAAGGATTTTGACTCTGCCAATTTTTGCAAAGTATTTGGGTTGACTATTAAGGAGCTGAAAAGTCGCTTCAAGGAAATCAAGGCCAAGAAAAAAGAATATTCTCCGGTGAAGCCAATGCTCTTTATCGATCAGCTTTCGAATGAGGACTTGGCCAGAGTACAAGACCACCTGGATGAATTTCCGGGGTTCTTTGTGCAGGCTCGTACTGCGCGTGCCTACACGACTGCCAGTTTGGCAAATGCACTCGGTTATGTGAGTGAGATCAGCAAGGATGCATTGAAAAAGGACGCCACTGGAATTTATAAACAAGGCGACTACATTGGCCAAAGTGGAATAGAGTCTTTTTACGAAGAGCAATTGCGCGGCAAACGTGGTTTGCGATTCAAGTTGCGCGATGTGAAGGGAATCGATAAAGGCCCTTTTAACGAAGGCAAGTACGATACGTTATCTGTACCTGGCCAAGATTTGGTTTCAAGCATCGATCTCGACTTGCAGTTGTATGGCGAAAAATTGATGAAAGGAAAGGCGGGAAGCATTGTGGCCATCGAGCCAGCAACCGGCGAAATACTTTCTCTCGTCTCTGGACCATCCTATGATCCCAATCTGTTGACGGGAAAAAAATACAGTTCCAACTTCAAGGCAATCAGTAGCGACACCATGAAGCCGCTCTTCAATCGGGCGCTTCAAGCGCAATATCGTCCGGGGTCGATTTTCAAAATAGCGCAAGCGATGACGGCGCTCCAAGAAGGAGTGATCACGCCGGAAACCCGCATCCGCTGTGATCGCACGATCATCGGATGCCACGGACCACACAGTTACGAGGATCTTCGAGGTGCAATTGCCAATTCCTGCAACGTGTATTTTCATGGAGTGCTGCGAAGGATGTTGAACCAAGGAAAATCGACCGATCCGTTCAAGGACACGCGGATCGGCTTGGAGCAATGGGACGATCATATCATGAGCTTTGGGTTTGGCCATCGATTGGGTATCGATTTGCCGAATGAAAAAAATGGGCTCGTTCCTTCTCCCGCTTCCTATGACCAGGCATATCACAACAAGCCGTGGAAATTTTCAAACATTTACTCTATCGCGATAGGCGAGGGTGAAAACTTAGTGGTGCCTTTACAAATGGCCAATTTTGCCGCGACGGTGGCCAATAAAGGATTTTATTTTACTCCTCATTTGATCAAAGGAATCGGCAACGACAAGAAACCGCTTCCTAACTATCTGATCAAGCATACCACAACGATCGACTCTGCCAATTTCAAAATTGCAGCCGATGCCATGCAATATGTGGTAGAGGCGGGTACTGGCCAGTGGTATGCTCGCCTTCAAGATGTAGTCGTCTGTGGCAAGACAGGAACGGTCGAGAACGAACCTGGTACTATGGATCACTCTGTATTTATTGCATTTGCGCCGCGTGAAAATCCCAAAATTGCTTTGTCGGTTTATGTGGAGCATGGAGGTCAGGGTGCAGGAGCGGCTGCTTCCATCGCGAGTTTGATGATTGAAAAATATTTGTTTGGCAAAACGCGCAGACCATATATAGAGGATTACGTGTTGGCAGGTGTATTTACTAACGCTAACTGATGAGAAGGGACTCCGATATTTCAGGATCGATCGATTGGACCACAGTGATGTTGTTTCTTGGGCTGGTGACCTTTGGATGGCTGAATATTCTTGCCGCCGTTTATGATGAAGGAGCCAGGCAATCCCTTTTCGATTTGTCCTTGAACTCTGGTCGGCAGCTTCTTTTTATCGGCGCTGCCATGGTCATTGCATTTGCTATTACCATCATTGACCTGCGATTTTATGAGACATTCGCTTATCTTTTTTATGGTCTGATTCTGTTCGCGCTGTTGCTTGTGCCGCTCATCGGGAGAGAAGTAGGCGGTAATAAAGCCTGGATTGGTATCGGGTCGTTTGGTGTGCAGCCTTCGGAGTTTGCAAAATTTGTGACTGCGCTCGCCGTGGCAAAATATATTGGCTCGGTGGGTTTTCGAATGGATAGCCTGCGAAGTCAAGCGACGTTGTTCGTCTTGATTGGCCTACCGATGGGGTTGATCCTTCTTCAAAAGGACACAGGCACGGCGCTGGTGTTTACTTCTTTTGTATTGGTCTTCTTCCGTGAAGGTATGTCTCCATTTCTGCTCATCGTCGGTCTGTGTGCTGCGACACTGTTTGTTTTGACTTTGTTGATTCCTGACCCCGTGTATTTATATGTTGCGATTGGCGTCGTGTTGGTGGCGCTCATTGTTTTCGAAAGGAAAAAGAAGCTGAGAAGAATAGTGTTGCTTACCATTGGCGCCATGATGATCAGCGGAGTGATCGCCAGCGTAGATTATGTGGTAAAAGACGTGCTGAAGCCGCACCAGCAGAATCGCATCAAGGCATTGATTAACCCAGATGCTGACCCGCTTGGATTTGGGTGGAATGTCACGCAATCAAAAATTGCCATTGGCAGCGGCCGTTTTTTTGGAAAAGGATATTTAAAGGGAACGCAAACGAAGTTTGATTTCGTGCCAGAGCAAAGTACCGATTTTATTTTTTGTACCGTCGGTGAAGAGCATGGCTGGATCGGAAGCGTCGTCGTGATCGCGACGTTTGTAACGCTCCTGCTCCGCATTGTTTATTTGGCCGAGCGACAAAAAAATCGGTTTACGCGAACCTATGGATATAGCGTGGCGTGCATTTTCTTTTTTCACTTTGCAGTGAATATCGGCATGACGGTAGGATTATTTCCGGTGATCGGAATTCCGCTCCCATTTTTCAGTTATGGAGGCTCCGCATTATGGGGATTCACGATTTTACTGTTTATCCTTTTGAAACTGGATGCGCACCGCGGACAAGTGCTCCAACGGATATGATCACTCAAAAACTATTTGCGGCTGCCAAAGAATAGTGTCAGGAAAACGGTAGGATACACTGCGTAGTTTTCGGTTTGTGCCATGAGCTCCACTTTCTTGAAATAGGCATCCACCAAAAAGCCTCCCTCAAAACCGGTAACATTGTTTTTTCCAGAGCCGAGCTCAAAATTCAGCGCAATCTTAAAATTGAAACCCATCTGAATTTTTGAATCACCAATGCCCTGAAATAAACTCCCAACACCCACAATTTGACTGTACTGCTGATTGGTGTAAGGTGCCTTTGCGGTATAATAAGTGCTGTCGGCATATTCGATATAATACGGAGCAACCACTCCGATGGAAGGCCCTCCTGCCGTCACCGCCTTCACCTCCACACCCTGTTGTGGCCCTTTAGTGAAGAGCACCAAATCGCGTCCATATTGCAGGCGCACGGCGTACAAATAATGCGTCTTGCCATAAATGAAATAATTGCCACTATTCACTGACTGCACGCGCACTTCGTGAGGGTTTTTCACATTCATCAGCTCGATACCAAAAGTCTCGAACATATTTTTCGTGATGCGCCTCGAGGATTTGAGTGTAAACCCTCCGATAAGTCCACCCGATGAGTTTTTGTTGATGCCCCAAACGAACTCGGAATTATAATCGTAGCTGTCCTGCGTTTGAGAAAACGACGGAAAGGAGGCCAAGAA
>Ga0310811_10004423_pt1 | contig 17659 bp, 13 predicted proteins | sample YCmetagenome_FD_207642 | JGI IMG/M metagenome (GOLD analysis project Ga0310811, IMG submission 207642) | Soil microbial communities from experimental microcosm in Duke University, North Carolina, United States - YC | ecosystem: Engineered > Artificial ecosystem > Soil microcosm > Unclassified ...
GTTGTCGGCGTACTGCAGCGAGGTCTTGTAGCCGGCCTTCTTCAGCAGGTCCTCGAGGTGGGAGCCGTCGTTGTTCCAGCGCTCCAGGCTGCGGGTCGGCATGGCGATGCCGACCAGCCCGGGCCCGCTGTCGGCGGGGACGTTATTGGTGTCGTCACGCGTTTTGCTGCAGGCGGCGGAGGTGGTGACCAGCAACGCCGCCAATGCGCTGGCGGCCAGGATTCGAAGCGTTCTGGACATTGTCGTAGAACCCTTTCGGAGTGGGTTTGTTACGGGCGCGAACATACCCGGGTCGACCGAGGAATTGGCGTAACGGATTCACAACGGGGCCACGACAAAAATGCGACTCTCCGGCCCGTGCGGGGATAACAGTTTTTGGTCAGCAATTTACTCAGGAAAATATGCCCTCGCGCGTTGACGTATGACGTATGACGCCATACCGTGGGGTTCCCTGGGCGCCGCGGAGCGCGCGGGCGTTGCCGCCCAACGCCGTCGAAACCGCCAGGGCTGCGCTCGCGGCGCCATCCGCCACTGGACCATCACCGCCGTGTGATCACACGGAAGGAATCCTCTCGTGCCTCTCGCGAATCGCATCCGCCTGCGCCTGTCCGGCCTCGGACTGGGGCTGGCCACGTGCGTGCTGGCCGCGGCCGGCATCGTCGCCGCGTCCGCCGGGCCTGCCGCTGCTGCCACCTCGATCACGGTCAACGGAGGCTCCGCCGGCCGCACGTTCGACGGCGTCGGCGCCGTCAGTGGTGGCGGCGGCAACAGCCGGCTGCTGATCGACTATCCCGAGCCGCAGCGATCCCAGATCCTCGACTACCTGTTCACGCCCGGCTACGGTGCCGCGCTGCAGATCCTCAAGGTCGAGATCGGCGGCGACACCAACTCGACCAGCGGTTCCGAGCCCAGCCACGCGCACTTCCGGGGCGACCTGAACTGCAACCGCGGCTACGAGTGGTGGATCATGGAGCAGGCCAAGGCCCGAAACCCGAGTATCAAGCTGGCCGGACTGGCCTGGGGCGCGCCGGGCTGGATCGGCAACGGCAACTTCATGTCGAGCGACATGATCGACTACCTCGTGTCGTGGCTCGGCTGCGCCAAGCAGCACAACCTCACCATCGACTACCTCACCGCGGCCCAGAACGAGAAGCGCTACGACGCCAACTGGACCATCAGCCTGCGCAGCGCGCTCAACGCCAGCGGCTACAGCGGCGTGAAGATCATCTTCGGGGACGACTACCCGGGCAGCTGGAACCCGGCAAACGTGGTCGCCGGCAACGCGGCGCTGCGCGACGCCATCGACGTGCTGAGCGGGCACTACCCGTGCGGCTACCTCAGCGCCCAGACCACCTGCACGGTGTCGGCCAACGCCGCCAACTCCGGCGAGACCCTGTGGGACAGCGAGGGCGGCTCCCAGGACTACAACGACGGCGCCAAACCGCTGGCCCGCGGCATCAACCGCGGATACATCGACGGAAGGATGACCGCCTACCTCAACTGGGACCTCATCGCCGCGATCACCCCGAACATCCCGTGGGCGACCGTCGGCCTCGTGCTGGCCAACCAGCCGTGGTCGGGCTGGTACTCCGTCGGCAAGGACACCTGGGCTCTGGCCCACACCACCCAGTTCACCGCGCCCGGCTGGAAGTATCTCGACTCCTCCAGCGGCTACATCGGCGGCAACCGCGGCAACGGGAGCTACGTCTCGCTGCGCTCTGCGACCGGCGGCGACTACAGCACGGTCATCGAGACCATGGACGCCACCGCCGCCCAGACCCTCAACTTCACAGTGACGGGCGGACTGTCCAGCGGCGCCGTGCACGTCTGGTCCACGAACCTCAACTCGAGCAACGCCGCCGACCAGTTCCGCCACGCCACCGACATCACCCCGTCCGGGGGCGCGTTCTCGCTGACCGTGCAGCCCGGATACCTGTACACCGTCACCACCACGACCGGCCAGGGCAAGGGCACCGCGGTCAGCCCGGCGCAGGGGTCACTGAGCCTGCCGTACGCCGACACCTTCGACAGCTACGCGGCCGGCCGGCCGCCGAAGTACCTGCAGGACAACCAGGGCGCGTTCGAGACCGCGGCGTGCGGCGCCGGGCGTTCCGGCGTCTGCCTGCGCCAGTCCTCCCCGCAGGCGCCGATCACATGGAAGACGCTGGCCGAGCCGAGCACCTACGGCGGCAATCTCAACTGGAGCAACTACACCGTCTCCGCGGACGTGCTGCTGGAGAAGTCCGGATACGCACAGCTCGAAGGCCGCGTCGGCACCCAGAACCTCGACCCGGTCAGCGCCCAGAACGGCTACTTCCTGCGAGTCACCGACGCCGGGGCGTGGTCGGTGCTGCGCAACAGCAGCGGCGGTCAGCTCACGACGCTGCGCAGCGGCACCGTCGCGGCGCTCGGCGTCAACCGCTGGCACACTTTCGCGCTCACCTTCGCCGGCAGCACGATCACCGCGGCGATCGACGGCGCCACCGTGGGGACGGTCACCGACTCCGCCTACGGCGCGGGGCAGGTCGGGTTCGGCACCGGCCAGGGCGTGACCGCGCAGTTCGACAACCTCAGCGTGGTGGCCGGGCCCGGCGGCTCCGGCGGCGGCTCCACGGCCCCGCTGCGCAACGCCAACGCCGGCCGGTGCCTGGACGTCCCGTCGCAGTCGCAGACCAACGGCACCCAGCTCTCGCTGTGGGACTGCAACGGCGGCACCAACCAGCAGTGGACCTACACGTCGAGCAAGCAACTGCAGGTGTACGGCACCAAGTGCCTCGACGCCGAGGGTGCCGCGACATCGCCGGGCACCCGGGCAATCATCTGGGATTGCAACGGCCAGGCGAACCAGCAGTGGAACGTCAACGCCGACGGCACCGTCATCGGCGTCCAGTCCGGCCTCTGCCTCGACGCCAGCGGCGCCGGGACGGCCAACAGCACGCCGGTGATCCTGTGGAACTGCACCGGCGGCAGCAACCAGAAGTGGAGTAGAAGCTGATGCCCAGTCGATTCGGTGCCGCTGCCGGCGTGGCGGCCGCCGGTCTCGTGGCGGCCGGCACCCTGGCGACGCTCGCGTCGCCGGCCGCCGCCGCGGTCATGACCACGCTCGTCGTGTCGCCGGCCGGCTCCGGCACCGCGTGCTCGTCCGCCCAGCCCTGCTCTCTCGCCCAGGCGCAGGCCGCCGTGCGAGCGAGCGCGCCGTCGATGACCGGCGACATCGTCGTGCAGCTCGCCGGCGGCACCTACACCCTGAGCGCGCCCCTGACGTTTACCGCCGCCGACTCCGGCACCGGCGGCCACGCGGTGTCGTGGCAGGCCGCGAGCGGCGCCCGGCCGGTCATCTCGGGCGGGCAGAAGGTGACCGGCTGGACGGTGGCCGACTCGGGGCAGAACATCTGGCGGGCCGCCGTCGGCACCGGCTTCGACACCCGGCAGCTGTACGTCGATGGTCGCCTTGCTACCCGGGCGCGCACCCAGGTCAACCGTGGCGACTTCACCGCCTCGGCGACCGGGCTCAGCTTCACCAACGGCGCCCTGTCGTACCTCAACAACCTGGCCAACAAGAGCCGGGTCGAGGTCGAGTCGGTCGACTCGTTCACCGACCGCTACGTGCCGGTGCAGACGATCGCCGGCAACACCCTCACGATGCAGCAGCCCGCGTGGAACAACAACACGTGGGGTTACGACACGCTCAGCAGGCCCTTCCGGGCCGGGCCGATGTACCTCACTAACGCCCGCGAGTTCCTCGACAGCGCGGGGGAGTGGTACCTCGACACCGCCGCCGGCAACCTGTACTACAAGCCCCTCGCCGGGCAGGACATGGCCACCGCCGACGTCGAGCTGCCGCGCCTGGAGTCGTTGCTGCGCGTCGGCGGCACCTACGCCGCGCCCGCGCACAACATCTCCTTCACCGGCCTGCAGTTCGCCAACACCAGCTGGCTGCAGCCCAGCACCAGCCAGGGCTACGCCGACCAGCAGACCGGCGCCTACATCTACGGCGGCTGGAATCGGCCGTCCGACGCCCTGACGTCGTGCCAGTCCGGCTGCCAGCTGTTCGAGGCGACCCGGCCCGCCTGGCGGCAGATGCCGGCCGCGGTGCAGGTGTCGGCGGCCAGCGCCATCACCTTCGCCGGCAATCGGTACACCAACCTCGGACAGGTCGGGCTCGGCATCGGCAACGACGCCAACGCCCACGGGACCGGGGTGGGCCTTGGCGCCAGCAATATCACCGTCACCGGCAACACGTTCGACTACCTCGCCGCCGGCGGCATCGTCGTAGGCGGCGTCCAGGCCGACGCCCACCACCCCAGCGACTCACGGATGACCAACAGCAACATCGTGGTCAGCAACAACGTCATCCACGACGTCGCGATCGACTACCGCAGCCACGTCGGGCTGCTCATGACCTACACCGCGGGGTCGTCGATCGCGAACAACGAGGTGTACAACCTGCCGTACTCGGGCATCGCGCTTGGCTACGGCTGGGGCGCCAACGACCCCGGCGGCAGCCAGGACTACGTCGACCGCGGCCTGTACAACTACCAGCCGAAGTACACGACGGCAACCGTCGCGGCCAACAACCGCGTCACGGCGAACTACGTCCATGACGTCGTGCAGCAGATGACCGACGGCGGGGCGTTCTACAACCTCTCGGCCAACCCGGGCACGACCGTCAACCAGAACTACTTCCGCAACACCAACGGCTGGCTCGGCATGTACTTCGACGAGGGCTCGCGGTACGTCTCCGCCTCGAGCAACGTCCTCGACAACATCGGCACCTGGGCGTACACCCAGGCCTGGGCCAACAACAACACCGGCAACCTGACGCTGACGAACAACTGGACCACGAGCAGCGCCACCAACGTCACCACCGGCGACCGGGGCAACACCAACTCCGGCACGGTCGTGGTCACGGGCGGCAACTGGCCCAGCGGCGCGCGCAGCGTCATGGCCGCCGCCGGTGCCGGGGGAACGCCGACGAGCGACACCTTCGCGCTGCGCGGCCAGGCATCGAACCGCTGCCTCGACATCGCCGGCGCGTCGCAGGCCAACGGGGCGCTCGCGCAGATCTGGGACTGCCACGGCGGGACGAACCAACAGTTCACCCTGACCGCGGCGGGCGAGCTGCGAGTGTACGGCGGCGCCAAGTGCCTGGACGTGTACGGCCGTGGCACCGCCAACGGCACGGCGGTGGAGATCTGGGACTGCAACGGCCAGACGAACCAGCAGTTCCGGCTCAACAGCGACGGCACGGTCACAGCCGTCGGCGCGAACAAGTGCCTCGACGTCAGCGGCAACGGCACCGCGAACGGCACCAAGGTGCAGATCTGGGACTGCCTCGGCGCGGCCAACCAGAAGTGGACCCGCAGCTGACACCGGAACCGGCCTGAGTGCCGGCACCGGCCGGAGGTCCGCCCCTTCGTGGCGGGGCGGACCTCCCCTGTGTGCGCAATGTTCAATGTGCGTCTCGCGACCCGGTCGGCGGCATGCACATAACACTTTCCGGGTTGGCGGGGAGCTGATGGAAAAGCGTTATGAACCGTGGTCGCCGCCGGTCGCGTCCTCGACCCGTTGGTGCTTTCACGAATGTTTGCAACAATTCCATGAATGACGTTTCGGGAGCCGCTCGCGCGGGTGCGTGCATGACCACGGCGATCGTCGTCAGCGGCGCTCTACCCGGGCTCGCCGAGCTCATCCGCCCGGCCGTGGACCGGGTGGAGCTGCGGCGGCTCGCCGACCTGCACGACGGCGACGGTGTTGGCGCCAACGTGATCGTCCTGCCGACGCTCGCGGCCGTGCGGGAGCTGGTCGCCCTGGCCGTGCTGCCCGCGCCCCGGCCGCCGGTGCTCGTCGTCACCCCGGCGATCGTGCCCGGCGACGTGCTCACCGTCCTGCGCTCGGGCGTGCGCAGCATCCTCGTCGAGGGGCAGTACACCCGGGCCGACCTGCTCGATGCCGTGCGGGCGACGGCGGCCGGGCACAGCCGGCTCTCGGCCGGGCCGCTGGCCGCCGTGGTCGACCACGTGCAGACCCGCCCTGCCGCCGAGCCGGAGCCGGGACGGCAGCTCCTGACGCGGCGGGAGCTGGAGATCCTCGAGCTGATCGCCGCCGGGGAGTCCAACGTGGTCATCGCGCAGCGGCTGGCGCTGGCGGAGAAGACAGTTCGCAACCGGGTCAGCCAGATCTACCTGAAGCTTCGGGTCGGCAATCGCAACGAGGCCGTCCTGTGGTGGCTCGGCCACGCGGACGCGGTCGGTTAGCGCTCCACATTTCGCCGGGTCCGACCGGCGTAAAGCGTTATGCCTGAGCCCGAAAGATGGTCCCCGAAGGAGAGCTTGCCAAGGCTCGACGCCATCTGGCACATTTTAATGGACGCCGATGTTAGCGCTAACACGAGCGCCGGTGCGAAGCGGCTCGACATCCGCCATAAGCCGTGTTCGACAGTCCGGCGTGACACCCGCACCCCAACCCCGCCACCTCCGGTGGCGTCCAGACAGAGGAAGTTCGATGGAGCTCAGCAGAAGACTCAGACGCCCCGTGACGACAGTGGTTGCCGCCGCGGCCACGGTCGTCGCCGGGACGGCCATCGCGATCACGGCGACGACGGCCGCGGAGGCGGCGACTTCCGGCCCGTGTGACATCTACGCCTCGGGCGGCACGCCCTGCGTCGCCGCACACAGCACCACCCGGGCGCTCTACGGCGCGTACAGCGGCCGCCTGTACCAGGTGCGCCGGGCCTCGGACAACACCACCCGAGACATCGGCGCGCTCGGCGCCGGCGGCTACGCCGACGCCGCCGCCCAGGACTCCTTCTGTGCCGGCACCAGCTGCGTCATCACGGTCATCTACGACCAGTCCGGCCGCAACAACCACCTCACGCAGGCACCCCCCGGCGGGTTCTCCGGCCCTGCGGCGGGCGGCTACGACAACCTGGCCGACGCGACGGCGGCGCCGGTCACGGTCGCCGGCCACAAGGCCTACGGCGTGTACGTCGCGGCCGGCACCGGCTACCGCAACAACAACACGAACGGCATCGCCACCGGCGACCAGCCGGAGGGGATGTACGCCATCTTCGATGGCACGCATTACAACGGCGGCTGCTGCTTCGACTACGGCAACGCCGAGCGCAACAGCCGCGACAACGGCAACGGCACGATGGAGGCCATCTACTTCGGCAACATCAAGGTCTGGGGCTACGGCACCGGCAACGGCCCGTGGATCATGGCCGACCTCGAGAACGGCCTGTACTCGGGCGTCAACGCCGGCTACAACGCCAACGATCCGACGGTGAACTACAGATTCACCACGGCGATCATCAAGGGCGAAGCGAACCACTGGGCGATCCGGGGCGGCAACGCGCAGTCCGGCGGGCTGTCGACGTTCTACGACGGAAAGCGGCCCAACGTGTCGGGATACAACCCGATGAAGAAGGAGGGCGCCATCATCCTGGGCATCGGCGGGGACAACAGCCACGGCTCCGCCGGCACCTTCTACGAGGGCGTCATGACGTCGGGCTACCCCAGCAACGCCACCGAGGACGCCGTCCAGGCCAACATCACCGCCGCCGGATACACAATGTCGAGCGGCGGCGGTGGCGGGCAGAGCAACGCCGAGATCGTCGGCGGGCAGTCCGGCCGCTGCGTGGACGTGCCGAACGCCAGCACCACCAACGGCACGCAGGTGCAGCTGTACGACTGCTGGGGCGGGTCCAACCAGCGCTGGACCTACACGGCGGCCAAGCAGCTGCAGGTGTACGGCAACAAGTGCCTCGACGCCAACAACCAGGGCACCGCAAACGGGACCGCGGTCATCATCTGGGACTGCAACGGCCAGGCGAACCAGCAGTGGAACCTCAACGCCAACGGCACCGTCACCGGCGTGCAGTCCGGCCTGTGCGTGGACGCCAACGGGGCGGCGACCGCGAACGGGACGAAGGTCATCCTCTGGTCCTGCAACGGCGGCTCGAACCAGCAGTGGAGCCTGCGCGCCTGAGGCGTGCACTGACAACGGTGGGCGGCCCCGGCCGCCCGCCGTTCCGGCGTTACATCTGATGTCTCGCTGGGAAACGTGCACTTTGTGGGCATGTGGACGTTGACGGACGACGATGGACACGCCTAACGTCAGATGTCTGGCGCCCGCCCGCGCCAACCCCAATCTCTCCTGGAGGCATCTCCATGACCCGCACCCCGTTCACCCGCCGGTCGCTGCTGACCGCCCTCGGCGCCACCGGAGCCGCCACCGCCCTCGGGTCCTCCGGCATCCTTCGGGCGGCCGCCGCCTCGGCCGCCATCCCCGGACCGACGAGCTACTCCGCCACGTGGGCGTCGGTCGACCAGCACCCGCCGTCGCCCGAGTGGTTCCAGGACGCCAAGTTCGGCATCTACTACCACTGGGGCGTGTTCAGCGTCCCGGCGTACGCCAACGAGTGGTACCCGCGGAACATGTACAACAACGGCTCGAACGAGAACAACCACCACAAGGCGGTGTACGGCGACCCGTCGGCCTGGCCGTACCACAACTTCATCAACGGCGCGCGCGACAAGGCCGGCAACTTCGTGCAGTTCGCGCCGAAGCTCGCCTCCGCCGGTGGCAGCTTCGACCCGAATGCGTGGGCCCAGCTCTTCGTCGACGCGGGCGCCCGGTTCGCCGGGCCGGTGGCCGAGCACCACGACGGCTTCTCGATGTGGAACAGCAGCGTCAACGAGTGGAACTCGGTGGCCAAGGGGCCGCGGCTGGACCTGCTGCGCCTGCACGCCGACGCCATCCGCGGCAAGGGCCTGAAGCTCATGGTCGCGATGCACCACGCGTACCACTTCACCGGCTACTACCAGTGGGTGCCCGCGCAGTCGGACTCGAGCCTCAAGAAGCTCTACGGACAGCTGGGGGCGTCCGCCGAGCAGCAGCTGTGGTACGACAAGCTCCGGGAGGTCATCGACGGGTACCAGCCGGACATCCTGTGGCAGGACTTCAACCTCTCGCAGCTGCCCGAGTCGCGGCGGCTGGACTTCCTGTCGTACTACTACAACCGCGCGGTCGCCTGGGACAAGGAGGTCGTCGCGACGTACAAGGACGGCTTCAACACCAATGGCGAGGTCTTCGACTACGAGCGTGGCGGGCCGGCCGGCATTCAGAGCCCGTACTGGCTCACCGACGACAGCATCTCCAGCTCCAGTTGGTGCTACACGGTCGGTATCGGCTACTACTCGACCAACGCGCTGCTGCACGCCCTGATCGACCGGGTGAGCAAGAACGGCAACATGGTGCTCAACATCGCGCCGATGGCCGACGGCACGATCCCGTCGGGGCAGCAGACGGTCCTGCGCGGCATCGGCGACTACCTCAAGCGCTTCGGCGAGTCGATCTACGCCACCCGCGCCTGGAGCGCCTACGGCGAAGGCCCGACGCAGATGGGCGGCGGCTCGTTCCAGACCCCGCGGACCGGCACCGCCCAGGACTTCCGGTTCACCCGCAGCAAGGACAACCGGGTGTTGTACGCCACCGTGCTCGGCTGGCCCGGCGGCTCGACGACCATCACCACGCTGAGCTCGAACCGGATCAACCTGAGCACCCTGGCGTCGGTGCAGCTGCTGGGCAACACCGCCGGCACCTACATCGACCTGCCGACCCGCAGCCAGGACGGCGGCGGCCTGCACGTCACGCTGCCCGGCAGCGCCCCGTTCGGCGCCGCCGCCTACGTGCTGAAGCTGACCTTCTCCGGGACGATCCCCGCCCTGGGCAACGGCGGCGGTACCGGCATTCCCACCGGTTGGGTCCGGGTCGGCAACGTCACCACCGGCCTCGTTCTGGACAGTGGCGGCAACGTCGCCTCCGGCTCGGTGGTCAAGCAGTGGAACTACGACGGCAGCACGAACTTGCAGTGGCAGTTCGTATCCCTCGGCAGCGGCTGGTACCGCATCGTCAACCGCACCAACGGCATGGTCGTCGACAGCTGGGGCAGCACCGCCAACGGCGCCAACGCCCGTCAGGCGGCCTGGAACGGCGGCAACAACCAGCAGTGGCGGCTCAACGACACCGGCAACGGGCGGTACCAGATCATCAACCGCGGCACCGGCACCGCCCTGGACGGCATGGGCAACGCCACGGTCGGCTCCACGGTCGGCCTGTGGGCGCCGAACACCAACACCAACAACCTGTGGACCATCACCGCAGTCTGACCCGTGTGTGCCGCCCGCTCGATACATCAGATGTCCTGATGCCAACGAGCGGGCGGCACCACGTGCGTTCGCAGGCAGTCTAGACATCAGATGTCTGATGACCTATAAAGACATCAGATGAATGTCGCTCGGCTGACGGAGCGACAGGCGTGTACACCCGACACCCCAACCGCACCCGCGCATCGCCGCGGGTCGGCCGGGCGCGCCCATGACAAGGAGACCCGGTGAACCGCAACGCTCTACTCGGCCTGGGCCTGACGGCGGTGCTCGGCGCCGCCATGCTCACCGCCGGCTGCGCCGATACCAAGGCGTCCTCGGGCAACGGCAGCGGCGCGGCCGCGGCGCCGTTGATCGGCGTCGACTACCCCCGCTCCGACACCGACTTCTGGAACTCCTACATCAAGTACGTGCCCCAGTTCGCCGGCGAGGTCGGCGTGCAGCTCAAGACGACCAACTCGCAGAACGACATCGCGGCCCTCATCTCCAACGTGCAGGCGTTCCAGAGCCAGGGGGTCAAGGGCGTGGTGATGGCGCCGCAGGACACCGCGGCGATTGCACCTACCCTGGACCAGCTCGCCGGCAAGAAGATCCCGGTCGTCACGATCGACACCCGGCCGGACACCGGCAAGGTGTTCATGGTGGTACGGGCCGACAACCGGGCCTACGGGACGAAGGCCTGCCAGTTCCTCGGCACCAAGCTCGGCGGTAAGGGCAAGGTCGTCATGCTCGAGGGCGGCCTGGACTCGATCAACGGCCGCGATCGCACCGAGGCGTTCAACGACTGCATGAAGAAGGACTTCCCGGGGATCACCGTGTTCGGCGAGGCCACCGACTGGAAGGGGGACGTGGCCGCAACGAAGCTGCAGACGCGGTTCACCTCCGACCCGGACATCAAGGGCGTCTACATGGAGTCGTCCTTCAGCGCGGCCTGCAGGTCCCGCCGTCAGACCCGAAGCACGTCTTCGTGGTGTCCAACGACGGCATACCGGAGGAGCTCAAGGACATCCAGGGCGGCCTCATCGACGCCACGGTCAGCCAGCCGGCCGACCTCTTCGCCAAGTACGGGCTGTTCTACGTCAAGGCGGCCATCGACGGCAAGACGTTCCAGCCCGGCCCGACGGATCACGGCAGCGTTATCATCCAGGTCCGCGACGGCGTGCTCGAGGACCAGCTGGCCGCGCCGCTGGTGACGCTCGACGGCGCGACGATCGGCGGGCAGCCCACGGCGAAGTTCGACGACAAGTCGCTGTGGGGCAACAACGCATGAGCGCCCCGACCGTCGAGGCGGCCAACATCACCAAGCGGTTCGGCTCCACGGTGGCGCTGGCGGACGCCGGCATCACGGTCCGGCGCGGTGAGACCCACGCGCTGGTCGGGCGCAATGGGGCCGGCAAGTCGACGCTGGTCAGCATCCTGACCGGGCTCCAGGCGCCGGACGGGGGAGTCGTCGCGTTCGACGGCCGTCCGGCGCCGCCGCTCGGCGACCGCGACGCCTGGCGGCGGCTGGTCGCGTGCGTCTACCAGAAGTCGACGATCATCCCGGCGCTCACCGTGGCGGAGAACCTGTTCCTCAACCGGCACGCCCGCGGCCCCGCCCGGCTCATCGACTGGGCGACGCTGCGCCGCGACGCGGAGCGGCTGCTCGCCCAGTGGTCGGTCGACGTCGACGTGCGCCGGCCGGCCGCGACGCTGACCGTGGAGCAGCGGCAGTTCGTGGAGATCGCCCGGGCGCTGTCGTTCGGCGCCCGGTTCATCATCCTCGACGAGCCGACCGCGCAGCTCGACGCCGCCGGGATCCGGCGGCTCTTCGAGCGCATCCGCGATCTGCGCGAGCAGGGCGTGACGACGCTGTACATCAGCCACCACCTCCAGGAGATTCACGAGATCTGCGACCGGGTCACGGTATTCCGCGACGCGCGACACGTGCTCACCGCGCCGGTGGCCGGGCTGAGCCACCAGGCGCTGGTGACGGCGATGACGGGCGAGGACGTGAGCCTGCCCGAGGCCACGCGCCGCGAGATCCCGGCCGGCGTGCCGGTCCGGCTGCGCGTGCACGAGCTGGAGACCCGCTCCTCGGCGCGGCTGTCGCTGGAGGCCCGGGCCGGCGAGGTCGTCGGCATCGCGGGCGGCGGCAGCAGCGGCAAGGTCGACGTGGCCGAGGCGATCGTCGGGCTGACCCGGCCGGCCGCGGGCACCGTCAGGGTGGACGGCCGGCTCCTGCGGCCCGGCAGCGTCCCCGACGCCATCGACGCCGGGGTCGGCCTCGTGCCGCAGGACCGCCACCGCGAGGGCCTCGTCCCGCTGCTGTCGATCGCCGAGAACGTCACCATGACCGTCCCGGAGCGCATCCGCCGCCGCGGCCTGCTCTCCCCGAAGCGCCGCGACGCCCTGACCCGGCGGGCGATCACGGAGCTGTCGATCAAGGCCGAGGGGCCGCAGGTGCCGGTCGGTGAGCTCTCCGGCGGCAACCAGCAGAAGGTCGTCATGGGCCGGGCGCTGGCCGCCGACCCCACGCTGCTGGTGCTCGTCACGCCGACCGCCGGCGTCGACGTGCGCTCCAAGCAGACCCTGCTCGGTGTGGTCGAGGACGTCCGCGGGCGCGGTACCACGGTGCTCGTGGTCTCCGACGAGCTCGACGACCTGCGCATCTGCGACCGGGTGCTGGTGCTGTTCCAGGGCCGGGTCGTCGCCGAGATGGCCGCCGGCTGGAGCGACAACGAACTGGTAGCTGCCATGGAAGGGGTCGATCTCGGCCATGTCTGACACGCCCATGTCCGACACGCTGTCCACCGACGCGGCGCCGGCCTCCGGTGCGGCGGCGGCCCGGCCGCGGCGCCGGGGACCGGCCATTGCCCGCCTGCGCGACCTGGCGCTGGTGCCTGCGATCATCGCGGTCGCGATCGTCGGTTTCGTCGTCAATCCCGTGTTCCTGCAGTCGGACAACATCGTCAATGTGCTGCAGAGCATGTCCGAGGTCTCCATCGTCGTGCTGGCTGAGACCGTCGTGCTCGTCGCCGGCAAGATGGACCTGTCCCTGGAGTCGACATTCGGGCTGGCCCCCGGTCTCGTCGCCTGGCTCGTCGTCGATCCGGCGGTCACCCACGGCCTGGGCCTGCACGTGCTGCCCGCCGCCTGGGCCGTGCCGGCCGTGCTGCTCACCGGGGCCCTCGTCGGGGCGTTCAACGGGCTGCTCATCGTCCGGTTCGGGCTCAACGGCTTCGTCGTCACCCTGGGCATGCTCATCGTGCTGCGCGGGCTGCTGACCGGCATCTCCGGCGGCAAGACCTTCTTCGCCCTGCCGGCGTCGATGACGTACCTCGGGTCGGCCGAGTGGCTGGGCGTGCCGGCCTCCGTCTGGCTGTCGCTCGGGTTGTTCGCCGCCGGCATCGTGGTGCTCGGCTTCACCCGCCCCGGCCGGGCGCTGTACGCGATCGGCGGCAACGTCGACGCGGCCCGCGCCGCCGGCATCCGCACCGACCGCGTCCTGTGGCTGACCCTCGTGGTGGCCGGCATGCTGGCGGCGCTCGCCGGGCTGCTCATCAGCGGACGGCTGGCGGCGGTGCCGGCCGCGCAGGGCAGCGGCGCCATCTTCCAGGTGTTCGCGGCGGCCGTCATCGGCGGCGTCAGCCTCAACGGCGGCAAGGGGACAGTCTTCGGCGCCTTCACCGGCGTGCTGCTGCTCTTCATGATCCTCAACGTGCTGACCCTGGCCGGTGTGCCCGCGCAGTGGACCAACTTCCTCAACGGCGCGGTCATCCTGGTGGCGCTCGTGCTGTCCCGGGTCACCGGCGGCAAGGCGCAGACGTGACCACAACGATCCCGGGCGCCGCGCGGCGCCGTCCAACCCCCAGGAGCACTGGTGATTGAGCGCATCTCGTCGGTGGACGTCCTCGACGTGCGGTTCCCGACCTCCCGCCACCGCGACGGCTCGGACGCGATGAACCCTTTCCCGGACTACTCCGCCGCCTACATCGTGCTGCGCACGACCGCCGGCGCCGAGGGGCACGGGCTGGTGTTCACCGTCGGGCGCGGCACCGAGATCGAGGTGGCCGCGGTGCGCTCGCTCGCCGCGATGCTGACCGGCCAGCCGGTCGACGATCTCGTCGCCGACCCGGGCGCGCTGGCCCGGCGGCTCGTCGGCGACAGCCAGATCCGCTGGCTCGGCCCGGAGAAGGGCGTCGTGCACATGGCCGCCGGCGGGCTCGTCAACGCCGTGTGGGATCTTGCCGCCCGGCGGGCCGGCCGGCCGCTGTGGCAGCTGCTCTCCGGCCTGACGCCGGAGGAACTGGTGGCGCAGATCGACTTCCGGTACCTGCGCGATGCGCTCACCGAGGACGAGGCGCTCGAGCTGCTGCGGGGCGCGGCCGCCGGGCGGGGCGAGCGGGAGCGGCGGCTGCTGGCGGAGGGCTATCCGGCGTACACCACGACGCCCGGCTGGCTGGGCTACGACGACGAGAAGCTCGCCCGGCTGTGCCGGGAGGCGGTCGCCGCCGGCTACGAGCTGATCAAGCTCAAAGTCGGCGGAGACCTGGCCGACGACGTGCGGCGGATGGCCATCGCCCGCGAGAGCGTCGGGCCGACGACCCGCATCGCCGTCGACGCCAACCAGATCTGGGGCGTCCCGGACGCGATCCAGTGGATGCGGGAGCTCAGCCGCTTCGACCCGTACTGGATCGAGGAGCCGACATCGCCTGACGACGTACTCGGACACGCTGCCGTGCGCCGGGCGCTGGCGCCCATCCGGGTGGCCACCGGCGAGCACGTGCACAACGCCGTGATGTTCAAGCAGCTGTTGCAGGCAGCCGCCGTCGACGTGGTGCAGATCGACGCCTGCCGGGTCGGCGGCGTCAACGAGAACCTTGCGATCCTGTTGCTGGCGGCCAAGTTCGGCGTGCCGGTCTGCCCGCACGCCGGCGGCGTGGGGCTCTGCGAACTGGTGCAGCATCTGGCGATGTTCGACTACGTGGCGGTCAGCGGCACGACCGACGACCGGTTCATCGAGTACGTCGACCATCTGCACGAGCACTTCGTCGACCCGGTGCGCATCCGGCGTGGCCGCTACGTGACGCCGACCGGGCCCGGCATGAGCGCGCAGATCGTCCCGGCATCGCTGGCCGCGTACCGGTTTCCCGACGGCCCTGAGTGGGCGACGGCGGTGGCGGCGTGATCATCGATGCGCACCACCATCTATGGCGGCCGGAGCGGGGGTACCGCTGGCTGGATGATCCGGGGCTCGCCGCGATCCGGCGGCCGTTCACGCCGGCCGACCTGACCGCCGAGCTCGTGCCGTCCGGCGTCGACGCGACGGTGCTGGTCGAGGGCGGTCGCTGTCACGTCGACGAGGCGGCCGAGTTCCTCGGCTGGGCCGCCGACACACCGCCGATCGCCGGCGTCGTGGCGTGGATCGACGTGGCCTCACCGCACATTGCTGCTGTCCTGGAACGCTACCGCGCGCTGCGCGGTGGCGAGCTGCTCGTCGGCGTGCGCTCACAGGTGCAGGCCGAGGCCGACCCCGACTACCTCGACCGGCCGGAGGTGCGGCGCGGCCTGGCCGAGATCGCCGCCGCGGGGCTTGCGTTCGACCTGGTGATCCGGGCCGACCAGCTGCCCGCCGCGGCGCGCGCGGCCCGGGCGGTCCCGCAGCTGCGGTTCGTGCTCGACCACCTCGGCAAGCCCCGAATCGACCGGGGCGACGCCGGGCTGGAGGACTGGCGGGCGCCGTTCGCGGCGCTGGCCGGCAACGACAACGTCGCCTGCAAGCTGTCGGGGATGGTCACCGAGGCGGGACCCGGCTGGACGGCCGCGGATCTGCGGCCTTTCGTCGCCGTGGCGGTCGAGGAGTTCGGCCCCCGACGTCTGATGTTCGGATCCGACTGGCCGGTCTGCCTGCTCGTCGCGGACTACCGTGCGGTGCGGCGGGCGCTTGACGACGCCCTTCCGCCGCTGGCCGCGGAGGACCTGGCCGAGATCTTCGCCGGCACCGCCATGCGGACGTACGGCCTGGCCGGCACCCACGTCCGCGCCGGGGCCGGCGCGGCACCCGCATGACCGGCGGCCTACGACGCCTCGTCGGCGCCAGGGGCCGACAGCACGGCCCGCAGCCACGCTTCGGAGGTGTTGACGTGCAGCAGCGCGCTGGCCTGGGCCAGCAACTGATCTCGCGCCCGCAACGCGAGATAGATGGCGTGATGCTCCTCGATGGTCGTGTGCGCCGAGTTGCCCTCGATCAGCCCCCGCCACACCCGCGCCCGCACGGTGCGCCCGGACAGCCCGTCCAGCAACGACGTCAGCGTCTCGTTACCGGTGGCCGCGACGACGGTGCGGTGGAACGCCGTGTCGAACTGGATCAGCTTCTCGTGATCGCCTGCAGCGGCGCGCATGTCGTCGAGGATCCGGCCGAGCTCGTCGAGATCCTCGTCGGACACCCGCAGCGCCGCTATGCCGGTCGCCACGGGCTCCAGCATCCGGCGGACCTCCATCACCTCGAGCAGGGTGTCGTCCTGCAACAGCTCCACGGCGAGCCCGAGGCCCTCCAGCAACAGCCGCGGAGCGAGGCTCGTGACGTAGGTGCCGTCGCCTCGTCGCACGTCGAGCACCCGCGCCGACTCCAGCACCTTCACGGCCTCCCGGACGCCGCTGCGCGACAGACCCATCTGGGCCGCGAGCTGAGGCTCTGTCGGCAGCCGGGATCCCGGCGGCAGCTCGCCGCTCTGGATCATGCTGCGAAGCTTGGCGATCGCTTCGTCGGTCAGTGCCACAGGTCTCCCTCGAGCCGGCTCCGGCGTACCGGATTCCACTATAGATACATCAGATGTTTGTTGCGGTGCGGCGCCAACGGCGGCGGATGACGTGGCACCCGGACTGAGGGGACCGCATGACCCGCGCGGCGAAGGCGTAGCGGACGCCTTCCGGGCCCTGGGTAACTGCGGCGGCGCCACCTCAACAGGCACGGCGAAAGATGTGCCACATAAATGACGGAAACTGTTATGGCCGACGCGGCGCCGCGGTCGACAATCGTCACCTGCCGCATTTTCGAAAATGCTTAGGCATGCTCGAAGTCACCAAGCGGTGTCTAGGTGCCGCTCTTGGTTGCCGCTAATATCGGCGGCGGCGAAAGGGGTGCGCTAATGGTTCGTGGCCGGGCGGCTGTGATCAAGGATGTCGCTCGGCTGGCCGGCGTTTCGCACCAGACGGTGTCGCGGGTGCTGAACGACCACCCCATGGTCAGCGTTGGCACGCGGGAACGCGTGCTCGCGGCGATCCGCCAGCTCGACTACCGCCGCAACGCCATGGCGCGCGGGCTGGCCGGCCGCCGGTCGCGGGTGATCGGTGTGGTCACCCTGGAGACCATTCTCTACGGTCCCGCCGCGACGCTGCTCGGCATCGAACGGGCCGCGGGCGCGGAAGGCTACGGCGTCAGCATCGCGACGCTCGAGCGGATCGACCATCGCGGCGTGGAGTCGGCGCTGAGCGCGCTCGCCGACCAG
>Ga0310811_10004425_pt1 | contig 17647 bp, 14 predicted proteins | sample YCmetagenome_FD_207642 | JGI IMG/M metagenome (GOLD analysis project Ga0310811, IMG submission 207642) | Soil microbial communities from experimental microcosm in Duke University, North Carolina, United States - YC | ecosystem: Engineered > Artificial ecosystem > Soil microcosm > Unclassified ...
TCGGGACCTTCGGTGGCCACGATGTGGTCGCCCTCGTGGAATCGACCCCCGAGGATCGCGAGCGAGAGCGGATTCTGAATCAGCCGCTGAATCGCGCGCTTGAGCGGTCGCGCCCCGTACGTTGGATCGTAGCCCTCCGATGTCAGCGCGTGCTTCGCCTCGGGTGACAGCTCAAGGGTGATCTTCCGCTCTCCGAGCAGCTGACGCAGCCGCGTGAGCTGGAGCTCCACGATGTCCTCGAGCTGTGCCTTGCTGAGCGGCCGGAAGACGATGATGTCATCGACGCGGTTCAAAAACTCGGGGCGGAAGTTGTGGCGTAGCGCGCCGAGCACCGCCGTCTCGACTTCGGCCCAATCGGCCGTGCCGCGTTCCAGGATGATCTGACTCCCGACGTTGGACGTCATGATGATGACCGTGTTCCGGAAGTCCACTGTCCTGCCCTGCGAATCCGTCAGCCGGCCATCGTCGAGGATCTGAAGAAGAATGTTGAAGACGTCCGGATGCGCTTTCTCGATCTCGTCGAACAGAATCACGGAGTACGGTCGCCGCCTAACGGCTTCCGTGAGTTGACCGCCTTCCTCGAAACCGACGTAGCCCGGCGGCGCGCCGATGAGCCGCGCGACGGCGTGCTTCTCCATGTACTCCGACATGTCGATGCGCACCATCGCGTGCTCGTCGTCGAACAGGAATTCGGCCAGCGCGCGCGCGGTCTCCGTCTTCCCGACGCCCGTGGGGCCGAGGAAGATGAACGACCCGATCGGGCGGTTGGGATCCTGAAGGCCGGCGCGTGAGCGCCGCACGGCGTTGGCGACTGCTTCGACAGCCTCGCGCTGACCGACCACGCGATGCGCGAGCTCGTCCTCGAGCTTCGTGAGACGCTCGCGCTCGCTCTCCAGCATTCTCGTGATGGGAATGCCGGTCCAGCGCGACACGACCTCCGCGATGTCCTCGGCCGTCACTTCCTCCTTCAGGAACTGCGGGCGGCCGGATGCGCTCGCCAGCTGCTGCTCCGCGTCACGCATCTGCTGCTCGAGCTGCGGGATCTTGCCGTACGTGATCTCGGCCGCCTTGCCCAGGTCGCCGCGACGTGTGGCCTGCTCCGCCTCGATGCGAGCCTGCTCGATCTCCTGCTTGATCCGACCGACAGCGCCTAACGTCTCCTTCTCGCGCTGCCACTGTGCCTTCATGCCGCCGGACTTTTCCTTGAGCTCGGCGAGCTCCCGCTCGAGGTTCTCGCGCCGCTCCACGGATGCCGGGTCCTTCTCCTTCTGCAGCGCCTGACGCTCGATCTCGAGCTGGACGATACGCCGTTCCACCTCGTCGATCTCCTGTGGCATCGAGTCGATCTCGATGCGGAGGCGCGACGCGGCTTCGTCGACGAGGTCGATGGCCTTGTCAGGCAGGAACCGGTCACCGATGTAGCGGTTCGACAGTGTCGCTGCCGCGACGATCGCGCCGTCCGTGATGCGCACGCCGTGATGCGCCTCGTAGCGCTCCTTGAGGCCACGCAGGATGGCGATCGTGTTCTCGACGCTCGGCTCACCAACGAACACGGGCTGGAACCGTCGCTCGAGCGCCGCGTCCTTCTCGATGTATTTGCGGTACTCGTCGAGCGTGGTCGCGCCGACGACGCGCAGCTCACCGCGCGCGAGCATGGGCTTGAGCATGTTGCCGGCGTCCATCGACCCTTCGGCCTTCCCCGCGCCGACGAGCGTGTGCAGCTCGTCGATGAACACGACGAACGCGCCCTGGCTGTCGGTGATCTCCTTCAGAACGGCCTTGAGTCGCTCCTCGAACTCGCCGCGAAACTTCGCGCCGGCGATGAGGGCGCCGAGGTCGAGCGCGATGAGTCGCTTGTCGCGCAGGCTCTCCGGCACGTCACCATTCACGATGCGTTGCGCGAGGCCCTCCGCGATCGCCGTCTTGCCGACGCCAGGCTCGCCAATGAGCACCGGATTGTTCTTCGTCCGCCGAGACAGCACCTGCATAACGCGGCGGATCTCCTCGTCGCGGCCGATGACGGGATCGAGCTTTCCCTTTCTTGCCGCCTCGGTGAGGTCCCGCGTGTAACGCTGGAGCGCCTGGTACTGGTTCTCGGGCGTCTGATCCGTGACGCGGTGGGTACCGCGGACGGCCTGCAGCGCCTCGTGAAGCGCATCGCGCGTTGCGCCAAGACCCGACAGAATGGTGCGGCTTTCGGCGCCCTTCGTTTCGGCCAGCGCGAGCAGGAGATGCTCGGTCGAGATGTACTCATCGCCGAGCTTCTTGGCTTCGTCCTCGGCTTTGTCGAGGATCTGGTTCATCTCCCGCGAGAGAGACGGCTGGGCGTCGCTCTGCTTCGGGAAGCGCGCCGTCTCGCGGTCGACCTGCTCTCTCAGCTGGGTGACGTTGACCCCGAGCTTCTGGAGAATGGGGACGACAATGCCCTCATCCTGCGCCAGCAGGGCTGACAGCAGGTGGAGGTCGTATACGAGCGGATTTCCCGCACGACGCGCGAGCGCGATGGCTTCGTTGAGCGCCTCGGCGGATTTTACGGTCAGGCGGTCGGCGTTGATCATCTCTGTCCAGGAAACGGGGACTGGGGACAGGGGACTGGGGATCCGGCCTTTCAAGGTCCTGTGCGTCCCAAGTAGCTCGCCTCAGAGGGCAATCGCAATGCCGGATGGGGTGCGCCAGAACGGCGTAACGACCCGTAACGACCCCTCCATTTCGCTGAAGTATCAGCGCTGGTGTGCCCCTGCGGCAGCGAGCCGTCTCATCGCCGACCCGGCCTCGTCGGTAAGGCGCGCGATGGCTCGCGCGGCTGCCGCCGACAGCCCCGCGACGACGGCATCGATGCTCCGGGTCTGGGTGATCGGCTCCATCTCCTGGGCCGCGCCAGACCAGACGACGGAATCGTCGGCAACTCGAACCAGCTGAGCCACGAGCGACACCGACGCGGTCACGGAGTTTGGGGCATCGACCTCATCGAATTCGCGGACGGTTGCGCGCCACTCGTACTGCTCGTGGGTCACCGCGGATGGCGGGTAGACGACGCGGCCCGACGTCAGCGAGCGCTGCCGCACGATCCCTTCCGTGATCGACCCCAGCATCTCGCCGAGGGGGATTGCCCACTCACGGGTCGGGTAGGCCCCGTAGGCCGACGATCCCACGCGGTACACGAGCGAGCCCGTGCCATAGATGCCAGGCGTGTCATAGCGCGCGATCGCGACGGAACCGGTGAGCGGCGGCGCTCCCGTGGGCCGCCCCACGCTGACCAGCGAGTCCGGCACCGCGAGACGATAGAATTGGCGTGGCGGCAGCGTGCCGCGAAAACAGCCGCCGGCCACCATCGCAGCGGCACACGCGACCGTGGTCGCCCGCGTTCGGCGAGCGCGCCGCTGCCTAACGACGACCGCGTCAATCACGGATCGGTGGCCCCGACGGTTTCGCCGGCAGCGCGCGTTTCTGCAGCAGGCTGGCCGGGTCGCGCTCGAGTCGCGCCGACAGCTTCGCGAAGTTCTCGGAGGCGGAGTTGAGATTTCGCACGAGCTGATTGACGCCACCGCCCTGATCGAGCGCCTCTCGCAGCTCGACCACGAGCGACCGTGTCTCACGCAGCGTCTCGAGCGCCTCCCGCTGGGTACCGCTCAGCTGCGGACCAGCCGCCGCCACTGCCGTGTCGATTGTGCCGACGAGGCGCTCCGAGCGGGTGAGGAGCGACGCGAGCTGCCGCGACGCGTCGTCGAGCCGGGAGAGCAAGCGCTCCGAGCCAATCGACGCCCCTCGCACGAGCGTGTCGGCCCGTGCGAGCGTCGTGTCGAGTCGCGCCAGGGGGTTCGCCTGCGCCAGCCGGTCGAGCGTCGCGAACGCACTGTCCGCGCGGTCGAGCGAGTAGGCAAGTCGGCGCATGGCGTCCTGTACGCTCAGATTATCCTCGCTCGGGATCATCGCCCCTTCGGCGAGCAGCGCGCCGCCCTGCCCCCCGGGTTCGAGTGCGAGGTACGGCTGTCCGAGCAATCCAAGCTGGGTGATGCTGGCGCGCGTGTCCGTGCGCACCGGCGTGGTCCGGCGGACGCGCAGCCCGACGCGAATCGTGTTAGGCGGTGCGGAGTCTATCTCGAGGGACGTGACCGACCCGACGCGGACACCGCCGTAGCGGACCTCGTCGCCGACGTTGAGGCCAGCCACGTTCTGAAACGCGGTCTGATACTCGCGCTGTCGGTCGAGGAAGAACGGGCGCCGCGCGAACAGCAGGATCCCGATGAACGCGAGCGTCCCGAGACCGACGAATACCGCGACGCGATTGCGCTCCGCTCGTCGGCTCATATGGGCCGCCTCACGCCGCGCCTCGACGATCGACGAACCGGCGGACGGCTTCGTGCCGGCTATTGAGTAGCTCGTCGAGGCTGCCCTGCCCGACAATACGGCCATTCGCGAGCACCGAGACCGCACTCGGCCAATGGAACGCGTAGCGCACTTCCTGAGTGCAGATCAGGATCCCCCAGCGATATCGCTCGTGAAGCGCCTGCATGGTCTCGTCGAGCTCCGCGGCGGCGTGCGGGTCGAGCCCGTTGCCTGGCTCGTCGACGATCAGGACGGCCGGCTCCAGCACGAGCGCGCGCGCCAACGCCGCGCGTCGGCGGTCGAGGCGGGTGAGCTTGTCAGGCGTGCGCTCGAGGTCCCCCGCGACACCGACATCGTGAAGCAAGCCGGTAGCGGTCTCGCGCGCCTGATCCGCGCGGACTGTCGTCTGCTCGGCCAGCGGAAGCGTGACGTTCTCGAGCAGCGTGAGGCGTGACACGAGTGCCGAGCTGTCGAACACTACACCGACGCGTCGGCGCACGTGTCGAAGCTGATCTTCGGTCGCGCGCGCGGCGTCGAACGTCGAGCCATCGATGGTGACGTGGCCGCTCACGGCTCGGTCCAGCCCGACAATGAGACGCAGCAGTGTGGACTTCCCCGAGTGCATAGGGCCGAGGACGACGTGGCTCCCCGCGCGGGGGACCGAGAGCGAGACGTTCCGCAGTACGGGCGCGGCGCGAGGGCCTGTCACGTCGTCGACTCCGAGCGCTGTCGCGGCGGCCGCGTTAGGCGGGAACCCGGAGGTGTCGCCCGTCATGTGAGACCTGGGATGAAGTAGACGAACGCGTTCACTGCGGTGTCGGCCCCGAGGACGCCGAGGAGACAGTAGACGACGGATCGCGTCGCGGCGGCGCCGATCGCGCTCAGCCGGCGCTCCACGCGCAGCCCCTCGTCGGCTGCCACGATCCCGATGATCGACGCAAAGAGCACCGATTTGGCGAGCCCCACGCCCACGTCGCGAGCAGCGAGGGATTCGTGCAGGTACTCGAAGAAGAGCGCCGTGTTGTACCCCAGCACGACCGACATGCCGAGCCATCCGCCAACGACCGCCAGCATGATCGCGATGGCGGTGAGCGTGGGGAGCGCGATGAGCAGCGCGGCAAGCTTCGGGACCACCAGGTACTTCACGGGGTCCAGCCCCATCACGCGTAGCGCGTCGATCTCCCCGTTTGCAGCCATCGACGCGAACTCGCCGGCAATCGCCGCTGCGCTCCGTGCGACCACGAGAATCGCCACCACGATGGGTCCAATCTCACGAGCGACGAACCAGGCGAGCGCGCGTGCGCTGACGACCTCCGCGCCGTATGGCGCCAATTGATAGGCAGCCTGAAAGATCGTGATGAGCCCGACGAGGAGCGCGGACGCTGCGACAAGTCTGATCGCCCCAAACCCGAGCACGTCGAGCTCGCGCGTCACACTGGCGGTAACCGGCGTGGGTCGCTCCGCTGGCTGTGGTGCCAGCAGTGACGCCAGCCAGTAGGCGGACCGCAGTACAAGCCGCCCGCGCGAGATGAATCGACCTCCCAGGGGTGCGAACGTGGGCGAGCTGTCCTCGGCCGACGCGTCGGCGTCACGCTCTACGCTTGCTTGACGCATTGGAGGCGGTCGGGTAGCCTTGCGGCCTCATGAAAGTGCTGCTCGTTCGCACCCATGTCGTGTGGTTCTCGGTGATGGTTCTCGCCGCGTTTTCGGCCTGCGGACGCTCACGCGACCTGAATGGTGTGAGCGAAACGAAGTTCGTGGCCGTCATGGCCGCCTTGAAGCAAGTGCGTGACAGGCCGGGACTTGACTCGGTTCGTCGCAAGGCCAGCCGAGACTCGATCTTGCAAAAGGAGGGCCTCACGCCAGCTGAGCTGGAAGCTGCGGCGATGAAGCTGGCTCAGAACCCGGCGCGCGCGCAGACGGTGTGGCAGGCGGTGGAGCAGCGGGCAAACGACACGTCGGTGGCACGGCCGCGCGGTAAGCCCATGGCGAAGTAGGCGTGCGCCCACTGCATAACGAGAGCGCCCTCCGGATCGTCCGGAGGGCGCTCTGTCTCACGGGTCACGTTGTTGTCGCCTACTTCGTGACGAGCATCCGTTTCACGAGGCTTTGCCCGTCGATACGGAGCTCATAGAGGTAGACGCCAGAGGCTACCTCGTTTCGTGTGTCCATGAACTTGCCGTTCCAGTACGCGACGTAGTCACCGCACGTCAACATCAAGTTGGCGATCTTGACTCCGCCTTGCGCCACGTTGCCTGTCCCGCCCTGCAGAACCGGGATCGCAACCAGTTGCGATAGGATGTTGTAGATCCGCAGAGAAACTTTGTACTGCCGGCCCGGATCTACGCACTTCTCATCGCCGACTGTGAATGGGATCCGGGTTTCAGGGTTGAAGGGGTTCGGGTAGTTCTGTTTCAGTACCCCCGTTTTGCTCTCACGGCTGGGGTTCTGGCCCCCCTGTGCCGTCAGGACTCGTGGCATGAGCGCGCTGAGAACGAGCACAAAGCACAGTGCCCCCCAACGTAGCTTCATGTTGACTTCTCCAGCTGACGAAATAGGTCCGAGACGCTAACTCCTGAGCCAGGTTGACGGTTAACGAGCGTTCTTGGCGCGAACATAGGACCAGCTAAAACGCTTGTCAAGCAACTACATCACCGCTTTCCTGCGATCTATCACAACAAAAAGTCGTATTGCGACCCTACGTGCCGTGGAGTACCCGTCCCGTCGAGCGGCGTTCCGTAATACCGCGCCGATCGCAGTATTCCAGAAAGGGTATCAAGTACTTACGTGACAAGCCGATCACGTCTCGAAGCTCGCTCGGCGTGTACTCACGACCCGCTACCATCCCGTTACGCAGGCGGTCCACGAGGGCTGTCAAAGCGCTCGCGTCGTAATACCGGTCTGACTCCACGGGCACGACCGCGCCTTCCCGTTCCAACATCCTGATGATGGGGACGACCGTAGGACCGTGTGCCGCCGAGAGCTCGCCGACGCTTGGCGGTTCGGCGCCCGCGGTCCGGAGCGCCCCCACTAGTGCTGTCTTGAGATCGGTCTGATCGTTCGACAGGGAGGGTTTCCAACCCGTTTGCCGGACGAGCCCATTCTCGATTGTCTCGATGTGGCCGCCGATCACTGCCGATCGGACGGCGTCATCCAGGAGCTCGGGACGGCCAGCAATTCGCGCCCGAATCGTCTGCAGCAGAATACCCGGGTCGAGCGGATTTCGTTGGTGGTGCTCGGCCACGGCGCCGACGAGCGACGCGACGAGCTCGTCGCGATACCGCCGGTCGAAGATTCGGCTACCAATCCGAAGCACGTCGTCATGGTCTCGATCGAGAGACGCCGCCACGTCCGGCGGTGAGGCCCCGAGCCTGACGGATAGCTCCGCCACGCCGAGCCCTTCCCCGCCCGCCTCACGTAGCGCCAGGGCAAGCCGGGAGCCGAACGAGTCGTGCTGCGCCGCCCACGGGCGAGCGCGCCGATGCGCCGGATGCGGATCTACCACGACGCCGCCGCCGAGCGTACCTAGGGGCGAGCCGCCTCTGATAACGAAACGGTCGCCTGCCCTCGCCACGACCGGCGCGTCCAGCACGACGCGTCCGGGCTTGGTTTCTCCAGCGCCGAGTGGCCCGCCGGGCGTCACCACGCGCGCCCCGACCTCGGTCGTGCCCAGGTGAAAGCGTACGGTGGCCCGTGGCGACAACGTCGCCACGGTGTTCCCGAGCAGCGTCACGTCGGCCCGCAGAACACGAGTCGGGTGCCACCCGCCCTCGGAGACCAGGACGGCGCCCCGCGTTAGGGCGTCGTGGTCGATGCCCGCCAGCGCGACCGCAAGCCGGGTACCTGGGTGGGCGCGCTCGATGGGCGCCCCGTGTGCCTGGAGCCCGCGAACCCGTACGGTTCGATCGCCGGGCATCACGCGCACGACGTCGTCTCGACCGACGGAGCCGCTCCACACGGTTCCCGTGACGACGGTCCCGGTGCCGCGGATCGTGAACACGCGGTCGATCGGCATGCGAAAGACGTCATCGTCGCTGCGCGACGACACGCTCGCCGCCGCCGCGGCGAGTGCTTCGCGGATCTCCGGGAGACCGGCGCCGGTGACGACCGACGTCGCCACCATTGGCGCGTCGGCCATGGCGGTGCCTGCGAGCAGCTCCGCGACGTCGAGCCTAACGAGGTCGAGCCAGTCCTCTTCCACCAGGTCGGACTTCGTGAGCGCAACGACGCCGCCGCGGATCCCGAGCAGACCGAGAATCGCTACGTGTTCCCTGGTTTGCGGCATGACACCTTCGTCAGCGGCGATGACGAGCAGTGCAAGATCGACGCCGCTCGCCCCTGCGAGCATCGTGCGGACGAACGCCTCGTGGCCGGGCACGTCGACCACGCCGGCGACACCGACGTTAGGCAGGGCGAGTGGCGCGAATCCGAGGTCGATCGTGATGCCGCGCCGCTTTTCCTCGGGCAGCCGGTCGGTATCGACGCCGGTGAGCGCGCGGACGAGCGCGGTCTTGCCATGATCGATGTGCCCGGCGGTCCCGATGATCATGTTCCAGCCTCGACCGTCCCGGCCCAGCCATTTCGCTCCCAGACCTCGTACGCCCGGAGCGGACGTCCGTCGGCGAGATGCTGCGACAGAAACTCCCTGAGGAGCCGCTGGTGCGCGCGCCGCGCGAGGTCATCGGCGAGGGGCGCCCGAGCACCGCCCACCCACGCGCGCAGCGCGGTTCGGGCATCGGACGGAAGGAGCCGACTGCTGCCCGCGAGCGACGTGCACCGCGGGCACAAGACGCCTCCTGCTGGGTGACTGAACGACGCGGGCGCGTCGTCGGCGATCGGTGCGTGGCAGGACGCGCACGCATCGAGCGCCGGAGCAAACCCGAGCTCGGACACGATCCGCCACGCGCCGGCGAGCGCGGCGTCGATGCTCGCGTTTGCCGGGCTGTCGCCAATCGCGTCGAGCGTCGTGACGAGCGCGTCGTACAGCTCCGCGTGCCCTTCGCTCGTGCCAAAACGCATCCCGAGCTCCGCGATCGCGGATGCGGCAGTGAAGCGCTCGAGACGAGCGGCCAACTCTCCGCGAGAGCGCATCACGTCGAAGCTCGCGAGCGTATGCAGCTCACGCCCCGCTTTCACGTAGATCTCGGCCGTGCCTGACGCGAACAGGTCGAGCGCGGTGCCGTATCGGCTCTTCGACCGCCTCGCACCGCGGGCGAGCACGGATTGCACGCCCGCTTCTCGCGTGGCCAGCCGCAGGATGCGGGAGGTTTCCAAATAATCGAACACATGAAGAACGACGGCATCCGTGCGTAGCGCGGGCATGAAGAAAAGTAGCCTGCCGCCTGCCGCCTGCCGCCTGAATCACCGCCCCCCGAGTGCCACCTTCGCACCGACGAGCACCGTGCGGCCTGGCGCATTGAAACCGAACGCGGGCTGGTACTCCTTGTTCAACGCGTTCTCGATACGGGCTGTGAGCGTCAACGGCGTGAGGGACGGCGCTACGGACGACAACGCCCATTCGCCACTCAGATCCAGCAGCGTGTACGAGGGCAGCGTCACACGCACGTTGTTCGTGAAGTCGCGATCGTCGCGCTCACCGACGAACCGCACAGCGGCGCCCACACGTGAGCGCGAGGTCGCTCGATAGTCGACGCTGAACGCGACGCTTTGATCGGGACGACGCAGAAGGCGCTCGCCGTTCACGAACGTCCCAAAGGCGCCGTTGCCCGCATCGGTGACGCGCGTTCGCAGAAACGTCGCGTTCGCGCCCAGGTCGAACCGTCCGACAGCCGGCGCGCGCACCTCGAGCTCGACGCCCCGCGACGTGGCCGCACCGAGGTTCTGGTAGGTACCGAGAAATTCAGTGGACTCGTCGCCGTCGACGTACTGAATGAGATCGCGGAACCGTTGATCGAAGTAGGTCGCGCTCACCACCGCGCGTCCTGCGATCCGCTGTTCGGCTGCCACCTCCCAGCTCGTCGTGCGTTCCGGGCTCAGGTCCGCGTTCCCGATCGTGAACGCGGTCGAGAACGTCTCCTCGAACGCTGGCGCCTTGAACGCATTGCCCACGGCAGTACGCAGCGTCGTGTTCTGCGCCACCTGCATGGCGACCGACGCGCGGCCTGACGTGAACGTCCCGTACGTCGCCGTCTCATCGATTCGGCCGCTCAGCGTGTACGTGAGTCGCGACGCCGTGCCGATTGCCTGGGCGTACACCGCCTTGTTCGTGCGGTGCTCGGAGAACGTCGTGGTACTCGCCGGGAAAGTTCCGAATTGACTCTCGCTGCGGCTCCGCACCTGTTCACGTTCGATGTTCGCGCCGAGGGAGACGGTCGCACTTCCGCCCGTGCGCAGGTCCGTGCGGAGGTCGGCGCTGCGTCGCTCGATGCGTGAGTCGTCGTTCCCGTAAAACCCGCTCGAATCACCCGGACTGTCCGGCGCGTTGGAGGACGCACCATCGAGCCGCGATGCCGCGCCGACCAGGCGGAGATCGACCCGCGACGTTAGGTGATGCATCGCGTCGAGCCCGAGCACGGTTCGATGATCTTCCCGAACCGAGTTGCTGTCCACCACCGCACCGGAACCGTCCGTCGGGAAGTGATAGGTGGCGTCGTTCCACCGCCCCGTGAGATCGATGGTCGACTTCGCGGGTGTGAACGTGAGGCGCCCGCTCGCGACCTGATTCCGAAAGTCGTTGTTGAACGGCATGAAGCCGTCGGTTTGGCGGCTCGACGCGCCCAGCGAGTAGCCGACGGACGAATTCCCGCCCGCGACGCCGCCTTCCCCCTCCATCGTGCCGAACGTTCCGCCACGAACATCGGCGAAACCGCGGACGGGACCAGTGCCGCGTCGCGTGAAGAGCTGGATCACGCCGGCGACGGCGTCGGAACCGTAGGCGACGCTCGCGGGTCCGCGAACGACCTCGATACGATCGAGGTTGTCCGTCGTGAGCGACGCGAAGTCGAACGCGCCGCCCGGATTGTTCACGGGCACACCATCTATCAGAACCTTCACGTAGTCGCTTTCGCCACCGCGAGCGAAGAGTGACGTGGTGGCCCCGAACGAGCCGCTGCGGACGAGCGTGAGGCCTGGCACGGACGCCAGCGCATCGCTCACCATCACGACGCCGCGCGCGCGAAGGTCCTCGCCGCGGATAACGGTGACAGCGGTTGGCGCCACGCTCTGGTCGACCGGCACCCGCGTCGCCGTTATGACGACCGGATTGAGCGTGGTGGTATCCTTCGCCTGCTGAGCGGCTGCCGGAATGGCAACGAACGCGAGAACAACAGGAACAAGAAGTGTGCGCATCGGGAACTGTAAGTTGTGGTCGTTAGGTAATTCTTCGGCCGCGCAGGGGGAGTAACGCAGGCGCGCCCACGGCGGGGTCACGCGTGACGACGAGCGGCCACTCGTAGACGCGCTCCAATACATCGCCACGCATGACGTCGGACGGCGCACCGGCCGCGGCAACCGACCCGCGGTGGAGCAGCACCACCCGATGCGCGAACCGCGCGACGAGATTCAGCTGATGACTGACGACGAGGATGGCCTGACCTCGACGCGCGAGTGCATCGAGCAGCTCGAACGCCGACATCTCGTGCGCGATGTCCAGGTACGTGGTTGGCTCGTCGAGCACGAGAGCGCGCGCGTCCTGCGCGAGCGCCCGCGCGATTCGCACACGCTGCCACTCCCCGCCGGACAATTCTTCCGTCGTCCGATCGGCGAACGGGCGGATCTCAGCGTCGTCGATTGCGCGAGCCACGGCAGTCGGGCCCGCTGGATCCGCAGCGCTCCAGAGATGCGAATGCGGGTGCCGGCCCAGCGCGACATAGTCGGCGACACGCAACGGGAACGCCGGCTCCTCTCGCTGCGAGACTACAGCCACGCGACGAGCCAACACTCGACGATCGAGCGTGCTGGCGTCATCACCGTCCACCTCGATCGTGCCGCGCTCGAGAGCCACCCTGCCTAACAGCGCGCGGACCAGCGTGCTCTTCCCGCTCCCGTTAGGTCCGACGATGGCCGTGATCGTCCCCTCCGGGGCGTCGAACGACACGCCATCGACCGCCGGCGCGGCGGCACGCGGGTACCGCACCACGATGTCGACGAACCGGATCATTTGAAGCGCCGCAGCTGGAACAGAAAGAACGGCACGCCACCCAACGCCGTCACCGCGCCGAGCGGCAGCTCGCTCGGCGCGCGAAGCGTGCGGGCCACGAGATCGGCGAGCATGACCAGCGTGGCGCCGGCCAGTCCCGCTGCCGCAATCACTGCCCGGTGTCGGCTGCCCGCACGCGTACGCACGAGGTGCGGCACCACGAGACCGACGAACCCGACCAAGCCCGCTGCCGCGACGGTCGCCGCGGCGAGCAGCGACGCGATCACGTAGGCTCGCCGACCGGCACGATCCACGTTCACACCAAGGCCCGCGGCCGCATCGTCCCCGAGCGCAAGCACATCGATCTCGGGTGCGAAGAGAAGCAGTGCGCCCGCGGATACGACGCCGTAGGCCGCGAACCAGCCGATCTGCACCCACGTCGCTCCGGCGACGGACCCCATCATCCACCAGAGCGCATTGCGCACCGAATCCGCCGGCGCCGAGGCGAGCGCGATCATGATCACGGCGTTCGCGAACGCTCCCACGACCACGCCTGCCATGAGGAGCACTCGTGGATCGGGCCTGCGCCCGCCGGCGCGCGCGATCCCGAGCACGAGCATCACCGCCGCAACGGCGCCGGCAAAGGCGCCAACAGGTACGAGGCCAAATGGCGCACCGCCCGCGACCGCCAGAACAGCGCCAACCGCCGCGCCCCCCGACACGCCGAGCAGGTACGGCTCGGCAAGCGGGTTGCGCATCGTACCCTGCAGTGCGGCCCCGCTCATAGCCAGCGCCGCGCCGACGAGCGCAGCGAGCACCACACGCGGTGCCCGAATATCCCGCACGATGGCGACGACCGTCACGTCGCCCCGGCCACCGAGCGCGTTCCACACCTCGACCGGCGTTAGGCGTACCGGCCCGATCCCGAGCCCGGCGACCGCGGCGAGCATCGTCGCGGCAGCGAGCACGAGATAGAGCACGCCGTGCCGAAGACGCGGGCTCACGGCAGCGATCCGGGGTGCAGGAGTCGCGCGAGCGACACGGCGGCCTCGCCGAGCCGAACGCCCGGACGGCCGACGAGCATCGTGTCCACTACGAGGATGCGTCCCTCGCGCACCGCCCGCAGTGCGCGCCACGCCGGCGCCGCCCGCATGCGCTCGCCGGACTCCGGACCGGCAAAGACGACGTCCGGGTCGCGCCGAACGACATCCTCGATGGTGACGTCGAATGCCGGCCGGGGGTCGTCACCGTAGACGTTCTTGCCGCCGGCGATATCCACCAGCTCCGACAGGAAACTGCCGCCGCCGATCGCGATCACGGGCGAGTCCCACGCCTTCCAGAACGCCGTTAGGCGCGGCTTTCCCTGGGTAGCGGCCCGCACGCGCTCGAGAGTCTGGGTGACCGAGTCCGCCACGACGGTCGCGCGCGCTGTGTCACCCACGACACGACCCACAATTCCGACCGCTCGACGAAAATCCGCGATGTGGTCGATCCGAAGCGTCAACGTGGGGACGCCCGCGGCGTGGAACCGCGCCGCCGGCTCGCGATTGGACTCGCTCGCATACAGCAACACGAGGTCGGGACGGACGCCCAGCACCGACTCGACGTTAGGCGGTATCGCGCTGCCGAGATCCTGCACCGCCTGCGCCGCCGTGGGGTAAAGGTCGAAGTGCGTCCGGCCGACGAGCCGGTCGCCGGCGCCGAGCGCGAAGAACAGCTCGGTCGTCGCCGGATTGAGCGAGACGATGCGACGCGGCGGCGCGCGCAGCGTCAGCGTATCGCCGAAGTCGTCGCGGAGAGTGAGCGCGCCGATGGCCTTCGCGGCCGCCGTGTCGGCCACGGCCGGCGTGCGAGAACGCGCATCACCGCACGCGACGACCAGCGCCGCCGCAAACGCGACGCACGCGCCGAAACCGAGGCGTAAACAGTGGTGATACACGAAAGGCATCCTTCTCGAGGAGGGATGCCTGGGCAAATGAGACGCACGACGACGCGACTCAGAGCCACCAGCCCTCCCCCGAGGGCGTGTGTACGTGGCGCGGACGACGAGTCGTCTCCTGGCTCCGGGCTGCGAGCGCTCGCCTTCCCGACCGAAGTCAGTGGCATGCCGAGCGCGCGTCGAACTACCCGTTACAGTGGCGGGGCCGCACCGGCATTGCACCGGTTTCCGGGTCTCCCGTCCGCTTTCGAATTGTGTCGCGAATCTAGACCGGGACTTCCTCCTTCGCAAGCGCAGCGGCAAGTCGTCTCTTGAGCTCATCCCGGCGCTGTCGATACGCGTCGCGCTCCGCATCGCTCGGCGACGCGACACGCTCGAACGCGTCGTCGAGCTCCGCTACCTCGCGCGCGATGTGCGCGGCGTCATCCACCGGCGGCGCGTGCACGACCACTCGCATCGAGCGTCGCCTCGTTAGGGCGAACCCCAGCGCGAGCACCATGATGGCCGCCGCACTGACTACGGTCACGTACAGCATGCGGTTGCCACGCGGCGCCGTCGGCGCGCCGACGTTGATCACGAGCTTTGCACCGGAGCGCACGTTCTGCCCGAGGAAGCGCCGGAAGCTCCGCCCCTCGAGCGAAACGGGCTGCTGCTCCGCGAGTCCGCCGCCGCTGGCAGTCCCGCCGGGATCCTCCATCAGCACCTCGAACACGCTGACCGGATCCGCCACCGGGATCTCGAGCGGGAAGTCGGACGCCGGAACGGAGTAGGAGAACGCGATCTGGCGTATGCCCGGCGAAATCGACGCGTACACCAGCACGCGCCCGTCGCGGAACTGCACCGCGTTGGCGCCAATGTCGCTCTGTCCGACCTGGAAGTCTCTCCCGTTAGGCGAGAGGGGCGCGCTCCACGTCGCGCGCCCGCGCGCGCCGGCCACCGCCGTCACCGTGCTGTCGTTGGACAGCTCGAAAACCTCGACCAGCGTGCGCCGCCCATCGACGCTGCTCGCCGACACGACGAGGTGCCTGCCGCGCGTCTCTATGTGGACCGGCGCCGACGTCGTATCGAAGACCGTGATCTCCCCGTCGTCACCGGTCGCGTCGCGCGGCGGCAGTGGCGCGGTAAAATACGCCACTCCGCTGTACGTGCTCGACGCGAAATACACGGCGTCGCCGCCGACAGGTTTGTAGCGGATCGAGTATCGCCCGTTCGCATCGGTGCGGACCGAGTCCACGGGTCCACTGCTGTCAGCCGCCACACGGTGCAGCGTAACCCAGGCCTGGCCCAGTGTGAGCATGCCGGAGCGGCCGGGTCGGACGACACGCCCGCTGACCGTTCGCGGCGCCAATGACTGAGGCGCTAGGTCACGCGTCGTTCGCGTCGCGGCAGTGTCCTGGCCGGCGACCGTTCGGGCCGCGAGCAGCGAAGTGACGAGCAGGACGGTGCGCGACGCCCGAAGGCTCACCGCGCTGCCCCACACAGGGCTCACAGATTGAACTTGCCGAAGTCTTCAGGACGAAGATTCTCGAGGTACTGCTTGAGCTGCTCGGCATTGAGCTCTTCCGCCGTCTTTGCCGCCTCGAAGTCGTGTTCCTCGGCCTCGTCGGCATCCTCGCCCTCGACGGACGTGAGTAGCGACTCCTGCGCGAAGATCGGCGCGGAAAGTCTCAGCGCCACCGCGATGCTGTCCGACGGCCTGGCATCGATCTGCACCAGCACGTCCCCGCGCATGATGTGGAGCTCGGCGAAATACGTGCTCTTCTGCACCTTCGTGATCTGCACGCGACGGAGCTGACCGCCCAGGCCGACAATCAGGTTCTTGCAGAGGTCGTGCGTCATCGGCCGCTCGCGCTTGATGCTGTTGATGTGCATCGCGATCGATTCGGCCTCGGGTTGTCCGATCCAGATGGGCAACAGCCGTGATCCTCCCTTTTCCTGGAGGATCACGACATACGAATTGGTCGAGCTGTCGAGCCCCAAACGGGCGACCGTGACTTCCACCATCAAGCGATCCTGCCGAGGGTGATGTCCAAGCTTCCCCTGCGGCGAAACATGCTTGTGGGCGCGCGGGGGTGGAAGTCGGCTTTGGATACGCTGTCGCTTACTTGACTGCCTTCTTGAGCGCCGACGCGCGATCGCTGCGCTCCCAGGTGAAAAGCGTGATCGAACCTCGACCGTTCTTGATCGATTCCGGCGTGCGGCCGAAGTGGCCATACGCGGACGTGGCCGAATAGATCGGCTTGCGAAGATCGAGCGCGGTCATGATGCCACGCGGCGTCAGGTCGAACGTTTCGCGCACCGCACGCATGATGTCCGCCTCCGGGATCTCGCTCGTCCCGAACGTATCGACCATCACCGACACCGGCTCGGCAACGCCGATCGCGTACGCGAGCTGAACTTCGCACCTGCGCGCGAGCCCCGCCGCCACGATGTTCTTCGCCACCCAGCGTGCCGCATAGCACGCGGAACGATCGACCTTCGACGGATCCTTGCCGCTGAACGCGCCGCCGCCATGTCGACCCATGCCGCCGTAGGTATCGACGATGATCTTGCGGCCGGTGAGGCCGGCGTCACCCTGCGGTCCACCGACGACGAAGCGGCCCGTGGGATTGATGTGATACTTCACCTTCTTGCCGAGCAGGTCGCTCGGGATCGCGGCCTCGATCACGTCGTCGATGATCGCGCGGCGGATTTTCGTGTTCGAGATCTTCTCGTCGTGCTGCGTCGACACGACGACGGTGTCCACTCCTACCGGATGGCCGTCCTCGTATACGACGGTCACCTGCGCCTTCCCGTCAGGACGCAGCCACTTCATGCTCGCACGACGACATTCGGCGAGGCGCTTCGTCAGCCTGTGCGCCAGCAGGATCGGCATCGGCATGAGCTCGTCGGTCTCGTCGGTCGCGTAGCCGAACATCATGCCCTGGTCACCTGCGCCGCCGGTGTCGACGCCCTGCGCGATATCAGGAGACTGCTTGTCGATCGTGCTGATGACCGCGCACGTCTTGTTGTCGAAGCCGTAGGTGGCGTCAGTGTAGCCGATGCGCTCCACCGTGTCGCGGACGAGCCTCGGGATGTCGACGTAGGTCTTCGTGGTAATCTCACCGGCCACGCAAACGAGACCGGTCGTCACCAGCGTCTCGCACGCCACGCGCGCTGTGGGGTCGTCGGCGATGATGGCGTCGAGCACCGCGTCCGAGATCGCGTCCGCGATCTTGTCCGGGTGGCCCTCGGTCACGGACTCCGACGTGAACAGGTGGCGATCGTACACTAGGACGTCTCTC